>Ga0137375_10009864_pt1 | contig 11326 bp, 9 predicted proteins | sample SagtaG_24_FD_104936 | JGI IMG/M metagenome (GOLD analysis project Ga0137375, IMG submission 104936) | Vadose zone soil microbial communities from Sagehorn Ranch, Mendocino, California, USA - Sage1_R_113_16 metaG | ecosystem: Environmental > Terrestrial > Soil > Vadose zone | place: USA... | reverse complement strand
CGGCGAGGAGGCCGCGAAGGAGTTTGCGGCGACCGTCGAGGAGCGTCTTCCCTTCGCGACTCATGCGCCGCTCCTCCTCGCGTCGGCGCGGACCGGACGCGGGATTTCCCGCGTGCTCGATACTGCGGCCAGGGTGGCCGAGAACCGGCGCCGCCGCATCACGACGGGGGAGTTGAACCGCGTGCTCGGCCGCCCGCTGCGCGACAAACCCCCGCGGACCGTCTCGGGCAAGAGGCTCAAGGTCTTCTACGTCGCGCAGACCGGTTCCGCGCCGCCGACTTTTACCCTGGTGGCCAACCGCGCCGAGGCGCTCCATTTCTCCGAGGCCCGACGCATCGAGAACATCGTCAGGAAGGCCGCGGACTTCGGCGGCAGCCCGATCCGGATCTCCATCCGCGGCCGGGCTCAGACGAAGAAGTCCAAGGTCCAAGGTCCAAGGTCCAAAGGAGAGGGGCAACGAAAGAGGTCAAAACCCAGAGTCGAGAAGGAGAAGTGAGAATGAGGGGCACGCGTTCGACGAGAAGGGGTTAGAGTATTTCAGTGGCAAAAACCGAACCCGAGCTCTACAAGCCGGCCGAGGCATGCCGGATCGCCGAGGTTGCGCCCTACGTCCTGCGCTACTGGGAGACCGAGTTTCCCGCGCTCGCCGAAGGGAAGGAAAAAGGCGCCGCCAAGCTCTACTCGTCCCGCGACGTCAAGATCATCGCCCGCATCCGGGAGCTCCTCTACGACGAGGGCTTCACCGTCGCGGGCGCCAAGAAGCGCCTCGAAGCCGAGATTGCCGAAGGCCGCTTCGAAGACGGCCTGAAAGCCGCGCCGTCTCCCGCCGAGCAGAAGCAGACCCCGAAGCCCCCCGCGACCTCTCCCGTCGAGCAGAAGCAGACTCCGAAGCCCTCCGCGCCGCCTCGCCCGCTCGCCGCCCCCCGTGAGCCCGAGCTCGCCGAGCCTGCGTTCCTCTCCGAATCCACGACCACCTCCGCGCACCGGGCTTCCCCTTCCGAGTTTCCGGAGCGCAAGAAGGTCGTCAAGGAGCTCAAGGAGATCGTCAAGCTCCTGGACCGCGGAAAGTCGCGGTAGCTCCCGGTCCCGTCAAGAGATCGGCGGGCATTCCCCTTCGATGAGCCGTCGTAGGAGGTCCCCAGGCGGCTCACGCGCGTGCCTCGGGAGGACTGCCGAGCTACCTGGTCGCCTTTTTCAGGCACCGATGTTCCGCGCGTCCTGACGCGCTCTCGGGATGGCGATAATGAGAGCGAGCGAGGCAAGAACCAGAAGAGGCGCTGAGTACGTGCCAGCCAGAAGCCGAGATGAGTAGATCGACCCGAGAATGTGACTGCAACCGTTGAGGAGCATGATTGCACCGAACAGATATGACGCGCCGCGAGTCCACGCCGCTCCCTTGAAGACGAAGGGGGACACCCCGAGGAGCAAGACGATGGCGCCGATGAGCCCCGCCAACCAGACGCGAAACGTGAAGACCGGGACCGGCAGGAGAGGCACGGCCTGTCGGATACGGAGCGCGATCGGGTTGTAGAGCGCGAGAAAGTCGTGGCTCGCCTCGTCCAGGACGTGAAGAGCGAGGGCCAGGGTCAGACACACCCATGCCCATCCGTGGACCCGGCGATTCGAGGTCCGTGCTCGTCGAAATGGCGTGCTGATCGATATGTTCATGACGAGCAGGGAACGGTTACCGGCGGATCGCCACGTTCTAACCTCCGGAGCCTGGAGCGACCACCCTGTATCAAAGAGTCGAGAGCCCTGCTGTCAGCGTGGGGTACTCCAACTTCGGAATCAGCTCCTCACGGGCCCTTCGGGTGTCGCCCCAGTGCGAGACCCGGCCGATCCGAATGAAATCACGGGTTAGCGGGGAGGGCCTTCTCGCAATCATCGCCAGCCATTCGCAGAGGGTAGATGCGGCGTAAACCGACCAGAGCGGTACCCGGACGGGCCGCGCGTATCCCCAGACGCGGCAGGCCTCATCCAAGAAGTGTTGCAATGTGACCGGTTGCTCGTCCGCGACGTGGTAGATGCCCCGCACGCCGGGGTTGAAGATTGCGGCCTCCGTCGCGTTGAGATAATCGGTGGTAGAGACGAGTTGCAACAACGTTGGCTCCCGCCACACGCACAGAAGGTGTCGCTTCGCCAGCCAGCGAGCGGCGTCGATCATCAAGATTCCACGCCCGTAGACCAGGCCCAGCCGAAGCACAACCGGCGTCGTCGCTGTCCGTTCCGTGCGCCCCAGGAGAAGCCGCTCCTCCTCGAGGCGCGTCCGGGCGTGAACGGAGATGGGCTGCCGATCGAGCCGCCCGGTCGCGGGCCGCTCAACGGAAGTTGGCCCCTCGACGTGGGGAACGAAATCAGGATCACTCTGTCGACTCGCGCTTCCAAAGCAGCGGCGAGAAGGTTGGCGAACCATTGCGTGTTGGTCTCCGGTAGGAAGTGTTCTGGCCGGGGAGCGAACAACACCCCTGCGAAGTGAACGACAACGTCGGCTCCGCTCACTGCCGCCGACAGCGTCCGCGGATGGCTGAGATCCGCCTGAACGGGCGTGACGTTGGGGGCCTGGACAATGTCGCCGGGCAGCGGCCTCCGGTGGTACATCAGACGCAACGGCTGTCCGCACGGGATAAGGCGGCGGGCCAGCAGGCTTCCGAGGTTCCCCGCGGCGCCGGTGATCAGAATCGTCCGAGTGGGCACGGGATCGCCACGGGACCTACTTCAGCCCCTCCGCGAGGAAGAGGTCAGAGAGGATCCGATTGTACGAATACGCATATGTCTTCCCATCCGATGCGATCGCCGGAGGCGAGAGGGAGGAGATACCCGCCGGATCCGGCGGCGTCAGCTCCTTCCAGAGCTCGCGCTTACCGGTTGTCAGCTTGAGGCGATAGGCCTTCCCGGGGTATTCGCCGCGCCGGAACACATAGATGGAGCGCCCGTCGGATGTCCAGCCGACCGGGTCCTCAGCGTCAAGGATTCCCGGAATTTGCGCCGGCTCGCCCCCTTCCAGGGGATAGAGATAGCGCTTCTGGTCCGGCCCCATGACGGCCGCAAGTTTGCCATCGGGGGAGACGCCTCGCGGAAACGCCCGGTAGCCAGGAGGGCTCACCGCGCGGGGCTTCGCATCGACTCTGTCGAGCACCCACAACCGGCTGCCGCGCCCGGCCTCGCTCGCAGTCAGGAGAATCCGCTTCCCATCCGAGAACCACGTGGCCGATTGAATGTTGAGTCCCCCGGATGGAATGACCCTAGCCTCCCCGGCTCCCGTGGGAAGCAACGCGAGCTGCGGCTTCGTCGCCAGATTCGTGATCGCCAGGGACCACCGGCCATCCGGTGAGATCGACATCGGGGTTCCGTCTCCCAGACGCACCGGCGGCGAGCCGTCCCGCCGGCGCAGGTAGGCCGAGTAGCCCGGGCCCCCTCCTTCACCTGACTCCGAGAAGACGAACGACGTGCCGTCGAGAGCGATGTCCCGGACCGTGGACCAGTCGAGCCAGGAGAGGTCCCGCTCCCTCGTGTCCTCCGGGGAGAAGCCCAGGATCCCCGAGCGCAAGGCATCGTGCGAGACCAGGGCTCGGCCATCACGGAGAACGTCGTGCAGCGTGAGGTTTCCCGTGACTCGGGCGAGGACCCTTCGGCCACCGGAGAGCGTCGCGGCATAGAGAGCGTGGTTCCCGCCGACCTCCGCCGCCGTAAACCATACCTCGCTGCCGCGAGGAGACCAGGCCAGGCCACCTTCCGTCGAGAAGTCGGTCGCAAGCGTCTTCTTCTTGCCGGAGAGATCCACGACCGCAACCGATCCGCCGTCGTCGCCGAGGGCCGGATGTTCGAGGAAGGCGACGAGGTCTCCCTTGGGCGAGACGCGCGGGTGGCTGATCCAGCCGTCAGTCTCGTAGAGGACCTTGCCGATCGGGAACTCCAGGCGGCTTCGCGGACCCACGGATCGTAGGACGACCAGGCTCTTGCCGTCCGGCGTCCAGTCGGCCCATTGCACATCCTCCTGGATCTCGCGCGCGGTTCCGCCTCCGGTCATCCCGATGCGCTCCAGCGTGCCGCTCCTCATGAACGGGCCGGCGAAGTGCCGGTTGAGCGACACAGCCATTTCACCGGAGGGAGAGACCGCAAACAGGTCGGCGCCCCTCAGGCCGAAGGGGCGCGCTTCGGGGCTGTCCAGGCGGGAAACGAAGATCTCGACGGGCTTGCCCTGCCATGCGGCGGCGTAGATGACCGTCTGACCGTCCGGAGCAAAGCGCGCCGAAGAGATCTCTCCGCGCTGGAAAGTGAGTTCCCGGAAGGTGGGCGGTGTCGTCCGTGCGGTTGCCCTTACTGCCGCAAATGCCCCGATCCCGATGGCGGCGCCCAGCGCCGCTGCGAGGGGCAACGGCCAGCGGGGCGTTTTCTTCCTGGCGGCCGCCACGGCGACGCCTGAGATTTCGCCGGTCGCTGGCGCCTCCGAGAGGTGGTCCCGGATCGAGGCAAGATCCCGCGCCAGATCCTTCGTCGTCCCGAATCGGTCGTCGGGATCCTTGGCGAGACACCGCTCCAGAAGCCACCGGATCGGCGCCGGCACTCTCGGGTTGAGCTGTCCCACTGGCTCCGGCTCCTCCCGGATGATCGCGGTCAGGGTCTCCGCCGTCGTTCCCCGCTCGAACGCCCGTTTGCCCGTCGCCAACTCGTAGAGGATCGAGCCGAAGGAAAACTGGTCGGAACGAAAATCGAGGGGCCGCCCCGCGGCCTGCTCCGGAGACATGTACCCGACAGTCCCCATCACCATTCCCGGCCGCGTCGAATCCCCGGCGGCCGTCTGCATTGCCGAGACCTCGCCGGACTCCGGCGTCACGAGCTTGGCGAGACCGAAGTCCAGAATCTTGACGTAGCCGTGCTTGGAGACCATGACGTTGGCGGGCTTCAGGTCCCGGTGCACGATCCCGGCCGCGTGCGCCGCTGCGAGGCCTTCGGCGATCTGCACGCTCAATTCGAGAAGCTTCTTCGTCGGAACGGGACCCGAGGCGGTGAGATCCCTGAGCGTCCCTCCTTCGATGAGCTCCATGGCGATGTAGATGGTCGAGTCAACCGAGCCGATGTCGTAGATCGTCAGGATGTTCGGATGCGACAGACCCGAGGCGGCCCGCGCCTCCCGCTCGAAGCGAACACGCCGGTCGGCATCCGAAGCCAGCTCGGCCGGCAGCACCTTGACCGCGACGTCGCGCTTCAATCGCTCGTCACGCGCCCGGTAGACCTCCCCCATTCCGCCTGCGCCGAGAGGCGCGGTGATCTCGTAGGGTCCGAGGCGAGTGCCGGGAGAAAGCGTCATTTCATTCCGTCGACGATATACAGGTCCGATAGCGTGCGGCCGTAGGAGTATGCGTACGACTCGCCGCTCGGTGTGGGCAGAGGGCCGATCAGGGAGACACCTCCCGCGTCAGTCGGCATCAACGACCGCCACAACTCCCGGTGGCCCGAGAGGTCGACCCGATAGACCTTCGTGGGGATCTCTCCCTGGCGATACACAAAGACAGAACGGCCATCCGCGCCGAACTGAGCGACCTGATCATTCGCATCGACACCGGGAATCGCCGTGGGCTCGCCTCCCGAGATTGGATAGAGATAGGTCCTCCGATCGGGACCCTTCACGACGGCCAAGGCACCGTCGGGTGAAACGACACGGAAGCCCCTGTATCCTTCTGGCGTCACGGCGTTCGGCTTCCCGCCATTGACGTCACGCAAGTACAGCCGGAGCCCGCGGCCCGGCTCGCTCGCCGTAAACAGGATCCTCTTTCCGTCCGGCATCCAGCACGCATTCAACACGGTGACGCCTTCTTTCGAAAGAAGCCTCGGCTCGCCCGCGCCCGTCGGATAGAGCGCGAGCTGCGGATCCGTCGCTGGATGCAGGATCACAACGGCCCACTTCCCGTCCGGTGAGAGAGCTTGACCCAAGCCTTCTCCAAGGCGTACGGCCGGCGAGCCGTCGGTCTTCCGAACGTAGACGGAATAGCCGGCCCCTCCTCCCTCGCCACCTTCGGTGAAGAGGACTGTCCTGCCGTCGGAGGAGAGAAAGGTCGCAAGCGAGTAGTCGAGCCATGTCAGATCGCGTTCTTTCGACTCTCCAGGGGGAAGAGCGAGAATCTCCTCCCGGAACGTGTCACGAGTGGCGAGCATTCGCCCTTCGCGCGAGATGTCTCGCAGGGTGAGATTGCCCGCGATTCGCGAACGCAGGCGGACCGTGCCGGAGAGCGACGCCGAGTAGAGAGCGCGAAGCGAAACCTCGGCAGCTGTGAACCAGACCTCGCTGCCGTCGGGCCCCCACGAGAGACCCTGCGTCGAGGCGAAAGGCTTGGACAGCGCTTTCTTACGGCCGGAGCGGTCCGCGAGGACAACCGATCCGCCGTCGTCGGTCAGAGACGGGTGGTCGATGAAGGCCACAGAATCTCCGCCCGGCGAAACGCGGGGATGGCTGATCCAACCGCTCGTCTCGTGCAAGACCTTGCCGATCGGGTATTCCAACCGCATCCGGCCCTGAGGCATCCGCACGATCGCGAGACTCTTTCCGTCCGGTGCCCAGTCTGCCCACTCGACGTCCTCCAGGATGTCCCGGGGAGCGGCCCCACCGGCAACCGAGAGCTGCGCCAGCGTGCCGGTTCGTCGGAAGCCGCCGGAGGAGGACCGGTCTAACGACACCGCCATCTCGCCCGATCTCGAGATCGCGAAGACCTCGGCGCCAGCGAGGCCGAAGGGTCTCGCCTCGGGACTCTCCAGCCGGCGAACGAAGACCTCGACGGGTTTGCCGTCCCAGGCCGCCGAGTACACCACGGTCTGTCCGTCGGGAGCGAAATGCGCCGACAGGATCTCGCCACGGCGGAAGGTGAGCTGGTGAAAGGAGGGGGGCGGCCGGTCGCCGGCCCGCTTGCCGGCGAGATAGGCCAGGATCCCGACGATCAGGGCAGTCGCCAGAACCGCGCCTGTCACGACGGGCCAGAGACGGCGGCGCTTGATCTCCGCGTACGGCGCCGTCGTCGCCGGCACCGTGACTCCCGAAAGCGTCTCCAGATCGAAGGCGACGTCGCGGGCCGACTCGAAGCGCTCTTCCGGGTTCTTCTCCAGACAGTGCCGGATGATGCGGTCGAGGCCCGGATGGATCTCCTTGTTTGTCTGAGAGAGATCCGGGGGCTCCTTCGTCAGAATCGCCGTGATCGTGTCTGCGGCCGAGTCGCCGCGGAACGCGCGCTGACCGGAGACCATCTCGTAGAGGATCGCCCCAAGGGAAAACAGGTCGGATCGGCGATCCGCGGGTTTGCCCCGCACTTGCTCCGGCGACATGTAGCCCATCGTGCCCAGAACAACGCCTGGCTCGGTGCCCGAGGCGGTCTTCAGATCGGTTTGGCCGCCCTCACCGGACTCGGGCTTCAGCTTTGCCAGACCGAAATCCAGGATCTTGACGCGACCGTCGTTCGTGAGGAAAAGGTTCTCGGGCTTCAAATCTCGGTGCACGATCCCCTTCTCGTGGGCTGCCGCCAGCCCCTTCGCCGTCTGTACGGCGTAGTCGATCGCCTTGCGCGGCGAGAGAGCGCCGGCGCCCAAGCGGCTCCGGAGTGTCTCCCCTTCGAGAAGCTCAGTCACGATGTAGGGTGCGCCGTCCGCAGTTCCGAGGTCGTGAACAGCGGTGATGTTCGGATGGTTCAGGATTCCGGCCGCACGCGCCTCCTGCTCGAAACGGCGCAGCCGGTCGGAATCCTGCGAGAACGACGCGGGGAGCACCTTGATCGCCACCTCGCGTCCGAGGCGCGCATCCCTCGCGCGGTAGACCTCTCCCATCCCCCCCGCGCCGAGAGGCGCGAGGATCTCGTAGGGTCCGAGGCGAGTGCCGGGAGAAAGCGTCATGGAGTCGAGGGATTCTAACCGCGGATCACTTCAGGCCCTCGACGACGTAGAGATCCGAGAGCGTGCGAAAGTAGCTATAGACGTACTCTCCCATCGGGCGTGGGTATCACAGGCGCGACGGTGGCGATCCCAGAGCCATCGGCGGGCATGACCTCCTTCCACAGCTAGAAACTAATGATAGCCAAGGGATTCAGCTCAGGGTGAGGTACTGAGAACCAAAGGTGCAGGCCTGCAACCAATGGGACCCAGTAGGACATGCCACATGAGAGAAACTCCGTCGTCCACCGGATCCACTTCCAGCGTTCCTAAGGGACAGGCGGTGATCGTGAGCCGACTGCTTCGAAGTCGAGGTGAAATGCCCGATGGGGATGCAACCCCATCGACATGACCAAGACCGGGAACGTCGAATGCGACTGTACAGCCCTGCTGCTGAAGAGTGACCTCCGGCGAACCCTGGCAGTCTCCGAAACCGTAGGTCGCTCGATAGATACCCTGCAGCGCAACGCATGCCGAAGCCGGAGCCACGGGATTCTTCTGACAGGAAATCGAGATAGCCACTACGAGCCCGGTCGCCACCCGGGTTAGCCAACGTTGCATACGGTTGATACGAGCACCTGGCATAGGCTGTCTAGACCGCCCGAGGGGGCTAGCAGTCAGGTCTAATAGATCCAGCTGGTGTTGAGCAGGATTTGCCTCGGTTGAGGCAGCGAAACGGGCATTCTAGGCTGCCGCTGGATTCATTCGATTCGGTGCCATCGAGAAGGGTCGAGCTCGAGCTGTTCGGGAGCATCTCCACGAAGCAACTCGAGGTTCCGACAGCCGTCGTTCATTGACGCGGGCCAGTACGCCGCCTGCATGTTGTCTGTGGACAGGAACACGACACCGACAAACCGGCGCTGGGGGTCGAGCGCGATTCGGAATTCCCGAGCGGGTGCGCCTGCGCGACTGGCAGTGGAGAGCCACCGATGCTCTGCGAGAAACGACTCACGCTCGGCGAGTAGCGCCGAGGTCGGTTTAGGTCCATCGCGAACGCGCCACTCGAATGGCTTGCCGCGCAACCACCGAGTCTTCCTTCGGGTGTAGGAGACGGATCCCAAGGCGGCTGAGGCGTGCAGCACCTCGACATGTTCGAAGTCCCCGACGCACAGGCTCGGATAGCCCGGCCTCATGCCGATGACGGCAACGTAGAGGTCGCCCCCTGAGCGGAGAAGAAGGACCTCACCGCCGCCAGTCAGCTTCTCGCGTCGTGCGCCGGACCACTCCTTCGGTCCGATGACGCCGTCAACTGTGGGTGGCGAGAGAGAAGCAGCTGCGGCCGCCGACCCGGCGAAGAGCATCGCTCGGCAGAAAACATGTCGCATCGGATCACAGCCCTGCGTGCCGAGGCCGGCAGGCTGACGCCTTGAACCTCAGCGGCGAGCGCCGCGGAGCAGAGCGAGTCCGCTGCAGCCGCGGGTTGGGCGTCGAAACCGAATCGGCGGTCATGGCGAAGACGACACGTCGTTCCAGATGTCGATAACGCACTTCCATCCGCCGTCCTTCTCCCGCCGCCAGACCGCCACAGCCTTTCCCTCCACCGTGACGTGCTTGCCATCGGGCGCGCTGAAAGTAACGCGGTTGGTGCCGGTGGTGTATGCAATATCACCGTTACACGACACTGCGACGGTCGTTGTCTTCCAGGAGATGCTGAAGCCGGGCGTTTGAAAGCTCTTCACGACGAACTCTCGAATGGCCGCGCGTCCAGCCACGGCAGGAGTCCCCGGCGGAAAGACAATCGCGTCGTCAGCCCAGAAAGACACAATCCGGTCGACATCACGGTTCTGCGCCGCCTGGGACCACTCCGCATCGAGCCGCATGATCTGAGACTGCACATCGGTCTGTCTGCCTGCCGAGACGCAGCCTGCGCAGGCGAACAGCACTCCTACGACCACTCCAACAACGAACCGATTCATGCCCTACCGCCCGATCGTCGAGCTGGTTCAACCTGCCTTCCGACGCCCAGCGGCTCAAAGTTCAGCAGCAGGAGCAGCGGAGCAGAGCGAATCCGCCGAAGCACGACGTTCGACGTGAACCGCATTTTCAGGTTGGCTCCTCGTGAATTCTATTGCCAGGTACTCGCGCGGAGCGCCGTGACGAAGGCACGGTCGGCACGCCGCGAGACGAGTGCGATCGGTGAGTACCCGCGACGCCACGCGAGAACAAAGGTGACGCCCAAGAGTGCTGCTGTGATCGCGAAGTTCTGCCATCCGTTCAGCTTCCATTGACCAGACCACGCCAACTCTGGTTGAGCCGCGAACGGGTAGAGATACGAAAGTGGCCACTGGTGTCCGTCCGGCCCGCGGGATCCCGTGACGTCCCCGAGAAGGTGAAGATGAACCGCCACGAACGCGAGCCCTGCGGTGAGCAGCCGCTTCGATCTCGCGAGGAGCGCTGCCACCAAACCAACCAAGCAAGCGAACGGAAGGTTGTGGGTGACCAAATGATGGTACTCAGACCACCAAAACAGCGGATGCGATCCGTTGCGGGTTAGAAGTTCTGGCACCGCACCCAGGCCATCGAGATCGGGAGCAATACTCGCGACCAGGACGATCCCACGATGGTGGTTGGTCAGCGTCGGGGCCGTTTCTGCGAGACACCAACCTATGAGGCCGTGGGTGATCGGATTCACGTTGCCAGAATGGCGCCAAACGTCTTGGAGCTCAGCGGCGAGCGAAGCGAGGCGGGAGGAAACACGGTGAAATCTTACGCCCGCCCGTTGCCGCTTGCGTGCAACCATGACGGGTTTCCCTGGGAGAACCCCCGGGCGAAAACACGTAAGCCGAACGCTTGCAGCTGGAAGGCACGGCCGAGACCCAACGTGTCCGAAAATGTGTCCGAATGCGGACCCTCGCAATTCCTCAAATTCTCCGAGCCAGAGAGCGTCATTTCAGCCCTTCGACAAGGTAGAGGTCCGAGAGAATCCAGCCCGTACCGAAGACGTAGGACCGGCCGTCCGGTGTGACGATCACGCCCCCGACGTCTCCGAGACCTGCCGTCTCGAGCGGCATCGTCTCCTTCCAGAGTGTCTTCTTCCCTGTGGCGACATCCAACCGATAGATCCGTGCCGGAAGCTCGCCGCGCCGGTGGACGAAGATAGACTTTCCGTCCGCGCTCCAGCCCTCGACGCGATCCTCAGCAACCCCCGCGGGAAGGGGAGTCGGTTCGCCCCCGGCAACCGGATACAGATAGAAGCGCTGGTCCGGACCGATCACCGCGACCGTCCTGCCGTCGGGCGAGACACCGCGGGGTATTCCGCGGTATCCCTCGGGCGTCAGTGGCCGTGCCTTGCCTCCGTCGCATCGTCGCCGGTATATTCGTGTTCCGTGTCCGGGCTCGTTCGCCGTAAACACGACCGTTTTCCCGTCCGGAAGCCAATCCAGCGTCGGCCCCACCTTCAGGTTCTCACTCGGTAAGG
>Ga0137375_10009861_pt1 | contig 11329 bp, 10 predicted proteins | sample SagtaG_24_FD_104936 | JGI IMG/M metagenome (GOLD analysis project Ga0137375, IMG submission 104936) | Vadose zone soil microbial communities from Sagehorn Ranch, Mendocino, California, USA - Sage1_R_113_16 metaG | ecosystem: Environmental > Terrestrial > Soil > Vadose zone | place: USA... | reverse complement strand
TGGGGTGATATCCTTCGTGTGACCGGTGATAGTTTTGTGTTGGGCCGGCAGCTTGAATGGGATTTTCAGGGCTGTCTTCAAGTCGCTGGTTGTGTTCCGTGTACGATGCCGAATTGTTTTTTTTGTGGACATGACTGTGTCCTTCCCGATCCGATGTGGCTGGACCTCCTTCACGGAAGCCTATAATCATAATATCTTTCATAGCAAATGCAACAAGATAAGCTTCCATAGCGTTAAAGGTTTTAGTCTAAGGTCCTAGCTCTATTGGGGTGCAGGCTTTTCTGAGCTGATCTAAGTGTTTGAAATAGGAGAAAAAGTCGAAGGATTTCAGCTTCGCGGAGGCTTCTCGGCGACGGCCAGGTATGCCTGGTCGTGGAAGGCGGAGTGCACGCTGATCTGCACCGCTCCGCTGGCCAAGAGCAACAGCGCGAGCTCTTGGCGGGTGAGGGAGTGGAACATCCCGTCGCGCTCGGCCTGTTTGATCGTGCCGAAACTGATCAACATCTGTCTGGCGGCTTCGATCGCCTCCGGCTGCTCGGCCTGTTGCGCCGTTAGCCGATAGATCTGAGAGAGATCGGCCTGCGGCTTCAGACTTGTGATCACCATCTTTCCGCCCGGGGAGAGCACCCGGACGAACTCTCGGAGTGTGAACAGCGGATCCTGAAGATAGCCAAGCACCAGGTTGCAGACGATTCGATCGAATCGGTTGTCGCGAATGGGAAGAGGACAGTCGAGATCCGTCGCCAGGAGCGTCGTCGCGAGGAGCGGGCGAGCCATGACCGTCGCCGGACTCTTATCGCGGATCTCGGCAGCTGCCTGCGCGAAGCGCGTCCGGGCCGAGGTGAGCGCGCTTGGCACGAAATCAAGCCCGACATAGTTAGGCGGAAGAAACTTAGGGCCGGGCTCGCCTCGCAGGCGGTAGGCCTGCTGGGTGAGAAGGATCATGCCCAGATCGCCGTTCCCGCAGCCGGAGTCCAACACCCGTTCTCCCCGCTCGAGAGGGCCGGCGAGGCGCGCGATCTGCTCCAGGAAATGCCAATAGGTGGAGATGTTCGCGAGGTGCCGTGTGAGGGCCAGGTGGGCTTGCCAGAACTCCAGTAAAGCGGGTCTTCTTTTCGAGTGGCGGGCCCTTGCCCGTTCCCGTTCCAACCGAGTCTGGGCCGCGATCGTCCGTAGGGAAGGCTCCACCAGGCCTTTCCGGAAGCGATCCGGGAAGAACCGTTCCACGCAGCAGGAGGCCACCTGGCGAACCAGGGCCAGGGTCTGTCGCGGGTTGTCCTGGAGACGGTGGAGCGCCTCCGGGATCAGGTACAGCTGGCCTGCGTGCGTTTGCAGGGAGGCCAGCACCTTCTTCACGGCGTCCAGTTGCGTCCAGGGGTCGCGCTCGGCGGCAAAGAAGAGCGCGGGGGTCCGCAGCCGCTTCGCGTCCTCGATCGTGGTGAGCAGGTCGGCATAGCTTTCCTTGATCGCGTCGCTCAGGAAGCGGTCACCGTCGACGTTCAGTCCGAGCAGGTTCGTCGTTCCGAGCCCGGCGCTCCGCAGGAAGGTCACGATAGAATCCTCTTGGTGGGCCCGCAAGGCCGCTTGCAGGTCCATGATACCTGTCAGCACGACCAGCAGCGCGACCCGGTGGTCTTGGGCGAGCCGCTTCAAGGCAATGCGGCCCGTCACGTTCGCCGCAATCACCACGATCGGGCTCGTCGGCCGCGTGCGGTTCGCATAGTCGAGGACGGTGCCGAGGTCCTGGTTCATGCTGGACAGGGTCACCTCCGCCATCTCGCCGTCGCTCTCACCGACATGGTTCGTGTGGTCGTAGCGGAGGACGTGAAACCCGTTGGCGGCGAGGTAGTATGCGAGAGTCACATAGTCCGTCTTGGTCTCGCCGTAGCCGGGCGCGATGATGACGTGCGGGGCGCCCGGATACGATTCCAAGAAGCTGTCATGGGATGCCACGATGCGCCGGCCGTCGCCCGTCGGCCATTCCACACGGCGGCTGAGAATCTGGACCAGGTCGGGCCGGTCGTCAGCCTGCCCGCAGAACGCCAGAAGCTTCCCGACCAGTTCGGCGAGCGTGCTTTGGACGGTGGCGCTGTCGTGGAGGAAGCGGATGCCGACGCGAGGCGTTCGGGATTCCGTCCCGTTGGGCGCGCCCCACACGATCTCGCCCGGCACGGTGAGGTCAGGGATATCGCCCGAAGCTGGCGCCGGTATCGGAGGCACGGCCTCTGTCAGCAGCAGGCGCAGCACAAGGCGCTGACTGCCTTGGCCCGCGCCCAGAGCCGTTTGTCCGTTGAGCAGGCGGAGGCCAGCGCCGGTCGCGCTCAGGTCGGTCGTGCGGGCCTGGTGGAGTCCGACGCTCGACTCGACGCGCACCGGAATCTCCACGTCCACCCTGGCGACCAGCCGGCGCTCCGGTAGCACGACGCTTCCGGGTTCCCGGCGACCGGGTTGGCCTTCGACGGGCTGTGCCGGCGCGGTGCTGGGTGCGTCCGTCTCCAGCAGGAGGCGTGAGGTCGTTTGGGGAACGAGGAGGGCGGTGAGCTTCACCGACGTCGTTCGCTCGCGCAATCCGTCCAGGAGCGACGCGAGGAGGGCCTTCTTTGTCTCGTCGAGAGGTTCGAACTCGACGGCAAAGCCTGATCCGAGACGCTCAGGCGGAGCGACCACGCGGCCCGTTGCCGCGCGAATGCGGTGTATCCTTCCGCGGATTTCCAGCATGCCGATTTCGGTGATGAGGCCCAATTGGATCGGCTGGTTTTCGGTGATGGGAACCGGTCGGTCCAGGACCACGTAGACCCCGCCGAGACTGATGTTGGGAGCGGTCCCCGATGACGGCTCTCCATCGGGCCGCACGCTCATTTCCAGATGGGCCTCCACGCGCGGCCACCGCCGGCGTTCCGTTTGCGGCATCCCGGGAGGTGGTTGAGCGACCTCCTCCAGCAAACCGTCAATGACAGGTTCTCCGGTCGGGGTCCGCCACACGGTCTTGGTCACCGAGACCCGAATCGCCGTACCGTCGGCCCGGCGCATCTGGAGTTCGTGCCTCTGGAATGAGACGCGCTCTTCGTAGCGCTCCGGAAGGACGCCGGACAACGCCGTCAGGTCCACGCGCTCGGCCTCCTGTATGGAGGATAGGCCGAGCAGGCTGAGGAATGTTTCGTTCGCCTCGAGCAGGCGCCCGTCTCGAGCCAGCCGGAAGACGCCGACGCCTTGCCGATTCAGCAGTGTGTGCAGGCTGGCCTCGAGGCGAACGGCGCGCCGCTGGGCCTCGGCGCGTTCCAGGACCGATCGGGCTGCGGTTCGCAGGCGTGCGGAGGACCGGGTCGTCTTGCGGATGTAGTCGTCCAGCCCCGCCTGCATCGCTTCCACCGCCAACTCTTCGTTCCCGGTGCCGGTAAACATGATGACTGGGACGCCAGGGTGCCGGGCCTTGACCGCACGCAAGACCGACAGGCCGTCGGTCCAGCGCAAGTGGGAGTCGGTGATCACCAGGTCGAAATTGCCGCCCTGGAGCGCATCGGCGAAGGCCTGCTCTTCGGTGATCTGCCTGATGTGGAGGTCGAGGTACTCCAGGCCGAGCTCGCGCATGACGAGCGCGCGGTCGTCCGCATTGTCGTCGATGATCAGGACACGCAGAGTAGTACTGATGGAATCACCTGTGCGGGCTAAATTGTTTAGGTCGGAGCGAGAATATACCATATCTGGTAGAAAATTCCTATCTTCATCCAGGATATGGTAGTTTGACGCTGTTTCAGCACTCCTCTGCCGCGTGTGGCCCACAGCCAAAAGGACTGGACCCGCACGGACGAAAATGTGATATTTTGGGACCGCATGATTCCCGATGTGAGTTTATTCAACAAGGAAAAGGTCCGCAATCCCTACAAAGGTAGGGTCCCTAAATTTTGGACGAGGTTTGACGAAACGTGATGGATCGCGAACTCAAGCTACTGTATGAACTGCTCCTGAAGCTCGGCGTCACGTTCATCCTGGCTGCAGCGCTGTTCGGGGTCTACATGCTGATGGCCCGGAAGCGGGCAAAGAAGGCCCCGCACAGCTTCTTCACCGTCTCCGTTGTGACGCTCGCGCTGTATGTCCTGTTGATCTTGAACGAAAGCGAACTCTTCGGACGGTTCAGCTTGTGGGAAGGGGTCTACCTGTGGACGAAGTTTGCCGCCTATCTCGGCAGCGCCTTCCTACTCTTGAAGGCGATGGATATTCTCCTCCTGGAAGACTACTTCATCATCAAGAAAGGACTCTACATCCCGGATCTGCTGCGGCTGCTGCTCTTGTTCAGCGGGCTGGCGGTCGCCGGCATCATCTTCCTCAGGACGGTCATAGGCATCAACGTGGTGGCGCTGGTAGCCATTCCGACCGCCGCCACGGCCGTCATCGGCTTTGCGCTGCAGGACACCCTGAAGCGGTTCTTTGCCGGCATCATGCTCGGCAAGCTGGTGCGGGTCGGGGACTGGGTGCGCTTGGCCGGCCAGGTGGGGCGGGTCGTAAAGGTGGATCTGGGTCATGTGACGATCCTGACGCCCACGGACGATCTCGTCATGATTCCCAATAACCTCGTCGCCCAGCAGGAGATCTTGAATTACAACAAGCCCACCCCGAGGCACGCGCGGACCGTGTTGGTGGATGCCAGCTACACAACGCCTCCCTTGCAGGTGCAGACCGTGCTGGTCGAGACGGCGAAGGCGGTTCCCGGGGTGCTCCATGAGCCGGCGCCGCAGGCCTTCGTAGCGGCCTACAAGGACTCCAGCATCCAGTATCGCCTGACGTTCTGGGGCAAGGACTACGGGTACGCGGGGACCATCGAAGGGCAGGTCCTGTCGTACATCTGGTACGCGTTTCAGCGCCACAGCATCGAGATCCCGTTCCCCCAGCGCGCGATCCACATCATGAAGGCGGAGGACGAACACCAAGTGATGGCGGCCAAGCGGGAGCGGATCCTCGGAGCCCTGCGCCGGATCGACTTTCTCTCGGTTCTCAGTCCGGAGGAACTGGAGACCGTCGCCCAGCAGGCTGCGGTCCGGGTCTACTTGCCGGGCGAGGCCGTCGTCCGGCAGGGCGATGCGGGAGCGGAGTTCTTCATCATCCTGGAGGGCACTGCCGACGTCCGCAGAGGCGAGGGGGGCAAGGTCGCAACGGTCGCCACGCTCCGCCCGATGCAGTTCTTCGGCGAGATGTCGTTGCTGACCGGCGAGCCGCGCTCGGCCACCATTGTCGCGCAGACGAATCTGGAAGTGGTGGTCGTCACCAAAGGGGTCCTCGAGCGGCCGATCATGGTGAACCCTCTCCTTGCGGAGCGGATCGGCACGGTGTTGGCGGAACGGAAGTCCGGGTTGGCGGCCGTCCAGGAAAACCTCGAGCACCGGGATGAGTCGACTGAGGTCGTGGAGCACTGGAGAACGTCCCTGGGCTCACGCATACGTAGATTTTTCGGCGCGACGGCGCACTAAGAAGCCGGCCTCACATCGTTTCTCCTTGCCTTTTCAGCCAGCAACAATTTCAGCGTCTGAGCCGACACCCGCCGCGCTTGACAGGTCCCGACGGGTGGCATAGGCTTCCCGTTCACTGCGAGGTACTTGCTAGAGCGGACGGAGGGCCAGCCGAATGGCACATGGAACGTGGGTATGGTGGCTATAGACATCCTTGAAGAACTCTCGTTATTTTCTGATTTAACCATGGAGGAACTTGCCTTGATTGCTCCGCTCTGCACGCTGATTGAAGGTCAGGCAGGAGACTTCATCATACAGGAAGGGAAACTCGTTCCGAACCTTTATATCCTTCTTTCCGGGAAAGCGACGGTCCTGAAGAATCGAGATGATGGAAAACGGGTTCCGCTTGCATCAGTGGGGAAGGATGAACTGATAGGGGAGGTGTCCTTCTTCAAGATGGCGGTAGCCTCCGCAACCATAGAGACGAGTTCCGCGTTCAAGGCTCTGGTGGTGGATCAAAGGAAACTCCATATGGTCTTGAGCGCCAATCCCAAGCTCGGCTGTAAGCTCTATAAAAAAATTGCCCGTATCTTGAGTGGGCGCCTCAAGAATAGAACTGAGCAGTTTGTCCAACATTTTCCAGTTTCATAGCACCTTCACGAAAGAAGAAAAGGGGACAGGCTACTTTATCTAACCGCTGATTGGCGCTGGCGACCACCCGACGTCTGAATGACGAAGCCGGAAAAGTAGCCTGTCCCCTTTTCTTCCCACCATACCGGGAGGTGAGTTATGCCTGAACGGACACTTACACGAATCGGGGCGGCCTCTGCCATCCTTGGCGCCGTCCTTGGACTTGTGGTCAATGTTTTGGATCCGCGCGTCAATGACCCCGCCAATACGAAAGCCTTCCTTCGTCAGGTGGCGGAGAGCACCATCTGGGTGGGCGACCATGTGGGCATGATCTTCGCAGTGCTCCTCGTCACGGGTGGCCTGGTGGCCGTCTATCGCTCGATCACGTCAGGGCCAGGGGCAGCCTGGGCGCGGCTCGGCTTCGCAGCCGCTCTGGTCAGTGCCGGGGTTGGGTTGGTGACGTTCGCGGTCGAAGGGATTGCCATCAAGCGGGTGGCTGTGGCTTGGGCAAGTGCTCCCAGGGGGGAGAAAGCAGTCGCCTTCCGGGTGGCCGAGGCCCTCGTGCAGATCCAATGGGCCCTGGACAGCGTCTGGATCCTCATCTTCTTCGGGGCGACCTTCATCCTGTATGGCGTGGCGGTCGTATTGAGCGATGTCTACCCGAAATGGCTGGGTTTGGGTGGCGGTAGGAGGGGGACTGGGCTCGAGTCTTCTAGGGCTCCACATCGGTTATCACGGGGCCTCGTCCCTAGTCTTCAACATCCTCTTACCCATTTTCTCGATCCTCCTGACCGCCTGGATATTCGCGATGGGAGTCCTTCTATGGCGGAGGTCGGGGTAGCGACGTAACGCCAGATGGTGAGCGGTTGCGAGAAAAGGGGATGGGGCTGTTTCGTAGCGGGCCCTACGGAGGAGTCGAGGACGGCAAGACTTTCTTGAAGTACTTCTCCATGATTTCGCTCGTGGAATTGGCCACCACGATCTTCCCGGGCTCGCTGGTCGCAGGCGGCGCCTGCCCGCCGAGCCGGACGATGGAGTCCCGGATATTGGCAAGGGTGAGCAGACCGGTCCCTTCGATCTTGACGCCCCGCAGATTGTGGCCCGCTTCGAACGCCATCCAGGCCTTTCTGTATGCGATGACCGCGGGTTGCGGGTAAGATGCCTGATCCAGCACACTAGCCAAATCCTGATAGATCTCTCCGGCCTGCGCCGGAGCCGTGTCCGCGACGCTCAGGTAAAGCAGGATACCCTCCGTGACCTTATTGGCTTCGACGGCCTTCCTCCCAGCCTTGCGTAAGTTTTCTACGCACTTGGCCTCGCTCGGAGTGAGCGGGCGATCAGAACCTGCGCCAGGTATCGGTCCCTCCTCAATGAGCTGGAGAGGCGCTCGCATGGGATCTTCGCGATACGGGCGCATGCGACAACCTGTCAAAGACGACGCCCCACTTGTTGGCGCCGTCTTAGTCTGAAGGGCTTGGAGCGCGACAAGCATGTCTTGCTGTGAGGAGTATGACTGACCGGCCAGAGGACCCTTGTGGCAGTGGTAATCGCCATGCTTGCGGTCGATATGGCAGCCGTAGGTATCGAGACCCCCGCCATGGGGCTCCGCAGTCAGGGGAGCCAGTGGGAGCCCCAAAATGGACAGGAGGAGTGGAAGAAACAACCAGCGCGGCATGTGGTCTAACACCATTCCCATTCCCACTTGATCAAGACTGGTAATGTCGCCTTATCGCTCAAGACTGGTTGCGCCGTCTCATCGCTCGGGTTTCCACGTTTAAAGGTGAGGATATATTCCACGCACAATGGTGGCACTACTTGTTTGTATATCCAGATCGAGCGTCCGGTAGGGTCGCCGATGGATTGAAGTGGTTTGCCAAGATGCCCTCTCACACCATCCGGGGTCTCACGACCAACGGCATTCATGAAGTAGTAACTAGGAAGAGCCAAATAGCCGATGATCAGGAGCACCACGACAATCGCAATCAGCTTAGTTGCCATTGATAATAGCCCCCAGCGCCGATGGTGCGCTCCCAATAGTACCCGTGTTCACGCTGGCGAGCAAAGGGGACAGCCTACTTTTCAGTTGTTTTCGTGGAAATGACGGAGTTGCCTGCGCCAACCTAGGGGTTAGAAAAGTAGCCTGTCCCCTTTGCTCCTCCTAGGTTTCTTCTTCCTTGCCTTCGGCAGAGTTTTTTTTCGCCAATAAGCAATCTGGATTCCTGCAATCCTCAAAGACGAGCGTGGATGGGTCACGGTACAGCGGCCAACCGCAGATACAGCGCATCACGATAGCCCCACACACTTGGCACATCCACCCCGGCTGAGGACTAGAAACGCCTTCAGATGGCTCCGACTGCATGGGAGTCATCTGCCCCTCATGCCCATTGGGGCACTTCAGCATCACTTCTGCCATTTCGCTAGCGTCTTTCATCCTAAGCAGCATGCCAACCTGGAGCGCCACCGCCAGTCGCTCGGGATCAACGGGCTTCCCCAAAATGTCGACAGACCCCATGTCGATTGCCAGATTCACCAAGGTCTCATCTTCAGTGTTGCTCAACATGATGATTCCGCCAGTGTATTGCTTGGCCCGCAATTTCCTCACGACCGCTGGTCCCCCCATCCCTTGAAGGTCCATGTCCAGAATAATGAGCCGCGGCATTTCCTTGCTCACGAGTTGCAAGGCTGCGGGGCCATCGCGGGCTACTTGTATATGAAGCCCTCGCTGGGTCAAAAACACTTGGAGGTATCTGCCTGCATCTGTGTTGCTCCCTATGAGCAAGATGCGATCGGTCCCTAGGCCTTTGGGCGGGGCGCGCTTTTCCTTCGGTTTCACTACGGATGGTGAAGGAGGCTCCGCTTGATCTGTCGGTGGGAAAAACCGCTCCATGGAAGCCACGATAGTGTCGAGCGCGAGCGCTTTGCTCAGAAAATCGGTCACGCCCAACTGGCGGGCCTGCTTTTCTAGATCATCCGACCCCCATCCGGTCAGAATCATCACAGCGGCGCTGGCATCGATGGTGCGAATCTGGCGTAGCACTTCGATCCCGTTCATCTCCGGCATGCGGAGGTCTAGCAAGGTGAACTGCGGGCGATGCTGAGAAAACAAGTCGAGCGCCTCACGCCCGTTGTACGCCGTAAAGACTTCATGGCCGTGACCTGCCAGCACCGCCTTCAGCAGATCGCATAAAACACGTTCGTCGTCTACGATGAGGATCGTTGCCATACCAGCCTCCGATGGAGGTAAGACGGTACTGAGTCTAGAGCAGATGTTCAGAAAAGGCTACTGTACAAGATTGAACAAGGACCTTCCCACAGTCAAGGCATCCCTCATCTGCAATTGATGGATTCACCCGATAGTGTCTTCAGGGGTTCACCGGTCTGTGTCTTCTCGGAAGAGGGGTATTCATGCGCATTGCCGTTCGAAGCGCACTCCTGGCACTTGGTTTGCCTTTCGTCTACATATGGCAGGAGGACTGTTAGGGCGCTTGTACCCACGGCGAAGGCATTCGGTGCCTTGTCGGCTTACGTGGCAGGAGCGGCAGATTCTGGGAACAATGATAGATGTGTCGTATTCTGGTTTCGCTCTATCGCTTTCTGGCGAAGCCCAGTTGAGCGTGGAGAGGGAGGTTGTTATCCACATTCCCGACGCTATCACGCTACGGGCTCGACCGGTGTATATCCATCACCAACAAGGGGAAGATAAGCGCGTCGGATTCAAGTTAGCGAGCATAGAAAGGGGAAAGGAACACTGGCGCAGTCTGTGTTTTGCGCCGCGTTAGTAGTCTTCTCCTAAGCCGCGTGTTTGGTGTCGGAGGTGGACCCTTCAGGACCTTTTCCGTGAGATCCGGCCTGCCCCGTAGTGGAAGTCTCATCCGTACCGTACGAAAACACTATGTAGAACAGGCACACCGCGAGCATCAATACCAGGCCGGCCACGATTCCTATGTATCCCCAAAATCCCAAGTCTGACATGCTTCTCCCCCTTTTCTATGGGGAAGAATGAGCAAACCAAGTGCCAGGTGGCCCTATGCAAATTTTGTTGTTTGATGTGTTCTTTACATACCGCACAGTCCCTGTAGGTGGAAGTACACCACTGCCTCGTTGAATCCACCACCAGAGGACTGCGAAACCGACGCTGCAACAGCGTCATAGCCTTTTCTGACCGCCTGCGCTAGACTGCCTACCACCTTGAGCTACCGAGCGAGACATGGCAAAAATTCTAATCGTCGATGATGAACCCTCGTTTTGCGTGTTCCTCAAGGGGATCTTGAAGAGCCATGGCCATGAAGTGCGCACGGCATACACAGGGCGCGATGCTCTCGATGCCTTCCAGCAACTGCGCCCCCAGTTTACTTTGTTAGACCTGTACATGCCTGAAATGGGCGGGCTGGAGGTGCTCAGGCGGATTCATGCGCTTGACCCGCGCGCCTCGGTCATGATCCTGACCGCCTGGGGGGCGGAGGACGTGGAAGTGGCGGCGCGACAACTCGGAGCGGTCGATTTTCTGAGCAAAGCCCTCTCCTTGGACACGATCGTCAAAACCATGGAACGCATCCTCCATCCTGGCGAAGGCACCGGTCAGCCAAGCTTGCCAGCCGATAGTATCTTGCTGGTGGACGACAATCCCAAAACGCGAGCCCGGTATGCGCACGCCTTGCGGGACAGCGGGTATGAGCTCCGCCTGGCGCCGGATGCCTTTGCGGCATTGCAAGTGTTGGACAAGGAAAGCCCCGGACTCGTGGTGCTGGACCTGGACATGCCAGACAGACTGTGGGGCGAGGTTTTACACCGATTGCGGGAACGGAACTACAGGGGAGGCCTCATTCTGCTGACATCCCGCCAGAGCAGGCTCCTGGTGCTCGAAGCCGCGCATCTCGGATCGATTGATGTTTTGCACAAGCCGGTCCAGCAGGAGAAGCTGCTTCTTGCGGTCCAGGTCGGGCTGATGCCGCGACACTGGCACTAGGTTCCAACGATAATCACAGAGCTGCGATATAGACGAGAGCATTTCTGATGCCGACCTGTCCCGCTTGTCATCAGGAGAGCCGAAAGCCCGAAAAACGCTATGGCCTATCCTATAGGGTGTTGCGTGCGGTCGGCATCGGCTACTTTCGGTGTGCCCACTGCGACAGATTTTATTTGGGCTTCCCATGGTATGGGTGGCAGTGGTTCGTCGCGCTCAAGGCTGCGCGCGAAGCTGCTCCTGTCGTACGTCCATGCCCGTAGTGCGGTGATAGCAAGACGCGCCGCTCACATCG
>Ga0137375_10009857_pt1 | contig 11331 bp, 8 predicted proteins | sample SagtaG_24_FD_104936 | JGI IMG/M metagenome (GOLD analysis project Ga0137375, IMG submission 104936) | Vadose zone soil microbial communities from Sagehorn Ranch, Mendocino, California, USA - Sage1_R_113_16 metaG | ecosystem: Environmental > Terrestrial > Soil > Vadose zone | place: USA... | reverse complement strand
CGTACAGCACCTCGCCCATGCCGTGCAGACGCTGGAACTCGTAGCCCGTAACGCCGCCGGCGTCCTCGATCACGCTCGCGACCGTGAGCGCGTTGTGGGTGGCGAACTGCGGATAGAGCCGCGGCCGCGCCGCGACGAGCTTGCGCGAGCAGTGCAGATAGCAGAGGTCGGTCATCGCCTTGCGGGTGAACACCGGATAGTCCGGCAGCCCGCGCTCCTGCGCGCGCTTCACTTCGGTGTCCCAATAGGCGCCCTTCACGAGCCGCACCATCAGCCGCCGGCCGTGCGCCTTGGCCTCTGCGGCGAGCCAGTCGATCACCGCCGGGGCGCGCTTCTGATAGGCCTGCACCGCGAGCCCAAAGCCCTCCCAGCCGCGCAACGAGGGGTCGGCCATGACCGCGGCCAGCACCTCCAGGGTCAGCTCGAGCCGGTCGGCCTCCTCGGCATCGACGGTGAAATTGAGGTCATGATCGCGCGCCTTGCGGGCGAGGCTGAGCAGGTCGGGCACCAGCTCGGCAAGCACGCGCGCCCGCGACACCGCCTCGAAGCGCGGATGGAGCGCCGAGAGCTTGACCGAGATGCCGGGCCGGTTCGGCAGGGCGCCGTTGCCCGCCGACGACCCGATCGCCGCGATGGCGTCCGCATAGGCATCGAGATAGCGGGCGGCGTCGGCTGCGGTCCGCGCCCCCTCCCCGAGCATGTCGAAGGAATAGCGAAACTCCGGGGTGGCGCGGTCGAGCGCCTCCTCGATGGTCTGGCCCAGCACGAAATGGGAGCCGAGCAGCCGCATCGCCTGCCGGGTGGCGGTGCGCACCGCCGGCAGGCCGAGCCGCTTGATCAGGGTTTCGAGGATCGTGTCCGGGGTCTCGCCCGGCTGGATGATGCGGGCCGTGATGCCGAGCGTCCAGGCCGAGGCCGAGACCAGGAAGGTGTTGGACTTCAGGTCCTCCGACGCCCAGTCGCCCGCGGCGAGTTTGTCCTCGATCAGGCGATCCGCCGTGGCGGCGTCGGGCACCCGCAGCAGCGCCTCCGCCAGCACCATGAGGGCGAGCCCCTCCTTGGTCGACAGCGAATAGGCGTGCAGAAAATCCTCGATGCCGCCGAGGCCGCCGGCCTGCGCCCGGATGCCCTCGATCAGCCTCGTGGCGCGCGCATCGATGCGCGCTTCCGCCGCGGGGGGACGCGCGGCCTCGGCCAGAAGCTTGGCCGCGATCGCCTCGTCGGGCGGCGCATAGGGCGCGCTGAACGGACGTTCAGGTCCAGAGACCATCGGGCACTCCGCAGGTGCGTGCATTCTACCAGTCCGCCACGACCAGTGTCCCGATTCCGAAGTTCGCAAGCACTCGCAGCACATTCTCATGCGACCTTCGGAATCAAAGGGACACTGGCAACTTCATGATTCTAGTACCCCTTTTGAACCCGAAGTTGCGGCACTGGCGTCCGAACTTCGGGTTCGGGGCACTAGTCCTTTGAGAAAAACCGCAGCATGGACGATCCGCCCGGCTGCGGTGTTCGCATTGATGTGAGGAATGGGGCGTTCACGCGATCCGGCCTTGCTCTTTGCATGATCATGTTCTTTGCTGGCACGGGGTGGCCGGCTAGTGTCCCGAACCCGAAGTTCGCGCGCCCGTGCCGCGAATTCGATCGCGAACTTCGGGTTCAAAGGGGCACTGGAGTCATAAAAGAGTTGCCAGTGGCCCTCGATTCCGAAGTTCGCATGAGAGTCTGCCGCGAGTGCCGGCGAACTTCGCAATCGGGCCACTGGGGAGAGGACGTATGTCGACCATGAACCGCCGCGACTTTCTTCAGCACGGTCGACCCGTCGCGGTGGTGGCGGCGACGATGCTGCTTGCCGGTGGCGCGGCGCGGTCTCAGACCCCGCCCACCTCGCTGCGGTTCTCCCTCGACTGGAAGCTGGAAGGCCCGTCCGCGATGTTCGTGGTCTCGCAGGACCGCGGCTATTTCCGGCAGGAAGGGCTCGACGTCGCGATCGACGAGGGCGCGGGCTCGCTCGAGCCGATCACCCGCCTCGCAAATGGCAGCCACGACATCGGCTTCGCCGACATCAACATGCTGATCAAATATCGCGACCAGCACGCGACGGCGCCGGTCAAGGCGATCTTCATGGTCTACAACAAGCCGCCGTTCTCGATCGTGTCGCGCAGGAGCCGCGGCATCACCGAGCCCAAGCATCTCGAGGGCAAGAAGCTCGGGGCCCCGCCGAACGGCTCGACCTTCGGGGAGTGGCCGCTGTTCGCCCGGCTCAACGACATCGACCAGTCCAAGGTCGCAATCGAGCAGATCGGCACCCCGGTGCGCGCCCCGATGCTCGCGGCCGGCCAGATCGACGCCGCGCTGGGCTATTCGTTCCGCGTCTACGTCGATCTCAAGGACCGCGGCGTGCCGGTCGATGACATCGTGCTGCTGCAGATGGCGGACTACGGCCTCTGGCTCTACGGCAGCGCGATCATCGTCAATTCCAAGGTGGCGGCCGAAAAGCCGGAGGCGGTCAAGGGCTTCGTGCGCGCGCTGGTGCGCGGCATGCGCGACACGATCCGCAATCCGAACACCGCCGTCGATGCGCTGCTCAAGCGCGACGATTCCGTCAAGAAGGAGGTCGAGCTCGAGCGCCTGCGCATGGCGATCCGCGACAACCTCGTAACCCAGGAGGTGCGCACCAACGGCTTCGGCGCCGTCGACATGGGGCGGCTCGATACGTCGATCACCCAGATCGGCCTGACCTACAACTGGAAGGCCAAGCCCCGGCCCGTGGACATTTTCGACCCGGGCTTCCTGCCGCCGCTGACCGAGCGCCGGCCGAATTAGCGCGGCTTTCGCTTGTGCTGAATCCCTCGTTGCTCACGGCCGACATGACGGCCTCTTAATGTCGATTCAGTTCGCTTGAGTGATGCCCCAGATCGACGTGCGCGTTGGCTATGCGCTTTCGTTTTCACATCGGCAGGAGTGATGCGCGTGCGGACCGCCGAACTATCCCCGTTCGTTCCCGCGCAAGCGGGAACCCCGTTATCGCGACGGCGGAGTGTGTGGCCCCTGGGTCCCCGCTTGCGCGGGGACAAACGGCGATGCGTGATCGGTCGGGGAGAAGATCGCGCGCCGCGCAATCAGAATCGCGACCACCAGCACGGCGGCGAAACCGACGGGCGCCTTCACCAGCGGGAAGATCAGGATCAACAGGCACGCCAGCGCGAGCCCCATCATCTCGCCCGGCACCCGCCCCCCTTCGGCGCCGGCGCGCAGCAGGAACGCCATCGGCACCGCCAGCGCGACCAGGTCGTAGAGGAAGATGTAGGGCGTGGCGAGGAGCGCGCCGGTGACCAGCGCCGCGGCCTTCACCTCGAACGCCCCCTTGCTGCGCCACACCACGCACACCGCGATCGCGGCCGCGCCGGCGAGCGCGCCCTGCGCCGCACAGGCGAGCGCGTTGCCGCCGCCCATCATGCGCACGAGGCCGAACACGCTTTGCAGCTTGGCCCATTCCGCCCGGCCCTGTTCGAGCGTGGCGGTCGAGCCCGACGCCAGCGAGTGAAAGAACGCCGCCCAGGTGTCGAACCCGAACGCCCCGGCGGACGCAAGCGCGAGCACCGCGACCGTGACCGCGGCCGCCGCGATCGCGCGCCAGTGGCCGCCCGCGATCAGCGCGAGCGGAATGAGGACGCCGAGATGCGGCTTGAACGAAAGGAGTCCGATCAGGCAGCCGGCGACGATCGGGCTGCGCTGCAGCAACACCAGCGCCCCACCGAACAGCGCCGCGGTCGCGAACCCGTTCTGGCCCGCCATCACGTTCGCCAGCAGGCCCGGATAGGCGCACGCCAGCAGGATGCCGACGCGATGGCCGATGATCGCGCGTACCGCCGCCACATAGGCCGGCAACGTCAGCAGCATCCAGGCGACGTTGGCGGCCACATAGGGCAGCAGCGACAACAGCACTGCGACGAACAGGAAAGTTGGCGGATAGATCCAGGGATATTCGCCGTCGAAGTCGTCTCCGAGCGCCGCCGCCTCGGCGGTCTTGTGCAGCGCCACGTCGTAGACCGCCGCCGCCTGCCCGTCGAGCGACTGACGGCCGGCGGCCCACACGTTGACGAAGTCGGTCGCGATCGCCTGCCCGCTCGGGTCGACGAGCCAGCTTCCCTGCATGAACGAGGCCGCGACGTAGACCGCCTGCGCGACGCAGAGCGCAAAGCAAATCAGCTCGACCGGGCGCGCGAGATGAAAATCGGCGGGGCGATCTGACGTGTGGACGGCAAGGGCCATGACGGACCTGCTTCGGGCGAACGGCGCGTCAGCTGTTCACGGCCTGCCGGACCCGCTGCGGCACCATGCGCTCGCTGCCGAACGCTTCCTTGACGCCGGAGGCGCCAGCCTCGTGGTACTCGGCGTCCTCGTTGACGTCCCAGACGTCGTAGAGCCGCTCGCCCGCCAGGATATTCCGCGCCGTTAGCATGGCGGTCATCATGGCGTGGTCCTGGTTGTTGTACTTGTGCATGCCGTTGCGGCCGACCAGATGCAGCGTCGGATAGCTCGACTCGAGATCGCGCCGGACCATGGCGACGTTGTCGCGATAGGCGTCGTCGTAGACCGGATAGGCCTTGGCCTGGCGCACCACGCAGGCATCGACCACGTCGGCCTCGCTGACGAGGCCGATCTGGGCGATCTCGCGCTTGGCGAGCGCAATGAGGTCGGCGTCGTCGGCGTTCCAGAGCTCATCGCCGTCGAAGCAGAAATACTCGAGCCCGAGGCAGTTCATTCCCTGCGGCACCATCTCGGGCGACCAGGAGCGGAAATTCTGCACGCGCCCGACCTTCACGGACGGGTCGTGGATGTAGATCCAGTTGTCGGGGAACATGTCGGCCTTCTTCACCATCAAGGCGACGGTGATGAAGTCGCGGTAGCGCAGCTGGCGCGCGTGGAAGTACGAGATCGGCCGCGGCGCGAGCGTCTCCATCAGCTCGCGCACCGGCGCCGAGCTGATGACGTGCCGCGCGGTGTAGGTTTCGCGGCGATCGTCGGCGGTCACGACCTCGATGCTCCAGAGCTTGCGGTTCGCATCGTAGGCGAGCCGGCGCAGCTCGCGGCCCATCAGGATCATGCAGCCGCGCTCGGTGATCTTGCGCGCCGCCGTTTCCCACATCATGCCGGGGCCGCGGCGCGGATACTGGAAGCTCTCGATCAGGGTCTTCACCACCGGCTCGCCGGCGCCGCGCGGCTTGCCTGCCGGCTTGACCGCGCGCGCGAGTGCGTTCATCACCGCAACGCCGAGATTGAGGCCCTTGATGCGCTGCGCCGCCCAGTCGGCGGAAATCTCGTCGCACGACATGCCCCACACCTTCTCGGTGTAGGTCTTGAAGAAGATCGAGAACAGCTTTTCGCCGAACTGGTTGCGCACCCACTGATGGAACGTGCGGGGGTCCTTGATCGGGCGCAGCTTGGCGTAGGCGTAGGACAGCATGCAGGCCGCGCTGGTGAACACGCCGAGATTGGACAGCGCCTGAAAGGCGCTCAGCGGATACGAATAGTATTTGCCGCCGTAGAAGATGCGCGACAGCCGCGGACGCTCGATGAAATCGTCGGGCAGGATTTCCCGCCAGAGGTCGACGACCTCCTTCGATTTCGAGAAGAAGCGATGCCCGCCGATGTCGAACAGAAAGTCCTTGTAGCGCACGGTACGGCTGATGCCGCCGACATAGGCCGGGTCCTTCTCGATGACCAGGACCGACGGCTCCTGCTTGCTCAGGCAATAGGCGGCGGTGAGGCCGGCGGGGCCGGCGCCAACGACGAACACTTCGACATGGGTCGTCATGCGCGGACCAGGCCCGACGGGCGCGATGAGGGGTGCGCGGAGGACGCTGCCGGCTGGCGCGGCGCGAAGGCGAACAGGCGATGGCCGTTGTAGGAGATGATCGCGCCCACCGCGGCGCCGGCGACGATCGCGGCCTGCGGCAGCGGCGCCAGCACGGTCATGGCAAGTGCGGCGAAGATGGCGTAGCTCGTGCCCTGCGCAACCGCCGTCACGACGGCGTAGCGCATCGCCTCTTCGCCCTGCGCGCGGCCGCTGCGATCGAAGGTGAACGCGCGATTGAGCCGCCAGGTCAGGACCGTCGCGGCGACCAACGCGAGGAACCCGGCGAGCAGCGTATGCACGCCGCACAGCACGAGGATGGTGAAGAGCGCGATGTCGAACGCGAGCCCGGTGCCGCCCACCATCAGGAACCGGAACGGCCGCGGCAGCTTGGCGGCAACCCGGCGCAAGATGCGCCGCCGATCATGCGACGCCGGCGGTTGCGCAGCGTGGTCCAAGCCGCATGGATCGCGGTCCACCGTCATCGAGCCTTGGTCCTCGCCGCCGGGGCCGATTTCGCGCGTGTGAAGTGGGTTCATGGATGGGCCGCGTCCGGGACCCTTCCATCGCAGGAATTCGTTAAATCGCGGCTTATCCGATGCGGGAAATCACGCGGTTCCAAATACGGTTAAGCAATTCCGGAAACAACAGCAGGCGGGACGCAGGCGCGCTGGTCCTCAGCACTTCCGGCGATATACCGATCGCCATTCTTACGAATGTCGCAGAGGGCAGAAAACCGGCCAATCTCCCACCGTTCATCCAGGCTTGGCATCGCGATTTCGATTATCTCTACGTCGTTGGTCCGCGCGTACCCCAATATCGGTCCTCCCGGAGGAGCTGGATGGCGCGTTGCAATTCGTCCTTTGCAAGATTCACAAACCCAAGCCCGAGTCAGTGCACCGGGCACATCCGGACCTTGCCGTGACACCACGTCCTCGAGACGCTGTCCCACTCAAACATTGGCAACGTTTCGTTTACCAACCATAGCCTAGGCTCGTCAGAATTCACGAGCGGAAATTTTGCATGACGGGCGATCTTGCAGGTATTCGCTACAGCATCGTCGTGCCGGTGTTCAACGAGGCGGCGGTCCTTCCGATTCTGTTGCGGCGCGTAGGGATGCTGATGGAGCAACTCGACGGACCTGCTGAAACGATCTTTGTTGATGACGGCAGCTCTGATTGCAGCCCCATCGTCTTGCAATCCGTTGTTCGGGATGATCCACGCTACCGCTATATCGGTCTGTCGCGCAATTTCGGTCATCAGGTCGCGATCACAGCCGGAATGGACGCGGCCGCCGGAGAAGCGATCGTCGTCATGGACGCTGATCTGCAAGACCCTCCGGAGATCGTCGGAGAGATGATCGCAAAATGGAAAGAAGGATTCGAGGTCGTCTATGCCCGCCGATTGTCACGCGCGGGTGAGAGCGCATTCAAGTGCGCCACCGCGAATTTATTCTACAAGCTGCTCGGGCGAATGTCCTCGGTCGTGATTCCGGCGGATGTCGGCGACTTTCGGTTGATTGATCGCAAGGTCTTGAACGCGTTGCGCCGCATGCCGGAGCAAGATCGTTTTATCAGGGGCATGATCGCGTGGCTGGGCTTTCGCCAAACCGAAGTGACATTTCATCGGTTGCCACGGCTGGCGGGGGAAACCAAGTACCCGCTGTTGAAGATGGTCCGGCTGGCGGTCAATGGCGCGCTCAGCTTTTCCGATGCCCCATTGCGGCTCGCGATTTGGTTTGGATTGGGTGTGTCAGCATGCGCGGTCCTCTACGGGCTCTATGTGGCCAGTCTTTGGTTCGTGAACAGCCATCTCGTTGAGGGATGGTCGTCGACTATCATTGTCATTTCGTTCCTTTGCGGCATTAACATGCTCATGACCGGCATTATGGGCCTCTATATCGGCCGCATCCATGCCGAGGTGAAGCGGCGGCCGTTGTATGTCGTGTCGCAAAAACTCGGGTTCCAGCGTGAGACGAAGCAAGTGCGCCCGCTGTTAAGCGCGTCGGCGGACTGAGGAAGCCCCATGGGCGAGTTGTTTGATACCTACGACAAGAGCTTTGGCGCGGTCGTCCAATCATCGATTGCCTTCTCCGGTCTTCCGCACAGCTTTTTTACCACGGCTAAAGCGGACGCGTTGCGCGAACTGATTGCCACCCGCTTGCACGGCGTGCACAATCCCCACATGCTCGACGTCGGCTGCGGCGTCGGCGAATTTCATCCGTTCGTGCGGGGTATGTTCGGTCGGCTATGCGGCGCCGACGTCTCCGCGGCCAGCGTCGCTCAAGCCCGGATCAGGAATCCCGAGGTCCAGTACGAAGCTTATGGGGGTGAGACCCTTCCCTACGATAGTGCGACCTTCGATCTTTCGATTGCGATCTGCGTCCTCCATCATGTGCTGCCACCGCGGTGGGTCGGCTTCCTGCGTGAGATGCGGCGGGTCGTCCGCCCCGGCGGCCTGGTCTGCCTGATTGAACATAACCCATTCAATCCATTGACCAGGCTCGCGGTCGCGCGCTGCGAATTTGACCGCGATGCGGTATTGCTCCCCGCCGGTCGGATGCGTGCGCTGATGGCGGAGGCAGGACTCCATGACGTTCAATCGCATTATTTCCTGATGCTGCCATCGGCATCACCGCTGACACGGCGTGTCGAGCACGGCTTCCGGCGCATCCCGTTGGGTGCACAGTATATTGCCAGTGGTATCGCGTAGGACCCGGGCCGCGTCCTTCGTTCCGACGCACGCGATCTATCGCTTAACGTAAATACTCGCATACAATCCTTCGTATGCTTCTTTCCAACCTCTCTTCCCCACGAGAAACTGCCTCAACTCTTCATGTGCCTTCACCCATAGCACCGTATCGATTTGGTATTTCTCGATCACCGTGTCCCAAGCGGTCTCATCGATCTCTAATTGAGCCAGTTTGAAATAGTCACGCAATAAAGCATCTGGATAAGCGGTAGCGGCTCGGCCATCGACGAACACAGGGATGGCACCTCGAGTGCGAAAGATCAAAATTCCCCCGTAGTTCCAATGATTCAGAAGTCGCGCATGCGAAAAATGTGTTCTAAGATGAAGAACATCAGGCTCTGAAAGCATTCGCGGAAGTCCGAGAGCCGGATCTATGTGTATATAAACCAATGGCAGAGCGCAGGCCGCAACGGTGCCAGCAGCCAATAAGGATTTTTCCATTCTAAAATTATTCGACTTTTTCGGCAGCAGCTTGCTCAGGTGAAGGGCGAATGGAATTGTTGAGAACAGGAAAAAGAACGCCATGTATCTAAATTGAACAAGTCCTAAAGCCAAAAAAAACCAAGAAAGCAACCGTGACTCTAGAGGACAAGCTCCTCTGTAGCCCAACTCAAACGCAATAAATATCAAAACATATATGATACCAGGAAGGCTCCCCGGCACAGTTATGTTCCGATAGAAGGGCCACCACTCGGTGATGTATGCTTGCGAAAAGTGGCCTAATACGGTTGTCAAGCCTTCATAGATATGCCAGCCAAGAGGATTGATAAAGGTTGCAATAAAGCAACCAATTCCCGCTAGGTTATAGATTTTGAAATTTGCCCAATCCCGTCTCAGCAATGCCACGCCGGCGAAAACGCCTACAATAAAAAAACCAAGCAAAAAGCCGCCATGCAGATTGGCCCACAAGAGCATGATTGCAGGCAGAAAAACAACCTTTCCCTTGAAACATCGTTCGTAGAACATCAGGCAAAACAACATCGTGGAAATGTTTGGCGAGGCGGTGAGATAAATATTTGGATACGTCGCAAAACTGGGGTAAAGCAAACAGGAATATAAAACAGAGATATAAACTGCTGTCGGTGAAGCTCCGCTGCTCAGACAGACCGACGTGAGATACCCGGCTATGATCGCGCCACATGCAATTACAAGAAAAACTAGGCCACTAAAATCCGTGTATTGAAATAAGAGACTGGCGATGACGTCCCAAAGCCATGATAGGTTATACCATTGCGCATCTCCAGCAGTAAATGACCATGGATCATGGAACGGGATCTGACCGTGGTCTCTGATGAGCTGTCCGGCGGCCAGGTGCCAACCCAAATCATAGTGGCCAAGCAGGAGTGGCGCGTTTACAAGGTAGTACACAGATGCGAATAAAATAACGAAGATATAAATTCCAAACCTCTGAAAGTACGAACTTCTCATCTTTCACTCGCTATCAAATTCAGGGTCTGGACTCACAATTTGATCCAGTAGAGTGCCCCGATCAGTTGTGGTTAGGCAACAACGTTGCGGGCTATGACCTGAGCCCCGAGTTTCATGACCTTGTTGCCGATCGCGCTGTGAGGCTTTTCCTCGTTATAGTCTCGACGCCACGCTCGCATGTTCGACGGGGATCGTCGAGGCACATCCACTAGCGCAGTCATGCAGCTCGGCCCCGGCGTGTTTGGCCCGCCCAAGGATCATGACGCGGCGCTGGCCGTGCTGCGAGGGGTCGGTTTGACCCTCTGAATTGCGGGGATAAGGCTGTGCGCGCGCTTCCACACCGCGGGAGCGTGGCGTCTGCTTGCTTCATCACGGCTGGCGGACTGCGGCTTCCATCTCATCATCCATGGCGGGGGCAAGATCCTGCGCGGGGACCGTCACCGGGTGGACGCTCGCGTTCGGGTTCTTCCCCACCTTCATCGAGTTCGTCGGTCGGTATCTGCATCACGCTCGGATTGTTCACGCTCCTTCGCCGCTGCGGTGTCGATCGAGATGGCCTATCTGACGTTCATCCAATACTGGAAGAACGGCTATGCTGGGCGCACCGACGGCTACGAATACGTGCTGATGTGGGGCATGCTACCGTTCGCGATCGCGCTGCGCGGCGGCCGCGGTGACCATCGCCGTTCTGATCGCCGCAGCGGCGCTGGCGTTCGGGCCCGCAGGTGTGGACCGCCTACGTGAACGACGCGATGCCGGTGCAGTCGCGGGTGTTCCTGCGCGACTTCGAGCACTTCATGGCGCACATGCCGACCGCGTTCATGAATGCGCGGATCGCCGGATTCTCGCTCACGACCGCGACCTGGGCGCAGGCGTTGTTCTCGGTCATCGCCATTGCGGCCGTGATCTGGACGTTCTGGCGCCGCCGCGATCGCGACCTGTCGAATGCGCTGCTCGTCACCGCGACGTTCGTAGGGACGCCGTACTACTTCAACTACGACATGGTCGTGTTCGGCTGGGTGATCATCACGCTGGCACTGGTGGGAACAGGACTCGGGCTAGCCTTCCCGGGTCTCACGACGGCCGCACTGACAGGCGTCGGACCCGCAGCTGCGCGAGCCGCGAAGACCGTAGCGGCACGCGACGCAGGCATCGTCCTGGGCCTGCTGGTACTCACGCCGGTGTTCGTCAGCCAGCTGAACAAGGCGCCCGATCGAGCGCTGCCAGCCGCCGCAAACGCCATAGGTACCGCGCCGATACCCGCCGGCCTCAAGGCCTCGCTGGCACCCGGG
>Ga0137375_10009855_pt1 | contig 11333 bp, 9 predicted proteins | sample SagtaG_24_FD_104936 | JGI IMG/M metagenome (GOLD analysis project Ga0137375, IMG submission 104936) | Vadose zone soil microbial communities from Sagehorn Ranch, Mendocino, California, USA - Sage1_R_113_16 metaG | ecosystem: Environmental > Terrestrial > Soil > Vadose zone | place: USA... | reverse complement strand
GCAGCAGAAGTGTTGGAGGTCGTCCACGGTGGGCCTACCGAAATCAGGAGGAAGCGGTTGTCATCACGCTGCCGTTACTGTAGAAAAGGCTGTGCTAGACGGCAAGATTGATAAGACACCACCGAAAAATCGCGCCGATCGACCCGCTCAGGCAAATCCGGAGGACGTTGTGAAGATCAACTCGCTTGCGATCCTATCCCTCCTTGTGGGGGTGACGCTGGCTGGGGTTCCCTGGCTCCCGGCAACCGACAAGACGGCGGTCTTCGCCCAAGTCGCCGTTGGGAAGGAACTGGAGAAATTGGAGGCGGATTGGGCCGCCGCCGTTGAGACCAACAAACCAGCACAAATCGAGCCCTTTTTCACCGATATTTCCTGTTCGTCGGCGCCAGCGGCATTCTGCAGGATCGCAAGCAACACCTGGACGATTTCGCCACGGGCAAACTGAAGGTCAAATCGGTCAAGATCAAAGCAAAAGAGATCCATGTTTACCAGAACGCGGCCGTCGTCAGTGCCAGGGTTGAGGTTGAAGGGCAGTACGCGGGGCGGGACATCAGCGGCCCGTATCGGTTCACGGATACGTGGGTAAAACAGGGCAAACGCTGGCTCGCCGCCGCCAGGCAACAGACGGCTATCGCCAGGCCTGAAGCCGGCGAGAAATGAATGCCCCACTTTCCGTCCGGCTGCCGAAGTCAGCCGACCCGGCCCCAGCGTATCCTGAAACAACCGGTGGGGACGTGTGGCGTCGCGGATGCGTTTCACAACGAGAATGGAGGTCGGCCTCATGAACCCCTTGTCTGCCGCGCGGTGTGTGCTCAAGCCGGCCGCGACCTTGACCCTCGTTTGGCTAGCGTCCCTCCCCCTCGGCTCGCAAGAGCCGCAGAAGCAGCCGAAGGTCGCGCGCTACAACCAGCGCTCGAAGGCGGATCTGCCACAGAGGCAAAAAACCCTCGCCAAGCTCCCGACGGCCTCCCTGCGTAAGGCCGGTAACGTTGTTGAGGTAAACCTCGTCGTCTCCACGAAAGTACACGAGATCGTCGATCCGAATAGCTCGAAACTCGAGTTCGTCCGCACGCGCTCGTACAACTGCGGCCTGTGCGGTCCGGTCATCCGCGTCAAGCCAGGGGACCAACTCAAGGTCCACCTGAAAAACGATATTCGGAAGACCGAGCCGGACACACCCTTTGACCCGAAGAACCCCACCGCCCCACACGGGTTCAACATCACCAACCTGCACACCCACGGCCTGAACGTGTCGCCCAAGGGGCGCAGCGATAACGTCTTTCTGGAAGTTGGCCCGGAGGAATCCATCGAACTCTGTTTCGACATCCCTGAGGATCACCCGGCCGGCACCTTCTGGTATCACGCCCACAAGCATGGCTCGGTGGCACTGCAGCTCGCCGGGGGTATGGCAGGCGTGCTGATCGTGGAAGGCGAAGGAAACACCCTCGACGGGGTGACCGGAGTCAAGGAATCGACCAACAACCAGCACGAAAAAATTCTCGTCTTCCAGCAGATCCCGTATCGGCCCGGTGCTGATGGGCAAGTGTTGACCGTGCTGGCAGCTGATGTCTACGCCGACCCGACGCTGAAGGACAAGTTGGAAAAGGAGGGGAAGCTCTACCGCGACACTTTCATCAACGGGGAATTGTTCCCGACGATCACGATGCAGCCGGGCGAAGTGCAGCGTTGGCGGTGTGTCCACGCCGGACTGGAATCGACCCTGGACTTGGTCCTCGTCAAGGAGGGTGAAGCACACCCGGAGGATCCAAAGAACCGGGTAAAGCTGTATGAGATCGCCGTGGACGGGCTCCCTTTGGGAGAAATGACGGAGTGGAGCCACCTCGAACTGCAACCCGGCTACCGCTCAGACCTTCTCGTGAAGGCCCCACCTCCCGGGACGTACATAATGCAAACGTTGGAGGTAAAGCCGCAACGCTCAATCTCCGGCCTTCACCAGGATCCGCGCTACCTGGCGCGGGTACAGGTGAAGGGGCCAGCACTCAACCCGGAGATGAAACTGCCTGACAAGGACGCTCTCAAAGAGTTGCCAGCGAAGGCGGGCCTCACACCGATCACAAAGGTCGATAACCTGATGCCGATCGAGATCAATCTCTCGACCGCGACGGATGGTCAGGTCGAGGTCCAATTCCTGGTCAACGATAACCCGTTCGACAAGGACAAAAATCTCTTCACCCCTCAGCTGGGATCGACCCAGGAATGGACCCTGAGCGCCGACGCGGGCCGCCACCCGTTCCACGTCCATGTCAACCCATTCCAGGTCAAGCGCAAAAAAGAAAACGGCGACGATCAGGTCATCTGGCGGGACACCTTGTTGCTCACGGCGAATGATGCGAGCGCGACCAAAATCCAGATGAGGTTCAAGAACTTCCCAGGCAGGACGGTCCTACACTGTCACAACCTGCGACACGAGGACCAGGGTATGATGGCCGCATTCGAGATTCTTGGCAAGGATCCGCCCTTCCGGTGCCCGCAGCCTCTCCATGGGTTCACGGCCTTGCCGGCGGATGCCCCCGGTTGGAAATTACTCGACACCTCAGGGGTTCCGCGCCAGGCGAGTGATTACAAGGGTAAGAAACTCGTGGTGTTCTCGCGCGGCTCCGAGTGCTTCCACTGTCGGGCACAAATCCAGGCGCTGACGGCGAAAGCGGATGACCTGGGCAAGGCCGGCGTGACAATTATCGTGATTTGCCCGGACCCAATCGACAGATTGCCCAAGACAAAAGACTCGTTTCTGGTCCTTGCCGACGAGGCGGGGCTGGCGTTCAAGGCCTACCACTGTCACGACGGCCGCTTCCTGCACGGCACCTTCCTGATCGACACAGCCGGCCAGATACGCTGGCAGAACACAGGGGACGAGGCGTACCTGAACGTGGACGCCCTGCTGAAACGGGCGGGTGAACTGAAGTGAATGGTCAATCCCCGCAGCGTGATGCGGGGGAATCCTGAACTGGAGGTATTGCGATGCGTTGGGTACGACTGACCGCGGTCCTTCTGACGCTGACGGCCCTTGCCATCGGGTCGGCGGCGACGCCAGGCGACAAGGGGGAGCCGAAGAACGGTGCGCCGGAGATCGTCATCAACATCACCGGCGACGGTGACATGGCGAAGTACATCAAGGAAGGGGACAAGGATCAGCTGCCCGTCGCTGTGACGGTGGGGCAGACAGTGAACTGGAAGAACAAGGGGAACAAGAAACACACGGCGACGAGCAAACTGAAAGTGGGCGACAAGCCGCTCTTCAACACGGGCACGCTGAAATCCGGAGAATCCAAGTCGATCACCTTCAACAAGAAGATGTTCGAGGATGCCGGCGGGACCGTGGGCGGCCAGGTGAACCTGGATTATATCTGCCTGATCCACGGCGAGGCGAAGATGAAGTCGAGCATCATCCTCAAATCCGCCGAGGAGAAGAAGGGCAAGTAAGCCATTGTCGCCTGAGCCGTGGTCTGACCGACGACGATTGCGGCGCCCCGCGCACGCGGCGCGGGGCCAGGGGGCATGGTCAGGTTTGGCCAGGGCTCCAATAACCCACTCCCATCTTGGGACAGCTTTCCCGTTTCGCACACGCCATTCGCGAGGTTTATCAGCGATCAGAGGAGCGTCACGTATTCTCAAAGGGAGGGATTCATGTCACTGTTTGTCCGAACGATGGGAGTTCTGCTCGGTCTTCTCGGCGTTACCGGCTTCGGGTTCCTGATCCCGGCCGCCCCAGCGGGTGGGAACGGAAAGCCGACGCTCCGCGTCCGCAAGGACATCGTCACCCTGAACGCCAACAGTCCGGAAGTGAAGTCGTACAAAAAAGCCGTTGCGGAAATGAAAAAACTGCCGGCGGCGGACAAGCGGAGTTGGGAGTTTCAGACCAAGATCCACGGCTGGCTCAACGAGTTTAACGAATGCGAGCATGGGAGCTGGAACTTCCTGCCCTGGCACCGCGCCTATTTGTTCTACTTTGAGGAGATTTGCCGGGAACTGAGCAAGGACGAGTCGTTCGCCCTGCCCTACTGGGACTGGTCGGCCAACCCCCAGGTCCCGGACCTCTTCTGGGGGCAGGACAACCCGCTGAACGACCGGCGGTCCAACAACCCGCCACCGTTCGGGCGGTTCGTCGGACAGGGCGAGCAGGTGCCGAGCAGAGACTTCGACGAGTTTTTGGACCCCACAAAGGTCATCAAACGCCGGCTGCTGGATAACCCCGACTTCATCACGTTCGGCGGGGGCCAGAACGCGGGCGGGGAACTCGAAGGAACCCCGCACAACTTCGTCCACCGCTGGGTCGGGATGGGCGCGAATGGCCTCGGGGACGGGGACATGGTGCGCGGGGGCTCGCCCCTGGACCCGATCTTCTGGCTGCACCACTGCAACATCGACCGGCTGTGGACCGAATGGGCTCTGCGCCATCCCAACAACACCCCGTCGGACCAGACCTGGTTGAAGACCTCGTTCCGGTTCTATGATCGCAAAGCGGATCCGGCGTCGAAGAAGGTGGAGGAGACACTTGATACGGGGAAACTCTTTTACAGGTACGACCGCCGCGGGGACATCGTGGTCGCCCGCACTACCAAGCCTCCCAAGACGTTGGCGGCTGCTGTCGCCACCAGCAGCCCATTGGACAACGCCCTCGACTTTGACGTGCCCCTGACCCCGGAGTTACGGACCTTGACCACACAGTGCGCGCTTGGCGGCCCTTACCAGGAGCGCCCCACGGCCCGGATCCTGGTGGAAGGCGTGAAGGTGCCCGAGAACTTGAACGTGTCGTTGCGGGTGTTTTTGAAGGACTCCAAGGGGGTCACCCGGGAAACGCCGATCACCGACCCCCGATACATTGGTAGCCACACCTTCTTCCTGGGCAAGAGTGGACAGGCACACGCCAAGAAGGGAAAGGCTGACCTGCAGCCGAAAGATAACGGGCACGGCAAAGACGGTCACAGGAGCGTCTCCTTCTACTTGAACGTGTCGCCGGCACTTCGCCAGGTCTACGGCGAACGGTCGCTGCCGGCGGATCAGAAAGCCCTGGGGGTCACGATCGTACCCGTCCCGCTGTTCCCCGGCGGCAAGAACGTCTGGCAAGGCAGCATCCAGGACGTCCGCCCAGCTGGCGTTCGCTACGAGGTGGTGGGGCGCCAACCGTAGGCGCCCGACCCTGGCCTCCGGCCGGCACACCCGGTACGACACCTGCTGGCGTGCCGGCCGATCCTTCCACGGCATTCCAGGAGACCCCTGCCTTGTCCGCGCCCTCTGAGGTGCTACAATTTGAGATGAGGTTTGCTATGGATTCATTCTCTCAGAGGTCGAACCCGCACACGGCCGAAGGGTAGTCCGAGCGTTGGGGAGTCGGCTTCTGTCCGGAGGTCACATCATGCTCTTCCGATTGATCACTGCCGTGGTCTTGGGCATCACACTCACCCTCGTCCCTCCCCTCGGCGCCGGCAAACTCTTCAGTGTTCAAAAAAAGACCGTTATGGACCTCACTCTGCGGGAAAAGCCACTCACTGTGCGCATCGCCTCCGAAAAAGGGGACTGGATCAACATCCAGAAACACATCGATTCCGACCCTGAGTTCGTGGTCCGGGTCACGGTCGAGGGGTTGAAGCCTGTCAGTGCGAAGGGGGTGAAGAGTGTACGCTTCTTCCTGAACAAATCGGACGCGACGTTCCAGACCGCGACGACTGACCCCCATTATGCCGGCTCCCTGGCGCTGACGGGCGGAGTGCCCCCGAAAGGGGTCAACTACACCGTGAACATCACTTCCGCGGTGAAGGCGCTCCGGGAGGCAAAAGCGTTGCCCCCAGGCGGTTCCTGGGAACTGACCCTGGTGCCGGTCCCGTCCGACGAATCCAACCCCTTTCCGGATGAAGTTCTGATCCGACTCCGGAAGGTGTCTTTGTCGCTGGGCAAGGGAGCCACTTCCGGACAGGAGTAGACTCGCCAAGGAAGGAAGAGGAAAAGGGACACATGAGGTTGTAGTTACTCGCCTGCAGGCGCACCTGCCAGCACCGACTCCCGTGGTTCCGGCCGGGGATGGCGGCCCCGAGGCCGCGTTTGATCCGGGGGAGTCGAAGGCGGCCAGCCGGCGCTTCGTGACCCGCTGTGGGGTGGCTCAGTGCGGCGCAGCCCGCAGTCCCAGCAGGTCGGTCAGGTCGCCCTTGATGATGACAATGCCGCGGGGTCTGTCTTGAAGCAGGCCACTCGTGGGCCCAACGATTACAGTCGACCAGCAGACCTGTTGCGGCAGGCTTGAGCGAACGATTCACCAACCAAGGCCGTTGCCGCTCGCGGGGGAAATGACGATGCAAGTGGTAATCGGCGCGCAAAAGGGGTTCTCCCGCAGAGCCCGACTCCGTTTCACCCGGCAGTCCGAGAGTAACAAGCACGCCCGTGAGGAACAAGAGCAACGACCAAGAGTGGGCCACAGAGGCTCGCTCTGCCAGGTGTACCCCTGAACCCAGGTGGGTCCATTTTGCGGTTCTTCCGCACTCTTGATACTGCTGGCGAATTGTTGATCGAGCTTCTGCTACCATTACAGTTTGGTCTCCACCTCTTCTGATTCTGCCCAGAGCGGAGTTTGCCGATGTCTTTGCGCCTTGACCCCGTCACCCCCGTTCCCCAGGAGACGGCCCGCGTCGCCCGTGCTGCTTTTCCCAACACGAACGCCTGCCTGCTCCTCCGCGATGAGTTGGGCACCCTCTTCACCGATGACGACTTCGCTGCCCTCTACCCAACGCGTGGCCAGCCCGCCGAGGCACCCTGGCGGCTCGCCCTGGTCACGGTCTTGCAGTTTGTGGAGGAACTCTCCGACCGTCAGGCGGCCGAGGCCGTTCGTGCCCGTATCGACTGGAAGTAAGCCCTCAGCCTGGAACTCACCGACCCCGGCTTCGATAGTTCCGTCCTGAGTGAGTTTCGCAGCCGCCTCCTCGCCGGCTCTGCCGAACCACGGCTGCTGGACCTCCTCCTGGAGCGCTGCCGCGAACGTGGCTGGCTGAAGGCCCGCGGCCGGCAACGCACCGACTCCACGCACGTCCTGGCCCGCATCCGCGCCGTCAATCGGCTGGAGGGCGTCCGCGAGACCTTGCGTCATGCCCTCAACAGCTTGGCCGTGGTCGCCCCCGACTGGTTGCGGGCGCACAGTCCTGCGGAGTGGGTGGAACGCTACGGGCGGCGTCTCGACGACTCCTGCTTGCCAACCGGGCAAGCGGAACGGCAGACCTACGCTCGGCAAGTCGGCACGGATGGTCATGGCCTGCTGGAGGCGGTCTTTGCCGCGGCGGCTCCCGCCTGGCTACGGCACGTGCCAGCGATCGAGACGCTCCGCCGCGTCTGGGTGCAGCAGTTTTACATCGCAGCCGGCCAGGTCGGTTGGCGGACGGAGGCCGAGGGCATTCCACCGTCGAGCGACTTCATCAGTTCGCCGCATGACATCGAGGCGCGCTACGCCAAGAAGCACACGACGAGTTGGGTCGGCTACAAAGTCCACCTGACGGAGACGTGCGAGGACGACGCGCCGCACCTCATCACGCAGGTGGAGACGACACCGGGGCCAGTCGCGGATGGCGATGTAACCCCACAGATCCATCAAGCCCTCCAGGACAAGGATCTCCTACCGGGAAAGCACCTGGCAGATACCGGTTACGTGGATGCCGAGTTGCTGGTGAACAGCCAGCGGGACTATGGGGTGGACCTGATCGGGCCGACACGCCCGGATTACCGTTGGCAGGCCAAGGCCGGGGCCGGCTTTGCGGCGCGCGACTTTCGTGTGGATTGGGAGCGTGAGCAGGCCACCTGCCCGGAAGGTCGCACCAGCACAAGTTGGTCACCGGCCGTGGATCGGGGGCACAACGCGGTCATCAAGATCAAGTTCTCGGCCAAGGATTGTCAGGCATGCGCCAGCCGTGCCCAATGTACGCAGGCGAAGCGTCGAACCATCACGGTACGGCCGCAGGATCAATACGTGGCGTTGGAGACGGCGAGGCTGCGCGAGCAGTCCGCGGAGTTCCAGGAGGAGTACGCCAGACGGGCAGGCGTGGAGGGCACGATCTCGCAGGGGGTGAGGGCCTGTGGGCTGCGGCGCTCGCGTTATGTTGGGGAGGCCAAGACGCACTTGCAGCACCTGGCTACCGCAGCGGCGATCAACGTGATCCGACTCAGCAGCTGGCTGATGGACAAGCCCCGAGAGCAGACGAGGACATCGGCCTTTGTGAAGTTGATGGCACCACGACCCGCAGCGTGAGGAATTCGCCAGCAGTATCAAAAGTGCGGGAGAACCCCTTTTACTCGCCGATTACCAGGTGTTTGGCATCATTGCCTCGGCAAGGCCGAAGCAGTGGACGGCAGACGACCTGGCGCCGTTCGTGAACCACACTCTCGACGTGTTCGGCAGGGAGCGCGTCCTATTCGGGGGCGACTGGCCGGTCTGCACGCTGACCGCGACCTTTCGGCAGTGGGTCGAGGCGCTCAAGCAGATCGTGCGGCAGCGCCGTGAGGCCGAGCAGCGGGTGCTGTTCCACGACAACGCGGTCCGCTTCTACGGGCTGAAGTAAGCATGAACATCGGTCCAGCGCCTGCCACAGCGACGAGGCGATCTGGTTGAGCCCGACAGGCCAAAGGGCGATTCGCGACCGCTTGCTGGCCGGTTGTCGTGGACGCCCCTGGACGCGCTGCCCGCCCATCTGGGGATGTTGTTGGCTTGGTGGTCCTCGTCACTGGAGAAGGAGTATCTTTCCTTGACCAGGCTGCCGTCGATCACTGTGGCCGTCATAGGGTTCAGACATTCGATCCCGTCCTTCGTTAGTAGACATTGCCAAGTCTCTTCCTCCTTTTCCGAGCTTACTCGGCACAATCCACCTTCGGCCTCAATCGAGCAACAATTCCGCGTCTTCTCGCCGCGCTTGTTCCTCGTATCCTTCCGCGACACGGTAGAGGGAAGCCGCGGTCTTGGGCCACTCAATCTTGCTACTCTCCGCCCAGGCTCGATACTGCCTGGCGAGTTCCCGCTCTTGCTCACCTCCTTCTGTGGGCGATTTCTGGTATCCACCTCGCTTGTTGAAGATGCCGACCTCGAAGCCATCGAAGACTTCCTCTGTGCCGACCTCTTCAAGGGCATCGCGAATCGCGACGCACGGCCACGATCCGTCTTCCTCGCCGTGGTCGCAGCGAGCGAGCACCTCCCCGATCTTCGAGTCGCAGATTTCCAAACGATCGTGCTCTTCGGCTAACTGTCGTGCCTTGTCGATCCAGGCTTGCAACGCCTCCTCATCGATCGTGTCGTCGTCCCGACTTCCGGGAATCCGGTCCCACGACATGAGGAGGCGATAGGCGTTCAGGCCGCGGGCCTGTTCTTCCTGAGTTGGCTCGGCCTTGGGCTCGTCACGCTCGCTCGCCGCCCGGAAGATGACGGTAAGCAGATTGACGAAACAGGCCGGATCCTGTTGCAGCATTCGGTGCAGAGTGTGCGGCGAGGTTGGCTGCCCGTCGAGGTACGCGAGGTATTGCCACTCCAGTCTCGCGAGTCGCTGTCCATCGACTCGCGAGTCAACTTCCCCGTTCTGCCGCTGGAGTTCCTCGAAGAGTCGAGGGATCTCATACTGGGCGCTCTCGTCGGACGCGAGGTCTTTGTGACTGCCGGAGACGCTCAGTCTACCCTCGAGTGTGTCCATTACGAGGCCGGACTCGATTGGGGTTTTCTGATGGAGCGCTATCACGAGAACGTGGAATGCCTGGAAGGGGCGATTGTACTTGAGGAGCATCTTTACCGCGAACGCGACATCGTCGGGATTCCCGCTCGGAGCAGATCCGACCATCCTGTTCCAGTAGCACTCCTCGACACTGGCACCCTTGCGAGAAACCCACTCCCATAGGCTTCGTCCAGACGGCGGGAGTTGCAGGGCGAACTCACCCATCTGCGCTATCGACCAGTTCGACATGTCGAGATCGTCGACCCACGACCACTTCGCTTGGTGGAAGCGAGCCCACGTATACCCCTGGACGAAGCGAGCGACTTTATCACTCGCTCCTGCGAGCAGGGTCGGCAATACGCGAGAATCGAGTTCCACCGAGCCACGTTCCCCTACCAGGTATCCCACCTCGTCCGGGAACTTGACCATCTCTGCCAGTGCGAGTACCCCGCTCCACTCGGCCTCGGTTTCGATCTCCCGCAAGGCAGCGCGACGGAGTTCCTTGAAGTCTACCGCTCCCTCTTGCTGCCAGTTGAGTTCCTCCACTATTCGGTCGAACAACCAGGCGTGCCGGGCGACGACGTCGTCCGGTTGGAACCGTTGCTGCGCCCATTCCAACTCGGCCAGGATTTCTTCCGGCAGTGCCCAGTTCGCCTCGGCAAATCGGCGGTGTTTGGCAACCTTGTCCCGGAGCGCCTCGGTGATCGACCGGCGCGATCCGGAGTCGAGCGACGCGACGTCGAAGTTCGCCAGACGCTCCAGGAACTTGCTCCTAGCCGGGCCGGGAAGGGTCTCGGCGTGGCGGATGAGGTCCTTCCAGCGGCCGAGGTCGTTCCCAAGAAGGTCGACAAGGAGGTGGCCGATGGCCGTGACCTGGAACCAGTAATCGGCGTCCGTTGTTCCTTCCGACCACATCAGAGCCCAGTCGCGGAAGGCAGGTCGGCGGATGGGCACTGCAATTCCGAATCGGTCGGCCAGTAACCCCATCAGCAATCGCCACAGAGCAGCAGGTCGCCTCTTCGCCATCGCCGTCAGAACCGCGACGCGCTCTTCGACCGGGGCGCTGGTTTGTGGGAACCACGGCCTGAAAATAGCGTGCAGGCTTTCCATCGGGCGGTTTCCGTGCGTGCCCGGCACAACCAACTCGTCAAGTTGCTCAAGGACGTACGCCACACGCGGCAACAACGAACGATCCCATGCCAGTCCTTCCAGAGCCCAGAGCAGTCCGGTGTGCGGACTCGACGAGAAGAGCGCGTTGCCTTCCTGCTCGAACAACTTTGCCAGGGCGAAGCCAGAACGCTGGAGGTCCCGCTCCGCTGCCGTGAGGAACGCATCGGGAGCTGCCTCCGCCAGGAGCGGGAGTTGTGGGGACAGCGAGGCCCACTGTTTCCAGTCCTGGCCGTCTAACAGGGTTCGTACGACCTGCGCGACTCGCCCGGGTACATCAAGAGAGGTCGGAACCCGCTCCGGTCTGCTGCCGAGGAGTGCGAGGGTTTCCGCGAGCCCCATGCGCAGTGTCTTCGAGTGCCCGAGAACTTTCCCGCGGAGGTTTGCATGCCACCGCTCGTCGGGAGGTAATTCGTAGGCCGGGTCATCCTCGCCCAGTACCTCGGTCGCGACCTGCTCGAAGCGGCGCAGGTGGTC
>Ga0137375_10009854_pt1 | contig 11333 bp, 10 predicted proteins | sample SagtaG_24_FD_104936 | JGI IMG/M metagenome (GOLD analysis project Ga0137375, IMG submission 104936) | Vadose zone soil microbial communities from Sagehorn Ranch, Mendocino, California, USA - Sage1_R_113_16 metaG | ecosystem: Environmental > Terrestrial > Soil > Vadose zone | place: USA... | reverse complement strand
GAGCGCGAGGCCGAGATCATCAAGGACGCAGGCGCGCCGCAGGCGGTCACGATCGCGACGAACATGGCCGGCCGCGGCGTCGACATCAAGCTCGGCGAGGGCGTCGTCGAGCGCGGGGGCCTGTACGTGCTCGGCACCGAGCGCCACGAGGCGCGGCGGATCGACAATCAGCTCCGCGGCCGCTCCGGCCGCCAGGGAGATCCCGGGGAGTCCCGTTTCTACCTCTCCGGCCAGGACGATCTCGTCCGCCTGTTCGCGGGCGACAGGATCTTCAAGATCATGGATCGCTTCAAGATTCCCGAGGGCGAGCCGATGGAAGCGGGCATCCTCTCCCGCCAGATCGAGGGCGCGCAGAAGAAGGTCGAGGAGCAGAACTTCGTCATGCGCAAGAACGTCCTCAAGTACGACGACGTCATGAACAAGCAGCGAACGGTCATCTACGCGCAGCGCCGGCAGGTGCTCGAGGGGGAGGACCTCTCGGAGGAGGTGCGCGAGTGGATCCGCGACGTCGTCGAACACGTGGTGGAGCAGTACACCTCCGCGGACCTTTCCGAGGAGTGGGATCTCGCGGCGCTCGTCCAGGCGATGCACGACCTGTACGCGACCGAGATCACGGTCGCGGAGCTGCGCGACGAAGTACAGCTCTCACGCGAGGCTCTCGTGGACGAGTTCGTCGAAGACGCGATCGACGAGTATGCGGCGAAGGAAGAGGAGCTGACGCCTGGGCTGATGCGCGACCTCGAGCGGTTCGTGATCCTCCAGGTCGTCGACACCCGCTGGCGCGAGCATCTCGAGAACATGGACTACCTGCGCGAGGGCGTCCACCTGCGCGCGATGGCCCAGAAGGACCCGCTCGTCGAGTACACCGCCGAGGGCCACGTCATGTTCGAGGAGCTATCCGTCGCGATTCGCGAGGAGGTCGTCTTCACGCTCTTCCACGCCGAGATCGCGCCCGAGGACGCGCAGCTGCTCGAGGAGCAGCTCGCTGCGAGCGCGAACGGCGGCGGTCTGGCCTACGAGCACGAGTCGCTCGCCGGCGCAGAGGCGATCGCAGCGGCGGGCGGGGGCGACGGGATGGGGATGGGCGGCGCGGGCGTCGCGACCGCAGGCGTCCTCACCTCCACAGGCACGACCGTGACGACGGGGCAGCGCGTGCTGAGCGAGCACGACAAGGTCGGCCGCAACGACCCCTGCTGGTGCGGCTCCGGCAAGAAGTTCAAGAAGTGCCACGGCGCCTGACCGGCACCCAGGGCCCACACAACCACGCTCCTACGATTTAGCCTTGTGCTCCAGTGCACGAGCCAACGTTCCCTCCACTTGGGCGGGTGTCGGCATGCGTCCGACCACGAGCGAATCGAGAACTCCCGGCGCGCGCCGGAGGCGCTCGTGGCGGATTCGCTCGCTATTGACGATCCGAAGAACGGTGGAGTAGCTCGGCTGTGCATGGCCCAGGCGACGAGCCAGCGGAAGGACACGCCTTCGCGCCTCGGCCGGCGCGACCCCACGGCGCGCGAGGGAGCGGAGCCGCGCTGCCAGGCGCGGGTGGGTGGAATCGGCCACGCAGACAGGGTGGCCGACGTCTCGGGCCGAGAATGTGTCGAGATCGTGCCGAGCCAGCGGACGCGGATGTCTTGTTCACTGGAGCACAAGGCTGTCTTTCGAATGGCGTCCTGGGCTAGCATCGAGCCGATGACCGAAGCGAACGTCCCAGCGCAACAGCAACTCGAGCAGATCGGGGCCCAGCTCGACTGGGTCCGTGAGTACCTTTGACCCCGATGCGCTAGCGAAGCAGCTCGCCGAGCTCGAGCGCGAGATGTCCGAGCCCGGCTTCTGGGACGACCAGCAGCGCGCGGCTCGCATCTCGGCAGAGCACTCGCGTACCCAGCGCAAGCTCGAACGCTACGAGCGCCTGAAGGGCGAGTACGAGGACGCCCGGGAGCTCCTCTCGATGGACGGCGACATGGCCGCCGAGATCGCCTCCTCGCTGGAGCCTCTCCGCGCCGAGCTAAACCGGCTCGAAGAGGACGCCCTTTTCAGCGGCGAGTACGACGCGGGCGACGCGATCGTGACAATTCACGCCGGGACGGGCGGGACCGACGCCCAGGACTGGGCTGAGATCCTCCTGCGCATGTACCTGCGCTGGGCGGCCGACCGCGGCTTCGAGACCCAGCTCCTCGAGGCGAGCCCGGGGGAGGAGGCCGGCCTCAAGTCGGCCACGTTCACCGTCAAGGGCGAGAACGCCTACGGTGCGCTCAAGGCCGAGCGCGGCGTCCACCGGCTCGTCCGACTCTCACCCTTCGACCAGGCCCACCGCCGCCACACGTCCTTCGCCCAGGTGATCGTCAGCCCGCTGCTCCCCGAAGACGTCGACGTCGAGATCGACGAGTCCGACCTGCGCATCGACACCTACCGCGCGAGCGGCGCCGGTGGGCAGCACGTGAACAAGACCGATTCGGCCGTCCGCATCACGCACATCCCGACGGGAATCGTCGTCCAGTGCCAGAACGAGCGCTCCCAGTCGTCCAACAAACAAACGGCGCTGCGGATCCTCAAGTCGCGCCTGGTCGAGGTCGAGCAGGAGAAGCGCGAAGCCGAGCTCGCCCGCGAGCGTGGAGCGGCGCAGGACATCGGCTTCGGAAGTCAAATTCGGAGCTATGTCCTCCACCCGTATCAGCTCGTCAAGGATCACCGCACGGAGCGCGAGACGGGCAATACCCAGGCGGTGCTGGACGGCGACCTGGACGGCTTCATCCACGACTACCTGCTCGCCAAGGCCGCCGGCCGGGTGGTGTAGCCGAGGCCTTGGGTACACTGGGCGACTACTTCTACCCCGACGGGCGCCGGGCGTTACGCCTGCGTGCCCTCATCGATAACCGGTGCAGGAAGCAGACCTCCAGACAGATCCCACTCCCGTGAACGTCGCTGAGCCGCAGCCCGCCGAACGGGCCGAGCCGAGCGCGGCCACGATGATCTCCTTCGAGAACGTCTCGAAGATCTACGAGCCGGATGTCGCGGCGCTCCGCCACGTCACGTTCATGATCGAGAAGGGCGAGTTCGTCTTCGTCGTCGGCCCCTCGGGCTCGGGCAAGTCGACGATCGTCCGGCTGCTGCTCAAGGAGCTCGAGCCCACCGGTGGGAAGATCGTCGTCGGTGGACGCGACCTCGGCCGGCTCCGCCGCTCGAAGGTATCGCGCCTGCGCCGAAACATCGGCTGCGTCTTTCAGGACTTCAAGCTCCTGCCGAACCGCACGACTGCGGAGAACGTCGCCTATGCGCTCAAGGTGCAGGGGGAGGGGCGAAACGCGATCCGCAGGAAGGTTCCCGAGGTGCTCAACATGGTCGGCCTGGCCGCGAAGATGGATTCTCTACCCGACGAGCTGTCGGGCGGCGAGCAGCAGCGCGTCTCGATCGCGCGCGCGTTCGTCAACCACCCGCCGCTGCTCGTCTGCGACGAGCCGACCGGGAACCTCGACCCCGACACGTCGGTGGGGATCATGCAGCTGCTCTACCGGATCAACCGGGCAGGGACGACCGTGCTGATGGCGACGCACGACCGCGAGATGGTCGACAAGATGCGCCGCCGGGTGCTTGCGCTCGAGGACGGCGCGCTCGCCCGCGATGAACGGCGTGGGGGGTACGCCTCCGAGTGACCGCCCGGCTCAAGCTCCTCATCTCCGAAGCGTGGCGGTCGACGACCGCGAGCCTGTCGACGACGATCGCCGCGACGCTCACGGTCCTGGCAGCGCTCTTCGTCCTCGGCTGCGCGCTCGCCCTGGGCACCTGGCTGCGCTCGTACGGCGACAGCGTCAAGCAGCAGCTCCTCGTCAAGGTCTACTTCTGCACCGACATCACCTGCCCGCAGCACGGCTATGCGAGCGCGAAGGAGATCAACCGCGTGCGCGTGAAGCTGGAGTCGAACCCGCAGGTGAAGTCGGTGACGTTCGTCACGCGGGACGAGGCGTTCAAGCAGATGAAGAAGAAGTACCCGGAATACACCGGTGGGGTCGTTGGGAATCCTCTGCCCGACGCAGAGGACGTGCAGCCGGTCAAGGGCGAATACACCGCGCAGATCGCCAACTCGATCACCAGCTCGAATCTGCCTGGGATCCAGAAGGTGAACTACGGCAAGCAGACGACGAAGAAGATCCTCCACTACGCAAACGTCTTCAACGTCCTCTTTGCGATCGCGCTCGTCATCCTCCTCGTCGCCTCGATCCTGCTCGTGATCAACACGATCCGGCTCTCGATCTTCGCGCGCAGGCGCGAGATCGAGGTGATGAAGCTCGTCGGCGCCTCCAACTGGTTCGTCCGCCTGCCATTCATGATCGAGGGGTTGATCTTCGGCTTCGTCGGCTCGCTTTCGGCGGTCGTCCTGCTTCTGCTCGGAAAGGCCTTTGCGCTGCCGGCGCTCGACTTCACCAAGGCGCCCGGAGCCCATGCGATCGCGTTCGAGCTGAACGCGTTGATCCTGATCGGGTTCGGGCTCCTTATCGGCGCGATCGGCTCATCGTTCACCCTTAGGCGCTTCCTCAAGGTCTGAGCGACGACTCGGTTGTAGTCGAGCTCGGCCGCAGGGGCAAGCTCGTCGTCGGCGAGCCGGTCTTCACCCCAGGGGTTCCGCTGCTGGTCGATCGCAAAGGCCTCGGCGACGCCGATACGGGCGATCTCGCGGTCGTGCGGCGCGGGCCCGGACGGGCTCGGCTCGAGCGCGTGCTGGGCTCGGCCAAGGACGTCGAGGCCGTGCTCGAGGGCCTGCTCGTCGAGAAGGGCCTGCGCGGCGAGTTCGAGCCGTACGACCCGTCCGCTGCGAGTGACGACGGCCGCGTCGACCTCCGCGATCTGATCGCCTTCACGATCGATCCCGAGACGGCGGAGGACTTCGACGACGCCATCTCGGTCCGGCAGGAGGGCGACGGCCTGCGTGCGTGGGTCCACATCGCGGACGTCTCCCACTTCGTTCCGGCCGGTTCGCCGCTCGACCGCGGCTCGGCCGGCCGCGCTTTCTCCACCTACGTGCCGGGCCGTGTGGCGCCCATGCTGCCGCCGGAGCTCTCGGACGACGCGTGCAGCCTGCGTCCGAACGTCGAGCGGCTGTGCGTCACGGTCGAGTTCCCGCCGGGGGGAGAGCCGCTCTTCTACCGCTCGGTCATCCGCAGCCGCGCGCGGCTGACCTACGGACAGGCGGAGAGGAGCGAGGCCGAGCCGGAGGTCGCCGCGGCACTGGGGCTCCTCACCGCCTTCGCCACCGAGCTTCGGCGGCGTCGCTTCGGGCGCGGTGCGCTGCGGATCGAGACCGGCGAGATCACGTTTGCCTTCGACGGCCAGGGAGGCGTCGCCCGGGCATGGCGTGAGAGCGAGCCCCAATCGCACATGCTGGTCGAGGAGCTGATGATCCTGGCCAACGAGGCCGTCGCGGGGCTCCTGGCGGGCCGTGGGCGCGAGGCTCTCTACCGCGTCCACGAGAGGCCCGATCCGCAGGCGGTCGCACTCCTGCTGTCGAAGCTCGCGGACCTGCAGGTCCCGACACCGCCGGCGCCCGACGCGGAGCACATGGACCCCTCAACTGCGGAACGGCTGGCGGCGGAGATCAGCGAGCATGTCACCGCCTACGTCACCAAGTCCGGGCGGGGGAGGGAGGCTTTCTCTGCCCTGGTCCTTCGCTCGCTCAAGCAGGCGCGCTACGACGCCCAGAATCTCGGCCACTCCGGCCTCGCGAGCCCCGCGTACTGCCATTTCACCTCGCCGATCCGACGCTACCCGGATCTCGTCTGCCACCGGGCGCTCCTGCGCGAGATCGGCGCGGTGGATGCGCCCCTCCCCGACGACCTGGAAGGACTCGCCGAGTACACGTCCGAGCGCGAGCGCGCCGCCGCCAAGATCGAGTATCTGGCCGACGAGATCTGCCTCGCCTGGCTCTTGGATGTCCGTCTCTTCGAGCTCGGCTGGGAGCATGCCTTCGAGGGCGAGATCATCGGGGTGATCGGGTCGGGCCTGTTCGTTCGCTTCGAGGACGTGTTCGAGGGCTACCTCCCGGCGCGGCGCCTTCCCGGGGATTACTTCGAGCTGAGCCCGCTCGCCACGGCGATGACCGGCCGGCGTGGGGGAGGGGTCTTTCGGCTCGGCGACCCGATTAGCGTCCGCGTCGAGAAGATCCACCGCTACGAGGGCAAGGTCGAGCTGAGCTTGGCCTGAAGCTAGTGGCCGAAGCCGATCCCGATCCAGACGACTTTTCCCTGCGGCGCGTCGAGCCCGAAGCCGGTCCCAGGTCGACCGTGCGCGTGGTAGCCGTGCTGGCACTCGCCCCCATAGCAGGTGATGCCACGGATCGAATTGAGCTTCTTGAAGCTCGACCCGACGCCGATACCTGATGCTGTGTGGAACGCTGGCGACGTGGTCTTCATGATGAACGCCCGCAGGGGATGCTCTGCGTGGCAGACGATTAGGCCGCCGCCGCGGTAGGCGACCTGCGTTCCCTGCCTGCCTGTCGAGAGGACACGCCCGGTCCCAAGCGATTTCTCTGCCTGGGAGCGCGTTTCTTGGAGCGATGCTCCCCCGATCGAGCGGTCGAGGATGATCAGATTGTTCGTTTTGTGGAAGTGCTGGCCTCCACAACCGGATCCGCCGAGAACGATGAGTGGGGCCAGTGCGACGAGGAGCTTCGCGGCCACGCCGTAGCCTAACCTTGAGCCATGACGCTCTACGAGGAAGCTTCGAAGGCTTTCCGCAGCGGGGACGTCGGCAGGACTCGCAAGGTGGCCGAGGAGGAGGGCCGCAAGCTCTCGCTCGCGGAAGCCTTAGCGTAGGGCCGCCTGCAACTCGGCGTGCAGCGTCGCGCCGAGCTCGCCGGCCAGGTCCAGCAGGCGGTCGAGATCCTCTGCCTCGGTGCGGAAGTTGACGATGCACGTACGCAGGCAGTAGCGGCCGTCGACGATCGCGTTGGACGGAAGGACGCGGCCGTCGAGCTGGAGCTCCGTCAGCAGACGCTCGTTCAGCCGGTCGAGGTACTCGTCGTCGTCCGCGCCGGCAGGTCGGTAGCGGAAGCAGCAGATCGAAAGGCCGGTCGCGGCAAGCTCGAACTCTGGACTCTCCTCGACGCGGGAGGCAAGGTAGCGCGTCAGCGCCACGTCATGGGCGATCCGCCGCGCGTAGGCAGCGCGGCCGTGCGCGAGCAGCGAGACCCAGACCTTGAGCGCGTCGAAGCCTCGACTGAACTGCGGCCCGCGGAAGCCAAGATTGACGCCTCGGTCGACCCGTTCCCGGTCTTCTTGGACATAGCTCGCCTCGACCCCGAAGCTCGCGTCGAGGGCTGCTGCGTCGCGGACGAGGACGCAGCCGCTTCCGAGCGGCGTCGAGAGCCACTTGTGCGGGTCGAGCGTGATCGAGTCGGCCCGCTCGATCCCGGCGAACAGGGGACGAAGCTCGTCCACGAGCACGGCGGGGCCGCCGTAGGCCGCATCGACATGGAACCAGACCTTGTGCCGAGACGCGATCTCGGCCAGCTCCTCCAGCGGATCGACCGCGCCGGTTCCGGTCGTCCCCGCTGTGCCCACGACGGCCGCCGGGCGGATTCTCGCTGCGAAATCGCCCTGGATCGCCTCCTCCAGGGCCGCCGGCCGCATCCGTAGCCCCGAGTCCACCTCGACGTGGCGGACCGAATCGGTGCCGAGCCCGAGCATGTCCGCTGCCCTGTCGATTGTCACGTGGGACTCCGAAGAGGCATAGAGAGCGAGCCGCCCCGGCTCGACTCCCGTGCGTCGCACGCCCAGTCCTGCGATCGCATCGCGACCCGCCTTGAGGGCGATGAAGTTGGCGATCGCGCCGCCCGGGACGATCATCCCGCCGGCCGTCTCCGGAAGACCGAAGAGATCGGCGAGCCAGCGGATGAGCCTGAGCTCGATCTCCGTGGCTGCGGGGGAGAGGAGCCAGCCGCCCACGTTCGCGTTCAGTCCCGAGGCGAGCAGGTCGGCCGCCGCGCCCGGGACCGTCCCCGCGCCGCTGATGTAAGCGAGGAAAGCCGGATGGCCCGCCTTGAGCGAATGGTCGAGCAGGGCTTGCAGGTGCTCCAGTAGGTCGCCGGGCGCCATCGGCTCGTCGGGGACGTCGATCGCGACGGCCTCTCGAACCGCGGCCAGCGTGATTCCCGGAGGCGAGACCGGCTGGTGCTCCACTGAACGGAGCAGGCCGATCCAGAGCTCGACGATCCCGCCTGCGAAATCCCGCGCGCGCTCCGAATCCCAGTCGAGCTCGCGGACCGGAGGCGGCTTCTCGACCACGCCTAAGCTTAGACCCGGTGTCCGAGAAGCTGATCGCCGAGAACCGCCGCGCGCGGCACGAGTACCACCTACTCGAACGCGTCGAGGCCGGGATCATCCTCACCGGGAGCGAGGTCAAGTCGCTGCGCGGGGGGCAGGCGAACCTGCAGCGCGCCTTCGGGGACGTCCGCGACGGCGAGCTGTGGCTCGTCGGAGCGCACATCGCGCCCTACGAGCAGGCGGGGATGGACGGCCATGCGCCCGAGCGGGACCGCAAGCTGCTCGTGCACCGGCGCGAGCTCGACTCGCTGGCCGAGCAGGTGCAGCAAAAGGGCCTGACGCTCGTGCCCACGAAGCTCTACTTCAAGGATGGACGCGCAAAGGTCGAGCTCGCCGTCGGGCGGGGCAAGGAGGCACGCGACAAGCGGCGCGACATCGCCAAGCGAGACGCCGACCGGCAGATCGAGCGCGCTCTCAAGGAGAGGAGCCGCTGAGCTTGAGCTCGAACTCGAGCTCTTCGCCGTCCTCCTCGTCCCAGTGCCGCCCGATCTCGCGGAAGCCGAGCCGGCGGACGAGCGCGAGCGACGGCTCGTTGTCGGGCGCGATCGAGGCGATGAAGTGCTGGACTCCCTTTCCCTCGGCCCAGCCGAGGACTGCGCGCACGGCCTCGGTGGCGTAGCCGCGCCTCCGGTAGGGCTCGAAGACCGTGTAGCCGACCTCCGCCGCGGCGGGCTCCTTGCGCGCGTTGACGCCCGGCGGGCCGTGGAAGCCGATGTGCCCGATCATGCGGCCTTCGTGGACGATCGCGCGCGGAAGCCACGGCCCGCGCTCCGGCTCCTCGGTCATCTGCCGCAGGCGGAAGGCCAGGAAGCGCCGGTCGTGCTCGTCGGGCCAATCCGGCGGAACGTCGAAATCGAGCGCGTCCTGGCGCCCCTCGAGCAGCGCCTCGATCATCTCGGAAGAGAGCCAGACGAGCTCCAGCCGCTCGGATTCGATGGTTTCCACGAGCACGCAGCTACAATATGGGCACATACGGGGGCGACCTGGTTTCGACGTGGTCGATACTCCGGCAGAGTTGCAGGTCGAGGTCCCCGGTCGGCCTCGTAAAACAACCGGGAAACAACGTAAGTGCGGATAAGAACCTCGCACTCGCCGCCTAGGAACTAGGCGACGCGTCGCTCCGGATTCGGCCCGTGGTTCGGGGAGCGGCGTCAGAAAACGGGCTCGGCGCAGAGGGAGAGCCAATCGCCCGAAGCGCGACACCAAAGGATGGCTAGCCCGGCGGTAGTGCGGCTCACGCGCCGGTCGTCCGGGCGAAACTCCAAGCGTGAGCTAAACCTGTAGATGCTCTGTCCGGTGCGTCCGCGGACGCGGGTTCGATTCCCGCCGCCTCCATACCTCGAGAACCGAAACGATGACGTACGAACCTTGACGCACGGACCCGGCCGCGCTGCCGCACTGCGATTTCGCCCGCGGCGGCTTACACTCGGCGCATGCCAGCGTGTCGCAAGTGCGGGCAGGAGAACCCCGAGGGCTTCAAGTTCTGCGGCGCCTGTGGCGCAGCGTTCGCCGAGGCCGCGCCGGCCGAGGCCGAGGAGCGCAAGCTCGTCTCCGTCCTGTTCGTCGACCTGGTCGGGCACACCGCCGCCTCCGACCGGGCCGATCCGGAGGACGTCCGCGCCCGGCTGCGCCCGTACCACCAGCTGCTGAAGCGCGAGATTGAGCGCTACGGCGGTACGGTCGAGAAGTTCGTCGGCGACGCGGTGATGGCGGTCTTCGGCGCCCCGGTCGCCCACGAGGACGACGCCGAGCGCGCCGTCCGCTCGGCGCTTCGCGTTCTCGAGGCGGTCGAGGCGCTCGAGCTGGAGGTCCGTGCGGCGGTTGCGACCGGCGAGGCGGTCGTCTCGCTCCAGGCCCGTCCCGAGCAGGGGGAGGGGATCGTCGCCGGCGATGTCGTCAATACCGCGTCGCGTCTCCAGCAGGAGGCTCCGGCCCGCTCACTCGTGGTGGGCGAGGTCACCTACCGGGCGACCAGAGATACGATCGAGTACCAGCAGCTCGAGCCCGTCACCGTCAAGGGCAAAGCGGAGCGGGTTCCGCTCTGGCACGCGCTGCGTGCGCGCGGACGCTTCGGAGTGGACGCGGAAGCTGCGCCGCGGACGCCCTTCATCGGGCGCGAGCACGATCTCGCCCCCTTGCGCGACGCATACGCGCGCGCGGTCCGCGAGCAGGCCGTCCAGCTCGTCACGATCGGCGGCGAGCCAGGCGTCGGAAAGACGCGGCTCGTGGCTGAGCTCAGGTCGTGGCTGGCCGGGCGGCCGGAGCTGATCCGGTGGCGGCAGGGACGTTGCCTCCCCTACGGCGAGGGAATCACGTTCTGGGCGCTTGGCGAGATCGTCAAAGGAGAGGCTGGGATCCTGGAGTCGGACAACCCCGAGCAGGCCGCCGAGAAGATCGAGATCGCCGTTCGCGCCGTCGTCGAGGACGAATCTGAGCACGAGTGGCTCGCCTCCAGGCTCGCGCCGCTGGTCGGCGCCCCCACCCAAGGCGCGGCAGCCGAGCAGAGCGAGTCGTTCACGGCTTGGCGGCGGTTCCTCGAGCGCCTGGCGGCTCAGCGGCCGCTCGTGCTCCTGTTCGAGGATCTCCACTGGGCCGACGCAGCCTTGTTCGACTTCCTGGACGAGCTCGTCGACTGGGCGAGCGGCGTGCCGATTCTCGTGCTGTGCACTGCCCGGCCGGAGCTGTACGAGCGGAATCCTGGCTGGGGCGGGGGCAAGCGCAACTCGACCACTGTTTCGCTCTCCCCGCTCACGACCGAGGAGACTGCCCGGCTGATCTCCGCTCTCCTGTCGCGCGCCGTCCTTCCCTCCGAGACGCAGGCAGCCCTGCTCGAGCGGGCGGGCGGGAATCCGCTGTACGCGGAGGAGTTCGTCCGGATGCTGAGCGACCAGGGCGTACTCACCGCGCAGGGCGAATTCGCCGGCAACGGGGAGATCGCGCTGCCGGAGACGGTGCACGCCGTGATCGCCGCCCGGCTGGACACGCTTGCGCCGGAGCGAAAGGCTCTCCTGCACGACGCCT
>Ga0137375_10009852_pt1 | contig 11334 bp, 12 predicted proteins | sample SagtaG_24_FD_104936 | JGI IMG/M metagenome (GOLD analysis project Ga0137375, IMG submission 104936) | Vadose zone soil microbial communities from Sagehorn Ranch, Mendocino, California, USA - Sage1_R_113_16 metaG | ecosystem: Environmental > Terrestrial > Soil > Vadose zone | place: USA... | reverse complement strand
GCCATGCACCTCAGGGGTGCCGCCTTCGATACTTACGACGGTCGGAGTTGGTCGCGCAGCCCGATTCAGCAGGAGCTGCCCACGCGCGATGGCGGAATTCTTTGGCTGCGTCGTGCGCCGGACGCTTCGCGCGATCGGGTTTGGCACGTCGATCTCGAGCCCATCGACCCGCCGGTGCTGTTCGCGCCACTCAGTGCCGTCGCGCTTCAAGTGCGCCAGCGAGGCGACCCCGTCCTCAACCCGCGGCTCGAGATCCGCTCCGAACCGGAAGGAGCTTTCCGCTACACCGGATCGGACGAGCGGGGGGTTCGCTACGACATCTACATCGGCAGCGAACCGGAGGTGGCCGCAGAGCCCCTCTCGCGCGCCGACGAAGAGCGCTACACGTCGCTTCCGCGTAACATCAGCGATCGGGTGAGGAAGTTCGCGCAACACATCGTGAACGAAACCAGTACGCCGTTCGAAAAGGCCCACGCAATCGAGAGTTTTCTACGTCGAAACTTCACCTACGATCTCGACTCGCCGGCCGGGCGCTCGCAAGACCCGCTCGATGATTTTCTGTTCTCCTCCAAAAAGGGGCACTGCGAGTTTTACTCCACGGCGATGGTGGTGCTGCTGCGCGAGCTCAAGGTGCCCGCACGCAACGTCACCGGATTCATCGGAGGGTCCTACAACCGATTTGGTCGCTACTACGCGGTGAGGCAAGGCGATGCGCATTCCTGGGTGGAAGCGTACCTGCCCGAGCGCGGATGGCAGACATTCGATCCGACTCCGCCCGCCGATGCCGCGCCACGTAGTGAGCTGTCCGGGATGCTCGCGTTCTTGCGCGACGTCATCGAGGCAACGGGGCAACGCTGGGATCGTTACGTCGTCGGCTATGACCTGCGCCAGCAGGTTTATCTGTTCGAATCAATTTCGCGCTACAGCTCGCTGCACGTCTCGCCTGGTTTCGTGCGCACGAGGCTGCTCCAGATCTCGGCGGGCGCGATCGTGCTGACTGGCGTCATTTACGCCGTTTGGCGGCGCAAGAGAGCGCGAGGCAAGGGCCCGCCACCGGTCCTCGACAACCGGACCCGTGAGCGCATGCTGGCGACCGCACTGTATGAGCTGCTCGAATCGGCCATGAACGCCCAAGGCATCGCACGGGGCGCCAGCACGCCGCCGCTGCGCCACGCCCAACTGCTGCTGCGTCTCGGGCACCCCCTCGCCGAGGAGGTGCTCCAGCTGACGCAGCTCTACCTCGACGCCCGATTCGGCGGAGTGTCGATCACCGACGACGCGAAACGGACGTTCGAAGTTCGGGTGAAGAAAGTGCGCGCCGTTCGCGCCATCGCAGCCGCGCCGGCGGCGTGACGAGAGCTAGCACTCCTCCGTCGCGAGTTTCTCGCTGCCAGATCGATCATCGAAGTGGCAATTCGCCCACTCAAACTGACCGGACAGGCGCAACCTTGCTTGGCAAAGCGGACTGGCACCGCCTTGCGGTGGCGACGTAGTGCTAGATCGCGCGCAAACGCCGGTTGAGCAAAATTTCGACCGACTCGCGGTCGGCGCCGCCCGGGCGGGCTACACCGTAGAAGCTGCCCGGCGTGGGCCGAGCGCGCCGCGCATCGAACTCGAGGTCGGCCTCGCCCGGCTCGACCCATGCCACGACGACGCCTTGCCTCGTGCCCGGCCCCTTTTTCTCGCCGAGCTCGATGAGATCGATGCGAATCCCCTCGACCAGGTCGGCTGCGGTGACCGTGCGCTGGGCCGACCCACGCGGCCGAACTGAGGCAGGAATGTCAGTGTCCGTGACACGACCGTCGTATGACTGCACGATCAGGCGGTAACGTCCCCCGCTCGCTAGCACCTGAGGAGGCAACTTGATTTCGGCACGAACCGTCTCGGCGTGAGCCACGCCAAGAGAAGTGGCGGCCACGAGGGCGAGCCAGGAGGCCGATTCTGCGACCTGCCTGCGCTTCGACTTGGGCCCGTTGGGCTTCGCCATCTTCGATTCAACCTTTCGAGGTTCGACTTTGTTTCGGGGGCCAGAGTTCCGGCACTGTCCGCTTCGTCAGGTGAAGCAACGGTTGTGCCAGAGCGGCTGCCCGCCGCTCACGACCAACCTCGCGCAGGCGTTTTGCCGGCAAAATCTGCGGGAGGGCTAGCGCCTGGCCCTGTTCAATGTATCGGTCAGCCAGCGCACGGTTTGCGCACAAACTGAGTCCGAGGCGACACGGTTTCCGTCACGCCGGTAGGGACCGGCGGCCAACGCCAGATCGCGACCCAATCGTGCGAGGGCCAACGGTCCGAGAGCGCTTCGCTCGGTGCAGACGTGGTTCGGCGTGACCTGGCCAGACTTCATTGTCGGCGCCAACGCCTTGAAAGCTTCGCGTGCCTCGCCGTCGCCCCCCTGCCCATCTCGATCGAAACGGATATGCCACATCAGCGCCAGAGGGGTGCCCGCCTTCACCCGCCCCACCCGTGGTCGTGTTCCGGCCGCCGCCGAGGGGGAACCTTGAAACAGAACGGCGCGGTCGGCGGCCCAACCGCTCGCCACGGCGGCGGCCAGCTTCTTCGAAATCCAGTCCTCGATGACGATTCGCAGGCCTTCTTCGCCGAAGACATCGCTATAGAGCAACGACCAGCCAGCCCCCGGCGCCGGAGGGGTTGGCAAGGATTCGGCGGCCTCGCGAGCGTCGTACTTGTCGAGGTGGAGCAGCTGTTCGGTCGTTTCGGGAGGGCGGCGCCACACCTCATCGACGGCTGACCAACCTCCGCTGTCCGCGCCAGCACCGGCGAGACCACGGCGCCGGAGCGCATGAACGAACAGCACCCCGTCGACATAAGGGGCCACCAAGGAAGCGCGCAGCACCTTGGGAACCGACGCACTTTCGGGACTCGATCCCATCGAGCCCTCGACCTCCGCCACGAAGACGTCATCGGGCACGTCGACCGCACGCCGATGGACCGCCGCCAGCATGAGATCCATCATCGCGCTCGTGGCGTCGCCTTCGGCGAGCCCCTGGAGCGCACTCTCCCGATCGTTGGCCTCGGGCTTGTAGGTGAGACGCGACCCCAGATCGAAGTATTGATCTTGGAGCGCATGCACGAGCTCGTGGGCGAGAGTCGCGTCGGCCGCGCGATCGTCGAGATCGCTGGCGAGGTACATTTTCTTGTCGCGTGGCTCGTAAAAGCCGGCGAGTTGCGACTCGAGCAACCGAAAGGCACCCTCTTCGTAATCGAAATCGGGAGGAACCAGCCCGAGCCCCACGAGCATCTCCCCCTGATTGCGAATGACGTCACGAGGGATTTCGCGTGCTACGTGCTCGCGCACGCTGGCGATGAGCGATGAGCGGTCGAGCTCGCGCGCTTCGACGGCTGCGCGCGGTTGCAAGTGACGAACGGCGGCGACGCGATTCAAGAAATCAGCGACCCTGCGTTGGACGCTCGCTTCCGCCGGCACCGCCGCGGGGACCGGATCGGGAGGAACCGAGGACGCGCGCGCCGCCGGAACGCTCGACGACGGCCGCGCCGAAGCACACGCACTGGCCAGAAGTAAGCACGCGAAGTGGAGGCGCTTCACGTGGCAGCCGACGCCCGAAAACCCAGCGCCCCGTCCGCGCGTAGCGCGGCGATCGCTTGAGCGTAATCGGGCTGGTCGTAGATGGCCGACCCCGCGACCAAGACGCGCGCTCCCGCCTCGACGACACGACGTGCGGTGCCGGCGGCGACGCCGCCGTCGACCTCCAACGAGATTTCACGACCGCGAGCATCGATCATCGCGCGGATGGCTCGGATTTTCGGGAGGACCTCGGGCATGAAGGCTTGGCCCGAAAACCCCGGGTTGACGCTCATCACCAGCACCAAGTCGACCCGATCGAGCACGTACTCGAGGGCTTCCGGTGGCGTGTGAGGATTCAAGACCACCCCCGCCTTCTTGCCGAGCGAGCGGATGTGCTGGAGCGTTCGGGCCAGGTGGTAGGAAGGCTCGACGTGGACACTGAGAATATCTGCTCCTGCTTCAGCAAAGGCATCGACGTACCGCTCGGGCTCGACGATCATCAGATGAACGTCGATGGGCAGCTGCGTCGCCTTACGAACGGCGCGCACGACGACCGGGCCCATGGTGATGTTGGGCACAAAACGGCCGTCCATCACGTCGACATGGATCCAGTCTGCACCTCCAGTTTCGACCGCACGCACTTCGCGCGCGAGCTCACCGAAGTCGGCGGACAGAATCGATGGCGCAATCTTCAGCGGGCTGGCATCGGTCGGCATCGTAGATTCACCTACCATGGTGCTCGTGTTGCGCTAAGCCCATGCCGCGTATCGATGCCGGCGTCCACAATCCTGATTAGCAGTGCTTCGCCAACCTTGTCGGAGTCGGCGAGGCTTTCGGCCCGCTTGCGCTGGAATTCCGGGCTGGTCGACAGACCTACCACGCGTTGTCGTCTGGCAGGGAGCGATGCGGAAGAGTAGTGTAGCCCCCCGATGGTGACACGCCCCCTCGAGAAACGGGATTACGACCTCATCGTCCAAGTCATCGATCGATGGTGGGGAGGTCCGACGAGTGCCCTGGCGCACCCGATCTTTTTCTACGAGCTCGGAGACATGGCTCGCATCGTCGAGGACAATGGGGTCATGGTCGGCTTTTTGCTTGGATTCATCGCGAAATCCAAACAAGTAGGCGACGTTGGCTACGTCCATTTGGTCGGAATTCATCCCGACTACCGCCGGCGAGGTGTCGGGCGCCTGCTGTATCGGGCGTTCGAGCAAGATTGTCGAAAAGCTGGTGCTACCCGCATGAAGGCCATCACGACGCTTGGCAACGAAGGTTCACAGCTTTTTCACCAAGTGCTCGGATGGGACATGGTCGAGATTGAAGATTACGCAGGACCCGGGCGGCCGCGGATCGTTTTCACGAAAGAGTTTTCTCGCGAGACTCCCACCCAAACTTGATGCGTATGGAAACGCGAGCAACTCCTCTGCCTCCGTCGGATCGCATCACGACCCTCGAGCTGCGGGAGATTGGGCTCTTCGGCGGGTTGAGCGACGAAGTCTTGCAGTATCTGACCTCGACCCTCAAGGTTCTCAATCGAGGCACAGACGACGTGATCTTCCGCGAAGGCGATCAGGCGCGAGAGTTTTACGTGCTCTTGCGCGGTGAAGTGGAAATTTTCAAGTTGCTCAAGCGCGGCCTCGAAGCACGCCTGGCCACGCTGACGCCCGGACATTGGTTCGGTGAGATGTCGGTGCTCGACGTTCAGCCGCGCTCGGCCAGCGTGCGGGCTCTCGTGCCGTGTCGGTTGCTCGTCGTGACGGCGCGCGATCTCGACGCACTCTATCGACGCGATCTCAAATCGTACACGCTTCTCGTTCTCAACGTCGCCCGCGAGCTGGCTCGGCGGCTGCGGTTGGTCGACGAGCTCGTAGCCGACTTCATTGGAAGCGTGCGCAACGAGCATATTGGATACGGCTGATCGCGCACCTACTCTCGAGCATCGATCGCAACATCTTCGGCGGCACCGACATCGGTAGTCGCATCGCCGTCTCCCACCGGGCTATCCGCCGCCGACGCCGCGTCGCTGGCGGCATCGACTCCGGGCGTGACCCCCGCGTCGAACGAGGAGGACCCGCCCGCTCCCCCAGCCCCTCCGGCGCCTCCGGTGCCCGAAGCGCCCGCTGCACCGCTGCCGGTTTCACCCGTCGTCCCGGCACCACTACCGGTGACGCTTCCCGTCGTCGTGCTCGTCTGCGTCGTGCCGGGCGGATTGCCAATCCCGCTCGAGCTAGGCGGCTCGGGCTGCGGGTTCAGCGAGCAGGAAGCGGCCACTGCGAACTCGAAGAGGACGCAAAGAAGCGCGAATTTCTGTCGACGCGTACCGCGCATGTGATGTCAGCCTAGCATTGGCGCACGCAGGCGGACGACGCGCTTCGCAGTCCCGTTTTCTGGCACAATGTGAGCCAGTCACGACGAGCGTGCCGTGGTCGCCTCATGATTCAGTCGGGCCCTCCGTCGAGGTCCGCGCCACCCTCCGCACCCACTTCGACGTTCGGTCCACCATCGGGCGCGCCGGCCTCCCCGCCTTCCAACCCCGCATCCCGACTAGCGTCGGCCGTGCCTGCATCCGTCGGGGTGCCGGCATCGGTGCCGGGCGCCTGCGCATCGCCGAATTCTCCAGCGTTTCCGCCGGGCCCGCCGAGCCCGCCCTCGCGTTCGCCGGACACCTGCGATCCACCGGTGCCCGAGCCCGTGGTCATTCCGCTGCCGCCCGCACCAGCGATTCTGTCGGCCTCCGGGGGCTCGGGCTGCGGATTGAGCACACACGCCAGCGTTCCGGCCAGAGCCAGCGCACCAACCCGCGCGGCGATTTTCCAGCGTGCCATGCCGCCTGGCATGGGAGACAGCATTTTCTGGGCCAACTCATAACCTGCGGGGGGTGTCGGTGCAACTATAGGGAACATCTGGAGCAGTCGTGCTAACCCGAGGCCCATATGGGCGAGACTGCCGCGCTCTCAGCTCGAGACGTGTCCAAGCGCGTGAGCGATGGCCGCTCGCGTCGCGAAGTGTTGCGCGGCATCAGCCTCGACATCGGTCGTGGCGAGCTCGTGCTCGTTCATGGCGTGAGCGGCAGCGGCAAGACGACCCTGCTGGCCGTGCTCGGGGGATTGCTGCTACCGACGTCCGGCGAGGTCTGGCTCGACGGCGAACCTATCTCACGGCTTCGCGACCACCAGCGGGCCGAGATCCGGCGCCGAAAGGTCGGCTATGTTTTTCAGGATTTCGGATTGATCGAGGGTATGAGCGTTCTCGACAACGTCCTTCTGCCACTCGTGCCGGCTGGGGCGGCGCTGCGCGACGCAGTCGCTCGCGCGCTCGCGCTGCTCGATAGGCTCGGCATCGGTAGGCTTGCGCGGGCCAGCGTGAGCGGCTTGTCGGGCGGCGAGCGCCAGCGTGTCGCCCTGGCGCGGGCATGGATCATCTCACCCTCCGTCCTCTTGCTCGACGAACCGACGGCGCACCTCGACAGCGAGCGCGCGCGCAACTTGATGGATGATTTGACGGCGCTGCGCGACGACGGAATGGCCGTCCTGATCGCCTCTCATGATCCTCGGCTTTGCGAGGATCGGCGCATGAGCAGGCAGCTCGAGCTGGACGGCGGTGCGATCCGATGACCCTCCTCGAACCGTGGGTGATGATGCGCCTCATGGCCGGCCTGGTCGCGACCCTGCTCTTCGCCTACGGCGCTTTCGTCGGCGCACGCATTCTCAAGTACGCTCACTTGGGGGCGGCGACAGAGGGCCAGCTGTCGCTCGAGCGGCAGTTCGAGCTGGCCGCCACGCTGGTGCGGTTTGCCGCGATGGTGCAGCTGCTCTCACTGCTGCTCTCGGTGCTCGCGGCAGACCGCCTTTCCGGCTCGATCCGCGGCGCCATGTGCGGCTATGGGGTCGTCGCTCAGAATCGATGGGGTTGGGTCTCCATCGGTGTGACGCTCGTCGTCAGCCTCGTCTCGGCCATCTTGCTACAGCTTCTTTTGCTCGACCGGAACGTTCGCGGCCTGGACTTGCTCCGGCCGCTCGCGTTTTTCTGCATCGCGCTCGCCCCCGCTGCCGCGTTCGATCTGGGCCTTGCTCTCGGTTGGCTCACGCGGCTCGATCTCACCGTCGTCGCCTCTTGTTGCTCGACGACGCTCGATGCCGCCCGACGCGAGGGCAACGAGTATTGGCAGGGGCCGCGGCTCCTCGCGACTTGGAGCGCGGTCGTCGGAGTTGCCCTCGCCATCGTTGCCGCGTTGCTCGCGAGGCGGCGCCCCGGGCGCGCACTCGTGGGCGTCGCGGGAGCGGTAAGCCTCGCTCTCGTGCCCGTTGCAATCGTCGCGGTCGTTCTCGAAGTCGCCCCGCACGTGTACGAAGTGCCTCAGCACCTCTGTCCTTTCTGTCTCTTCAAAGAGGATGCTTATTTCATAGGTTACCCTTTGTTCGCCGCCATTTTTCTCGCCGCGACCTGGGGACTCGGGGCCGGCGCGGCCGCCTTTGTCTCCACCGGAGAGCACGCGCGGAACGCGTTTCCAGCGTTTGCTCGCTCACGCATGGTCCGCCAGGCAGTGGCGTGGACCGTCGCGCTCGCGCTCGGTGCTGGGCCCGTCGCGCTGCATGCCGTCCATTCGCCAGGAGCTTCGCTCTTTCGATGAACCGACGAGGCGTTCTGGGGATCTGCGCGGGCATCATTGGGATCGCCGGATGCCATCGCCCACCCCGTTGCGCAACTTGCGGCATGAAGATCGACCCTCAGTCGGCGTGGGTGAGCTACCTCGAACGCGACGGAAAGGACCTCGCCTTCGATACGCCGCGCTGCGCCTTCAGCGCATGGCGCGCGGCGCACCGTCGCGACGCGAACGCGCGCTTTCGCGAATATTACTCGCAGGAGATGAAGCCAGCCGACGAGCTGCAGTTCGTGGCCGGCTCGGATATCGTGGGACCGATGGGCCCCGAACTCGTTCCGGTGGCGAAGGGTGCGAAGGCGCTCCAGTTTGCCGTCGATCACAATGGAGCTCCGCCCAAAGCAGCCGCCGAAATATTGCGAGAGAAATCACCGTGACCGGGCTCTCCGCCCGCATCGCGGCAGTTCGCGACCGGATCGAGCGCGCGGCCGCCGCGGCGCAGCGCGATCCGGCGACCGTGCAATTGCTCGCGGTCTCGAAACGTCACCCCGCCGGCACCGTGCGCGAGGCTTATGATCTCGGAATTCGCGCCTTCGGTGAAAATTACGCGCAAGAGCTGGTCTCCAAGGCGGACGAGGTGGGGCAGCTCGATGACATCGCTTGGCACATGATCGGTCACCTGCAGACCAACAAGGCGCGTCTTCTGGCTCCGGTGGTCGCGACGATCCACACGATCGATTCGACCTACGTCGCTTCCGAGCTCGGCAAGCGCGCCGCCAAGCTCGGCCGCAAAATCGCGGCCCTGATCGAGGTGAACGTCGCCAAAGATGCAGCGAAAAGCGGTTGCTCCCCCTCCGAGCTCGCATCGATCATCGAAGCGGTCCGGGCGTGCCCCGCGCTCACGTTGCGCGGGCTCATGACCATGCCCCCCTACACGGAAGATCCGACGGAGTCGCGACGGTTCTTCGCCGGTCTTCGCGCCCTCCGCACGCTGCATGGCGGGCCCGACCTGCTACCCGAACTTTCGATGGGGATGTCGCACGATCTCGAGGTCGCGATCGCCGAAGGGGCTACGATAGTACGAGTCGGCACCGCGATCTTCGGCGAGCGCCCCGCCTGAGCCATGGCCAAATCGAGAAGCAAGCCCCGCCGCGAAGAACCAACACTCTTCACGGCTGCCATGCGTCACGACCCAGCGGCCATCCGAGGAACCCCGCTTGCCGATCGGATGCGACCACGGTCTCTCGAAGAGCTCGTGGGCCAGCCGCATCTGGTCGGCGAGGGAAAGCTCCTCGGACGCGCGATCGCGGAGAACAGAATTCCCTCGATGATCCTCTGGGGCCCACCCGGCAGCGGCAAGACGACGATTGCCCATATCGTCGCGGAAACGAGCGCCCGCACCCACGGGGCGGATCTGACCAAGTTCGTTCCTTTCAGCGCCGTGCTCGGCGGCGTTCCCGAGCTTCGCACGATTCTCGACGAAGCCAGGGACGCGCGCGCCTACGAGGGGAGGCGCACCATTCTCTTCATCGACGAGATTCATCGTTTCAACAAAGCCCAGCAGGATGCTTTCTTGCCACACGTCGAACAGGGGACGGTGACCCTCGTCGGCGCCACCACCGAAAATCCCTCCTTTGCCATCAACGCCGCGCTGTTGTCGCGCTGCCGGGTCTTTCGCCTCGAACAGCTGCAGGATGCGGACATCGTGATTCTCTTGAAGCGGGCGCTGGCCGACGAGGTCCGTGGACTGGGCGCGGGTCACTTCACCGCCGATGACGATACGCTGGCTGCGATTGCCGCGTCGGCCTTCGGCGACGCGCGCCGCGCGCTCTCGACACTCGAGATGACGGCCGACCACGTGCGCGCGGCGGGCGGCGATCACGTCACCCTGGCCGATGTCGCCGCAGCGAGCGAGAAGAACCCCCTGCTCTATGACAAGAAGGGCGAAGAGCACTACAACGTCACCAGCGCGTTCATCAAGTCGCTGCGCGGCTCCGATCCCGACGCGGCCATCTATTACATGATGCGGATGGTGGAAGCCGGCGACGATCCTCTCTTCGTGTTGCGGCGCATGCTCATCTTCGCGAGCGAGGATGTCGGCAACGCAGATCCCCGGGGGCTTCTGGTCGCGGTCGCAGCCGATCAGGCCTTTCGCCGCGTGGGAATGCCGGAAGGGCTCTACCCCATGGCGCACGCGTGCATCTATCTGGCTTGTGCGCCGAAGTCCGACGGAATCAAAAGGGCTTGGACGGCTGCTGCCGAGCTCGTACGAACGCGCGGGGCTCTGCCGGTTCCCAAAAAGCTGCGCAATCCGGTCACCGGATTGATGCGCAGCGAAGGTTACGGCGCCGGCTACCAATATGCGCACGACTACGACGGGCATGTCGTGCCCGGCGAGACGTATCTGCCCGACGAGATCGCGGACCTAAGTTTTTACGAGCCGACCGAAGAAGGAGCCGAAAAGGCCATCAAGGAGCGGATCGCGCGGATCCGCTCCCAGAAGCCTTGATCCCTCACATCGGCGGAATGCGGCAAGTGCCACCGTAGCAGGGGATCGAGTTGCAGCAGTCGGCGTTGTTGGTGCAGATCTGGCCGTACTGCGAGCAAACCGGCGGAGGGGTGCCACTGTCGGGTGGAGGCGGCGTGCTGCCATCGTCGAGGTTACCTCCGCCTTCGCCGGTGGTTCCGCCACTTCCACTCGTTCCGCCGCTTCCAGTCGTTCCGCCGCTTCCGGCAGTTCCGCCGCTTCCGGCAGTTCCGCCGCTTCCGGCAGTTCCACCACTGCCACTCGTTCCACCACTGCCAGTGGTTCCGCCGGTGCCGCCAGTACCGCTAACCCCACCATCGGGAGGAGGTATCGTGGCGCCGCACTTGCCCATCGTACTGCCCTGCGGAACGATGCACGTCGTTCCCGGGCAACAGTCGGCGGTCACCGTGCAATTGCCTCCCGAGGCGACGCAGGCAGGCCCGCCGTCCTGCACGATCAGGCAGCGCAGCTGTCCGAGGGGATCCGGTACGCAGGGGACGTTGTTGCAGCAGTCACCGGTGAATGCGCAGGTCTCGCCTCCCTTGCGGCAAACACCGATCGCGCGGCAGCGAGGCACGCCGAGGGGGTCGAGCTGACAGGCCCCGGAGTTGCCCGGAGCTTCGCAACAATCGTTGGGAGCCGAAGACACGTTGCACGCGTAGT
>Ga0137375_10009844_pt1 | contig 11337 bp, 10 predicted proteins | sample SagtaG_24_FD_104936 | JGI IMG/M metagenome (GOLD analysis project Ga0137375, IMG submission 104936) | Vadose zone soil microbial communities from Sagehorn Ranch, Mendocino, California, USA - Sage1_R_113_16 metaG | ecosystem: Environmental > Terrestrial > Soil > Vadose zone | place: USA... | reverse complement strand
TCACGGATGCGCTGGGTGGGCGATACTCGTGGTGCCACGGGTGTAGGTCCTCCTTCGCGAGTGGTCAGCTCTTCGAAGGAACCTACGCCCGCTGGCTTTTACACCGAATCCTGGACGCCACCCTTGGGCTCGCCGGGTGCGTAGTCGACCTCACCCATCTGATCCATGTGCACGAACGGGTCCAGCGCGGCCAGGTCGACGCCAGCGAAGGCGCGGCGGACCGGGAACCCCTCGCCTTCCAGGCCGGACGGTGCCGTGGACACCGACACGACCGGACGCTCCAGGGCCGCCGGGTCGGGGTGGGGGATCCGTGGCAGGACCATGGTGTCGGCGCTGATGGCTGGCATGACCGCTCCTTGCGTGCGGGGTCGGGGCTCAGATGGTGTCGCCCACTACAAGGATACTTGCGGGTGCAACATTCCTTGAGGCTTCTGTGGTCGGTGTCGCGGGGGCTGAGGTGCGTTGGCGGGCATCGCCGATACGACCGCGTCGCGTACACGCAAGCATGCTTCGTTCTGACCAGAAGCTTGCGGCCGAGTGGGGTGGCGAGTGCAGGCCGACGCGATCTGCAGCGTCGCCGTCGACCTCAGGTCAGCGAGCTGGCCGACGTGCCCAACTTCGTGGTGTCGGCGTTCCTGCCGCTCGACATCTTCGGGTAGGCCCGGGCGGGTTTGTTATTGACAGTCGCGCTTTGGGGTGTTCGTCTCATGCATCGCCGTTGCCGTTGCCGCAAAGGAGCGCAGTATGTGGACGACGCCCTCGCGATCGAGGCCGGCCGCCGCCGTCGTCGGTCTGCTCGTGTCCCTGCTCCTGGCCGCCGTGGTGGCCGCGCCCGCCGACGCCAGGCCCGCACGGCGGCTGATCCACCTCAGCGCCGACCCGTACACCAACACCTTCTCGGCGCACCAGACCGAGGTCGAGCCGGACTCCTTCGCGGCCGGGTCGACCATCGTGTCGGCCTTCCAGGTCGGGCGCGTGTTCATCGGCGCCGCCGCCAACATCGGCTGGGCGACCTCCCGCAACGGCGGCAGGACCTGGCGGCACGGCTTCCTGCCGGCAACCACCATCCAGGCGTCCCCGCCGGGTCCCTACGCCCGGGTCAGCGACCCGTCGGTCGCCTACGACGCCCGCGACCACACCTGGCTCATCTCGTGGCTGGCCACCCGCAGCATCACCTCTAACGCCGTGGTGGACCTGCTGGTGAGTCGCTCCAGGAACGGCATCGACTGGAGCGCCCCGGTCACGATCGCCGCCCAGAACGAGTTCCTCGACAAGAACTGGACCGTCTGCGACAACTCCCGGCGCAGCCCGTTCTACGGCAACTGCTACACCGAGCTGGAGAACGTCTCGCAGGGGTCGGTGGTGTTCATGACCACCTCCACCGACGGCGGCCTGACGTGGGGCCCGCTGCGGCCCACCGCCGACCAGCTCGTCGGCGTCGGCGGCCAGCCGGTGGTGCAGCCCGACGGCACCGTGGTCGTGCCCATCGAGGCGTTCGCAGCCCAGGTCACCATCTCGGCGTTCCGGTCGACCGACGGGGGCGCGAGCTGGAGCGCCGCCGCCACCGTCGCCGTCGTCAGCCACCACACCTCGGCCGCCAACATCCGCAACGGCGGCGCGCTCCCCAGCGCCGAGATCGACCGGTCGGGACGGGTGTACGTGGTGTGGAGCGACTGCCGCTTCGAGCCCGGCTGCCAGGCCAACGACCTGGTGCTGAGCACCTCGGCGGACGGGCTGGCTTGGACCGCGCCGGTGCGGGTGCCGCTCGACCCGGTCGGGAGCATGGTCGACCACTTCACCCCGGGGATCGGCGTGGACCCGACCACCAGCGGGCGCAAGGCGCACCTGGCGCTCGCCTGGTACTACTACGCGCGGAGCGACTGCACGCTGGACACCTGCGAGCTGCACGTCGGCTACAGCTCGTCCAGCAACGGCGGCCGCAGCTGGAGCCGGCCGCTGCATCTTGCCGGGCCGATGAACGTCGCCTGGCTGGCGCCGACGGCGTCGGGGTTCATGGCGGGCGACTACATCTCCACCTCGGTCGTGCCGGGCACCCGCAGGGCCTTCCCGTTCTTCGCGGTGGCCGGCCCGCCGTCGGGTGGCCTGCTCCACGAGGACATGTTCACGGCCGCGCTGCGGGTGACCGGTGGCGGCGTCCGCCTGCAGCCGGGGACCGTGGCGGCGCGCGGCAGCGCACCAGCCCACTCCGGAGCCTCCGCTCCCACCGCCTTCTGAGCTTGTGACCCCTGGCCGATAGGCTAGGCGGATGGGTTGGGCTCGCGGTCGGCTGGGAACGGGCGCTCGCCTGGCGGTGCGCCGCCACGACCTGGAGCCGGCGCACGGGAGCTGTTCGTGCCCGAGCGGTCGCGCGTACGGCCGTCGCGGCCGGGGCTGCTACGCCACCTGGACGGTGAGGGTGAACAGCTTCACGGGACCCTGCTGGCCGACGACGGGGCCCGTGCGCCCGGGCGGGCACAACAAGGGATCGGGATTGTCGGTCGGGGCGCACACCCGGACTGGGCTGGCGGTGAGGACCCCTCGTCCCGGCGCGACAGCGGTGAATTGGAAATGGCCGACCGGACCGGGCAGCAGCGACAGCAGCTGCACGGGATAGCTGACCAGCTGCCACTCCTCGCCGGTCCGCTGGACGATGCCCAGAGCCACGTCGAGGCGCTCGCCGTGGTGGAGGGTCACGACGCGGCCGCCGTCGCGGGCGGTGACGGTGACCGTGTGGGGTTGGGATCGGGAGCCGTCGCCCCCGGACGGCCCGCCGCTGCCGGCCGGTCGCGCGCAGCCGCCGACGACAACCGCGCAGACGGCCAGCAGCAGCGGCAACGCCATTCGAAGACGGGTGCCTGCGGAACGCCCTGGCATCGCACGCCTCCTGCTGCCTGTCATGGCGTCTCGGCTGCTGTATGGGCTGTTGCCCGGTTGGACGGTCGCTGACCGGGCAAGGTTCCCAGTGTAGGCATCCACCGATAGCCGCGGGGCCATCGAGGCAGCGGCCTGCACCGTCGGCTGGGCAGCTACCTCATCACCAGCGCCCGCCGTCGAGCTTGCCGGGCCGGGAACCTCCTCCGCGATGACAACCGGCGTGTCGAACCGGTCGCGAGGCGACAGGACGCAGTCTCCAACCGCCCGGCTACATATGACCCCGCGCGCACGCCGGCACGGGCCGGTCCTTCAGCCGGCTGTCAATCGGGGCCGAGCGGTCCCCGCCTGGCGGCCCGCCAGTTGATCAGTGCGCGCGGCGATTGCTGCGCGGTGACGTCAAGGGCGCCTACGGGCGCGGCCCTCTGTGGGTGCTCCTGCCGACCTGGTCACCGAATGCCGCCCACGTCGGCGACCACATCGAGGCGAAGGTTGCCTGGTATGTGGACGTCGTGGGCCAGCTGCGGGGTGTCGTGCGCCGGATCGACGCTGGCGCCTCTGTGACAAGCTGGCTCGACGTGGCCGACCCGCAAACAGCCATCCCACGCATGCAACCCAGTTCCTTGGTCCTTCGTCCGAGTGCTGCTGGCAGGTCGCCGGCAATGTTGGTGGCAGCGTCCTGGTCTTCATTGTTCGTATACGTGCCGCCGCACGCACGTAGCTGCTGTCGAGCGCGCTTGGTTGCTCTTTGCTTCGTCTGTGCAGCTCAGCGGCACTGGCCGGCTGAACAAATTGGCAAGACGGCTCCTGCCGTCATCCACTGGGTGTCGCCGTCGGTGATAAGCCCCCCGCCACCGTTGGAGTCCTGGTGCTGGAAGGTGCCGTCGATCATGTAGGTGACGGTCTCAAACCCGCGGTGCGGGTGCCAGGGGGTCCCCTTGGGCTCGCCGGGGGCGTAGTCGACCTCACCCATCTGATCCATGTGCACGAACGGGTCCAGCGCGGCCAGGTCGACCCCGGCGAAGGCGCGGCGGACCGGGAACCCCTCGCCCTCGAGACCCGACGGCGCTGTGGTCACCGAGAGGACGGGGCGGTCTGCCGCCGTGGGGTCTACGGTGGGGAGCCGTGGCAGGACCATGGTGTCGGCGCTGATGGCTGGCATGACCGCTCCTTGGGGAATTGAGGCTCGTCCTTCCCCAGTGCAAGGATACTTGCATGCGCAACATTCCTTGGATGCGGTGCGTCCAGCCTCCACGAGGGTGGTGGTCCAGAACGGCACCGCTGTTGGCTCAGGTGGACGGTCACCAGGGCGAGCTGCGAGCTGTCAGGTCGCGTGGATCGATGCGACAACTAGGGCGGCTCCTCCGACCGAGGATCAGGCGGTGAGCCGTTTCGAGCCGTAGGTGCGATGCGCACGACCACCGAGCTGGTGCCCACTGGCACCCAGACGCTTCCGAACCCGAAGCCGACCGAGGGAACGTTGCCCCCCAGCTGCAGGACCTGCACGATCCTGAGGGTCACCGGATCAATGCGCAGTACGCGGTTGTCCTTGGTCGTGCCGCCCCAGGCCTCGGCCGAGCTCGACCAGATCCAGCCGGCCCCCACCACCGGCGTGATGGGCCCGGGGGACAGCTCCACGACCCGTTGCACCTTGGCCGTCTCCGGGTCGACCTGGAGCAGGCGGCCACCGTGGGCGTCGGCGACGTAGACGGCACGGGGAGTGACGACCACGCCGTGGGGGCCGAAGTCCAGGCGTCGCCGCGCCAGGACCGTGAGCCTGGCCGGATCGATCTTGACCAGCCAGCCGGCGTGGTCGGCGACCCAGACCGCGCCCTGACCGAAGGCGATGCTCTGCGGGCTGCCCAGGCCAGCGAGGTTGCCGACCACGTGGTTGGTGGCCGGGTCGATCTTGGAAACCGAGCCGCTGTGGTTGCGTTCGTCATCGTTGCCGGTCCAGACGAACCCGCCTCCGAAGGTGACCACCGACCCGAAGTAGATCGGCCGCGCGGAGATCCGCGCGCGGATCCGTCCCGTGCGCGCGTCGATGCGGACCAGGCGTCCGTCGAACTGGGTGGCCCACACCGAGCCGGCGCCGACGGCCAGGTCCCACCCGTCGGCTGGCAGGCGGGTCGGCGTCCCGACCAGCCGGTTCGAGCCAGGGTCGATGCGTGAGACGGTGCACGGTTGAGCGGGCGAGCATGGCATCGGGCCGCGGCTGAGGACCCAGGCCGACCCCTCGCCCGCCGCCACCCTGAAGGGCTGCGGCACCGGGATCTGGATGCCAAGCGAGGGCTCGCCGCTGGACGTGGTCGCTGGTGGTTGGCCCGTGCAGCCGACCGTTGCCGCCGCAAGGAGCACGACGACCGTCAGCCGGAGGCAGCCCAGCAGCCAACTGCTTCCAGGTTCGCGCTGCCCAGGCTCGACCCGGCGGCGGCGTACCAGCGCCGGGTACCAAGGCGGTGGATCCATCGCTGCTCCCCGTTGCGAGGATGGCTCCCCGGTTACACCGCCCGCCCTCGCCAGGTTCCGCCGTCATCCAGGCCCGCAGAGCCGACGGTCAATCATGCGCGGTACTGCCATGTCCGCACTACACCAGCGCCCGGTTCCAAGCAGCTGCGGCAGCCTGACGAACTCGTGAAGCGGCACAGGCACGAGTGGGCGGCGCAGTGGCTTGCCGGCGGAACCGCTCCGGGACGGTAACCGTAGATGGCATGACGCTGGCGGAGGATGCCATGCCACAGATCGAGTATGCCGTCGACATCTGGGACCTGTCGGGGACCGATGGTCGGCCCAACGCGGAGCAGCTGCTCGAGCATCTGAGGGAGGAGCTGCTGGCGTTGGTCGAGGAGGATCACGGCTTCGTCAGCCCACCAGAGCACGACCCCGACAGCGACCAGGTGCAGCGTCAGCGGCTGGAGCTGCTGGGTCGGCTCCGGCGGCGGCTGGTCCAGATCCTCGACACCTACGGATGGCCCGGCAAGAGCCTGGTCGGCGACGATGGCGCGGAGGCGGCCTGGATGCTGGCCCTGCACACCATGCCCGACCCCGACGTGCTGCGTCGCTGCCTGCGGCTGCTAGAAGACGCCGCGGCGGCTGGGGAGGCCGAGCCGTGGCAGGTCGCGTTCCTGGTGGACCGGGTTTCGTTGGTGGAGCGGAACGTCCAAGTGTACGGAACGACAATCTGCCGCCAGGAAGACGGAAGGTTCGCTCCGCCGCTGCTGGAAGATCCCGAGCAGGTGGATGCGCGCCGCCAGGCGGTCGGGCTTCCGCCGCTGGAGGAAGACATCCGCAGGATCGAACAGTTCTACAGCGGCAACTAGTCAGGGCACCTTCCTGCGTCTTGCCGACATGCGGTCCCAACCCGCGACTATCAGTGCGGCGGCCAGCCAATCCACTGTGTCCTGGCGTGTCGTGCCACACCCCGAGCCGCCCGACCGGCCCTACCGGCGCGGGAAGTCAACCCATACGCGTACTCATGCGCCTCAGCGTGCAAGGCTCGCTGCGGCTCACCATGCCATCCACAGGGGAACCGTCGCCTTGACAAGGCCGCTTCATATCAGTGCTGCAGCGGGCAAGGGTTGCCCTGTTCAGGATTGCTTGTCGACAGAGGCCGGCACCGATCAGCGCCGGCAGACAGCACGAATCCACGCCACTTGGGTGGCGACTCGCGCGTAGTGCTCGACGCAGCCGTAGGTTCCCAGCGGTCCAACATGATCTTGCCAGGATGTGACGCCCGCAATGCGAAGGCTGCCGCCGGCACGAACCAGCGCCGGTCCGCCGCTGTCACCACCGCCACCGACGCCCTCCAATGCGGTGCCGCCTGGTGGCGGGTCGAACCGCATGCGCAGCCAGTGCTCGTCGACACTGTCGACGCGGTTGGTCACGCACGGCAGCCGGTGGTCGGCGCCGAGCACCCCGTCGCGGCCGTTGCCGAACTCGCCGCGTCCAAGCAGCAGCAACTCGCTTTCGAGTTCGTCGCCCTCAAACAGCGCCAGGACCGGCACACCAGCGGCCGGAGGGTCCAGCTCGACCAGGGCAAGGTTGATCGGCTCGGGTGGCGTCGCCAGGCGGCCCGGGTGGACGACGACGCGGTCATCTTGGTGTGGCGGCCGGCAATCCGGATCCGCTGGTTGCGGGGGAGGTGGGTGGCGGCGTGCGCTGCGGTCAGTACCCAGCGCTGGTGGATGAGCGTGCCGGCGCTGTCGCCGTCAACGAAGGCGACGATCGACGGCCAGTCGGCTTCGTCGACAAAGCAGTTCGCGTCGGCGCGGTCGTGTCGAAGGATCAGCCGAGCCTCCGATCACCTCAGGACAGGTCCCCCACCAGACTAGGCGGTATGACCGACGCCTGAAGGTAGCCGCGGACCGGGCAACGCTGCCTGATACGGCACGAGCACGGCTCGGACGTTCTTCCGGTCCTGTTGGCCGGGGTGCGGCTGGTCAGGTAGTCGGTTCAGGCGTCTGCTGGATGGCGAGGGCAGGCTCGACCTGGACCGCTCGCGCAGCTCGGCGCGGCTGTGGAGGCGTGTTGGCGGGTGTGCGTCTCGGCCAGCAGGCAGGCTGTGCAAGCCGTTGGGGACAGCGCCCAGGTCTCCGGTGTCCTCACAGGCGCAGTGGTCGGCGGGTCCGCCCGGCTCATCCTGCTGTGGGACCCCTGCGGTCACCCGGTGCCGATGACCGGATGGCATCGCTCCTTGCCTGGAGGAGCCTCTCGAGCTCCTGCACGGCCAGGTCCGTGCGCTGGGTGAACCGCTGGCGGTCCTGCTCGGACTCCTCGCCGGCGATCCCGACCTCGAACCGCCACAGCCGGCCGACCGAGCGGAACACGACCGCTTCGACCTGGTCGGCTGGGAACACCTCGCGCATCAGCAGGTGAGTCAGGTCGGCGTCGCGGGCGGCGCCCGCCTGGCAGTAGTGCGCCATGGCCGCCGGGTCGCCCGGGCCGGCCCAGGCGACCAGCGTGCCGCTGTCGTGGGTCAGCAGCGCCAGCCACCCGCCAAGGTCGGCGCGCAAGCGCTCCAGGCAGTCCTCCACCTGCTGCCGCACCTGTGCATCCAGCGGCGGCGGGGGGCGATCGGCGAGGGAGATGGTGGGCCGGCGCGCTCGGCGACGCGGCGGCGCAGCCGCTCCAGCTCCAGCTCGTCCCGGAGCCGGCGCTGCTGGGGTCGTTGGGGTCGAAGCCGGCTACCTGGGCGACGTCCTCGGCCTGGGGGCCGGGGCCGAGCAGCCGCCGGCACAGCCCGAGCACGCTCGGCTGCCAGCGCGCCAGCAGTGGGCTGAACGCCTCGCGGTCGCCGGCCAGGACTGCCGCGACCAGTTCGGCGTCATCGTGCCGATCTCCGTCCATCACGTGATTCTGTTGCCGTAGGAAGGTCGAAGATCACACCTGCGGGGCGAATTGGGCCGCGGTAGCAGCCAGGCGTGCGCCCGTCACCGCCGGGAACGAGCGGAGCCATGGCCATCTGCTCAACGCACTGGGGTCGACCCTGTGTTGGCGGAACCGCTTCATGCGCCGCGGTGTAGAACGTGCAACCCGGTCGCGATGACCACAGGCGCTGGGCGCCGCCGATCTACCGCTCCAGGGGGTATATGGCAGTGATTCCGAGCGATGCTCGTGCTCGACCTCGCCGCGGCCCGCTGCGACCTGACGCCCTCGGTGAGTGGCTTGCGGCCCACCGCAGCGGGCGTGGAGGGGTCGTGCGCCTGGCGGTGGTCCTCGCTAGCCTCGCGGCCGCCGGCTCGGCCGCGGCCGCGGGCTTAGAGCTCCTTGGCTCGCCGGCGCCGCCAGCGGTCAGGCGGGACCTGCATGACGTCGACCGCGGCATGCCGCGTGACCTGCGGCTGAACCCCGACGTCGCCCACGCGCGTGCCGTGGCGGCCTCCAACGGCTCGGTCGTCTACTTCGCGCCGCTCAAGGGCGGGGGCTACTGCGCCGAGCTGATCACGCAGGCCGCTGGCCCCCGCTGTGCCGTCTGCTCGACGGCACAGCAGGCCCAGCGCACACCAATCTCGGTAACGGTTCCGTTCAGCGACCCCATCCGGCCCGACTCGCCGGTGACCGTGTCGGGCCGCGTCACCAGCGCGAGCGCACACTCGGTCGAGCTGGTCTACCCCGACGGCGGCAGCGACTCGGTGAAGCTCGGCGAGCGCGGGTTCTACGTCGCCAATGTCCCGCCGGAACATCTGGCCGCCGTCCACGAGCACGGTCTGCTGCTGGTCGCGCGCGACGGCGACGGCAAACCCCTCGCGCAGGCGGTGATCCCTACCGACGCGATCACCCCGCCGTCCAAGGTGGAACGTCCCGACCCGATCGAGATCGACACCGTCAGCACCGAACGCGACTTCACGCGCGTGCTGCGCGTCCGCGGCGAGCTCCACTTGGCCGGTATCGACCACCTCACGCTGCGGTATCCGGACGGCACGACGGTGCCGGTCCCGCTCCGCGGCCAGCGGTTCGACTACGCGGTCCCGACCGGGCGCCGGCACGACCTGATGACGCCCGGGACCGTTACGGCGTGGAGCGCGGACGGGCGCGCGCTGGCCAGCCGGCCGGTCGCGGCGGTTGCGTACTGGCGCGGGCGTGAGGGCGGCGGGGGATGAGGCGGGCGAGCCTGCTCGCGCTCGCTGGTGCGGGCATCGTGGTCGCCGTCCTCGCCATTGGCTCCGGATAAGGCGATCGCCCCCGCTTGGCAGGTGCGCCGGTGACGCCAAGCGGGCGTGCGGCTCCCGCCGGGCCGCCAGCTGACGGCAGGTGCCGGCAGATCCTCCTGCCGGTCGCGCCCGACCGCCTCGCGCTGGTGGGAAGCCGCCTGTTCATCGTCAGCAACCAGACCCGCAGTGTGGAGGCCGCCGATGTGCGTGCCTGCCGGTGGCTCGGAACGGTCGTCCGGCTGCCGAGCCGTGCGAAGGTGACGCCGCCTCCGCCGCAGCCTGGTGTCATCGTCGGTCCCGACCGCCCGCGCGGGCTGGTGGCTGATCGCCACAGCCTCTGGGTCGCGGGCGAGCTGACGCTGTATCGCTTCGACGTAGCGACGCGCCGCCTGACGGCACGCGTGCCGCTGCCCGGGCTGGCGCTGGTGCTCAGCAGGGGCGTGCTGTGGGCGGCCAACCTGGCCGAAGGACCGACCTTCGTCTACGGCATCGATGCGCGCTCAGGGACGATCAGGTCCAAGCGGCGTGGGGACACCGAGATCGTCGGCATGGCGGCGGGCGCTGGCGCGGTCTGGGCCGTGAGCCACGACCGCGACACGCTGCTCCGCGTCGACCCCCGCAGCGGTCGGGTGGCGCGCCGGATCACGCTGTCATCGGACCCGCACGGCGTCGCCTTCGGGTCGGGCTTTGTGTGGGTGGCGCTCTATCACCAGTCCGCGATCGTGTGGATCGACCCTCGCACCGGCCGGATCTCGGGACCGCCGATCGGTACTGGCTTCACGACCGAGCTGCTGGCGTCGGCGGGCGGGCGCCTGTGGGCAATCCCATCGGTCGGCGGCTCCCTGGCGGACCCACAGCTGCACACCGTGCTGGAGATCGACGCTGGTAGCGGCCGCATCCTGCGCTCCCACCGCACGCGTGGCCGGCCGCGCGACGTCGTGGCCAGAGGCGATGAAGCCTGGGTGGCGACGACCGAGCCGAACGAGCTGGTCAGCTTCTCTGGCGCAGCCGCGCGGTAGCCTCAGGTTGCGGCGCCCACGTCCAGGGACGCCGCGGTCGCACGCTGACGTTCCGCTCCAGGGAACCGGCCGGGTGCCTGGGATGTACAAAGGGTGCTCAGTCTGGAGTCCTGGACGGGAGTTCGCCATGCCAACCCCTGCCGATCTGCGGCTGTCGCCGCTTCGCGCTCCACGCTGGCACAAGACGCTGGTCGTCGCGGTGCTACTGGCCGCAGCCGCGTGCGCCGACACCCGGAGCAGCCCGCGATCGACCCAGCCGCCACCTGCGCCCACCGGCACTACCGTGCCTGCCTTTACCCGCGATCGGTTCGCCTCCCGGCCGACGCCGAGGCCATCGCTGTGGGCGATGGGGCGCTGTGGGTTGCCAGCGTCGCCCCCGGGGACCTGGCCACGCCACACGACGACGCCGTGACCCGCATCGACCTGGCGACCGGCCGCAGGGTGGCGACCATCACGGTCCGCCGGGCGCCCCTGGACGTCGCGGCCATACCCGGGGCTGTATGGGTGACCAACTCCGGCGGCGGCGGCGACGGCGTGGCGCGGATCGACCCGCAAACCAATCGGGTCGCGGGCCGGCCGGTCACAACCGGTGCCAGCCCGCAGAGTCTGGCCGTGGGTGGCGGGTCGCTGTGGGTGGCCAACCATGACGCCCGCACGGTGACCCGCATCGACCGGGCCAGCGGCAAGGTCGTGGCGGATATCCCGGTGCCATCCGAGCCGCACCGGGTCGCCTTCGGGGCGGGGGCGGCCTGGGTGGGCAACTGGCACGACAACTCCGTCTCCCGGGTCGACCCGGC
>Ga0137375_10009842_pt1 | contig 11338 bp, 6 predicted proteins | sample SagtaG_24_FD_104936 | JGI IMG/M metagenome (GOLD analysis project Ga0137375, IMG submission 104936) | Vadose zone soil microbial communities from Sagehorn Ranch, Mendocino, California, USA - Sage1_R_113_16 metaG | ecosystem: Environmental > Terrestrial > Soil > Vadose zone | place: USA... | reverse complement strand
TGCAGGCGGGGATCACGACGGTCGAGGAGGTGCTGCGTGTCACGGACCGGTGAAGCAATGCGGAGTGTGGAGTGCGGAATGCGGAATGGAAGGGCGGACGTCGATTACGCATTCCACATTCCGCATTCCGCATTGCCTCAGCGGTCCGTGACACGCAGCACCTCCTCGACCGTCGTGATTCCCGCCTGCACCTTGCGCCAGGCGTCGCGCCGCAGCGTCACCATCCCCTGCGCCTCGGCGAGCTCCCGCAAGGCACCCGCGTTCGGGGTCGCGAGCAGCTCGCGCTTGATCTCCTCCGTGATCACGAGCAGCTCGAAGACCCCCGTGCGGCCGCGATATCCCGTCTGGCGGCAGGCGGCACAGCCACGGCCGCGCTCGAGCTTGAGCTGTCCCACCGGCTGGTGGGCGAGCAGCGCGACGGCCCCGGGATCGGGCGAGTAGCGCTCGCGGCACTCGGCGCAGATCCTGCGGACGAGCCGCTGGGCGAGCACGCCCTCGAGCGTCGCGGCGATCAGGTAGGGCTCGACCTTCAGGTCCGCGAGCCGGGTGACAGCGCTCGACGCATCGTTCGTGTGGAGGGTCGAGAATACGAGATGCCCGGTGAGAGCGGCCTGGACGGCGAGCGCGGCGGTCTCGTGGTCCCGCATCTCGCCGATCATCATGACGTCCGGGTCCTGGCGCAGGATGCTGCGCAGCGCCCCCGCGAACGTCATGCCCGCCTTCGCGTTCACCGGCACCTGGGTCACGCCACCGAGGTGGTATTCCACCGGGTCCTCGACGGTGACGATCTTCTCGGCGGTGCGGTGGCGCAGCGCGAGGGCCGCGTAGAGCGTGGTCGTTTTGCCGCTTCCGGTCGGCCCCGTGGCGAGCAAGATCCCGTGCGGTTTCTCGGCGAGCCGCCGGAACGCGTCGAGCGTCTCGGGTGCCATCCCCAGCTCGTCGAGCCCCACGGGCCGGCCTCCCCGGTCGAGCAGCCGCAGCACGACCGACTCGCCGTAGAGCGTGGGCACGGTCGAGACGCGGAGATCGAGCTCTCGGTCTTCGAGCCGCACGCGGATGCGGCCGTCCTGCGGCGCCCGGCGCTCGGCGATGTCGAGCTGCGCGAGCAGTTTGATGCGGGAGACGACGGCGGCGTGGAGCCCTTTCGGGGGGCTTGGCAGCTCGGCGAGCACGCCGTCCACCCGGAACCGGGTCGAGAGCCCCTCGCGCGTGGACTCGAGGTGGATGTCCGACGCGCGCGCCTCGTAGGCCTCGCGGATCAGCAGGTTCACGAACCGGATGACGGGCGGCTGGTTCGCGAGGTCGCGCGCGTCGGCGAGGTCGTCCTCGGCACCGTCGGCGGGGGGGCCGAACTCCGCGTCCAGGTCCCGGACCAGCTCGACGACCGACTCCGACGCTGCGAACGTGCGGCGGATCGCTTCACCCAGCTCCTCCGCGGTCACGGGGAAGAGCTCGACCGGGACGCCGTAGGACAGCTCGAGGTCCTCGACCACTTCGCGCGCCGGCTCGCCGGCGACGGCGACGCGCAGGCGGTCGCCCGTCAGCTCGAGGGGGAGGATCCGGTTGTACTCGAGGTATTCGGCCTCGAAGGCTTCGGTGACTGGGAGCTTCGGCGAGAGATTCGGCGACACCGGCCACCCCGCGCGAAAGGTCGCGGCACCTTAGTGCACCGCGCATGCCGCAGCGGGGGAATCCGATCTCTGATCGAACCGCTTGTGTCGCTGAGACCTAAGCGCTGGCAGTCCGGGGATTCTCGGTGTCCTGATTGTCCCACGGGACAGTTTGAGCGGGCGAATGGGACTGGCCACGCTCGCGGCTGTTCTCCGACTCCGCGCATCCGAACCGAGCCAGATATCTGTAGATCGTGGTGCGCCCCGCGCCCGAGATCCGGGCAGCCTTGGAGACGCCTCCCTTGGTTATTTCGAGCGCCCGGCGGATCGCGCGGAGGTTCGCCGCGGGATCGCCGCGCTGCCGGTAGCGGTCTCGCCAGCGGATCACCTCCGCGACGTGGCGCAGCTCGAGCACGTCGCTCCCCTCGGCGCGCAGGTATCCCTCGCGGATCACCATTCCCAGATCGCGCACGTTCCCGGGCCATGCCGCGCCCCGCAGTGCCGAGACGACCTCGTCAGTGAGACGGGTCGGCCCCAGCTTGCCCACGTCGGCCGGGCACCGCTCTAGGAACCACTGCGCCAGCAGAGGGATGTCAGCGATGCGGTCCTCGAGCCGAGGGAGGTGGATCACGCTGAACCCGAGGCGAGAGCGCAGCTCGGGGATGAGCTTCCGGCGGCGCACCAGTGCATCGGGCGAGCGGGTCAGGCCGAAGACGAAGCGACAGCGCACCGGCAGGTCCCGGCTGCCTCCCACGCGCCGGAACTGCCCGTCGCCCAGTGCCCGCAGCAACAACATCTGTGTGGAGCGCCGCAGGTGGTGCAAGTCGTCGAGCAGCAGCGTGCCGTCGGCCGCCTCTTCGAGGATCCCGATGTGCCGTCCGTGGGCTCCGGTGAAGGCGCCCGCCTCGTGGCCGAACAGCTGACTGCGTTCGAGCTGGGGATCGAGCTCCCGCGCTGTGTGGGCGGCGAACGGTCCGGTGCGCCCGCTCGCGGCGTGGATAACCTGGGCGAGGGCGGTCTTTCCTGTCCCGGGTTCGCCAACGAGGACGATCGGCGTGTGGGCGCGGGCGTACCACTCGATGCGGCCGACGGCGTCCACCATCGCCGCGGAGGTGGCGACGAATCCGTGAAGCAGCTTGAGCAGGCCGGGGGAGAGCGGCATCCCGGAGCTCCCTCGTGCGACGTCGGTTCGTTTCGGGACCCAACGCGACGCTTTCGATCAGCAACTCGGGCCGCACACCGGGCACGGGTCGAGACGCGACGCGACTTACGCGGCTATAATCGACGCGGAGAAGGGAGGTGTGTCAATGGCGCAACAGCAACGGTGTCGAGACCGTGACGCTGGCACCTCGACATGGCATCGACATCCGCTCTGTGTTGTGTGTGCGCGACGATGAGCGTGCCTCACCCCCGAGGAGGGGCACTCCTCAGAGGCGATCCTCTCCCGGACACCGCTCAGTTACGAGCGTCGCGGCGACGCGGTGCGGAACCGCCGGCTGGTCGCGTGGGCGTTGTGGAGCACGGACGGGAGGCTGGGCGCGGCGGCGGAGTTGCTCGGCGCGCATCGGAACAAGATCCGGCCAGTTGTCGAAGAGCTCAGGCGGGCGGGAGAGGTGGCGGGGAAGGGGCGGCGGGCGCCTCTGGTTGCGTCGCGGGATAAGGAGCGTGGCTCAATGGCGGGGTGAGTTGCTAGGGCTGCCGCACAAAGATGAACGCGAAATCTATGAACCCCGAGCCGTTCAACTTGCCTCCGATGCTGTCCCGGCTCGTCAGGATGAACGTCCCGTCGAAGGTGAAAGGAGCGTAGCCCTCCGGCTGCAACGTCAACGCCACGCCGGGGTGATTATGTGTGCCGGAGACGGTCAAGGGGACGTTGCGGTTCGCGTCGCTGACATTGCCGGAGCCGGTGATGTTGGAGCTGCTCTCCACGAGGGTCATCGTGATCCGGTTGCCCTGGTTCTGCCCGCTCCACGCGCCGCTCAACAAGGGGGCGGCGGGCCCGGAGGCGTTGGAGCATGCGAGTGCGCTTAAGGCCAGGGCGTTAGTGGCGATCCCCCTCAGTCGGACCATAAATGGTGCCTCTTACGGATCAGTGATGCACGTGCGCGCCATCCGTGGCTGCGCAAACTGGAACGGGCCGATTGGTCGGTGACCTGGGTTTGCGTAGCCAGCGTGGCCTCGGACCGTATCTTCCCGCGCCCGGTGCCCTCGGACAGCGAGTCGTGAGGTGGCCCAGGCGTGCTAGGCTCGCCCCCGAAGGTGCGACCCTATCAACTTGGCGACAGCAGAACCCTCTCTCCCTCAACCGCAGCGCCGTACGAAGCGAACCTTGATGCACCAACAGCTCCACTATCGCTGCCAATGAGGCCGTTGAGTCCGAGTCACCCGTTACCATAGCTTACGTTCCCATGATGCCCTTCCAAAAGGAGGGCCGACGAGCAGAGAGGGCCAGCCCTAAGACGATCAGCCACTAGTGGGATGCTAACCATCACCGCTACGGCCTTCAAAGCGGCAGGGTCGAGTCAGCGGCGCGAGCTGTTCAAGTCGAGGTGCTGATCCGCTTCTGCGGTCGGACCTTGAGTAGCGCGATTCTCGCATCACCGGTGCTGGTCGAGAGTCGCATGCCACTGATGCACGTTCCCTTGAACGAGATCGATTCGCAGTGCCTGGCCTTCAACGCCGAGTCTGTAGACCCATCGTTGATGCGCTTGCGCCTTCACCGCTCCCACCGCCTCGACAAAGTCTGGCAGCCCGAGGGCTGCGCGCAGCGCATCGGCCGACATTCCTTCTGCAGGGCAACCTTGCAGTATGGCGAATTTGATGTTGTTCTCAACCTCGGGATGCGACCGTACGTACGTTACGACCTGAGCACGTGGAACACTTGCCGGGCGCCGCCACGTCTCCGCAGCCCAGTCCGCCTCCCTGAACTCTGTCTGCCAGTACGTCAGAGAGTCCCCGTGGAAACCGATGGTGAGGACTGAACCACTCCTCGTAAGACGATAGTTCCACGTTGTCCGGATGCTACGCTGCGGGTCGTCTCTCAAGGTGTCGATGCGCTCGGGACGCCCAAACGTCTCAAGTGCGACCGCCTGTGGGATTCCTGAAACTGGGCATCGACGCTCAAGTGCAAAGACAACATTCCCGGCGCTTGCCATCGCCGGTCTCGCTGCGAGATACTCCGAGAGCACCGTTCGGCGGCCCTGGAAAGAGCAGTAGGTTCCGATAACGGCAAGAAGCGTGGGCGCCACCCAGCTTCTGAGCAACCGCAGGCTATCGGGCGGGCACATGTTCGTGCACATCAGTCTAAACCCTCATGAACCAGCATCCTCACGGCTTGGGAATGGGTGGGTAGAGCGCCTCGAGGCTCCAGCCCGTCATGCGAGTCGCGAAGTTCGAGGCTGCTGCCTCCTCAGCGCGTCTCTCGACCTCAGTAAGGCCTATCCAATGGCTCAGTCCCATCTGGCTGAACCTATTGAGGTGGTAAACCTCATGCGCTAGCACCCACGCTGTGTAATGCTGGTGGCCCGTCCACAGGGTCGTTTCGAAGCCCTCCACTACAAACCGATTCGTGTTGAGCATGATGTCGCCCGGCTCGAAGTGCTTACCTCCCGCCGTGCATCCCCCCGGAAGGCCACAGAACTGAGCGTCCTCGAACCCGTTCGGGTTTGAGTAAGGTTTGATGCGCCCAAAGTACGACTCAGCCAGGAGTCTGTCGCGCGTGCGTTCGTCGGTCGAAGGAGATGTAATGGCCGCCCAGACCGAATGCCACTGCTCGATCGTGCCTCCTGCGTTCAGCCACTGCTGCTTACCCCACGAATACTCCGTGAACTCGAACCAGTCATCGAGGCCATCGCCGTTCCAGTCGCCGCCGCCCCCCCCACCCCTGCCGCCACCGCAGAGTGTCTGAAAGGCGCCTTCCAAAACGCCACAGATGCTCCCGCTGTGGTCGTCGTTCATCATCACCATCCCGTCCGGATCGCGTCCGCGCAGCGGCCGACCCTCCCCGTAGGCATACAGGTTGGTCCCGCCCGCATACCCGATTGCATCCTCTTGCACAAAGCGGCGCACGCCCGGCTCATAGTAGCGGGTCCGGAAGAAGTAGAACCCGGTCTCGCTGTCGTACTCGCGGCCGGTCCAGCGATACCGCACGGCCACGGGCGCGCTCCCGGCGCTGTCGATGACCGCGCCATAAGGCGCATAGCGCCAACTCGCTACCCACGTCCCATCTCGCTTGATGAGCCCTCGCGTATTCCGCAGCCGGTCGAGGACAACGTAGTAGTGGTTCCCCGCGGCATCCCGGATGGCGAGGAGATCGTCCACCGCCCGTCCCCAGGTGTAGCGCAGCCCAATGGCCCCGGCCGAGTCCGTCTCGAAGGCGACCGCATCCCCGTGATAGACGAACTGGGTGTAGGCCACCGTGCCCCCGCTCGCGCTCGCGTAGACCCGCTTCGCGATCCGGCGGCCCAGCACGTCGTAGCCGTAGCGGGCGATGAGCGTCGCGTTGTAGCGTACCGAGCGCAGCCGGTTGAGCGCGTCATAGCCGTACACCCACGTCACCCCGGCGCCTACCGCCTGGATCAGATTCCCCGCCCGGTCGTAGCCGTAGGTCCACCCGGTGCGCGAGACCAGCCGCCGGGTGGCGGCATCGTAGGTCTCGCCGGCCCCGCTCGAGATGTCGCCGTGCGCGCTGAAGGTGTAGCTCTCCTCGGCGAGGAGGGTGCCGTTCTTGCGCGCCACCCAGCTCGTCACGCGCCCATAGCTGTCGTAGGTCAGTGTGTCACGCAGCGCGTCCACCGGCGCGCCCGCCCCGTGCTGCTCGGTCCACACGGGGGCGAATGGCTCGTCGCGGAACGTCGCGTTGTCCCCCTCGTAACGCCCCGCCACGAAGCTCGGCGCAGTGGCCACCGTGTGGGCGAGGACCGAGAGCGGCCCGGCCGCGCGCCACTGCTGGTCGCGATCTTGCAGCGGGCCGCCACCCCGGATGTCCGGTCCCACCGGACGGGAACGCGCGTCGAACGCGTAGGTGATCGAGTCGCCCATCGGCGTGAGCAGCGTGTCCGCGTGCCCGCGGTTCGTTTCGTAGCGCGTGGCCCAGGCGCCCAGTGGATCGGTTCGCGTGACGAGCCGTTCGAAGGCGTCGTAGGCGTAGCTGGTGGCGCGAGCGATCGTCCCAGTGTAACTCGTATCCGCCATGACCCGGCCGCGCTGGTCGTAGCCCCAGCGCAGCTCGGCGTTCACGCCGCCGATCGAATCCACGGGACTGTCGACCCACTGCCGAGTGAGTTGATCGAGCGGCCCGGCGAAGGTTTTGCGCAGCGTGCCCACGCCGGGGATCACGGTGAGGGTATCGCGGTTACGGGAGTCGTAGTTCGTCGTGATGACGTCCCCTCGCCGAGTGATCGTCTTCTTCACATTCCCCGCCACGTCGTAGACAAAGCTGTCCCTGACGGCCATCGAGTCTACCCACGGCCGGCGGCTCACCACGCGACCCAGCCGATCATAGAGGTATAACGTCGACCCGCCGGTCGCCGGCAGCCGCAGCGAGTCTCGGCCGGCGCGGTCGTACAGCATGCCGACCCTGCGCTGTGGTGCGCTCCACGACGGCGGAGCAGAGTCACACGTGTTGGCCACGCGATACTGCACGGAATCGACCTGCCCGCTCGGGCTGTAGAGGACTTCGCGCCGCCGCCATCCCCACCACTCACCGCTCGGGCAGAAGAGGGTCGGCTTGCGGTCGATCCACGCTTTGCGCTCCGCCAAGGAGTCGCGGCCTACGGCGTCGAGTGTGAGTGAATCCAGCGTGACTCCACTCTCGTCGACCACCGTCATCAGGTTGCGCCACACGGCATCGTACACAAACTTTCGCGACGCGAAATTCCCCGGCGTGCGCACCGAGTCGGCGAGTCCGTCAGTGCGATACCAGCCCTTCGTCGTGTCGTCGTTCGGTGTGATGGCTCGCAGGACGTTACCGTTCGCATCGTAAACAACGCTGTCCCGCTTTCCGCGGGCGTCGATGCGCTTGATCACTCGGTGATTCGCGTCGTAGGCCAGACTGTCGAGCCGCAGCGTGTCGTTCGCGGCCCGGACGATGTAGCTCCGAGTGAGACGACGCAGCGCGTCGTACGTGTGGTACACCCGGCTCGAGTCCGGCACCTTGCCCTCGCTCCATAGCACGAAGCCCTCGGGCGTGTATTCCGTGCGGCCGACGACCCCCAGCGAGTCCCATGTCTTCCGCGCCTGGCCCCAGCGGTTCAAGAGCGAGCGGGTCCAGTTGCTTCGCGGATCCCTCATTTCCACGTACACGCTGTCGAGCGACCGCAGAGCGCCATAGCCTTGACGCTCGTAGGCGGTGTAGGCGACCAAAGGATTGACCGTATTCCCGTTCTCGTCCTTGACCTGGGGGAGCCGCACCTGCGTGGGCCGGCGCTTGAAGGTCGAGTCGTACGTCACGATCGTCGTGTCGGTGATCACTCCGATCCGCTTGGTCAGGACCACGGTGTTCGTGCCTGGGTAGGTCTGATAGACGTACGTCGTGCGGTTGGAACGCGCGGCGGGCGAGCTGAGCGAGTCGTAGGTGAGCTGGTTCGTCGCTGCGTCGATCACGACTCTCGACTGCCGGGAGCCGGGGTCGGTGATCGTGGAGAGCTTCCCATTCCCGTCGTAGCCGAAGCTGATCGCCTTGCCGACCGGATCGCGGAAGCTCGTCACCTGGTCACTCGCCCCGTTGTACACGATCGAATCGCGGTTCCCATTCTGGTCCAACGACTTGACGAGCCGGCCGTTCGCGTCGAAGACGAGCTTTGCCGTGCTGCCGCGCGGGCTGAGTTCCCAGCCGGTGCCAACCTTCTTTAAGACGGCGAAGTCTCCGGGCGGGGCGACGTAGAGGCTGTCACCGTTCCCGCGATAGACGGCCGCCGCCCCGGTGGGTCCGACGAGCACTCGATCGCTCCCGGCTGGGACGAGCTTCGGCACGTCGGCGGGCCACCACCCGGACCCATAGATCGTGCTCCGCCGATCGACCAGCACGACTTCCACTGAGTCGGCGGCGATCTGAGTTGTGGCGCCCGACGTGACCCGCGCTTCCACCGTCAGCCACTTGCGCGTCGGGGTGGAGAAGGAGGAGCTGGAGAAATCTCCCTGGAGCACCGCCCGGCAGCGGCGCGCGGCTCCGGTAGCGCATGTGGGCGAGGTGAGGACCAAGGCATCGAGCTGCGTAGCGCCGTCAAACAGCGTCAGCGTGATCTGGTCCGGCGTTCCCGCGGGCCAGGCGAGCTCGAGGTCCACCGCCACGAGGGCCCGCGGGTACGACTGGCGGGTCGAGTACACGAGTCCCGCGCCGCGCGCCCGACCGAGCGAGAAATAGGCGGGCGTGCCGAAGCCCGTCTCGATGTCGGCGCCGCTCACGCTCAGCCCCGGCCCGAACGCCGCCCCGAACCGTCGCCCCAGCGCCCCCAGCGCCATCCCCGTGAAACCCAGTACCGGCTTGTCGTCGTTCGGCAGCACCGCCCAGCGGGTCACCGTGTTACACAGGGCGTTCTGGGCACAGGCGGTCACCTCGATGAGAGCCGAGTCGCCCACGGCGACCCACCGGGTCGAGTCTACGTCCAATTCGACGACCCCGCGGTTCGCGCGGGCGAGGCCCGTCACTATTTCGCCACGCCACTTGAGCACCGTCGCCAGCGTATCGATCGCCGAACCATCCGGCGTCAGCAGCGCGCGCACGAGGGGTTGGCGGTTGCGCACGACGGCCCGGCTCCCCGAGGTCAGCACTGGTGCAACCAAGTTGATCGCGGGGCTTGTGCTGATCGTGATCCACGCCGTGGCGCTCGACGTGCCGCTCGCGGTGAGCCGCACCTGGCCGCCGCCATTTCCCACCGAATAGTTAACCGTGACCTGTCGAGTGTCGCCGGGGGCGATGGTGGACCCTGTCGGGCTGACCGACCCGCAACTGATCCCCCCGGTCTTCGAGCACGTGAAGCTGTAAGACCCCGTGGCTATGCCTTCGTTACCGACGGTGAAGACGTGTGAGTACGGCCCGGAGTTCCGGGGCCGACCTACGTCCCCGTCCCCGGGGATGATGTATACGATGTCTCCGCCGGCGCCGGCGGGCGCGTCCTGTGCGGAAGCCGGGGCAACGGACACGAAGACGAACAGGACGGCGGCCACGACCGAGCGGGTAACCACGGACGGCTCCAGAGGAAAGTCCGCCCCGGGGTTAGGCACTCGGCGTGCCGCGACCCGCCTAGCCGCAACTCGTTATCGGAAACCACGATCCTTCGCCAGCTCCCGCCGGCGATCTGTTCCACTTGCGATTTTGACTTGTCCCGTGGGACAAACCGGGTCTAGGAGCCCCCCAGCACCTCCCGCACCACCCGCTCCGGCGCCGTCACGGTCCAGCCGCTCTTTCCATCTCCCTGCATCGCCCCGATCGCCTTGGGAAGTGCGAACCGGACCGTCCCCTCGCGCGCCTTCTTGTCGAGCTGCATCGCCGCGATCAGCCCGTCCACCGTCGCCGTGTCGGGCAGCTCGAGCGGCAGTTGGTAGCGCTTGAGCAGCCCGCCGATCCGCTCCGCCGTCCCACGGTCCGCGACGCCGAGCGCCTCGGCGAGCCGCGACTCGTACGCCATCCCGATCGCCACCGCCTCGCCGTGCAGCACCTCGAACCTGGCCGTCGCCTCGATCGCGTGCCCGACCGTGTGCCCGAAGTTGAGGATCGCGCGGCGCCCCGCCTCGCGCTCGTCCGCCGCCACCACCTCCGCCTTGATCTCGACCGAGCGGCGCACCAGGTGCTCGAGCGCCTCCGGGTCCTTCGCCGCGACGCTCGCCCGCTCCCGCTCGAGGAAGGCGAAGTACTCGGCGTCGGCGATCACCCCGTGCTTCACCGCCTCGGCCATGCCGGCGGCGAGCTGCACCGGCGCGAGCGAGGCGAGGACGTCGAGGTCGGCCACCACGAGCCGCGGCTGGTGGAACGCGCCGAGCAGGTTCTTGCCGGCGGGGACGTCCACGCCCGTCTTGCCGCCGATCGAGGAGTCGATCATGGCGAGGAGCGTGGTCGGGACCTGGACGTAGGGGACGCCGCGCAGGTAGGTCGCAGCCACGAATCCCGCGACGTCGCCCACAACGCCGCCGCCGAGCGCGATCACCGCGGAATCGCGCCCGAGCTGCGCCGCGAGCATGCGGTCCGAAAGCATCGCCCAGGTCTCCCGCGTCTTGTTCCATTCTCCCGCGGCGAACTGCAACAGCTCGGCGTGCAGCCGGCTCGCCACCACGTCGCCGTACAGCTTGGAAACGTGGGAGTCGGTGATGACGACGTAGCGGGCGGCGGGACAGTCCTTCCGGAGGAGCGCCTCCAGTCCGGCGAGCAGCCCCCGGCCGATCACGATGTCGTACGAGGCGTCGCGCTCTTCCCTGATGGGAACGCGGACCGTCACCACGTGATGTCCGGAGCGCCCGCCGCGTGATTGGCGACGCGGGCGAGGACGAACAGCAGGTCGGAGAGCCGGTTCAAGTAGGGGATCACCGACGACAGGCCGCCGGTCTTCTGCTCGCGGTAGAGGCGCACCACGGCGCGCTCGGCGCGGCGGCACACCGTGCGCGCCAGGTGCAGTGCGGCTGCCTTGGGGACTCCACCAGGAAGGACGAACTGCTTCAGCGGCGGCACCTCGGCCTCGTGGCGGTCGATGGCCTGCTCGAGAGCGTTCACCTGCTCGGGGCCGAGGGGGGGGCGG
>Ga0137375_10009840_pt1 | contig 11340 bp, 9 predicted proteins | sample SagtaG_24_FD_104936 | JGI IMG/M metagenome (GOLD analysis project Ga0137375, IMG submission 104936) | Vadose zone soil microbial communities from Sagehorn Ranch, Mendocino, California, USA - Sage1_R_113_16 metaG | ecosystem: Environmental > Terrestrial > Soil > Vadose zone | place: USA... | reverse complement strand
GCCGTGCAGTTGCTCGTACTCGGCTGGCGGCAGGTAGCCGAGGCTCTCCTTCTGCGAGAGCCTTGCCAAGTCGCAGGACCACGCTCTCCATCCCTCGTCTTCGACAGGTTTGAGTTAGGGACGTTCCTTGCCTAGGCGACCAGACGCTCAAACGACGTCGCCTGCAGGCCCTTCGTTGTCGTTTCTACAGCGAATGGAGCTAGCCGGACTCGAACCGGCGACCTCCTGAGTGCGCGCAACCTCGACCGCTTCAGGCGTCTACGGCTTGCTCAATACATGTGAGGCCGTCCCCGTTCTCGGAGCCTTGCTCAGTTTCGTAGCGCGGTAAGTCGACAGCCAGCGACGAACTCAGGGCCAATGACGTCGACGCACCGTTTCGGCGTCCTCGGCTTCAGCCTCGGCCGTCAGGTCGCCGACGTATTCGAGTGCCTGCTAGGCGGCGAGCAGGCTCCGGATCGCAAACGCGTAGACGGCGAGGCTGAGGAGGGAAACGGCGAGGACGTCCCAGCCGAACGTGAGCTCATTGCGGGGCCCATGGAGGCCGAGTAGCGGGATCGACGAGGCCGCGGCCTGGCTCGCTGGGGTGGAGCTCTATCTCGACCGGTACGCCGAGGGCGAGGCACACGCCAATCGCGCACTGGCCGTGGCACGTGCGACCGGACAGGGGGAGCTCTTCCTCCTCCTCGCCGCGACTCTGGGCGGGCTGTTGCGCCAGCGAGGAAAGTTAGCGGAGGCCGACGAGCCGCTCGAGGGCGGCGTCGAGGCGGCCCGCTTGTTGGGCAACACGCATGCGCTGGTGTGGAACCTGATGAGCCGCTCGGCCGCCGCTGTGCGCAGCGGGGACATCGAGCTCGCGCTCGCCACCGCCCAGGAGAGCTTCGACCTCAGCCAGCATGCAGATAGCAATTTCCACGCAGCCGAGGCAGCCGCCGACCTCGCCGCCGCCCTGCTCGAGACCGGGCAACCGCAACCTGCGATGGAGATCCTCCTCGAGTCGGCAGGGGGCGAGGAGCTCGTCCTCATTGCCGGGAGCCCGAGAGCGCGTTACCTCGAGGTGCTTACGCGCTGTTGGCTCGCGCTCGATCGCGACGCTGAGGCGGAACGTACAGCCGCCGCCGCACAGGCCTGGGCCACGGCCGTGCAACTGCCGATGGCTGCTGCCTGGGCTAATCGAGCGGCGGCGGCCGTCGAGCTCCATGCCGGCGACGCAGCCCGTGCAGCCGGCCATGCGCTCGAGTCCGCCGCCGGCGCTGATAAGGCCGGCGCGCCGGTCGAGGCAGCCCTGTCCCGCATGCTCGCCGGCCTCGCGCTCGCCCAAACCGACGCGCATGACCGCGCCGCAACCGAGCTGCAACACGCCGCCCGCGCGTTCGAGCGATGTGGAGCACTCCGGTATCGGAATGAGGCGGAACGTGAGCTGCGCAAGCTCGGCCACCGGATCTACCGACGCACACCGGATCTACCGACGCACGCGGCCGGGCACTGCCGATGGAATTGGCCTTGAATCGCTGACCGAACGTGAGCTCCAGCTCGCTCGACTTGTCATGGACCGCAAGACCAACCCGGAGATCGCGTCCGAGCTGTTTCTCAGTCAGAAGACGGTCGAGGGACACCTGCGCAACATCTTCCGGAAGGTCGGCGTCTCGTCACGGGTTGAGCTTGCACGAGCTGTCGAGCGCGCGGAGCGTGCTAGCGGCGCAGCCTCGTGAGCGGAGCTTCGTAGGCGGACGACTGCTGAGGCTCTCGTTCCATCTGACGGTGAGTGGTTGCTGCTTGCTCACTCACTCGGAAGCGCGCTATAAGCGTCGTGGATGGCAACACCGATGAGCGCTGCTGACGTCAGTCTTGATGGGCGCGTCTTCCGCGGTGCCGAGATGTCCGAGGCAGGAGAAGCGAGCTTGGCAACGCTCTTCGAGTATCACGAGGACGATGGCGTTATCTGGGCACGCTATGAGGGAGGGGCAGTCCGCCTCGGGTTCTTGGTTGGAACTCGTGAGGGGGACCGGCTCGAGTTTCGCTATAGCCAGCTGAACGGGAAGGGCGAGACCTCCAACGGTCGTTGTTCGACGAGGATCTCTGTCTTGCAGGACGGGCGGCTGCGCCTGGTTGAAGACTGGGCTTGGGAGTCGAAACCTGGCGTCGGCACCAGTGCGGTGGAAGAGCCGGCTTAACCCAAAGCGCACGCGAGCCTCGATGCAGGGCCTCTGTCAGTCTGACGCCGGTTTCGTCCCCTGTACCACCAACCCCGCGACAGGTTCGCCGGCCTCGAGGCGGAGTTCCGCCGACGCGATCTCCGGACGGAGACTCGCGGCCTTCAACGCACCCTGGACGTGCTCGCGCGCGTGCCGGTAGCGACCGCTGGTCCCGAGCGAATACCCGTCATCAGGCGCGGCACCGACCAATTCCTCGACCGTGAAGATGAGCCGCCCACCCGGACGCAACGCATTCTCGGAAGCGCCGACGACCGCCTCGAGCGGTCCGAAGTAGACGAGGGTGTCCGCTGACACGATCACGTCGAAGGCCTCGGTGCAGCCCGCCAAGTAGGCGGTCAATTCGCCCTTGACGAGCTCGTCGTAGACATTCCGTTCGCCGGCCTGATCAAGCATGCGCTCGGAGAGATCGACTCCGACCAGGCGGCGCGCATATGGCGCGATGAGCGGGCCGCACAACCCGGTCCCACATCCGGCATCCAGGACGTCGAGGCTCTTCGACGGAGCGACGCCTGATTGTTTCAGCATCTCCACCACGAGCGCGGGCGCCCGATACAACAGCTTGGCGAGCTTGGAATCGAAGCTGGCGGCGAAGCTGTCGAAGGTCCTCTGGATGAATGCGTCCGATGCGCGCGGTGGCACATTGCGACCGGAGCAGGCCGCGAGCATGTGCCGAGCAACGGGATCGTCCGGGTCATCGTCGAGCCACTCCTCGAAGATCCCCACAGCCTGCTCGACCTCCCCGAGCGTGCAGTGCGCGAGCGCCAGCAGCCTCCGAGCCTCCGGATCCTTTGGCCTCAGCGTGATGACCTTTGAGAAGCAGAGAGCAGCCTCGCGCGGCCGCTTCTGCGCGTTCAGCAGCACGCCGAGGTTGTGGTACGCGTCCGAGTGTTCGGGATCTACACGAATCGCGGCGCGATACGCCGTTTCGGCTTCGGCGAACTTGCCTTTTGCGCGGAGCACCACACCGAGATTGCTGTGTGCATTCGCATGGGTAGGGTCGAGTGCAATCGCGTTCCGATATGCGGCGATCGCATCGTCCAGCCTGAGCTGATCCTGCAGCACAATTCCCAGATTGCTGTACCAGTCCGCCCGCTCGGGTTCGAGCTCGAGACTCCGCGCGATCAGCCCGACCGCGTCTTCTGACCGCCCCCGCTGATGGGCGAGCACGCCTGAGAAGTGCAACGCGTCGGCGTGGTTCGGCGCGGCTTCGAGGATGCTGCGGTAGATGTCCTCCGCAGCTGCCCACTGCTCTGCCTGCTGCAGCGCGAGCGCGACTGATACCGCTTCGTCCAGCGTGAGTGCGCGGTCGTCGCTAGGCCGCTGCGCCATTCCGCCGAGCGTGGCCGCTCGGCCTACGCCTCCTTGTTGGCCTTGAGGTCGTACTTGAAGTGAATTCCGGCATCGAGCGAGCCGTCGGCCTTTTGCGGTCTGTATTCGACATCGATCTTCGCAAACGCCAGGCTCACGGTCTCCGCACTCTCGTCGTGGCTGCTGTCGGCGTCCATGATCGCCGTGACGATCACGTCGTTCATCTTGATGACGAGGAACTCCTGTTGGCCCTTCCCTGCCTTGCGATGTGTGATCGTCGCTTCCTTCAGATGCACCCCGGTCGCGCACGCTTGCATCAGTACGGGTGACGCCTTGTCGATCTTGTGAGTGAACGAGAGATCGCGGAAGCTCGCCCTGCCCTGCCCCGCTCCGCTTCCTGCGAGGGTGACCGCATTTGACACACCCCAGGACCAGCTCAGAACCTCGATCTCGTCCTTGTGCTTGCTGTCCAGCGACTCGCCCTTGATGTCGCCGAGCTTCGCGAAGATGTCTGATGCCACGACGGGACCTCCTGCATTGCCCTTCCTCGGATCCGGCTCATCCGGGAGCAAGGAATCAGGGGGCTACGGCTCGCCCCTCCCCGGAACTCTTACATACAAGACCTCTGTATGGACGACGAACTCTTGGCTCTTCCGACGAGAGCAGCACGGGCGGCCTGGACCTTGTAATCCGACCTGAGCAGCGCAATCATGCCTTTTGTCCGGAGCCAGCACTGCGGCCTGACGAAGGACAACCGCAGACTATGCAGCTGATCTCAGTTCTCCGGGCAGGACGCTGCGCAACGGCCTCGGCCCGCCGGCGCGCTCACAGCCAAGGTGCACATCTTCGTTCGATCTCCGCCGTTCCTGCGCGACGATCGCGATGACGTCGCCAGACGACGCTCACTACGTCCTTGTAGCCAACCGGATCAGGGAAGGGCGTGTAATCCCCTTTCTCGGGGCCGGGGCAAACCGATGCGACCGCCCCGACAATGCTCCCTGGGCGATAGGGCAATACCTACCTGATGGTGCCGAACTCGCGCACGTACTCGCCGACAAGAGCGGCTACCCGGACAAAGAAGAGTCGAACCTGCTGCGCGTCTCCCAGTATCTGGACGCAGTTCTCGGCGAAGGCGGGCTGTACGACTACCTGCGGGAAGTCTTCGCTGCCGAGTATCCGTTCAATTCGCTACATGCATTACTGGCGAATTTGCCGCCCCTCCTTCGCGAGCGCAACCTGCCGCACCAGCTCATCATCACCACCAACTACGACGGCGCTCTCGAACTAGCCTTCGACGAGAAGGGCGAGCCCTACGACCTTGTTTGGTACGAGGCGAAGAAGGGCGAGTTGTGGGGGAGGTTTCTCCATCGTGCGCCTGGGGCTGAGCCCGTACCGATCGAACGCGCCAACAAATACCCCGGGCTGTCACGCGAAGAGCGCACCGTCATTCTGAAACTCCACGGCGCCGTCCACGGGGACAAGCGCTGGGATAGCTACGTCATGACTGAAAACAGCTACATCGACTATCTCAGCCAAGGTGACATCTCGAGTCGCATCCCGATCAAGCTGCTCGACCACATGCGCGAGAGCCACTTCCTCTTCCTGGGCTACAGCATGCGCGACTGGAACCTACGAGTAATCCTGAATCGCATCTGGGGTTCACAGCAGCTCGACCGGCGGTCTTGGGCCGTGCAGCGACAGCCGAGCGACGCAGCGTCGAGGGAGATCGAAGAGGCACTCTGGCGCGAGCGGGGCGACGTCACGCCGATCTACGCTCCCCTCAAGGAATACGTGGCGAAGCTCCACGACGGAGTCGGTGCCGCAAACTCCAAGGTCGGCGAGTGACAGCGGCGACGACCGCCGCGGGGAGCGCAACCGAAAGCAAGGGAACACCCCTCCGCGGCAGTCCCTACGTGGGCCTCGTCCCTTACTCCGAGGCCGACGCCGAATTCTTCTTCGGCCGTGAGAACGACACGGAGATCATCGCCGCGAACATCAAGACCTCGCGGCTCACCCTCTTGTATGGAGCCAGCGGCGTTGGCAAGAGCTCGGTTCTGCTTGCTGGAGTCGTGCCTCGGTTGCGCGAACTGGGACGCGAGCGTGTTGACGGCAAGCCGGCACTTGCCGTCGCGGTCTTTCGGTCCTGGCGCCGGCCGCCTCTACCCGGTCTCATCGAGGCGATTCGGGAAGGCGTCTCCGACGCCCTCGGCGAACCGGTCGACCCGCCGAATCCATCTAGCCCCTTCACGGAAGTGCTCTGGTCGTGGACCGCCGGTGTACGCAGCCTCCTAATCGTCCTCGACCAGTTCGAGGACTACTTCCTGTACCACGCGCATGAAGATGGCTCGAGCACCTTCGCGACCGAGTTTCCGCGTGTGATCAACGACGCCGCCCTTCGCGTCAACGTCCTTGTTTCGTTGCGCGAAGACGCTTGGGCGAAGCTCGACCGGTTCGAGGGGCGAATCCCGAATCTGTTCAGCAATTACCTACGAGTTGATCATCTCGACTGGGAGGCGGCGGGTCGTGCGATCACCCGGCCGATCGAGGAGTTCAACAAACGCTTGCCCGACTCCGCGCACCCGTACACGATCGAGCCAGTCCTGGTCGACACCGTGCGGAACCAGGTCAAGACGGGTCATCTCGCGTTGGCAGACAGCGGCCCGGTCGGAGAGGCCGTGCCGGCGCAGCTAGCCACCCCTCAGATCGAGACGCCCTTCCTCCAGCTCGTGCTGGAACGTCTCTGGCGAGCAACCGTCGACTCCGGCTCGTACGAGCTGACCGTGCAGACGCTCACGACCCTCGGGGGGGCAGAGAAGATCGTCAAGACGTACTTGGCCGAGACACTCCACGCGCTCGATCAGAGCGAGCAAGAAATCGCGGCTGAGCTCTTCCGCTACCTGATCACGCCATCGAAGACGAAGATCGCGCATCGGACGAGCGACCTCGCGTTCTGGACGAAGCGCTCAGAAGCAGATCTCGAGCCGGTGCTGGACAAGCTCTCGCGTGCTCAAGGAGATCGAATCCGGATCCTCCGACCGATCGCTCTACCGGCTGGTGAGCAGGGATCGATGTACGAAATCTTCCACGATGTCCTCGCCGAGCCGATCCTGGAGTGGCGGACTCAACACGACCAGGAACGCGAGAAGACCGAACTGGCGGCGCGCCTCCGTGCGGAACAGGCGCAGCGCGACAAGGAGTCGCGAAACAGACGAATCCGGACCGCAACGATCGCGCTCCTGATCCTCGTCCCAGCGCTGGTGGCGTTGACGGCGATCGCACTTGTCCAGAAACGACACGCCACCCAGGCGCGCAAGGTCGCCGACTCCCGGGCGCTCGCGGCCGATGCGTTTACTCGCCTGGCCGTCGATCCGGCCGCCAGTGTGCAGGAAGCAGCGCAAGCCGCTCGCATCAAACCCACCGCCGAAGCGGAAGGCGCGCTCCGAGCCGGCCTCGCCGACTCGTTCCTCCACGCGGTTCTCCGCGGCGATACAGCAGCGCTCACGAGCTCACGTTTCAGCCCCGATAGCAGACGCGTTCTGACCTCCAGCGAGGATCACAGCGTGCGCGTCTGGGATACGAGTGGGCGGCTATTGGCCACGTTACGTGGCCATACCGCACCGGTGGTAAGCGCCGCCTTTAGTCGTGACGGCAAACGCGTGATCGCGGGCGGTACCGATGGCACGGCCTTGATCTGGAATACGTCGGGTGGCCGGCCCGTAGTGCTGAGCGGACACTCCGGTTCGGTCGTCGCCGGATTGAGTCCAGACGGCAAATTCGCGGCCACCGGCGGGGCCGATGGACTTGCGGGCCTTTGGGACCAGGCGACCGGGAAGAAACTCGCGACTCTGCGTGGACACACCGGCCCCGTCACCGCGGTCGCGTTCAGCCCGAACAGCAAGCGACTCGTGACCGCTAGCGCTGACGGAGCCCGCGTCTGGTCAGTTCCCACGGCGCGTCTTGTCGCCGTACTACGCGGTCACGCTGATGCGATCTCTGCGCTGTCGTTCCGTCGCGACGGGAAGTTGCTGCTCACCGCGAGCGGCGATGAGGCGCGGCTCTGGAAGATCGGCGCGCGAAAGGCCGTTGCCGTGCTCAAGGGCCATACCGGCGACGTTTCTGACGCGGCCTTCAGCCCCGACGGGCGCTTTGTCCTCACCGCCGGATCGGATAAGACTGCACGCATCTGGAGCTTGCATGGGCAGCAACTGCTTGTGCTCCACCACGACGCGCCACTGCGCCGGGCGGCATTCTCCCCGAACGGCAAGCTCATCGTCACGGCAAGCGAAGACGCCACCGCACGCGTCTGGGATGCCACTACCGGAACCGAGATTGCCGTCCTCAAAGGCCACACCGCGGCGCTCGTGGATGCGGCGTTCAGCCCAGATGGAACAGAGATCGTCACCGCGAGCAATGATCAGACGGCACGGGTCTGGGCGGCGCCCAAACAGCCGACCCTCGCCGTCTTGCGCAGCTCGCCGAAGCAGAGGCTGACCTCCAACCTCATGCTGGCGGCGGCTTTTGACCCTGATGATCGAGTCGTGACTGTCGGCGCCGACGGGTCCGTGCGAATCTGGTCCCACTCGAGAGATCGCATCGAAGGCCGAACCGCGACAGGGTCTGCATCGGTCGCCGGATTCAATGCCGACGGCAGGCGCGCGGCGATCGTCGGCGGCGACGGGACGACATACATCTGGGATGTCCTGCGCCGCCGCCTCCTGGCGCGCCTACACACCACAGGGGTCGTCGCCGCCACTCTCAGCGACGACGGCGAGTTCGCCGTCACCTCGGCTACCGACGGCACCGCCCGGGTGATCGACGTCGCCAGTCGCCGCACTCGTATGCAAGTGCGGACTGAACTCGGCTCGCTCTACGCTGCGGCGCTGAATCCCGAGCACAGCTTGCTGGTCACCGGCGCGAATGGAAAGGCGGAGGTCTGGGAGGTTCCCAGCGGCCGGCGCGTCGCCGTCCTGCTCGGCCACACTGGTCCAGTGCTTGCGGTCGCATTCAGTGCGGACGGCAAACTCCTCGCCACCGCTGGTTTCGACGGCACTACGCGATTGTGGGACAGTTCGAACTGGCGCGGCCTCGCCGTCCTCCATGGTCACGAAGGCCCCGTCCTCTCAGTCACGCTGGGCAAGGTCGGCCGCGTCGTCGCGACAACCGGAGCGGATGGAACCACCCGCATCTGGGAGACCTCGAGCGGGACGGCGCTTGCCGTCCTTCGCGGTCACACGAAGCGCGTGCTATCCGCCGCGTTCAGCGCCGACGGAAGACGAGTCGTCACCGCGAGCCAGGACGGAACTGCACGAATCTACGCCTGCGATCTCTGTGGATCGCTTGCGTATCTCCTAACTCTCGCACGCCAGGTTCCGGGCACGTAGGCCCGCCCTATCTCTAAGGCAGGCGCCGGGGCTGCCAGTCAGGCACCTGATCGACGGCGACATCTCTCGTTAGACGGCGCTGGCCGGTCCCGTCGGCGTTCATCACGTAGACCTCCGTATTTCCGTCTCGGTCGCTCTGGAAGACGATCTGCCTTCCGTCCGGCGACCAGGCCGGGTTGGCGTCGAGCGCGGGATTCACTGTCAGTCTTGTCTGTGCGGAGCCATTCACATTCATTGTGTAGATCTCGTAGTTGCCGTCACGACTGCTGTGAAAGGCGATCTTGCTCCCGTTGGGCGAGCATGCCGGATTGAACTCCGCTCCGGGCGTCGAGGTCAGCCGAGTCTGGTTCGTGCCATCCGAATTCATGATGTAGATCTCGAGGTTGCCATCACGATCGCTGCCATAGACGATCTTTCTCCCATCCGACGACCAGGCGGGATCCAGATCTTGAGCGGTGTTGTGGGTGAGTCTCGTCTGCCCCGCCCCGCTCGCACTCATGACGTAGATCTCGCGGTTGCCGTCGCGGTAACTCTCGAACACAATCCGCCGACCGTTCGGCGACCAGGCCGGGTTGCGGTCGATCGCACGCGCTCTCGTCAACCGCACGATGCTCCTTCCGCTCGAGGTCATTACGAAGATGTCTGTGTTCCCCCGGCGTGTGCTATGGAATGCGATCTTTCGTCCGTCCGGCGACCAATTCGGATCCGAGTCGAGCCCAGGGTTGCTCCCCGTAAGCGGTCTCTGGGCTGCCCCCGTTGAGCTCATCGTGTAGATGTCGAAATTGCCATGGCGGTTGCTCTCGAAAGCGATGCGCCCGTTGGCCACGACACTCACCGAAGCCGAGGCCCCAAGACCTCCCACGAGCGCAGGAACTGCACTCAACGAGGCCAGAGCAATACGAAAGGACGGCATTGCGGCCCCTCCATGATTGCCGAGCCCGAGCTAGAAGGCAACGGCTCGACTGGCGGGGGCACCTCCACGGCTTCATAAACCACGTCAGACCCACGACGTGCTCGCCTGCCGGGACAGTAGCGGCGCCAGGCACGCCGCGACCTGCTGACGATGCTCGTCGGTACCGAAGGTGTGCAGGGGATGTCGAGGCAACGGGTGCTCGACCAGACGCCCGCCGCGCCGGAGGTACACGACCGGGATGATCGTCCCGTCGGCGTCGTACTCCACCGCGACCGCACATGCGTCGCCGCCCCCGCGGTCGACGAAGTCCGCGAGCGGCACGATCCCCTCGTTGCGAAACTCGTCGCCCCCATCGACGCTGATCTCCCGCGCGAGGTAGCCCTTCTGCGTCCAGAGCTCGGGCGCGTGCGCGAGCTCCCCGAGCAGATACGGAACGACCTCGTCGACGTCGAGCGGCCGCCGGTCAGGCCGAATCCCGAAATGCTTCTCCGCGATGTGCAGCGCGAGGACGCGGGCGTTGTAGCGGTACCCGTTGACGGATCCGGAGCTGCTCGTCGCACCGTGCTTTCGCAGGCCGGGCGAAGCCTGCATCACGTTTCCGGCGAAGTAGATCCCGGGGACCGAGATGCTCTCCCAGTACGGCGTCTGCGCCGGCATGCGGCCGTCGTTGACCATCGCCACGCCCAGGCTCGGCAGGTCGCGTACCGGCGCCCGGAAGCCCGTGGCCGCGATGACCTCGTCGCTCTCGAGCTCGAGCTCTCCCTCCCATGTCGTCCCGCTCGCATGGATGCGGTATCCGTCCGCATGACGTTCCACACGCTCGATCGCCGCGTCGACGACATAGCTCCCGGTGCCGCCGCGGATGTGCTCGGTATACGGCGACAGGTACCGGATGCTGAGCGGCGAGAAGGCGAGCATCGCGGTGTCCACCGGGCGCGGCGAGCCGAGCACGATCCGTCGCGCCCAGGGCAGGAGTCCCTGTGCGAGCTCGAATCCCGAGTTCCGCTTGCCGACGATGAAGACGCTCTTGCCCTGATAGCGCTCGGGTGGGTTCGCCGACACGTAGTGCGGCGCCGCCTCGAGCCCGGGAATCGGAGCGACCCACGGCTCGGTCACGCCGATCGCAAACACGCAGACCCGGCAGCGGTACTCGCCGTCCGACGTCCCGAGCACGAAACCTGCATCGTCGCGACGCGTCGACAGCCACTCGCAGCCGTAGCGAACGCGCACGCCCCCGCGCACGGCGAACTCGACGAGCGCCGCCTCCATCTCGGAGCGGGCCGGAACGTCGAATGCGCGATCCATGAACTCGGGTACGAGCGCTTGATGTTCACGCTCGTCGCCGACGAGGCTGTTGTGGTCGTACCACTCGTACTCGCGCGTGCCTCGCTCGAACGGCGCGTCCGGCTTCGTCCAGCTGATCAGGCGCTGGTAGACCGGGAAGCGCCTGAACATCCCGCCCGGTGCCGGATCGCGCGAGATAACCGCGCAGCGGGGAATCCCCGTGCGCGCAAGGCTGTACGCG
>Ga0137375_10009833_pt1 | contig 11346 bp, 10 predicted proteins | sample SagtaG_24_FD_104936 | JGI IMG/M metagenome (GOLD analysis project Ga0137375, IMG submission 104936) | Vadose zone soil microbial communities from Sagehorn Ranch, Mendocino, California, USA - Sage1_R_113_16 metaG | ecosystem: Environmental > Terrestrial > Soil > Vadose zone | place: USA... | reverse complement strand
GAGTACGCGGTCGGCACGCTGGCGGCGGTCGCGTTCGCCGGCCTGCTGTTCAAGGTCGTGACCTCGGATGCGGTACAGCGAGCGCTGTCCGGGTTGATCCAACGGGCGCTGCAATGAACGGCCGGCGTGACCGCGGCTCGGTGACAGCCGAGCTGGCGGCGGCGTTGCCCGTCGTGGTGTTCCTCCTGCTCGCCGGGATCACCGGCGTCTCGGCGGTGGTGACCCAGCTGCGTTGCGTCGATGCGGCCCGGGAGGCCGCGCGAAGCGCGGCGCGCGGCGGGCCGGGGGTACCTGCCGGGGAGCGGGCGGCCCCACCCGGGGCGCGTGTGGAGGTCGCCGCCGACGGCGACATGGTTCATGCGACGGTACGGGCAACCGTCCGCCCGCTCGGCCCGTACCTGCCCGGCTTCACCGTTGAGGGGTCGGCCGTCGCGGCTGTTGAGCCTTTCTCGGCGGATCCGTGAACCGCGATCGCGGATCCGCGTCACTGTGGCTGCTCGGCGTCGGGCTCGCGGTCGTGCTGCTCGGCGCGGTGGCGGCGACAGTGGCATCTGCGGTGGTGGCGAGGCACCGTGCTCAGGCGGCGGCAGACCTGGGCGCGCTGGCCGGGGCGGCTCGCGCGGCACAGGGCGAGGCCGCGGCGTGTGCACGGGCGGCCGAGCTGGTCCGGGCGAACCGGGCCCGTCTGGTGGGGTGCCGCCTCGACGGGCTCGACCTCGTCGTCACCGCAGAGGTTGGGCCGGCCCGCGCCTCGGCGCGGGCCGGCCCGGTCCGCGCTGAGCCGGCCGCTGAGCCGGCCGCCGATTCGGGGCGCGGAGCCGAGGGGCGCTGAGCCGGCCGTGACCGGCGCACCGCCCGCCGGACCCGCCGCGCGCCGCCCGCCACGCGCTGTGCCGCACCGGCATGCGCGGTCGGACACCACGTTCGGCTGGGCGCCCCAGCGAACCGGCGGCGGCGACCGCACCGAACAGGGGAGGCACGCGTCGCCCTGCTGGCTCGTCAGTGGTTAGATTCCCGCAGGGGCCGGCACAACGTCCAGCCGATCGAGGAGGTCCGTATGGAGCTGTCGCTGTCGACGCGGTCCGTCGCCGACCATACGGTGCTCGAGGTCGGTGGCGAGGTCGATGTGTACACCGCGCCGCGGCTGCGGGAGCGGCTCGTCGAGCTCGTCGAGGGTGGCGCGCGCAGCGTCATCGTCGACCTCAGCCGGGTCGAGTTCCTCGACTCGACCGGGCTCGGCGTGCTCGTGGGCGCCTTGAAGCGGCTGCGGGCCGCCGGGGGGAGCCTGCGCCTGGTCTGCGGCCAGGAACGGCTGCTGAAGATCTTCCGGATCACCGCGCTGGACCGCGTGTTCTCGCTCTTCGACACCGTCGAGGCGGCCGTGGCCGCCATGGGTGCCGATGCTGACAAACCGGCGTAACGGGAGCCCGATGCCGACTGTCCGGCTGTCGTTCTCTCCCGCGCCCGCACACGTGCGTACGGCACGGCTGGTCGCGGTCGCGGTGGCGCGGCGTGCCGGCGTCGCGGAAGAGCTGCTGGAGGAGATCCGGATCGCGATCGGCGAGGCGTGCTCGCGGGCGGTGGCGCTGCACCGTACCCAGGGGCTGCCCGACCTGGTCGATGTCGCGATGGACGACGGGGAGCGGTTCACCGTACGGGTGGTGGACCGCGCGCCGAACGGGCTCGGGCTCACTCCGCCCCCGACCGACCCAACGTTGTACCTGTCGGAGCCGCCACCAGCATTTGGCGGCTCCGACTCGTTGAGCGAGGAGGACGTGGTCGCGCGGATGGGGCTGGCGCTGCTCGCCGGTCTCGTCGACAACCTTGAGGTGGCCAGCGTCAAAGACGGCGTCGGCACCGAGGTGGCCATGTCATGGCCGCTGCCCGGGCGGGGGGCGAGGCACCACTCGTGAGAGCGTTTTCACTACGAACCGGCACTGTCGGTGTAACCAGGGCGATCGCGGGCCGCTAGAGTACCCGGATCGCGTGAGACATCCCGGCCAGCTGCGGTTACGGGCGGTTGGCTGCTGGGAATCTCTTCGCGAAGCGAGCTCGCCGCCGGCATCGACGCCGAGTGGCGGTTATGTGTTGGTACAGGAGGACACCGCATGTCCCGGACCCAACTCGCCACCGGTGAGCTGTCCCTTACCGGAAGCAACCTGTCGTACGTCATTGTTGCCGCGGTCATCGCGCTCGTGGCGCTCGGCTTCGCAGCCGCTCTGGTCAGGGCCGTGTTGTCCGCTGGTACGGGTACGCCCAAGATGCAGCAGATCGCCGCAGCGGTGCAGGAGGGCGCGATCGCGTACCTGTTCCGCCAGTTCAGGACGCTCAGCGTGTTCGTGGTGATCGCAGTTGTCCTGCTGTTCCTGCTGCCGGTCAACGAGGGCGGCTCCGGGGTCAAGATCGGCCGTTCGGTGTTCTTCGTCGTGGGGGCGCTGTTCTCGGCGTTCATCGGCGGTGCCGGCATGTCGTTGGCCACCCGGGCGAACCTGCGGATGGCGGCCGCGGCCCGGGAAGGCGCCGGCGGGCGCGAGAACGCCATGCGGATCGCCTTCCGCACCGGCGGGGTGGTCGGCTTCCTCACGGTCGGGCTGGGCCTGCTCGGTGCCGCGCTGGTGGTGGTGATCTACCAGGGTGACGCGCCGACCGTACTGGAGGGCTTCGGCTTCGGCGCCGCGCTGCTGGCCATGTTCATGCGGGTGGGTGGCGGCATCTTCACCAAGGCGGCCGACGTCGGCGCTGACCTGGTCGGCAAGGTCGAGAAGAACATCCCCGAGGACGACCCGCGCAACGCCGCGGTGATCGCCGACAACGTGGGCGACAACGTGGGCGACTGCGCCGGCATGGCCGCCGACCTCTTCGAGTCGTACGCGGTGACGCTGGTCGCGGCGCTGATCCTGGGCAAGACGGCGTTCGGCGAGCAGGGCCTGGTGTTCCCGTTGATCGTCCCGACGATCGGTGTTCTGACGGCGATTATCGGCGTGTTCATCACCCGGCTCCGCCCGTCCGACCGCTCCGGCCTGACCGCGATCAACCGCGCCTTCTACATCTCCGCCGCCGTGTCGGCCGCACTGGTCGCCGTCGCAGCCTTTGTCTACCTGCCCGGAAGCTGGTCGAAGCTGCTCGGCGCCGACTGGAGGACCAACCTGGGCGTCACCGGCGACCTACCGGCGAGCCCGCCGGTCACCGCGATCATCGCGGTGGTCATCGGCATCCTGCTCGCCGCGGTGATCCAGGCCTTGACCGGGTACTTCACCGAGACCGGCCGGCGGCCGGTGCAAGACATCGCCAAGACCTCATTGACCGGCGCGGCCACCGTGGTGCTTGCCGGGGTGAGCGTCGGCTTCGAGTCCGCGGTGTACTCGGCCATCGTGATCGCCGCCGGCGTCTACGGCGCGTTCCTGCTCGGCGGCGGCTCGATCATCCTCTCGCTCTTCGCGGTCGCGCTGGCCGGCACCGGCCTGCTCACCACGGTCGGGGTCATCGTCGCAATGGACACCTTCGGCCCGATCAGCGACAACGCCCAGGGCATCGCCGAGATGTCCGGCGACATCGACGAGGCCGGCGCGCGTACGCTCACCGAGCTGGACGCCGTGGGCAACACCACGAAGGCGATCACCAAGGGCATCGCCATCGCCACCGCGGTGCTCGCGGCGACCGCGCTCTTCGGGTCCTACACGGACACCGTGCGGACAGCCCTGGGGCGCGCTCACAACATGGCGTCGACCGACCCGAAGATCCTCAGCGAGATCACCAACTTCCTGAACGTGTCCAACCCGCGGAACCTGGTCGGCCTGCTGCTCGGCGCGGCCGTGGTGTTCCTCTTCTCCGGGCTCGCCATCAACGCCGTGTCCCGAAGCGCCGGTGCGGTCGTGTTCGAGGTACGCCGCCAGTTCCGCGAGCTGCCCGGGATCATGGACGGCAGCCAGCGACCCGAGTACGGCAAGGTCGTCGACATCTGCACCCGGGACGCCCAGCGCGAGCTCATGACGCCGGGCCTGCTCGCCGTCTTGGCCCCGATCGCCGTGGGCTTCGGCCTGGGGGTCGGCGCCCTGGCCAGCTACCTCGCCGGGGCGATCGGTACCGGTGCCCTCATGGCGCTCTTCCTGGCCAACTCCGGCGGCGCCTGGGACAACGCCAAGAAGCTGGTCGAGGAGGGCAGGTACGGCGGTAAGGGCTCGCCCGCCCACGCGGCGACCGTCATCGGCGACACGGTTGGCGACCCGTTCAAAGACACCGCGGGCCCGGCGATCAACCCGCTGCTCAAGGTGATGAACCTGGTCTCGCTGCTGATCGCCCCGGCGGTCGTGCTGTACAGCATCGGCGAGAACAAGAACACGACGCTACGCATCATCATCGCGCTGGTCGCCGCGCTCGTGATCGTCGGTGCGGTCGCGTTCAGCAAGCGCAAGCCCATCGCGGTTGCCGACGAGGAGCCGGGCGAGGGCGACCGGGCGATCGCGGCGGGCGCTCCAGCGGAGGCGGGCGATCTCGGCGCGCGGGCAGACACCAAGGAGGCGGCCACCAAGGAGCACGCCGCCACCAGGGACGGTGAGCGCCCGGGAAAAGCGCCGGAAGGTAGGACGACGCTCAAGACCTGACCGCGAGCACCGTCCACGGCGGGCGCCCGAAAGTCCCGGGTTCCGGGGGCGGCGCCCGCCGTTTAACGTTTGTCGCCGTGAGCGCTGTATCTCCCGGGTCCGGTCGCCTGACCGCGGACTCCTCCGACCAGTCCGGTCCGCGGGCTTCGCCTCGCAGCCCGGAACAGCCGCCGCTTCCGGCTGAGGAGGCGATCCGGGCCAGCTACGACGCCGTCGCGGCCCGCTATGCCCAGGAGATCGGTGGCGAGCTGGCGGGCAAGCCGGTCGACCGGGCGCTCCTCGCCTGCCTCGCCGAGCTCGCCGGCGACGGCTTGATCGCCGACGTGGGCTGCGGGCCGGGTCACGTGACGGCGTACCTGGCGGACCTGGGCGCCGATGTCGTCGGGATCGCCCTGTCGCCGGGCATGATCCAGGTGGCCCGCGAGCGGCATCCGGAGCTGAGGTTCGAGGTGGGCTCGCTGCTGGCGCTGCCGGTCGAGGACGGGCGATGGGCGGCGGCTGTCTGTGCGTACTCGATCATCCACCTGGGTGAGGACGAGCGCCGCGCCGCGTTCGCGGAGCTGGCCCGCGCGATCGCCGCGGGCGGCTGGCTCATGGTGTCGTTCCACGTGAGCATGGCCGAACAGGCGCCGGGCTCGGTCGCCCATGTCCAGGAGTGGTGGGGCCTCGAGGTGGATCTCGACTTCCACTTCCTCGAGCCGGAGGACATGGTCGAGGAGATGATCGCCGCCGGCTTCACGGTGATGGCCTGGACCGAGCGCCAGCCGTGGCCGGACGTTGAGGTCGCCAGCCATCGTTGTTATCTGCTCGGGCGCCGGGAGGCGTGAAGCCTCTACGCTGACCGGCATGTCGCTGCACCGCCGGGTGGCCGCGCCGGTCATGGCGCTGAGCCTGATCGCGGCCGGCTGCGGTGGCGGGACCGGGCCGGCGCCCCGGACCTGGGCGGCGTCGGTGTGTTCGGCGCTGTCGCCGTGGCGCGCCAAGATCGACGAGCTGGCTGTCCGGGCGCAGCAGGAGATGTCCAGCTCCACGACTCCCGCGATGGCCAAGCAGCACCTGGTGGAGCTGCTCGCCGGCGCGCAGGCGGCGAGCGAGACGGCGCGGGCGAAGGTGGCGGCTGCCGGCGTTCCCGAGGTCGACGGCGGCGAGCGCATCGCGGCCCGGTTCACCGACTCGCTGCGGGCGGCGCGCGATGCGTACGCACACGCGAAGGCCACCATCGAGGCGCTCGACACCGCCGACGCCACGGTGTTCAACCGCTCGGTCGCCGCGGCGTTTGCCAAGCTCAACCAGGAGTACGCCGGCAGCGCGCTGGACACGAGCAATGTCGGCTCGGTCGACCTGCAAAAGGCGTTTGCCGAGGTGCCAGAGTGCCGGTGACCAGACAATTGTCGCTGTTCGGCGTCGAGGCCCGGCCACCAACGCCGCTGGACCTGGAAGGCCTGCTGGCCGGTGCCGGGCAGGTGGTCCGGATGGGTGGCACCGCCCGGGTGTCCGTGCTCGTCGACGCCGCCTGGCGGGCTCGCGCCCTGCTGACCGAGTGCGCGCTGCGCGAGCTGGTGGCCTCGGTGGAGCCCGGCCTGGTCGAGGGCACCCTGGCGTTCCGGACGGCGTACTCGACGGCGCTGGCCCCCTTGGGTACCGCCTGGCTGCGCGGGGCGATCAAGCACCCGCCGCCCGGCCTCGCCATCGACGGGCGGCGGCTGCGGCTGTGGGCCACCGCCGGCGGCTCTCCGGACGGGGCGCTGGGGTTCGTGCTGCGGCTGGGCACCTCCGACGAGCCGGCCTGGGGACCGGTCGGAGCGGCGCTCGCCGCGGCGGGTCTGCCGGCGACGCTCCTGGGGCCGCGGGCGGGCGGCCCGGCGTACCGTATCGTGGGACGCCGCAGGCTCGCGCGCCTTGCCGAGCTGGTCGGAGATCCGCCGGTCCAGGCGCCGGCCGGCCAGTGGCCCGGCTGACAACGACCGGGTCGCGGCGGCGGGACGGTTGACCGGCGGTGTACGGTGGCGCCGATCGGCGTGCGTCTGTCCGATTCGGGCACCGACGCCACCGGCGCGGTCAACGGCGCGTTACCTTTGTCAACCGTTGGTAAGTACCATCCAGAGCACCTTCAGGCAGGAGAGCAGTGCCCAACCCCAGGACCACGCGCCTGGTCATCGTCGAGTCACCGACGAAGGCCAAGACCATCTCGGGCTACCTCGGCCCGGGGTACGTCGTGGAGGCCAGCTTCGGTCACGTCCGCGATCTGCCCCGCAACGCGGCTGACGTTCCCGCCAAGTACAAGAAGGAGCCGTGGGCCCGGCTGGGCGTCGACGTCGACAACAACTTCACCGCCCTCTATGTGGTCTCCTCCGAACGCAAGCAGCAGATCGCGAAGCTGAAGAAGCTCACCGGCGAGGTCGACGAGGTCCTGCTCGCCACGGACGAGGACCGCGAGGGCGAGGCGATCGCCTGGCACCTGGTCGAGACGCTCAAGCCGAAGGTGCCCGTCAAGCGGATGGTCTTCCACGAGATCACCAAGCCGGCGATCCAGGCGGCCGTGGCGCACCCCCGCGCCATTGACCGGGCGCTGGTCGACGCCCAGGAGGCGCGCCGCATCCTGGACCGGCTCTACGGGTACGAGGTGTCGCCGGTCCTGTGGAAGAAGGTCATGCCGAAGCTGTCGGCCGGCCGGGTCCAGTCGGTGGCGACCCGCATCGTCGTGGAGCGGGAACGGCAGCGGATGAAGTTCCGCTCGGCGGAGTACTGGGACATTTTGGCGGTTTTGTCCGCGCCTCCCGGCGATGGGCCGCGGTCCTTCAACGCGAACCTGATCGCCCTCGACGGGGACCGGGTGGCGACCGGGCGCGACTTCGAGCCCACCACCGGGCTGCCCCGCGGCGACGTGGTGCACCTCGACGAGAACGGCGCGCGCGGTCTGGCCGCCCGGTTGGACGGGCGCCCGTTCACGGTCACGCGAGTCGAGGAGAAGCCGTACCGCCGCAAGCCCTACCCGCCGTTCATCACCTCGACCCTGCAGCAGGAGGCGGCGCGCAAGCTGCGGTACTCCTCGGCACAGACCATGCGCACCGCCCAGCGGCTCTACGAGAACGGGTACATCACCTATATGCGGTCCGACTCGGTGCACCTGGCCGAGTCGGCGCTGGCGGCGGCGCGGGCCCAGATTCGCGACCTGTACGGCGATGCGGCCGTTCCGCCGCAGCCGCGCCGGTACACCGGCAAGGTGAAGAACGCGCAGGAGGCGCACGAGGCGATCCGCCCGGCCGGCGACACCTTCCGTACGCCCGGCGAGGTCGCGAAGGAGCTGTCGCCGGAGGAGTTCAAGCTCTACGAGCTGATCTGGCGCCGGACCATCGCCTCGCAGATGACCGATGCGGTCGGCTCGTCGGTGTCGGTCCGCATTCGTGCGGTCTCTGTGGCCGGCGAGGAGGCGGACTTCGGGGCCACCGGCAAGACCATCACCGACCCGGGGTTCCTGCGCGCCTATGTGGAGTCCACGGATGACGAGGACGCCGAGGCGGAAGACGCCGAGCGCCGGCTGCCCGCGTTGGAGCGCGGCCAGTCGTTGACCGCCGAGGAGCTGCGCGCGCTCGGGCACACCACCCAGCCGCCGGCCCGGTACACCGAGGCGTCCCTGGTCAAGGCGCTGGAGGAGCTCGGCATCGGGCGGCCGTCGACGTACTCGCCGATCATGCAGACGATCCAGGACCGGGGGTACGTCTTCAAGCGCGGCCAGGCGCTGGTCCCCTCGTTCCTCGCGTTCGCCGTGGTGGGCCTGCTGGAGCAGTACTTCCCCCGGCTGGTCGACTACACGTTCACCGCGTCCATGGAGGACGAGCTGGACGAGATCGCCGGCGGCGACGCCGCGTCGGTGGACTTCCTGCGGTCCTTCTACTTCGGCGGCGAGCTGGGCGATGAAGGCTCGGTCGCGCGTTCCGGCGGGCTCAAGCGGATGGTCACCGAGCAGCTCAGCGACATCGACGCGCGCGGGGTCAACTCGATTCCGCTGTTCCGCGACGACGCCGGCCGGGACGTGGTGGTACGGGTCGGCCGCTACGGGCCGTACCTGCAACGGACGACCCCCGGATCGGCGCCGACCCCGGCACCGACCCCGACGCCGGGACCGGATGCCGGGCCGGGCAACGGCGACGGCAACGGGGAGAACGGTGACGGCGACCGGGTCTCGCTACCGGAGGGCATCGCACCCGACGAGCTGACGCCGGGGAAGGTCGAGGAGCTGTTCCTGAGCGGCGGGGGCGAGCGCAAGCTGGGCGAGCATCCGGAGACGGGCGAACCCGTGGTGCTCAAGTCCGGGCGTTACGGCCCTTATGTCTCGTCCGGTGAACGGAACGCCTCGCTGTTGAGCACCCAGTCGCCGGACACGCTGACCTTGGAAGACGCGCTGCGGCTGCTGTCGTTGCCCAGGCTGGTGGGCATAGCGCCGGACGGCGTCGAGGTGCTGGCCGGCTCCGGCCGGTACGGCCCGTACGTCAAGCGAGGCGACGAGTTCCGCTCGTTGGAGTCGGCGGACCAGCTCTTCACCATCACCCTGGACGAGGCGCTGGCGTTGCTGGCCGCCCCGAAGACCCGGGGTCGGCGGGTGGCCGCCGCGCCACTGCGGGAGCTGGGCAGCGACCCGATCACGGACAAGCGGCTGGTCATCAAGGACGGCCGGTTCGGGCCGTACGTGACCGATGGCGAGACCAACGCCTCGCTGCGGCGCGGCCAGTCGGTCGATCTGCTGTCGATCGAGCAGGCGAGCGAGATGCTGGCCGAGAAGCGAGCCAAGGGTCCGGCGGCGCCGCGCAAGACAGCGGCCGCAAAGAAGGCCCCGGCTAAGAAGGCGACGTCGGCCAAGAAGACCGCCCCTAAGAAGAAGTCTTGATGATCGTGGTGGCAAGTTACCCCTCCAGCGGTAACTTGCCACCACGATCAACTCGCTGCCGCCCGTCAGCGCCGCCATCCCGCAGCCGTCAACGCCGCCCGGACTTGCGCCACGACCTCGCCTGGGCGCGCGCTGATGAGCCACGCCGGAAACCGCAGCACCCGCTCGCCCGCCACCCATAGCTCGTTCTGGCGCTTCATATCGGCCCACGCCGCACGTACCTCCAGGTGTTGCCCGCCGTCGATCTCCACGTGCACGCCGAACTCCTCGTACAGGAAGTCCAGGTAGCGACTGCGCCCAGCGGCGTCCCGGCGAGCCACCTGCCGCGCCGGCTCCGGGAACCCCGCCCGGCGGCTCAACGCCAGGAAGTCCAGCTCGGGTAGCGAGTGCGAGCCGCCGGCCGCCAGCGAGGCCGTCTGCGCGATCAAGCCCGCTCGCCGTCGTATGCCGGGCAGCCGGTCGAGTACCTGATGCAGCTCATCACCGGCCACGAGCCGCTGCTGGAAGGCGGCCGCCACGATCGCCCGGGCCTGCTCGTCACAGGAAGCCCATCGTGCGGCGTCCACAATGGACCGTGCCGGCATGGTGCAAGGCGGGCGGCCGACCCGGTGCACGTCGCACGGCGGCAGGTGCCGGGTCCGGTGAACGAGGACATCGGCCGGCGGTGAGTCGGCCCGGCGGCCTGCGGGCAGGACGATGTGTGTGACCGGGCTCGGATAGCCCCGGAACCCCATCAACGCCAGCGCCGAGAGCCCCCCGAGCAGCGCGGGGCGACCACGAGCGCTGGTGGCGAGTGCCGCGATCCACCACCGCTGCTGGAGGGTCAACGGGCCGGTGTGCATCACATAGACGGCGCGGTGCGCGGCCCGCCAACGGCCGGACGCGAGCCGGTGTTGGATCGCCTTCGGCGTGAAGAAGCGCAGCGCTTGCCGGCGGCTGAGTACGCCTTCCTGAAGGAACAACAGGTCGTCGAGCACGGTCGCCGAGTCTGCCCGGCCAGCTAGACGACGCGCCGCCCCTGTGGATAACGACTACTCCCCGAACACCCGCTGTGTATAAGCGTTGGCGAAGACCCGGTCCGGGTCGAGCTTGTCCCGCACGGCGAGGAAGTCGCCGAACCGGGGGTACGCACCGGCCAGCGCCGCCGCGTCAAGGTGGTGCATCTTGCCCCAGTGCGGTCGCCCGCCCAGCGCCACCGCCACCTGCTCGAAGCGTTCGAAGTACGCCTGGTACGGCATCCCGACGTACTGATGGATCGCGATGTACGCCGAGTCGCGCCCGTACCCGTGGGAGAGCCAGATGTCGTCGGCTGCCGTGAACCGCACCTCGACCGGGAACACGATCGGGAACGGCAGACCGTCCACGACAGAGCGGAGCCCCGCGAAGGCCTCCCGCATGGCGGCCCGCGGCAGCCCGTACTCCATCTCCACGAAGCGGACCCGGCGCGGTGTGCAGAACACCGACGCCGACGGCCCGGTGTACGTTCGCGCCGACAGCGCCCGCGCCGACACCCGGTTCAGCGGACGTACCACCCGGGGCGCCACACGGGCCAAGCGGCACGCGACCCCGAACACGCGGTTGGAGAGGAGCTCGTCGTCGAGCCAGCCGCGGAACCGCGACAGCGGTGCGTCGGACACCGCCACCCGGTTGTTGCGTTTGGTCAGCGCCAGCGAGGTGTACGGGAACCAGTAGAGCTCGAAGTGATCATTGGAGTCAGCCAGCTCATCGAGCGAGGCAAGCACCGAAGACAACGGCATCGGCCGCTCGTCCGCCCGCAGCACGAAGGCCGGCACGCAGCGCAGCGTCACCTCGGTGACGACGCCCAGCGCGCCGACGTTGACCAGCGCCGCGGCGAAGACG
>Ga0137375_10009831_pt1 | contig 11347 bp, 6 predicted proteins | sample SagtaG_24_FD_104936 | JGI IMG/M metagenome (GOLD analysis project Ga0137375, IMG submission 104936) | Vadose zone soil microbial communities from Sagehorn Ranch, Mendocino, California, USA - Sage1_R_113_16 metaG | ecosystem: Environmental > Terrestrial > Soil > Vadose zone | place: USA... | reverse complement strand
TGCGCGCCGCCCACGACGTATTCGAGCTACTCGGCGCCGAGCCGTGGGCCGAACGCGCTCGTGCTGAACTGCGGGCGAGCGGCGAGACGGCACGCAGGCGAAATCCCGGCACCCTCGACGAGCTGACGCCGCAGGAGCTCCAGGTTCTGCGCGAGATCGCCGCGGGAGCGACATACCGGCAGGCGGCGCAAAATCTCTTCCTGAGCCCGAAGACGATCGAGTTCCACCTGCACAAGATCTATCGAAAGCTCGGCGTTGAGTCGCGGCAGCAACTCCTCGCGCGCCTGGAAACGATCGACGGCGTTCCTGACGCCGCAATGGAGAAGCGTTGATCGGTCGCTACGAAATCGTGCGCGAGATCGGCCGCGGTGCGAACGCCGCCGTCTACCTTGCGCGTCACTCGGCTCTGAACAAGTTCGTGGCGCTGAAGGAGCTTTCGAGGTTCGACGCGGGCGACGAGACAGCTGCGGCGAGATTCCTCCACGAGGCACAGCTGGCCGCGAGCTTGACACATCCAAACACCGTCACCGTTTACGACTACTTCGAGCACGAGGGGACGCCCTATATCGCGATGGAGTACTTCGAACGAGGCTCGCTGCGTCCGCTCGTAGGGCGGCTCTCGCCGGCCGAGATCTTCACAGTCCTCGAGGGGTTGCTGGCGGGACTCGCCTGCGCGGAGGGCCACGGCGTTGTCCACCGCGACCTGAAGCCGGAGAACCTGATGCTGACGGACGACGGCCAGATCAAGATTGCCGACTTCGGGATCGCCAAGGCGAGCGCCACCGCAACCGCGAACCTGACGCGCACGGGACTGGTCGTCGGAGCACCGGCGTACATGGCACCCGAACAGGCGAGGGGCGAAGAGACGGGACCGGGGGCAGATCTCTACTCGGCCGGCATCATCGCCTACGAGCTCGTCACCGGGACCGTTCCCTATTCAGGGGCCGATCCGATGTCAATCCTGTGGTGCCACGTCCACGAGCCGCTTCCGCCGCTTGCGTCTCGCGAGCCGGACGTCGACGCGCGGTTCGCGCGGTGGATTGAGCATTTGCTCGAGAAGGAACCGTCTCGTCGCCCCGTGGGCGCACGCGAAGCATTGGAGGAGCTCAGGGCGATCAAAGACGAGGTCGTCGAACGGCCAATGCCTGTCCGTCCGCCGAGGCGCACGGTCAGCGCAATACTCAGTCCCCTTAACCTCGCGGTGGCGCTCGCCGTGGCGGTCGCCGCCGCGGTCTTGGACGCCATCTGGCTCTTCGCCGTTGGGGGCGCCGCGTATGCGGCTCTGGTCGGCATCGCGTATCTCTCCGCACCCGCCCCACCCGCGAAGACTAGGGACGAGACTGGGGAGCGTCCCCGGCGCGATCGTGGGCCTTCCCGACCACGCTTCGGTGCATGACAACCGCACAAGCGAGGTGACCATGATGGCGACGGCAACCGACTCCCTCTTCAGCCTGACGGGCGCGTGGCAGCGCGTCGATACGCAGCGCCCGACTGTTCAGCACCGCCGGCGCACGAAGATTGTTTGCACGCTCGGTCCCGCCTCGGCAGACGGCGGCGTCGAGCGGCTCGCCCGGGCGGGGATGGACGCCGCGCGGCTGAACTTCTCGCATGGAACCCTTGACCACCACCTCGACCAGTTGCGCGCCGTCCGGCTTGCGCAGGACTGTGTCGGCCGACCGCTCGCCGTCATCGCGGATCTGTGTGGGCCGAAGATCCGAGTCGGCCCGCTCTCCGAGCCTCGGGTGGTCGAGCCCGATGACCTCCTGACGCTGGCAGCGAACGCAGCCAACGGCGATCTCGGCGTGACGTACGCGGATCTCCACCGCGCTGTCGAGCCCGGGCGGTCGATCCTGATCAACGACGGAAGGATCAGGCTGCGCGTCGTCGACGTCGAGGGCCAGCGCGTGTCCTGCCGGGTTGAGATCGGCGGGACGATCTCGTCGGGGAAGGGTGTGAACCTCCCGGGAGCTGCGCTCCCGATTCCTGCGTTGACGGCCAAGGACGTGGCCGACCTCGAATTCGCGCTCGCGCACGGCGTCGACTACGTCGCACTCTCTTTCGTTCAGTCCGCCGAGGACGTGTTCGAGCTGCGAGAGCGGATTCAGGCCGCGCGCTCGAACGCGAGGATCATCGCGAAGATCGAGAAGGCCGAGGCGATCCGCAATCTCGACGCGATCATCGAGGCCACGGACGCCGTGATGGTCGCGCGAGGCGATCTCGGCGTTGAGATCGGCGTCTCGGAAGTGCCGCTCCTCCAGAAGCTGATGATCGCGAAGGCGCGGGCGGCGAACCGAATGGTCGTCACCGCGACGCAGATGCTCGAGTCGATGATCGAGAACGCGGAGCCGACGCGGGCGGAGGCCTCCGACGTGGCGAATGCGATCATCGACGGAACTTCCGCGGTCATGTTGTCCGCGGAAACCGCCGTCGGCAAGCATCCGGTCGCGGCAGTCGAGTTCCTCGACACGATCGGCCGCTCTGTCGAGGCCTCGCTCGAATACGAATCGACCGGACCGCGTGGCGACCTCGAGACGGCTGCGATCCTGACCCACGCTGCCTGTGACATCGCCGAGGAGATGGACGCCGCAGCGATCGCCGTTCCCACCGAGACGGGCACGACCGCCCGCCAGGTCTCGAAATGTCGACCCCGCCGTCCGATCGTGGCCGCCGGCGCGAACACACAGGTCCTGCGGCAGCTCGCGCTCGATTGGGGCGTGATCCCGATCCACGTCCAACCCGTTCAGACAATCGAAGAGATGTCCGCGCAAATCGTCGAGCGGATCCACGCAAGCAACCTCGCGGAGGCAGGCGACGTCGTCGTCATGACCGGAAGGACCGATCTCGACGCTCCGGGGGCGACAAACCATGTCCTCGTCCACCGGGTCGCTGGAGGCTAAGCACGGGTGACGATTCCGCGGCCATTGCTCCGACCGAGCGGCGCCACGAAGGCGCGCCTCCTGGTGATCGCTCTTGCCGCAGCCGCGGTCGGCGTGGCGATCGCCGAGAGCGGCGGGTCGGCGTCGGCAGCGGCTCCCCTGCGGCTCGAATTCGTCTACTCACCCGACACCGAGGACCTCCTCGCTCCGCTCATCGAGCGCTTCAACCGTGCCGCGGTCAATGTTCGAGGCCGATCCGTCCGCGTCACCGGCCGCGCGATCACATCCGGCGAAGCGGAGCGCATGATCGCTGACGGCACGCTCAAACCCGCCGTCTGGGGACCGGCATCGTCGCTTTGGGGCGGCCTGCTCAACGCCGACGTTCGCGAAGAGTGGGTCCCACTAGACAACCCCTCGATCGTGCAGTCACCGCAGGTGATCGCAATGCCCGAGCGTACGGCAAGGAAACTTGGTTGGCCCCACCGCCCGATCGGGTGGAAGGACATCCCGAACTTCGCAGCCAACGGCGCGTTCCGGTTCGCCCATCCCAATCCGACTACCTCGACCTCTGGGCTCTCCGCCGTCGCCGCGGAGTACTACGCCGTCACGGGCAAGCTCGCCGGGCTCACGATCGACGACGTCAACCATGCTCGCCACGACGTTCGAAAAATCGAGGCGTCGATCGTCCATTACGCGCCGACCGCCGACGACCTACTTGCCCAACTTGCCCGCTACGGCCCGGCGTACGCATCCGCGGTCGTCGTGCAGGAGACCTCGGTCGTTCACTTCAACGAGCAAAGCCCGTGGCGGCTGGTCGCCATCTATCCGGCCGACGGAACGTTCATGGCCGACTACCCGTACATCGTGCTCGACGGCGCGTGGGTGAACACCGACGAACGGGCGGCCGCGCATACATTCGGGAAGTGGCTCCGCGCCCAGGTAACGCCGAAGGCCGCCGCGCGAAATGGCTACCGGGTGGCGATCCCGGGAGCACCCGTCCTGCCTCCGATCGACCCGCAGCACGGCGCCGATCCGAGCAAACCGGACATGGTCCTGCGGCCGCCGGCGCCCGACGTCCTCACCGCTATCCCGGCCACGTGGAAAGAGGACCGCAGGCTCGCAGACGTCGTGCTCGTTATCGACGCCTCGGCGTCGATGGGCCAAGCGGGTAAGGCGGCGAAGATGAGGCGCGGCGCCCAGATTTTTCTCGATTCGCTGCCGCGCCGTGACCGCGTCGGGCTCGTCGCGTTCAACGGCCGCGCCACGACTGTCGCCCCGCTCGCGCGGCTCGGCGCCAACGAGCACACGCTTCGCGCTGGCCTGGCGGGATGGGCTCCCAGCGGGGGCACCGCGCTCTACGACGCGATCGCGGAAGGCGTCAGGCAGGTCGCTCCGAACGGCTCAGGCAGAACGACCGCGCTCCTCGTGATCACGGACGGAAAGGACGATCGAAGCTACCTCGATCTCGAGGCCTTAACACCGCTCATTCGCCACTCGGGTGTTCCCATCTTCACGATCGCGATCGGAAGTGCGGCTGATCGAGACGCGCTCGAGAAGATCGCAGCGGCGTCGCGGGGCAAGGCATTTACCTCGTCTGCGGACGGCGTCGGAGACGTCTTTCGCGACATCGCGCTCTATTTCTGAACCAGGCGGCCGATGAAAACCGAACTCGAGAGAGCGAACGAGGCTCTTGCGGACGGTCGGGCGGACGAGGCCTCTGTACACGCATGGAACGCGCTCGCCGGCATCGGCCAGGACGGAGCGCCCGAGTTGGCCCGCATCGCGCGACTGCTTGGCGATTCACAACTCCTGCTCGAGATCGAGCGTCGCGGCTTCGCCATTCCAGCCGAGCACGCTCCGGAACCGGAGCCCGGCAAGCGCAAGCCGCTTCTCCGCGTCCTGCGGCTATTGCCGCCTCTAGCGATCGTGCTGATCGTGCTGACTGCCGTCGTCACGAGCATCCCAACGGAATCGGGGGAGCGCCGGCCGACCGACGCGGACGCAGCGTCCAAGGTGAGGTTCACCCGGCCGATCCTCACCAAGATGTCCGGCGTCTGGCTGGTGCCGCTCGGAGATCCGAGAAGCGTGAACGTCGCCCAACTCGCGGCCGACCTCTCCCTGCGCTACCGGATACCGGTCGCGCTGCTGCCAGGCATCGCGTTGCCGAGGTGGACCCTCGATGCGAATGAGAAAAGTCTCGTCGCGGAGCAGCTGATTCTGCTCTTGACGCAGGCCTACCGAGCCAAGGGCGGCGCCGCCATCATCGGGATCACGGACTACGAGATGTATGCGACGGAAGATGGCATCACGCACGTCTTTTCGTGGCGCGCTCAACCTCACTACGGCGTCGTTTCGACCTCGTCGCTCGCCGCCAACATCATCGACCGGCTACGCAGGCATTCGAGGTACGAGCGCACGCGCAAACTCGTTGCGCGCAACATCGGCTTCCTGTACTACCGCCGCCGCATGGTCGACGACCCGCAGAGTCTCCTTCGCCCCCCGATGCACGGCGCCGGCGACATCGACAAGCTGAAGGAGAAGCTCTAAACCTGAGACTCAAAGTCTGATCTCGATGCGGTGTCTTTCGCGGGTTCGAGTCCCGTCGCTCCCGCTGTACGTCCGGTAGCCGGTGACCCGCTCCAGGATCGCCCGGCCAGAGCTCGTGTGGGCTTGGCGCGGCGATGCCTGCGTTCTACGCTTCGGCGGTGGCTGCCTGCGTGAGCTGCGGCATCGAGAACCCGCCGGGGGCACGCTTCTGCGGCGGCTGCGGCGCGCCTCTCGCCCGCCTCTGCCCGGCGTGCGGCGAGGCCAACGACGCGGCGATGCGGTTCTGCAACCAATGCGGTGCGGCTCTCGATGAGACGGCTGCAGCGCCCACTCCGATCCCTCAGCCGGCGGCCGCTCAGTCCGTGGCCGAACGTCGCCTCGTCTCCGTCCTGTTCGCTGACCTCGTTGGCTTCACCTCGGCGTCGGAGAAGCGTGACGCCGAGGAGACGCGCGAGCTGCTCTCACGATATTTCGATACCTGCCGGCGCCTGATCGAGCTCTACGGCGGGACGGTCGAGAAGTTCATCGGCGATGCGGTGATGGCCGTCTGGGGGACGCCGGTCGCGACCGAAGACGACGCCGAGCGTGCCGTCCGTGCCGCGCTCGACCTCGTAGCCGCCGTCTCCGCACTCGGGGACGAGGTGGGCGCCGAGGAGCTGCGGGCTCGCGCCGGCGTCCTGACCGGAGAGGCGGCGGTCACGCTCGGGGCCGAGGGCGAGGGGATGGTCGCCGGTGACCTCGTCAACACGGCGTCGCGGATCCAGTCTGTCGCCCCACCGGGCGCCGTCTACGCGGGCGAAGCGACCAGACGCGCGACGGAGCAGACGATCGCGTACGAGGACGCCGGAGCGCACGAGCTGCAGGGCAAGGGCGGGCTCTTCCCGCTCTTTCGGGCGCTCCGCGTTGTGTCCGGCGCGCGCGGCTCGCTGAAGGCCGAGGGGCTTGAGGCGCCGTTCGTCGGCCGCGACCGGGAACTGCGGCTCGTAAAGGAACTCTTCCACGGCTCAGTCGACGACGGCACCGCGCATCTCGTCTCGATCATCGGAATCGCAGGAATCGGCAAGTCGAGGCTTGCTTGGGAGTTCTTCAAGTACATGGATGGGCTGCCCCAGCTCACCTACTGGCACCGCGGTCGCTGCCTCTCCTACGGCGAGGGTGTCACGTATTGGGCGCTGGCGGACATGGTCAGGATGCGTTGTCGGATCGCCGAGGATGAACAGCCGGCGTCCGCGCTCGAGAAGTTGAGGGCGGTGCTCAGCGAGCACGTTCTCGACGACGAGGAGCGCCGCTTCGTCGAGCCGCGCGTCGCGCACCTGCTCGGCCTGGAGGAAGGACCGCACTATGAGCGCGACGACCTCTTCGCGGCCTGGCGCATCTTCTTCGAGCGCCTGGCCACCGTCAACCCGGTCGCGATGGTGTTCGAGGACATGCAGTGGGCCGACGACTCGCTGCTCGACTTCATCGACTACCTGCTCGAATGGTCGCGCCAGCATCCAATCTTCGTTTGCACGCTCGCGCGGCCGGAGATCCACGAGCGACGCCCGACCTGGGGCGCGGGCCAGCGCAGCTTCACGTCGCTCTACCTGGAGCCGCTCTCGCACCAGGCGATGGAGCAACTCCTCGGCGGGCTCGTGCCGGGCCTGCCCGACGATCTCAGGGCGCGGATCCTCGAACGGGCGGAGGGCGTCCCCCTCTACGCAGTCGAGACGGTCCGGATGATGCTCGACCGCGGTGCGCTCGTTCAAGACGGCCCTGTCTACCGCCCCGCCGCGCCGATCGCCCAGCTCGAGGTGCCGGAGACGCTGCACGCGCTGATCGCCGCGCGGCTCGACGGGCTTGCGCCCGACGAGCGGCACTTGCTCCAAAACGCCGCGGTGCTCGGCAAGACTTTCACCCGCCACGGGCTCGCCACGCTCGCCGGACTCGACGACGAGGAGCTGGAGCCGCTCCTACGCGCGCTCGTGCGCAAGGAGATCCTGTCGGTGCAGGCCGACCCGCGCTCGCCCGAGCACGGCCAGTACTCCTTCGTCCAGGACCTTCTCCGCCACGTCGCCTATGAGACCCTGTCCCGGGCCGACCGCAAGAGCCGGCACCTGGCAGCCGCCGCCCACCTCGAATCCGCGTTCCCGGAAGAGGAGGAGGTCGTCGAGGTGCTTGCCTCTCACTACCTGGACGCCTACCGGGAGGGGCCGGACGCGCCGGACGCCGACGAGATCAAGGTCAAGGCGCACGAGATGCTCGCCCGTGCCGGCGATCGGGCCGCCTCGCTTGCCGCGGCGCGGGAGGCGCAGCGGTACTACCAGCAGGCGGCCGAGCTCGCCGACGACCCGCTCGTCTGCGCCGACCTCGAGGACCGCGCCGGCCGGATGGCGTGGCGCCGAGGGCGCGCCGAGGAGGCACGGTCGCTCTTTGCGCAGGCGCTCGAGATCTTCGATGGCCAGGGCCTGAAGCGTCCGGCTGCGCGAAGTGCCTCCGTCCTCGCAGAGATTGATTTCCGCGACGGCCATACATCGGAGTCGGTTGCTCGTCTCGAGCATGCGCTCGAGTCGCTCACGGGAGAAGAGCCGGACGCCGACGTCGCCGCGGTCGCGGCTCAACTCGGACGCTTCCTGGCGCTCGACTCGCAGTTGGACGCCGCGGCGCCACATCTCGAGCTCGCGCTCGAGCTGGCCGAGGCGCTGAAGCTTCCTGAAGTCTTGACTCAGGCGCTGACGACGAAAGGAGTCGTTCTGACGCGGCGGAACCGTCTCGAGGAGGCTCGCATCCTTCTCGACGGCGCGCTGACGATCGCGCTCGAACACGATATCCCTGCGGCCGCGATCCGTGCGAGCAACAACCTGGCTGTTGTCTTCGAGTCGTCTGACCGCTACGCAGACGCGTTCGCGATCGCCGATGGGGCCGCGGCAATCGCGCGGAGAATCGGAGACAGGAATTGGGAGTCGATGCTGTTCGCCGGACCGATCAGCGCGCTCGTCTTGCTCGGCCGGTGGGACGAGGCGCTGGCGCGCGAGGCGGAGATCAACGCAGCAGGGATGGTCTCCGTCGAACATCTCCTCGTGCACCTCATGGAGATCGACTGCTGGAGAGGCAACGTCGAGCAAGCACGCTCTCGCCTCGAGCGAAGTGCCGAGCTCAAAACGCACGAGAGCGTGGATCACGCCACGGGCTACCGGCTGCACGAGGCGCAGCTCCTTCGAACGGAAGGGAGTCTGCGCGCGGCGCAAGAGGCTCTCGAGCAGGTGCTCGCGGCTCGGTCGGAACTCGGCATCAGCTACCTCCACGTGAAGCTCGGCTTCGTCGAGGCGCTCGAATGTGCCTTCGAGCTCGGAGACACCGGCAAGCTCGAGCAGCTGCTGGAGATCATCGAAGCCTTACGGCCGGGCGAGCGACCGCCGCTGCTGGAGGCGCACGCTGTCCGCTTCCGCGCCAAGCTGGCCGGTGACGCGGCGGCAGCGGAGAAAGACTTTCGCCGTGCGGCCGATATCTTCCGCGAGCGCGAGCTGATCTTCTGGTTCGCGGTCACGCAGCTCGAGCAGGCCGAGTGGCTGAGCGGGCGAGGACGACCCGACGAGGCTCAACCGCTCCTCGTGAACGCGCGCGAGACGTTCAAGCAGCTCGAAGCGAAACCCTGGCTGGAGCGAGTAGACGCATTCCAGATCGCCACCCTGGACGAGATCCCCGCCTAACTCCGGCCTCGGCTTCTTCGCAACCGGATCACGGGGGTAAAGCGCGGGTTCGAGTCCCTGACGGGTTTCAAAACCTAGGTTCGTGATCTCGACCCTTCCGTGGTCGGCTCTGGGAGCATCGGCGGATGCTCCTCTCTTTCGCCTATCTCGCCTTCTCGGCTGTTCTACGGTTGCTCGTCCGAACCCGGAGCAGCGAGCTCGTAAAAGACGTCGAGCTGCTCGTGTTGCGACATCAACTCGTCGTGCTCGGCCGACAAGAGAGACGCGCCTCTCTGCGGCCGGCCGATCGCGCCTTCCTCGCTGCGCTCACCCGGGTGCTGCCGCAGCGCCGACGACATGGGCTGATGGTGACGCCGCAGACACTTCTACGTTGGCACCGGGAGCTGATTCGACGCAAGTGGGCGCAGCCGCGCCGAAGCCCCGGCCGCCCCGCCGTCGACGAGCGCATCCGGCTGCTCGTACTGCGCTTCGCGCGCGAGAACCCGCGCTGGGGCTACCCGCGGATCGCCGGCGAGCTACGGAAGCTCGGCCTGCGCGTGTCGCCGAGCACCGTGCGCCGCCTGCTGCTCGCGGCTGGTCTTAAGCCGGCGCCGCGGCGCTCAGGTCCGAGCTGGCGCGAGTTCCTCCATCGGCAGGCCGCGAGCATGGTCGCCTGCGACTTCTTCACCGTCGAGACGATCTCGCTCCGTCGCTTCTACGTCCTGTTCTTCATCGAGCTCGAAAGCCGCTACGTCCACCTGGCCGGCTGCACGACCAACCCGACCGGCGGCTGGGTCACCCAGCAAGCGCGGAATCTCAGCTTCTCCGGCGTCTTCGAGCGGATGCGCTTCCTGATCCACGACCGCGACAGCAAGTTCACCTCTGCCTTCGACGAGGTCTTCGGCAGCGAAGGGATCAAAGTGATCCACACGCCGATCCGCGCACCACAGGCAAACGCGTACGCGGAGCGCTTCGTTCGCACCGTCCGCGGCGAGTGTCTTGACTGGCTGCTGATCCTCGGCCGCCGCCACCTCGCGCGAGTGCTGCGCATCTATCTCGCGCATTACAACAACGAGCGCCCGCACCGCGGACTCGCGTTGCTCCCGCCCGAATCGCCCGACGCGGCCGCTCAACCGGCCGCTGGCGCGATCGAGCGTCGTGATCGACTCGGTGGCCTGATCCACGAATACCACCGAGCCGCAGCATGAACCGACATTTTGAAACCCCTCACGCATCGGCAACGGCAGGGTCTTAGCGACGGGTGCGCCACTCCACCTTGACATCGGTGCAAGCGGGGGCTGAGCTATTGCCGTGATGCGAGAGGTCACAGCCGTCTGGAGAGCGGCTCGGTTGGTCGCGGCCGCCGTGTTGCTGCTCGTGGTGGCGTGTGCGGCTGCGCCGCTCGCGCCCGCGGCCAGGGACAGCTTCGGGACGCTGACGATGGATGACGGCGTCCCGATTACCGATGAACTGATGCTCCCCGAGGGCCCGCCGCCGGTCGGCGGCTGGCCCGCCGTCCTGCTGCCGCGCCGTCAGATCGATCAGTCGCTCGGGCAGGTGTTCTACGAGCCGCGGCTACGCGGCGCTGCTCTACGTCACCCGCGGTCACGCGGGCTCGGGCGGCGCCGCCGACTTCGCTGGCTTGCGCGACGTCGCCGATTTCCGCGCCGTTCGCGGCTGGCTTGCGGGCCGCCCCGACATCTCTGATACGGCGATCGGCGCCTGGGGCATCTCCTACACGGGCGGGCTGATCCTGAACGCGCTGACGGCGGGCGTCCCGCTGGCGGCGGCGGACGTCCAGGTGGCGTGGAGCGACCTGTACTCGGCCTTTGGCCGCAGGGGATCGCCAAGGTGCCGATGGTCGCGGGGCTGATGATGGAGTCGCCGGTTTTTGCGCCCTTCGCCGCCGACGCGGTCAGGAGCCGCAATCTCAACGCGCTGCGCCCGCTGCTGGCGGAGCGCTCGTCGCTGCCCGAGCTGGGCCAGGTGCGGACGCCCGTTTATCTCTTCCAGGGTCGCGTCGATTGGCTATTCGACATCGCGCAGGCGACCGCCGCCTTCGCGCGCCTGGCCGGCCCGAAGAAGCTGTACGTCGGCAACTTCGGCCATATCCCATCGCCGCAGTCGAACGTTTCGCCGGATGCCGAGTACGTCCTTACGCAGAGCGTCGCCTGGCTCGACCACTTCCTGCGCGGCGTCCCGAACGGCATCGAAGCACCGGCCGTCCAGCTCGCCGCCGCCGGCGGCACCGCGGCCGCG
>Ga0137375_10009829_pt1 | contig 11350 bp, 6 predicted proteins | sample SagtaG_24_FD_104936 | JGI IMG/M metagenome (GOLD analysis project Ga0137375, IMG submission 104936) | Vadose zone soil microbial communities from Sagehorn Ranch, Mendocino, California, USA - Sage1_R_113_16 metaG | ecosystem: Environmental > Terrestrial > Soil > Vadose zone | place: USA... | reverse complement strand
GACGCGACCGTTGACTCCACGGCAGGGCGCGCTATAAACGCGCCTCGCCGGAGCGGAACAGGCCCGTAGCTCAGTGGTAGAGCACTACCTTGACACGGTAGGGGTCGTCGGTTCGATACCGACCGGGCCTACTGAGAACGATGCGGGGACTCGGCGCGCCGGGTCCCCGCAGCCGTTTCCGGGTCCGCCCACGACGACGCGCCGCCGGCTGGCGCCGCCGCACGTCGCCGGGCGATAATCCGCACGGAGATGCTCGCGACCCGATTCGCAACCCGACTCGCGGCGCGACCTGAGCGCGCCTGGGCGCTCGCCGCTTTCATCGCCGGCTTCCTCGTCTACGCTCCCTCGATCGGGAACGGGTTCGCGTTCGATGATCACCCCGTCATCGAGAAGAACCGCTTTCTCCGGTCGGTCGAGGCGCTGCCCCAGCTCGTCTCGAACATCGAGTGGGCCGGAGCGGGGTATCGCAGCCCGTGCTCGTGGCGCCCGCTGATGGCGGTCACCCTCGCCTTGAACCACGCCGCCGGGGGCCTCTCGCCGTGGAGCTACCACGCGACGAACGCGCTGCTCCACGGCGTCGCCTCCATGCTCCTCGTGCTGCTCGGGGTCCGGCTCGGCCTCGCTGCCGCTGCGGCGGGCGCCGGTGCGCTCCTGTTCGCCGTCCACCCGATCCATGTCGAGGCGGTCGCCAACGTCGTCGGCCGCAAGGACGTGCTCGCGACGGTGTTCCTCCTGCTCATGCTCCTCTCCCACGGGTGGGCGGCACGGCGGGGCGGGCTCAGGCTGGTCGCGCCGCTCGCCGCGTACGCGGCCGCCATGCTCTCCAAGGAGGTCGGCGCGGTCGGGCTCGGGCTCGCCGTGCTGCGCGACCTGCTCGCCGAGGACGGCTGCCTTCGCAGTGAAGGGGCGGGCACGCGCCGCAGGGCGATCGTGCTTCACCTCTCCTACGCGGCCGCGCTCGTGGGTTACCTCGTCACCTTCAATGCGGTCACCGGGGGGGCGACGCTGCGCGGGCTCCCCGCCTTCGCCGACAACCCCGCCGCGTACGCACCGCTCGGCGTGCGGCTCATGTCGGCGGTTGCGGTCCTCGGGAAGGGACTCGCGCTGCTGGCGCTCCCCGTTGGTCAGTCCGCCGACTGGTCGTACGACGCGATCCCGCTCGTCACGTCGGCCGTGGACCTGCGGTTCCTAGTCTCCGCGTCCCTGCTCGTCGCGTGGCTGGCGTTGGGCCTGAGGCTCCGCGCCACCCGGCCGCTCGTCCTCCTCGCCCTCGGCTGGCACCTTGCGTCGCTCTCGCCCGTCGCGAACGTGCTGGTGTTCTCGACCGGCACGATCTTCGGCGAACGCTTGCTCTACCTCCCGAGCGCCGCGCTCGCGCTGCTCGCGGGGGACGCATTCGTCGCGCTCCTGTCGCGGACCGCGGGGAGCCTCCGGCCGGCGCTCGCCGCCGGCTGCGCCGCCCTCCTCGTGCTCCTCGCGGCGGGGGCCGTGCGGTACGCCGCTGCATGGGGGAACGAGCTGCGCCTGTTCGAGTGGGCGCGCGAGAGCGCGCCGCGATCGACGAAGGTCCACCACAAGCTCGCCGAGCTGCTCCTCGCCGACGGGCGCGGCGAGGAGGCTCTCGCCGAGATCCGGCTCGCGCTCGAGATCCTCCCCGCGAACGCGCTCGCCGAGGTGACGCACGCGGCGATCCTCCGGAATCTCGGCCGGACGGGCGAACAGGAGCAGAGCGCGCGCCGCGCGCTTGCGCTCATGCCGGCGAACCCCAACGCGGCCTACGAGGTCGCGTGCGTCGAGCGCGACGCGGGCCGGCTGGAAGCGGCGGCGGCGCTGCTCACGCAGGCGATCGGCTGGAACCCCGGGCACGCGCCTGCGCTGTCCGACCTCTCCGCCTGGCACCTCCTTCGCGGCGAGGACGAGCTCGCCCTCGGCCTCGCTGAGCGGGCCGTCGAGGCCAACCCGGACCTCGCAAGCGCCTGGTACAACCTGGGGTTGGCCCGACGCCGCCGAGGCGACGCGGCTCGCGCGCGCCAGGCGTTCACCCGGTTCGTCGAGACCGCCGGGAAGGAATACGCCGCGGAGGCCGCCGCCGTCCGCCGCGAGATGGAGGGCGCTTCGCTCTAGCCGTCCCGCATCGCGTGGCACGGCGGTCCTGGCCCGCGGCCGTCACCGGCGGCGGGTCGAGCCGCTGTCCGCGTCGGCCTCGATCTGGGCGAGCAGGACCCGAGCGACCGGGCGCATGGGGTCGAGCACGAGGCACTCGCGCAGCGCCGCTCTCGCGTCGTCGAATCGCCCGAGGTCGAAGAGCACCGTCCCGAGCACCTCGTACGGCTGCGGCGTGCGCAGCCTTCGGGACGCTGCGTCGAGATACGGAACGGCCGCTCGCAGATCGCCACTGGCCATGAGGGCGAGTCCGAGCTCCAACTGCGTGGCGGGAATCCCGGGCGCGAGCCGCAGCGATTCTTTCAGCGCCAGCGAAGCGTAGGCGGGCTCTCCCTGCTGCATCGACCACGCGGCCACCGCGCGGTACCCGTAGGAGCGGCGATCCGGCTCGTGGCCGGCGGGAGCGCGCGTGGCCCATGCGAGGTACAGCGCTGCTGCTGCAGCGGCGCTCGCGATCGGAACCCAGCGCCGGCTCGCCACCCAGCGCGTGAGCTGCACGCACCCCGCTCCTGCCAGGGGAAGCAGCGAGGCGGTGAGCGGCGCACGATAGCGCGACAGCACGGTGACGACGATCATCGTGGGGATGCTGCCGATGACGGCCACGAGGACGGGGGCGGCCCTGCTCCGCGCCGCGACCGCTCCGATGAACGCGAGCGGCAGCAACAGCACGAACGTGGCGGGCAACGACGCGAACAGTGGGGAAGCGTGCCTGAACAGGTAGAAGTCGACGTTGTTCTCAGCTTCGAAGCCGTGCCAGACGAACAGCAGCTTCTTCAAGTTGAGGAGCACGAAACCCAGCGCCGTTGCGTGCGTCCGCGCCGCGCCCGCGAGCGATTGGAGCATGCCGCCGTCCCCCGTCGCGAGCAGCCGGCCCCAGTCGGCGGAGGCGACCCAACCGACGGCCGGGGCGTCCGCGGTGTGGAACGTCGCCAGCATCGCAGGGGCGGAGCCGTTCAGCGCGAGCAGCGGGACGCCGACGAGGGCGTTGCGGATCATCGCCGGCGAGAGCGCGAGCACGATCCCGACGGCGGTGAGCCCCGCGGCCTTCACCCGATCCTTCGCAGGCGATCGGACGGCCGCGAGCCGCCAGAGCCCGAACAGCGCGGGGAACAGCCAGAAAGTCGTCTTCAACAGCACGGCTGTCCCGAACAGCGCCCCGAGCGCGAACCACCGCCACGCGCGCCCGCCAGGCGCCCACGCCATGGCGAGCGCGAGCCCGAGCGTCGTGTACGCCGCGAGCCCATCGCGCAGCAGGGTCAGCTCGTACATGAGAGGAATGGGCGCGAGCACGGCCAGCACGCCCGCGGCCGCCGCCGCCGACTCCGAGCCCAGCCGGAGCGCCAGCGACCACACCAGCAGCACTCCGGCGGCGCCGAGCGCGAGCTGCCAGGCGAAGACCGCCCAGACGTTCGGTCCCGCGATCGAGTACGTGAGCCCGACGAGGTACGGGTACAGCGGTTCCTGGAAGAACGTCGCACCGCCGAGCCAGTGCTCCCAGAGCCGCCAGGCCACCGCTTCCCCGCCATCGGCGGGATCCGCCGCGATCCCGAGCCGCCCCGGCAGAGATGGGTCCGCCTCGAGCGCTCGCTGGGCGACGGAGAGCATCCAGCCGCATCTCGGGAACGACGGCGCGCGCTGGACGAGGTCGCCCGCCGCGATACGCTGCCCCCACTGGTGGAAGAACGCGTTGTCGGACTCCGTGACGATCTCGTGCGTTCTGGGCAGCGGCCCGCCGGCGATCTGCAGCGAGATGACGAGCCGAATGACGAGCGCAGCCGCCAGGAGGCCGCCGATGACGCGGCCGCGTCGCGCCGCGAGCCACGCGTCCGCGGGAGACGTGGCGCGTTCACGGGTGGGCGGAGCATCCGCGGGCATTGGGAAGAGGCGCAAAGGAGCGAGCGGCGACGTTCGACGCTACTCGACCGTCGTCCGGAGTCAAGCGCCTCCGCCCGGACGGCACGCTCGTCAGCGATTCCGTGAACGGCGGCTTGGCCGCGTACGACGGCCCCCGGCCCGCCGCCGCGAGCGGGGTCGGGCCCGCGGGAACGGGCTGGCCTTTTTCGGGCCTCGAGGCTAAGGCATCGGGGCATGAGCGATTCCGTCAAGGTCACCCTCCCGGACGGCAGCGAGAAGGAGGCGCCGCGGGGCACGACCGTCCTCGACTTCGTGAAGACGTCGATCGGCGCCGGGCTCGCGAAGGCCGCGTACTTCGCGAAGCTCGACGGCGAGCCGGTGGATCTCTCGCGCCGGCTCGACCAGGACGCGAAGCTCGAGGTCGTCACGACGAAGAGCCCGGAGGCGCTCGAGGTCGCGCGCCACGACGCCGCCCACGTGATGGCGAGCGTCGTCCAGAAGCTCTACCCCGGCACCCAGGTGACGATCGGCCCCTCCATCGAGGAGGGCTTCTATTACGACTTCGCGCGCGAGACGCCCTTCACCCCGGAGGACCTCGAGCGGATCGAGAAAGCGACGAACGAGGCGATCGCGGCGGACCTGCCGTTCGTGCGGGACGAGATCTCGATGCCCGAGGCGGTCGCGCTCTTCGAGAGGCTCGGGGAGAAGTACAAGGTCGAGATCGTGAAGGACATCGCCGCGCGCGGCGCGAAGACCCTCACGCTCTACCGGCACGGCGACTGGGTGGACTTCTGCCTCGGCCCGCACGGTCCGTCGACCGGCCGGATCGGCGTCGTGAAGCTCCTCAACGTCGCGGGCGCGTACTGGCGGGGCGACGCGAAGAACGCGATGCTCCAGCGGATCTACGGTACCGCCTTCTTCGACCGGAAGGCGCTCGACGCGCACCTCACGCGGCTCGAGGAGGTGAAGAAGCGCGATCACCGCCGGCTCGGTCCGGCCCTCGGGCTGTTCGCGTTCCACGAGGTCGCGCCTGGCTCCGCGTTCTGGCTGCCGCTCGGGACGACGCTCTACAACGTGCTCTCCGACTCGATGCGCCGCCTGGTCTCGAAGAACGGGTACCAGGAGGTGAAGACGCCGCTCCTCTTCAACAAGCGGCTGTGGGAACAGAGCGGCCACTGGGGCGTGTACCGCGAGAACATGTTCCTCGTCTTCGACAAGGAGGCGGACCCCGCTCTCCCGATCGAGGAGCGGCTCAACACGAGCCTGAAGCCGATGAACTGCCCCTCGCACTACCTCATCTACAAGATGGGGAAGCGCTCGTACCGCGAGCTGCCGATCCGGTACTTCACCGTCGACGTGCTGCACCGGAACGAGCTCTCCGGATCGCTCGGCGGCCTCACCCGCGTCCGGCAGTTCGCGCAGGACGACTCGCACATCTTCCTCATGGAGTCGCAGATCCCCGAGGAGGTGAACCGCATCGTCGCGCTGATGAAGATCGTGTACGGCGCGTTCGGCCTCGAGTTCTCGCTCAAGTTCTCGACGCGCCCGCCGAAGCCGGAGGACCGCGTCGGCGACGACGCGCTCTGGGACAAGGCGGAGGGGGCCCTGCGGGCCGCGCTCGACCGGATCGGCCTGCCGTGGGAGCTCAACGCCGGGGACGGCGCGTTCTACGGCCCGAAGATCGACTTCGTCGTGACGGACTCGCTCGGGCGCAAGTGGCAGACCTGCACGATCCAGCTCGACTACGCGGCGCCGGAGCGGTTCGACCTCACCTACGTCGGGGACGACAATCACGAGCACCGGCCGGTCGTGATCCACCGGGCGATCTACGGCTCGTTCGAGCGGTTCATCGCGATCCTCACCGAGCACTACGCCGGCGCGTTCCCGGCGTGGCTCGCGCCGGTGCAGGCGCGCATCCTCACCGTCTCGGATCGCTTCGACGGCTGGGCGAAGGAGGTCGAGGCGCGGCTCGCAGGGGACGGGTTCCGGGTCGAGCTCGACCACTCGTCGGACAAGCTCGGCGCGAAGATCCGCAACGCGGAGCTCGCGAAGATCCCGTACGCGGTCGTCATCGGTGAGAAGGAGGTCGAGGCGAGGAGCGTCGCGCCGCGGCGCCACGGCGGCGCGGACCTAAAGACCATGCCGCTCGACGCGTTCGTGGCGCTCATGAAGAACGAGGCGACGCCGCCGTACTAGGAACGGGGCGGGCTCTCCACCCCGGCGGGCCCTTGGTGTAAGGTGAGCGCTCATCGGAGGACTCGCCGTGCCCACCTCGACGACCGCCGTGCGCATCGCGCCGCGCACTCCGAGCCCCGACCTCCGGCGCGCGCGTCACCTCGAGGCGCGCACCGCGTTCTGGGATACGCGGGCCGAGATGGCGACGTCGCGCCTCGCGCGGTACTACCACCGGCGACTGGCGGAGGTGTACCGCCAGCTCGTGCCCCCCGGGTCGGCCGTGCTCGAGCTCGGCTGCGGGACGGGGGACCTGCTCGCCGCCCTCGAGCCGTCCGTGGGCGTGGGCGTGGACTTCTCCCCCGGGATGCTGCGCCGCGCACGCGAGCGCCACCCCGCGCTCCGCTTCGTCGAGCAGGACGCGCACGAGCTCGACCTCGGCGGCGAGCTCTTCGACGTGGTCATCCTCTCCGACGCCGTGAACGACCTCTGGGACGTCCAGGCCGTGCTCGAGCGCGTCCGCCTCGCCTGCAAGCCATCGACGCGCGTCCTTCTCAACTGCCACAGCCGCCTGTGGGAGTTGCCGCTCGCCGTCGCGGCGCGCCTCGGCCTCGCGCGGCCCGTGCTGCGCCAGAACTGGCTGACGACGAGCGATCTCGAGAACCTGCTCCGGCTCGCGGGGTTCGAGACCTTGCGCACGTTCCAGGACGTGCTCTGGCCGATCGCGACGCCCGGCCTCGCGCGGTTCGCCAACACCGTGCTCGCGAAGCTCCCGCTCTTCCGCTGGTGCGCCCTGACGAACTTCATGGTGGCGCGTCCGGCGCCGTCGCGCGAGCGGCCCGATCGGCCGCCCGTCGTGTCGGTGATCGTTCCGGCGCGCAACGAGGCCGGGAACATCGAGCAGATCCTGGCGCGCACGCCGGAGATGGGCGCAGGCACCGAGCTCGTGTTCGTGGAGGGGCACTCGACCGACGACACGTACGCGGTGATCGAGCGTTCCATCGCCGCGCACCCGGAGCGCCGCTGCCGGCTCCTGCGCCAGCAGGGCAAGGGCAAGGGCGACGCCGTTCGGCTCGGGTTCGCCGAGGCGAAGGGCGACGTGCTCATGATCCTGGACGCCGATCTCACTGTCCCTCCGGAGGACCTGCCCCGTTTCTACGCCGCGCTCGTTGACGGCGCCGCCGAGTTCGTGAACGGCGTGCGGCTCGTGTACCCGATGGAGGACCGGGCGATGCGCTTCCTCAACCTCCTGGGGAACAAGTTCTTCAGCCTCGCGTTCTCCTGGCTCCTCGGTCAGTCCATCAAGGACACCCTCTGCGGCACGAAGGTCCTCTCGCGCCGCGACTACGAGCGGATCGTGCGGAACCGCTCCTACTTCGGCGACTTCGATCCGTTTGGCGACTTCGACCTCATCTTCGGGGCCGCGAAGCAGAATCTGAAGATCGCGGACCTTCCCGTCCGCTACGGCGAGCGGACCTACGGGACCACGAACATCCAGCGGTTCCGGCACGGCCTGCTGCTCCTCCGCATGGTCGTGTTCGCGGCGGGGCGCATCAAGTTCGTCTGAGCGAGGGCTGGCCGGAGCGCGCGCGAGCGATGGGCACCGGGACGAAGCTCGTGAAGGCGCTGCTCACGGATCCGCGCACGCGGGGGCTCGATCTCGACGACCCCGCGCAGACGGCCGTGCGCCGCCGCTTCCTGCGGGAGAAGCGGTTCCTGTGCGCGATCTACGAGGACTGGTATCGCTGGATCGTGACGTCCTTGCCGGCCGGCGACGACCCGGTGCTCGAGCTGGGCTCGGGCCCCGGGTTCCTGGCCGAGTACATCCCCGGCCTCGTCACGTCCGAGGTGTTCCCCTGCGAAGGCGTGCGCACGGTCGCCGACGCGCGGCGGCTCCCGTTCGTGGACGGCGGCCTGAGGGCGATCGTCATGACGGACGTCCTGCACCACGTCCCGGACGTCGGCGCGTTCTTCCGCGAAGCGGCACGGACGCTCCGCCCCGGCGGCGCGATCCTCATGATCGAGCCCTGGAACACCGCGCTCGCGCGCCTCGTCTGGACGCGCCTCCACCACGAGCCGTTCGAGCCGCGGGCCGAGCGGTGGGAGTTCGCCGCGTCGGGGCCGCTCTCGGGCGCGAACACCGCGCTCCCCTGGATCGTCTTCGCGCGCGACCGCGATCGGTTCGCGCGCGAGTTCCCGTCGCTCGAGGTTCGCGGCGTGGAGCCGTTCATGCCGCTGCGGTACCTCGTGTCCGGCGGGATCTCGATGAGGGCCCTGCAGCCGGGGTGGGCGGCGGGCGTATGGCGGTGGATCGAGGCGCTGCTCACGCCGTGGCGGAGCCGCCTCGGGATGTTCGCGAAGATCGACGTGAGGCGCAGGTGAGCGGCCCGGAGCCGGCGCTCCTCCGCGCCGTAGGGCGCCACGGGGCGCTGATCGGCCGAGCGAGGAGGCGTCGCCGGCGGACTGCGGGTGAGACCGGCGTCCGACAAGCGCGCTTGACCGAGGCCGCGCCGGCGGCTAATATTTCGTTTCCGTGTCTTTCGTAAGCTGCCAGCATCGACTTCTTCGCCCGGCGGGAGAGGCTTCCCGGCCAGGCTAGTTGTGCTGCGCCGCGACCTCTTCCGCCGAAACGGCCGGAGAGGTTGCCCTCGACAGACGAGACAACTCTTCCGGCCCCTCTCACCCAGGAGCCAGGAAACGTCATGTCGAGCCCGAACCAGCCGAACAGCCCGCCGAGCGCCGCCCCGGTTTCATTCTCCGGGGAGTCTGGTAATGTACGCGGTTCACAAAACGGCCGAGACGCCCAAGCGCCCGAAAACACGGGAGTTCGCGTGAGCACAGCCCCGCAGGACCGCGTCATCATCTTCGACACCACGCTCCGGGACGGCGAGCAGTCGCCCGGCGCCTCGATGAACCTCGAGCAGAAGCTCCAGGTTGCGCGGGCGCTCCGCGATCTGGGCGTCGACGTGATCGAGGCGGGCTTCGCCGCCGCGTCGCCCGGCGATCTCGAGGCGATTCGCGCGGTGGGCCAGCAGATCGAGGGGCCGGTCGTCGCGAGCCTCTCGCGCTGCAACAAGGGCGACATCGCCGCCTCCTGGGAGGCGCTCAAGGATTCGCCCCACCGCCGCTGCCACGTCTTCCTCGCCACCTCGCCCATCCACCGCGATTTCAAGCTGAAGCTCGTGAAGGAGGAGATCATCAAGCGCTCCGTCGAGGGCGTGAAGATGGCGCGCGAGAAGTTCGACGACGTCGAGTTCTCCGCGGAGGACTCGGCCCGCACCGAGCTCGAGTTCCTCGCCGAGGTGATCGAGCGCGCGATCGAGGCGGGCGCCGGCACGGTGAACATCCCCGACACGGTCGGATACGCGCTGCCCACCACGTACGCGGAGACGATCCGCTACCTCCGCAAGCACGTCCGGAACATCGAGAAGGCGGTCATCTCGGTCCACTGCCACAACGACCTCGGCCTCGCCGTCGCGAACAGCCTCGCGGGCGTGATGGAGGGCGCGCGCCAGGTGGAGTGCACCATCAACGGGATCGGCGAGCGCGCCGGGAACGCGTCGCTCGAGGAGATCGTGATGGCGTTCCGCACGCGGGCCGACGTGCTCCGCGTCCGCACCGGCGTGAGGACCGAGCGGCTCTACCCGACGAGCCGGCTCGTCTCGCAGGTGACCGGGCTGCACGTGCAGCGGAACAAGGCCATCGTCGGCCAGAACGCGTTCGCGCACGAGGCGGGCATCCACCAGCACGGGATGCTCACGCACCGCGAGACGTACGAGATCATGCGGCCGGAGGAGGTCGGGTTCGCGAAGAGCCAGCTCGTCCTCGGCAAGCACTCTGGACGTCACGCGCTGAAGGAGAGGCTCGTCGCCCTCGGCTACCAGCTCGAGGACGCGCAGGTCGACAAGGTCTTCACCGACTTCAAGACGCTCGCCGACAAGAAGAAGGACATCTACGACGCCGACATCGAGGCGCTCGTCGTCCACGGCCAGATCCTCGGGAAGGGGAGCGTCGCGTGGGAGCTCGACGCGCTCTCGACGACCTCCGGCACCGGCACGCTGCCGTGCGCGTCGATCGCGCTCCGCTCCGCCGACGGCGCCCGGATCCAGGAGGTCGCGTCGGGCGACGGCCCGGTCGACGCGGTCTTCAAGGCCATCGAGAAGATCACCGGGATCACGGTGAAGCTCCGCGACTACCAGATCGCGAGCGTGTCGAAGGGCGAGGACGCGCAGGGTGAGGTCTCGATCGAGGTCGAGCACCGCACCGGCGTGTACCGGGCGCGCGCGCTCTCCACCGACATCATCGAGGGCTCTGCGCGGGCGTTCCTCGAGGTGATGAACCGGATCGCGCTGAAGGGACCGCTGCCGAAGTCCGAGGCGCGCCCCGAGCTGATGGGGACGCCATGATGGGCACGACCGACGGGAAGCAGGGCGCGAGGACGCTCTTCGAGAAGGTCTGGGACGCGCACGTGGTGCGCGCCGAGACGACGGACACGCCGGCGGTCCTCTACGTCGACCTTCACCTCATGCACGAGGTGACGAGCCCGCAGGCGTTCTCGACGCTGCGCGAGCGCGGCCTGAAGGTCCGCCGCCCCGATCGGACGCTCGCCACGACGGATCACTCGACGCCGACGCTCCCGCGCCTGCCCGACGGCCGCTGGCCGTTCTTCGACGCGCAGAACGCAGCGCAGGTCGCGCAGATCGAGAAGAACGCGAAGGACTTCGGGGTCGAGCTCCACGGCCTCGGAGACGCGCAGCAGGGCGTCGTCCACGTCTTCGGACCGGAGATGGGCGCGACCCAGCCCGGGATGACGGTCGTCTGCGGAGACAGCCACACCGCGACGCACGGCGCGTTCGGCGCGCTCGCGTTCGGCATCGGCACCTCCGAGGTGGGCCACGTCCTCGCGACGCAGTGCCTGCTGCAGCGCAAGCCGAGGTCGCTCGCGATCCGGGTGGATGGCAAGCTCCAGCCGGGCGTCACCGCGAAGGACCTCGTCCTCGCGATCATCGCCCAGATCGGCGTCGGCGGCGGCACCGGCCACGTCATGGAGTTCATCGGCCCGGCGGTCCGCGCCCTCACGATGGAAGGGCGCATGACCCTGTGCAACATGGCGATCGAGGGCGGCGCCCGCGCCGGCCTCGTCGCGCCCGACGACACGACG
>Ga0137375_10009825_pt1 | contig 11351 bp, 10 predicted proteins | sample SagtaG_24_FD_104936 | JGI IMG/M metagenome (GOLD analysis project Ga0137375, IMG submission 104936) | Vadose zone soil microbial communities from Sagehorn Ranch, Mendocino, California, USA - Sage1_R_113_16 metaG | ecosystem: Environmental > Terrestrial > Soil > Vadose zone | place: USA... | reverse complement strand
CGGGCCATGGCCAGGCGCAGCCAGACCACCTGGCACAGCAGCGCACAGAACCCGGAGATGACGAAGAAAGCAAAGAACCAGCGGTCTCGCAAGGGATCCCTCCGGGGCCGACGCCCGCGGCGCGCAGGTTATACGAAGGTGTCCGCCCTTTGTGAAGGCGGGGCCGATCGGGAACAATCGCGGCGATGAGCGACGCGACGTTCGCAGACCTTCGCGCCTTCATGGGGGCGCTACGGCGGCAGGGCGACCTGGCCGTGATCGAAGCGCCCGTGGACGCGCGCCTCGAGGCGGCCGAGATCCATCGCCGCATCATCGCCGCCGGCGGACCCGCGCTCTTGTTCACGAACGTCCGCGGGGCCGACTTCCCTCTCGTCACCAACCTCTTCGGCACGCGCGCACGCGCGGAGCTGGCCTTCGGCCGGCGGCCCCACCTGCTCGTCCGCCGCCTGGCCGAGCTGGCGCAGACCCTGCTCCCGCCCACGCCGGGCAAGGTCTGGGCCGCGCGGGACGTGCTCGCGAATGCGTGGCGGGTGGGAACGCGGCGCCGCCAGGGAGGGCCGGTCACGCAGGTCGTGGAGCGCGAGGTGCGACTGGAGCGCCTCCCCGTCCTCACCTGCTGGCCGGAGGACGGAGGCCCCTTCGTCACCCTCCCCGCGGTCTACACCGAGCATCCGCAGCGCCCGGGGCACAACCTCGGCATCTACCGCATGCAGGTCTTCGACTCAGGCACGACGGGCATGCACTGGCAGATCGGAAAGGGCGGAGGCTTCCACTACGCGGCCGCGGAAGCCGCGGGCCAGACCCTGCCCGTGACCGTGTTCCTGGGCGGACCGCCGGCCCTCATGCTCGCCGCGGTCGCTCCCCTCCCCGAGAACGTCCCCGAGCTGATGCTGGCCTCACTGCTGATGGGCCGGCGCATCGACCTCAGTCCCGGCCCGGGGCCGCACCCTCTGGTGTCGAACGCGGAGTTCGCGCTGATCGGCCGCGTCCCTCCGGCCCGGCGGCACCCCGAAGGTCCCTTCGGGGATCACTATGGCTACTACTCGCTCCAGCACGACTATCCCGTCTTCGAGGTGGAGAAGGTCGCGCGCCGGCGCGACGCCATCTATCCCGCGACCGTGGTCGGCAAGCCGCGCCAGGAGGACTTCTACATCGGCGATCTCCTCCAGGAGCTGCTCTCTCCCCTGTTCCCGCTCGTGATGCCGGGCGTGGAGGGACTCTGGAGCTACGGCGAGACCGGGTACCACTCACTGGCGGCGGCGATCGTGAAGGAGCGCTACGGGCGCGAGGCCATGGCCAGCGCGTTCCGCATCCTCGGGGAGGGACAGCTCTCGCTCACCAAGTTCCTGCTCCTGACCGACCGGCCCGTGGACCTGCGCAACTTCTCCGCGACCCTCGAGCACGTGCTCGCACGCACGCGGCCCGAGACCGACCTCTACGTCTTCGCGAACCTCTCCATGGACACCCTCGACTACACGGGACCGCGCGTGAACGAGGGATCCAAGGGCATCTGGCTCGGGCTGGGCGATCCCGTGCGCGCGCTGCCCCGCGCGTTCTCCCCGCGCGTGCCCGTCCCCTCCGACGTGACCGACGTACGGGTGTTCTGCGCGGGCTGCCTCGTGATCGGGGGACCGTCTTACGCGCGGGAGGCAGAGGCGGGAGCACGCCTGGCTGCCCACCCCGCCTTCGCGGACTGGCCGCTCCTCGTCCTGACCGACGAGCCGCGGCGCGCCGCGCAGAGCGCGATGAACTTCCTGTGGACCACGTTCACGCGCTTCGAGCCCGCTGCCGACATCCATGCCGCCGGGCGGACGCTCGTTCGCAACCACGTCTCGCTGCGGCCGCCGATCCTCATCGACGCGCGCCTCAAGCCCGGATTCCCGCGCGAGCTCCGCGCGGACGAGGAGACCGCGGCCACCGTCACCCGGCGCTGGAAGGAGTACTTCCCCGCCGGGATGGAGATGGGCGACAGTGATGCGGCCCACCTGGACCGGTTCGGACCTTGACCGGCCCCCCCTTGTCCGTATAATCGCGCCGGCTCGGGACTTTCCCGGCTTCCGTACAGTCCGATCAGGGTCGCGCGACGCGGCGCGACAGGCCGCTCCGAATCGCCCGTGGGGGTGTTGAGGATGAGACCTCGCTGCGCCGTCGGCGCCGCCGTGCTGCTGCTGCTGCCGACCCATCTGGCCAGCCAGTTGCCGGCGTCGGTCGAAGAGGGAGCCGTTGCCGCCGAGCAGATCGCGGTGGCGACGGTGACCGCGGCCGTCGAGCAGCCCGCGCACGTCCTCCAGGGGACGATCGGCCGGCGCACCAACCTCGGCGCGATGCTCCGCGACACCCTCCGCCCGTCGGGAGTCCACCGGCTGGTCGAGGCCTCGCGTCCCGTCTACGACCTGGCCCGCGTGTCGGTCGGACATCCCTTCGGCGTCACCTTCGGGCCCGACGGCCTCCTCGCCGCCTTCACCTACGGCATCGACGAGCTGCGCACGCTGCGCGTCACGCGCAAGGGGGAGGACTATCAGGCGGAGGTGCTCACGCGCGAGTACGAGGTGAAGGTCGCCTCCGTGCACGGCGAGATCACGTCCAGCCTCTTCGGCGCGGTGAGCGCCGCGGGCGAGGAGGACCAGCTCGCCCTGGACCTCGCGGACATCTTCATGTGGGACGTCGACTTCAACACGGAGCTGCAGAAGGGCGACTCCTTCCGCGTCGCCGTCGAGAAGATGTCGCTGGACGGGAAGCTGAGCCGCTACGGCCGCATCCTCTCCGCCGAGCTCGTGCGCGGCGAGCGCGTGATCCAGGCCGTCCGCTTCGAAGGCAGGAACGGGCCCGGCTACTACATGCCCGACGGCCGTCCCATGCGGAAGGCCTTCCTGCGCTCGCCGCTGCGCTTCACGCGGATCAGCTCGGGGTTCACGCACGCGCGTCTGCACCCGATCCTGAACGTGATGCGCCCCCACCTGGGCGTCGACTTCGCGGCGCCCATCGGCACCCCGGTGCGCGCCTCCGCCGACGGTGTGGTCCTCCAGGCGGGCGTCGACGGCGGGTACGGCAAGGTCGTGCGCATGCGGCACCCCAACGGGTACACCACGCTCTACGGCCACCTTTCGCGGATCAACGTGAAGGTGGCCCAGCACCTGACCCAGAGCACGGTCCTCGGCCTGGTGGGCATGACCGGCCTCGCCACCGGCCCCCACCTCGACTACCGGATGACCAGGGACGGAGTCTTCGTGAACCCGCTCAAGATCCAGTCCCCACCCGCCGACCCCATCGCGGCGGACGAGGAGAACGCCTTCCAGGCCGCACGCGATCAACAGCTCGCCCTGCTCGGCCCGGCCCCCGCCGGCGAGGCCATGGCCGATGCGGGCCACGCGCCGGCGCGCAGCGCAGCGCGCACCTTCTCCGGCGCCTCGCCCTAGAGCCGGGCCAAAGTCCTTGTTCACCGGCAAGAACGTCGTCCGCGCCTTCCTCGTCTTCGTGCCGGTGGCCCTCTGGATGGGCTCGACCCACGCCTCCCCGACCTGGGTCTTCGTCGTCTCCTGCCTGGCCATCCTGCCCCTGGCCGGGCTCATGGGCGAGGCCACCGAGCACCTCACCCATCACACCGGACCCGGCGTGGGCGGGCTGCTCAACGCGAGCTTCGGGAACGCGGCCGAGCTGATCATCGCCTTCATGGCCCTGCGCGCCGGTGAGAAGGAGATCGTCAAGGCCTCGCTGACCGGCTCCATCATCGGGAACCTGCTCATGGTCCTCGGCCTGGCCATGCTCCTCGGGGGGTGGAAGCGGAAGGAGCTGAGGTTCAGCCGCCTGGCCGCGGAGAGCGGCAGCAGCATGATGGTGCTGGCGGTCGTCGGCCTGGTCATCCCCGCGATCTACGCCCAGGTCACGAACCACACCCATCCCGAGCACACGGAGTCGATCAGCTTCGACATCTCCATCGTCCTCATCGCGTGCTACGCGGCCAGCCTGTTCTTCTCGCTCAAGACCCATCAGCACCTGTTCGCGGGCGAGGCGGGCGGGGGGCTCGACGAGGAGCACGTGGGCGCGGTGTGGTCCAAGGCCACGAGCATCGCCGTCCTGGTGGTGGCCGCCGGTCTGGTGGGCTGGGTGAGCGAGTTCCTCGTGCATGCCGTCGGCGAGGCGGGCACGCGGTTGGGGCTTCGGAAGGTGTTCATGGGCGTGGTGGTGGTGGCGGTGGTGGGCAACGCGGCCGAGCACTCCACGGCCGTGATCGTGGCCCTGAAGGGCAAGATGGACCTCGCCCTGGGCATCGCCATGGGCTCGTCCATGCAGATCGCGCTCTTCGTGGCGCCCGTGCTCGTCATCGCCGGCCACCTGATGGGCACGCCGCTGGGCCTGGAGTTCACCATCCTCGAGGTGGTCGCGATCATGCTGTCCGTGGCCGCCGTCACCCTGCTCGTCCTCGACGGCAAGACGAACTGGTTCGAGGGCGTCCAGCTCCTCGCCATCTACGTGATCCTGGCCTGCGCGTTCTTCTACATCTAGACTGTCTGGCGTTGGAGTCCTCAAATGAGCACTCTCAGTGTCCGCCTTCCTAACTCCCTCCATCGTCACCTGCGAGAGCTCGCGGAACGAGAGGGCGTGTCGATGAACCAGCTCATCAGCTCCGCGGTGGGTGAGAAGCTGGCTTCTCTCATGACCGAGGACTATCTGGCTCGGGCCAGCCGCGGCCGCCGCAAGGCGTACGCGGGTGTTCTTCGCAGGGTCCCGGATGTGCCGCCAGATGAAAGAGACAAGCTGTCGAACAGTCGGCTGCTGCGGAGGAGGCGGACGCGAGCGACGAAGCCACGTCGCTGATCCGCGCTTCGCTCGGGGCTCGTCGCGGCCCCTCCCGGCCTGATACACTTCTGAGCGTGCGGAAGACCGCCATCCTGACCCTCGCCGCCGTCCTGGCCGCCCGCTTGGGCGCGGGGCAAACCGAGGTGCGCCGGGTGGGCGACACGCTCGACGTGCGGGCCACCGCCGCGCCCGTGGCCGAGGTGCTGGACCGCATCGCGCGCGAGACGGGGATGAAGGTCACCTACGACGGCGCGCCGCCGCGGGCGCGCGTCAGCGTGACCCTCAGCCGGGTGACGCCCGCGCAGGCCGTCCTGCGCGTGCTGGAAGGCCAGGGCCTGAACTACGCGCTGCGCATGGACCCGCGCGCCGTCCGCGTCGAGACCCTGCTCATGGTGGCGGGCAGCGGCGGGGGGATGGGGACGGTGGCTCCGGCGCCGCCGACGCGACCCATACCGGGCACCCGCCAGATCGACCGTGAGCCGGACGTGGCGGAGCCGGACGACGAGACGCCCGCAGAGGCGCCGGCGCCCAATCCGGAGCAGCGCAAGCCGTTCCCGTTCCCCGGCGGCCCGAGCGGGCCGGCCATGCCGTTGATGCTGCCGACGCCACCGCCGCCCACGACGGCGGCCTCGCCCTCCCCCGCGGCACCCCAGAACCCGCAGGACTGACCCCGCAGGGGACGTCTCCTCAGGGCCGCGGGCGGGGACTCGCCGGGGGCAGTCCGCTTCCCCCCGTCCCGCCGGGGAGACGATTGGGGCCCTGGTTGCGGCCCAGGAGGCGCGGCTGGCCGGCCAGGAAGAGCCATTGGTCGTACCGGGTCCGCCCGTTGAACAGCCTCAAGCTGGTGTCGTGGCTGAAGCTGGCCACGCCCACGATCACGCCCACCGACGTGCCTCCCGCGGGTCCGAATGCGGAGGCGGGCGGGGATGGGCTGGGCCGGGGGCTCGCGCCGGTGCCGGGGCTCGCGCCAGCGCGTGGGCTCGCCCCGCCCGTCGGGGTCGCGGACACCGGCATCGCCTCCCCGGGACGGACGATGCGCCACTTTCCGTCCTTCACCATGGGGTCCTTGTACTGCCGGCGGAGGTACTTTCCCTTGACCAGCACGTCGAACGACGGCGGGAACGCGTTGCCGTTCTTGCGCTGGTACTCCTCGACCGCGCGCGCGATCTGGTCGCCGCGGAAGTACAGCTCCTGCTCGCGGTCGTCCTGCATCACGTAGCGCCAGGTGGGCACCGCCACCCCCATGAGGATCATCATGACGGTGATGCCGGCGAGGACGATGACGAGGGAGAAGCCGCGCGCGCTCCCCGGCTCCGGTCCGTTCGGAGACATGCCTAGCGAGGGGCGGGCACTTCGGGCTTGACCCGCTCCAGGACCTTGCGCACGTAGGCGAGCGTCTCCGGGTAGGGCGGTACGCCCCCGTGACGCGCCACCGCGCCTTCGCCCGCGTTGTAGGCGGCCAGGGCGCGCTTGACGTCGCCGTCGTAGCGCTCGATGAGCGCGCGCAGGTAGCGCGTGCCGCCGTCGAGGTTGGCCGCGGGGTCAAACGAGTCCTTGACCCCCAGCGCGCGCGCCGTGTACGGCATGAGCTGCATCAGCCCCTGCGCGCCCTTGGGCGACACCGCGTCGGGGCGGAACCCGGATTCCACCGCCACCACCGCCTGCACGAGGTCCGGATCGAGCGAGTGGCGGCGCGCCGCCGCGATGGCCATCGCGGCCAGGTCCTTCCCTCCGGCCGCCGCCGGAACCACCTCGTCGAGGACCTCGTCCGGGACCACGCCGCGCAGCTCCGTCGCCGCCACTCCAACCTCTCCGCCGCCCTTCAGGGACAGGACCACCATCGCCCCGTCGCGGCGCTGGGCGGTGACCTTGAGCGTGGTCCCGCTCGACAGCAGCGCGATGTCGGCCTGAGCCCAGGAGCCCAGGCCGAGGAAGAGGACGGCGCCGGCGGAGACGAGAGCGGGGCCCTTCATGAGATCGGGATGATCAACGGATCCGAGGTAACCGTGACCCCCGCGCCGATCGCTGAGGCGCGGACCTGGGCGTTGCCGGCGGTGTCACGTTTCGTGCGCATCACGTTCTCGGCCTCCCCGCTCTGGTTCGTGAACACGGGTCCCTGCACGTCGAAGAACTCGGTGGCCTTATCCGTGACGACGTCGAAGAAGACGGGCACGTTCGGAATCCCGTTTCCATTCTCGTCGATCACGCGCGCGAAAACATGTGTCGAATTGGAGACGGTGATCCGCGGAGGGTCGGCGCGCACGCAGCACACCGCCTTCACGCGCACGTTCCCCACCGTTACCGTGGTCGAGGCGGACCCGGTGCCGCTCACGCCGCCCCCCGGTGCCGGGCTCGCGCCGGGGCTGGCGGTCGTGGTCGGCGCCGCTCCCCCGCAGATCGCGCTGATGTGAGCGACTCCCGACCGGCTGTCGGACGTGAAGTTCACGCGCGCGATGCCGTCCCTGGTCTTGCCTTGGGGGTCGATGAAGCCGATGTCCGTGAAGAAAAGGAGCACCGTCCCGTCCGAGACGGTGGTCCCCGCCGGCTCGATCACGAGCGCGGTGATGGCGGAGACGCCGCCGTCGGAAGCGACGAAGGGAGGGTTGGCGTTCAAGCTGCAGGTGGATCCGGGGGGGGCGGTGAAGAGCACACCCGCGCAGGCGGCCAGCAAGCCCACAACACCGACGGCGAGGGCCAGGCGGCGAAGCCGGCCCGTCATTGCGCCACCCGGATGCGCGACACGGCCGCGACGGGAACGGTCGCGGTCGAGGTGCCGGTGGTGAGCGAGAGCCCCTCCACCGTGATCGTGACCACTCCCGCCCTCAGGGCCCGGAACGAGACCGTAGCCACGACGCCGGAGCCGGCCGACCCCGAGGACCGCGTGAACTGCGCCCGCACCCGGCCGCTCTCGATCCCGCGGTTCACGCCCACCGGAGACCCGTCGAGCGTGAGCAAGGGGCCCGGGGAGACGTCCTGAGCCTCCAGCACGGCGGGGTCGTAGGTCATGGTCATGTCGACGCCGCGAAGATCCTGTGCCCCCATGACCACCAGTCCTACCGTCCCCGTTCCCCCCACGGGAATGCGGATCTCCGCGGGACTCAGGACGGCCGCCGCCACGCCCCCGGCGCCTCCCGGCACCGCGCCGGGCCCACTGCTGCGCGGGACTTCGCCCGGGGAACCTCCAATCGTAGCAGACGCCTCTTCCTGGGGCACGCCCGTGATCGGAGAGGGTGACGGGCTCGGCGCGGGCAGCACCGGCGGAGTCACGCCCGCGGGCGGACCCACGCCGGCGGCGGGCGGAATGAGGGGTGGAGCGCCCGGCGGCGGCACCGGCGGGGAGAGCGACCCCGGAGCGGGGGCGCCGAGCGAGGGTGACGGGGCCGGGGCCGCCGGCGCCACGGGGGACGGCGTCGTTCCCACCGGCGGAGCGAGCTGATCCTCGGGAAGGCCCAGTTGCGGGCGCGCTCCCGTCCCCATCCGCGTCAGCTCGCGCGTGCCGATGAGCACGGACTGCAGGTCGGCCGTCGTGACCTTGGGCGCGCGCACGAGGTGCGGGGTGATCGACATCATGATCTCCTGGTCCTCGTGGGTCCTCTTTCGGGAGGTGAGGATCTTGTTCAGGATGGGGATGCTCTGCACCCCCAGGATCCCGGCGAAGGTGTCCGTGTCGAGGCCTTGCAGGAGGCCGCCGAGGAGGGTCGTCTCCCCGTCGTGGAGCCGGAGCGTGCCCGTGACCTTGCGCGTCAGGAACGTGGGGACGTTGAGCGGGTTCGCACCCGTGCCCACGTTGCGATCGGCCCCGATGGAGCTGAACTCCGCGTCCATCTCCAGCGTGATGTCCCCGTTCGGGTTCACGCGCGGAGTGATCTCGAGGTTCACTCCGACGTTCTTGTAGTTGAACGACGTGGCGGGGGCGAAGCTGCTGGTGCCGGCCTGGGTCGCAGTGAAGGTGGTCACCGGGATGGGCACCTCGGTGCCGATGCGCAGGCTCGTCTTCTTGCCCTCCGCCGCGCGCAAACGCGGATTGGCCAGGATGCGGCTCGTGTCCTCATTCTGCAGGAACCGGACCAGGATCCCGCGCGGGATGCTGAGCACGAAATCGGAGACGTTCAGCGAGGAGAGCACCTGGGCGCGGATGTTGGTCACGTTGCCTCCGTCTTCGCCGGGGCTGCCGGTGGGCGCGAACGTGGCCGACGCCGAGTAGTTCGAGAGCTCGATGCCGTATTGCTTGAGCTTGTTGCGGTTGACCTCGAGGATCTCCAGCTCGACCATCACTTCCCCGCGCGCCTTGTCGTGGAGCTCGACCAGCCGCTCCGCGACCGCGATCTCGTCCGGAGTCCCGAACACGGTCATGGCTCCGAGGGTGGCGTTGGAGACGACGGTCAGGGTCTGGCTGCCGATCCCCGTCTTGATCAGGGTCTCCACGTCCTTGGTCTCGGCGTTCTCCAGGTAGAACGTGCGCAGGACGCGCTCGTCGTAGGTCCGGCGCTTGGCCGCCTGCTCGTCGACCACGATGATCGTGCTGGGGTCGAGGACCTTGTAGAAGAGCCGGTTCACGAAGGTGAGGCGGTCGAGGGCGTTCTGGAAGGTCTCGTTGCGCAGGTCCACCGAGACCGGCTTGTCGCGGAACTGGGAATCGAAGAGGACGTTGACGCCGGCCAGCCGCCCCATCGTCTCCAGGATCTTCTGGAGGCTGGTGTTCTCGAACTTGATCGAGATGGGGGCGTTGCTCTGGGGCGAGAGCACGGGGAGGGGCCCCGGCCCCGCCTGGGCCCGCGCCTTCACCGTGTCGTACTCCGACAGGCGGCGGCGCTCGAGGTCGCGCAGGCGGATGCGGTCCTGCACGATGGCGAGGTCGTCGGCGGCGGACTTGTTGCCGGGATCGTAGTTGGCCGCGATCTGCAGCTCTTCCGCCGCCTTGGTGAGCTCCTCGGCCAGGAGGTGCCGCCGGGCCAGGTCGTAGTGCTGCCGGCTGGCCTGGATGCGCGCGTTCTCGAGCGCGATCTTGTAGCCGATGTTGTCGGGGTTCTTCTGGAGGGCGCGGGTGAAGCGGGCGACGGCCAGGTCCCAGTTCCCCTTCCGCGCCTCTCCCTGCCCCTGCCGGTAGGCCCAAGTGGCCGCGCAGCCGGTCTCGAACAGGAGCGCCAGGGCCAGGACCGCCCACGCCGCCTTCGTCGATCGTCCCTTGCGCGGCATCAATTCGGGCATCAGTTCCCCGTCCCCTTGAGCGGAATCCGGCGTACCTGCTCCGAGCCCACCTCCTGGACGTCGACCGACTCGAGCCCGATGCGGACGATGCGATAGCGGTTCGCCACCACCTCCCCCACCTGCCCCGTGAGGACTTCCTTGCGGTCCGTCATCAATACCGCGACCTTCAGACCTTTCTTCCCCTCGAAGGCGCCAATGTACTTGATGTTGAGCGGGCTCAGGGGGGGCGGCGTCGGCGCGGTGACGGGCGGAGGCGTCTCCACCATCGGGGGGGCGCTGGGCATGGGTGGCGGCGGCGTGGGCGGCGGCGTCGCGAAGTCGAAAAGGTCCCGGCGGCCGATGCCCGACGCCGGACGGGGACGGTCCAGGCGCGCGAGGTCGATGCGAGGCAGCTCGGGGTCGCGCCGGCCGGGGGCTTTCGGAGCCTCCGCCGCGCTGGCGGCGGGAGCGACCGCGGGCGCGGGGTTGCGGAGCACCATGAATCCCACCAGCGCCGCCGCGGCGACGGCCAGGCCGGGCGCGATCCACCGTCGTCGATCCTTCACCATTCGTTGTACGGCGTCCCTCTCTGGGACGTCGCCGTGGAGGCGCTCTTGACGTCGTAGATGCCCGGCTGCGCGGTGGGATCGTCCGGATCCGGTTCGGCGTAGACGACTTCCCAGTCCGCTTGTCCGGTCATGGGATCGGCGGGGATCTTGCGCAGGTAGCCCTGTTCCTTCACCTCCTCGAGGGAGGCCGGGTAGCGCCCCTTGTCGGCGTAGAACTGGTCGATGACGTCACGGAAGAGGAACAGGTCCTGCGTCAGCGTCGCCTCGCGGGCGGCCAGGATGGCCGCCTTGTAGTTGGGCAGCGCCACCGCGGCCAGGATGCCGACGATCATGATGACCGTGATGAGCTCGAGGAGCGTGAAGCCACCGTGTAATGGGTGCCTGCCCCCGGGCGGCGTTGCGACATCGGATGAGCGCATCACCATTCCTGGTACTTCGAGCCGTCGAGGCCCACGCCCTGGCTCTGCGAGTACACGTCCCAGACGTTCTCCCCGCACCAGGTCGTGTCGTCGGGCTCGTCCTGGTAGCAGCGCTTGCCCCATTCCGCCTTGCCCGTCATGGGATCGACGGGCACGCGGCGCAGGAACTTCAGCTTCACGTCGATCTTCCCCACCTGGCTCACGCCCTTGACGAGCACGTCCAGGTCGGGAGGATAGCCTTCGCTGCCCACCTTCACGTCCGTTCCCCCGATCCGCCCCTGGCGCACGGCGTCATGGTAGCCGTCGAGGGCGGTGCGGACGATGCGCAGCGACCGGCGCAGCTCGATCTCCTTCTGCCGCTTGCGCAGGACCTTGGCCG
>Ga0137375_10009820_pt1 | contig 11354 bp, 11 predicted proteins | sample SagtaG_24_FD_104936 | JGI IMG/M metagenome (GOLD analysis project Ga0137375, IMG submission 104936) | Vadose zone soil microbial communities from Sagehorn Ranch, Mendocino, California, USA - Sage1_R_113_16 metaG | ecosystem: Environmental > Terrestrial > Soil > Vadose zone | place: USA... | reverse complement strand
GGGGTTCCTGGAAGCGATCCCGCTGGAGGAGAAGAGTGTCGATGCCGTGACCTCCAACTGCGTCGTCAACCTCTCGCCGGACAAAGCGAAGGTCTTCTCGGAGATCTGGCGGGTGCTAAAGGACCACGGCCGGGCCGTCATCGCCGACATCGTCAGCGAGCGCGAGGTGCCGCCGCACCTGAAGACGAACCCGGAGCTGTGGGGCGAATGCACGGTCGGGGCGCTCACGCAAGAAGCATTCGTCGCGGCGCTGGAGAAGGCCGGCTTCTACGGCATCGAGGTCTTGAAGAAGGCTTACTGGAAATCGATCGAAGGCTACCCCTTCTCATCCGTCACCGTGCGAGGCTGGAAGTTCGAAAAGACCGCCGGCTGTGTCTATCGCGGCGAGCGCGCGGTGTACCTGGGACCGGCCAAGGCGTTCGTGGACGAAGAGGGGCATACCTTCCCGCGCGGGCTGGAGGTCGAGGTCTGCACCGACACCGCGGCGAAACTCTCCCACCCGCCCTACGCGGGAAGTTTCCGCGTCATCGAGCCCCAGGAGATGGCCGCGTTCTCCATCGAAGGCTCGCGGCAGGAGACCGCCGCCTGCGATCCTTCGACCGGCTGCTGCTAGACGGGACGGAAGGCGGAAGGCGGGAGGACGGAACGATGCCCGCAATGTTGACGCTCGTAGGACTGGCGGGGCTGCTCGCCTGGGCCAACGGTTCGAACGACGTCTCCAAGGGTATCGCGACGCTCGTCGGAAGCGGCGTCTCGAGTTTCCGCGCCGCCGTACTCTGGGGAGCCCTCTGGACGATCGCGGGCGGTCTTGTCGCCGCCTTCGCCTCGCAGGGGCTGGTGGCGACGTTCTCCGGCAAGGGTTTTCTGGCGAGCGCGATCCCCGGGCCGGCGTTCCTTTCAGCAGTCGCCGCCGGAGCCATCGTCTGGGTCTTCTTCGCCTCGACAACCGGGCTTCCCGTCTCGACGACGCACGCCATCGCGGGCGCGCTCGCGGGAGCGGGGGTCGTCGCCCAGGGCGCCTTGCGGCTTCATTGGAGCTTCCTCGCGGAGAGAGTGGCACTCCCGCTCGCACTCTCGCCGCTCCTCTCGGTGGCGCTCGTCTACGCGATCTTTCCACTGCTTCGCCGCGGTGTGTCGCGAGTCGAGACTTATTGCCTCTGCATCGAGCGCCGCGTCGCAATCTCGGGCGCGGGGGCACTGGCGATGTCGGGCGCCTCCGCGGCGGCGATCTCCTCGACTCTGGTCTCGCGCGTCGGGGATTGCGAGGAATCGCCCGCAGTGGCCGCGCGCCTGGACGCCGTGGACGCTCTCCACTGGCTCTCTTCCGCTTTGACGAGCTTCGCGAGAGGTTTGAACGACACTCCCAAGATCGTGGCGCTGGCGATCGTCGCCTCTTCCGCGCTCGGCATCTCGGGCTTTCCCTTCTATGCGGCGGTCGCGCTGGCAATGGGCGCGGGGAGTCTCGCCGCGGGATTCCGGGTCACGGAAACGCTGGCCAGGAAGGTCACCCCGATCTCCCCAGCGGAAGGGTTCTGCGCGAACTTCGTCACGACCCTTCTCGTCGGCTTGGCCTCAGTCGCGGCGCTACCGGCCTCGACCACGCACGTCTCTTCGGGCGCCATCATCGGGATCGGCCTGCACCGGGGAGCGGCTTTTGTCCGCTGGACGACGGTACGCGACATGCTGGTCGCCTGGCTAGTCACTCTTCCGGTAGCAGCCCTCATCGGAGCCGGCGCCTACGCGATCCTGCGCGCGCTGATCTAATGACGCGCGTTCCGTGTCAGGTGCACGCCTCGCGTAACCTTGGCCCGTCTGTCCCCGCTTAAAGAGCGGGGAGCTCGGCCGGGAAGATCGGCTGCCAACGGGAGGTTCTCATTAAGTCATGACGAAGAAGACGATTGCGTGGGTCCTGATCTTGGCGGCGGCGGGCGTCGGGCTCTTCTTCTTGATCGGGAGCCGCGGAAAGCCCGAAGCGAAGTACCGCACCGCGGCTGTGGACAAGGGCGACATCACGCAGACAGTCACCGCGACGGGAGCTGTTTCCGCGGTGACGACGGTCAAGGTCGGAAGCCAAGTCTCCGGGATCATCTCCAAGCTGTTCGTTGACTTCAACAGCAAAGTCAAGAAGGGCGACCTCTTAGCCGAGCTCGATCCGACTCCGTTCCAGGAGAAGGTCAACGCGGCCGAAGCGGCGCTCCAGAAGGCCCAGGTAGATGAGCGCAACGCCGGGATCAGTTTGAGACGACAGACGGCTCTGAAGGCGGAGGGCCTTGCGCCCCAGGCCGACTTCGACGCCGCGCAGGCCAACTTCGATTCGGCCCGCGCCTCCGTCGCGCAGGCCAACGCGGCCTTGAAACAGGCGCGGACGGACCTCTCCTACACGAAAATCGTCGCCCCCATCGACGGGGTTGTCGTGGACCGGCAGTTCGACGTGGGCCAGACGGTCGCGGCGTCGTTCCAGGCGCCGATGCTCTTCCAGATCGCCCAGGATCTGACGAAAATGCAGGTCTCGGCCGACGTGTCCGAGTCCGACATCGGCCGGGTGCAGATGGGAGAGCCGGTCCGGTTCACCGTGGACGCCTATCCGGAGCGGCAATTCCGCGGCAAGGTCGCCCAGATCCGTCTGATCGCCACCGTCAACCAGAACGTCGTGACGTATCCGGTGATCGTCGAGGTCCCCAACCCCGACCTTCTGCTGCGCCCCACGATGACCGCCAACGTCACGATCGACGTGGCGATCGTTCACGATGTTGTGCGCGTCCCCAACGCAGCGTTACGCTGGAAGCCGGAGAGCACGACGGCCGCCGGGGCGGGCTCGTCCTCTCCCGAGGAGCGCGCGGCCAAGACCGGACAGGGCGGCGCAGGACAAGGCGGCACCGGGGCCATGGCCCGCCAGTTCGGGCAGACCGGGGGCAGCGGGGGTGGGCGTCCGGGGGGAGGCCGCGGCCCTCGTCCGACGACGATCTACGAGCCCCAGGGACCCAAGGCGGAGCCCAAGCCCGTCGAGATCCGCACGGGAATCACGGATGGACGCTTCACGCAGATCGTCTCGGGGGAAGTCAAGCCCGGAGACATGGTGATCGTGGGGCTCGCCACGGCCAAGGCGAGCACGAGCTCCGCCCCGCCCGGCGCCGGACCGGGAGGACCGCGAAGGGGCTTCTAAGGAATTGTCGATTGTCGATTGTCGATTGTCGAATGAAGGATGAACCGCTACGTATGGATCTATCGTCAATCCTCAATCGTCAATCATCAATCGAGTAGCTCATGGCAACAGGAGCACAGGCCGACGTCATCCGGATCGAGGACCTGACCCGCGTCTATCAGATGGGCGAGGTCGAGGTGCGCGCCTTGGACGGCATTTCCCTCTCGATCGCGCCGGGAGAATTCGTGGCGGTCATGGGGCCGTCGGGATCGGGCAAGAGCACGTTCATGAACATCGTGGGGTGCCTCGATCGTCCCACCTCCGGGCGTTACTTCCTGGACGGCGTGGACGTGTCGAGCCTCGGCCGCGATGAGCGGGCCGAGATCCGGAGCGGAAAGATCGGGTTCGTCTTCCAGTCCTTCAACCTTCTCGCCCGCACATCGGCGCTGGAGAACGTCGAGTTGCCTCTGATCTATTCGTCCAACGGCCATCGCTCGAAGGATCGAGTCGAAAAAGCGCGCAAGTGTCTCGAGATCGTCGGTCTGTCAGGGCGCGAGGAGCACCTGCCGAGCCAACTCTCGGGCGGACAGCAGCAGCGCGTTGCGATCGCGCGCGCCCTCATCAACGAGCCCAAGCTGATGCTGGCCGACGAGCCGACGGGAAATCTGGACACCAGGACTTCCGAGGAAGTGATGGCGGTCTTCCAGAAACTGAACGAGGCGGGCAAGACCGTCGTGCTCATCACCCATGAGCAGGACATCGCGGAGTTCGCCAGAAGGGTCGTCGTGTTCCGCGACGGCAAGGTCGTCGAGGACCGGCCGGTTGCGCGGCAACGGGTGGCTTCCTACCAGGCTCCCGAGGAGCACCATGCTTAAGTTCTTGACGATTCTCAAGGTCGGCATGAAGGCGATCGCGCGCAACAAGCTGCGCTCGACGCTGACCGCGCTCGGCATCATCATCGGCGTGGCCTGCGTCATCGCGATGATCGCGGTGGGCGGCGGCGCTCAGGCGGCGGTCCAAGCGCAGATCAATTCCCTCGGGTCCAACTTCCTGATGATCTTTCCCGGCGTCGCGACGCAGTCTGGGGCGAGGATCTTTACGGGCCAGTCCTCAATCACCGAGGACGACGTCGCCGCGGTCAAGCCGGAGTGTCCCTCGGTCGCCTACGTGTCGCCTTCCGTGCGTTCCGCCGGGCAGATCGTCGGCGGCACCGGAAACTGGGGCACGTCGGTGCAGGGGGTGGGCGTCGAGTGGCCTTTCGTGCGCTCCTGGAACGTGGAGAAGGGGGCTTTCTTCGGCGACTCGGAGGTGCGTTCCAGCGCGAAGGTGGCGATCCTGGGCAGCACGGTCGCCAACGCCCTCTTCCCGGACGGGAACGCCGTGGACCAGATGATCCGGATCAAGAACATCCCCTTCAAGGTGGTCGGCGTCCTGGAGACCAAGGGGGGAAGCACGATGGGGCAGGATCAGGACGACACGATCATCGCCCCTTACACGACCGTTATGAAGCTCCTGAAGCGCACCGTGAAGATCGACATGTTTATGGCGTCGGCGGTGTCGCGCAACGCCGTGGCCGAGGCGCAGACCGAGATCGAAGCGCTCCTGCGGCAGCGCCACCGGCTGCAGCCCGGCCAGGATTCGGACTTCATGATCCGGTCGCAGCAGGAGATCGCGCAGACGGCCGACCAGACCTCCCGGCAGATGTCGGCCCTGCTGGCGGCGATCGCCTCGATCTCGCTTCTCGTCGGCGGCATCGGAATCATGAACATCATGCTGGTCTCGGTGACCGAGCGAACGCGGGAGATCGGGATCCGCATGGCGATCGGCGCGAAGGGACGCGACATCCTGACGCAGTTCTTAATCGAGGCGCTCGCCCTTTCGATCGCGGGAGGGGCGATCGGCATCGCGCTGGGTGTCGCGACCTCCCGGTTCCTCGCCTGGAAGCAGCAGTGGCCGATCGTGCTTTCTCCGACCGCGATCCTCCTTGCCTTCGGGTTCTCCGCCGCGATCGGGATCTTCTTCGGGTTCTATCCTGCCCAGAAGGCCTCACGCCTGGATCCCATCGAAGCCCTCCGCTACGAGTAGTTGTCTGTTGTCAGTTATCGGTTTTCGAAGCTCAAGACTGAGAACTGACGCCACTCCGCCCGCGTTAGAATCAAAAGTACAGACTCCATGCAAGAGTGGTCAAATGCGGATGTCGTGTCCATGAGCGTCCTTGCGCGTGTTAGACGCGCCGTGGACCCGAGGCGCAGTTTCGGGGCGAGGCTTCTCTTCGGGTTCTCTTTGACATTCCTCGTTCCCGGCGTTCTCTTCATCGTGCTCCTGTCGAGGAAGCTGACGGATCTGCAGGAACAGTCGGTCCAGCGCCTCGCGGAGGTCCGGCGCAGTCAGGCGCCGGCGCAGGTTCAACAGGTCGCCAGGGGGCTGTCGGAGAACGTGGCGGCTCAGATCGCGGCGGACACGGCGCAGGAGATCGCGCCGAAGTCGTATTCGGAGTTCCGAAAGTACCTCATCCTGACGTTCCTGTATCTGATCGCGGCGATGCTCGCAGCGGTTTTCCTCATCACGAGGCGTTTCACGGCACCGATCGCGATTCTTGTTCGCGCGGCCGAAGAAATCGGGCAGGGGCGTCCCGTGTCGCTCTCGCGGCCGCCGGGACAGGACGAGCTCGGCCGTCTCGCCGTCGCGCTGAACCGGACGGGCCGCCGCGTGGAGAGGCGGGTCGAGACGCTGCAGCGGCTGCATTCGCTTCTTCGGCAGGAATACCGTGCCGCGCAGCTGCCGGAGATCCTGGCGCGCTCCGCCGAAGCCATCGCGGCGTTCACCCGGGCCGAGCGCGTCTGGTTCTTCCTGCACGATCCCAACATGAACCGCCTCCAGGCTGCCTGGCCCGGGTGGAACGTCAGCGAAGACATCGCGGCGAAGATCCAGATTCCCGTCGGATCGCGCTCTGCCGCGAGCCGGGTGTTTCGCAGCGGCGAAGTCTTCATCGCCAACGACCTTGGCCGTGATCCGGCAGCGGACCGCGCGCTCTTGGATGGCGTGCCAGCGAGCAACGCCCTCTTCTGCCCGCTCAAGACGGAAGAGGAGACGCTCGGCGTGGTCGTGGCGACCGACCGATCGGGAGGATTCGGACCGGAGGAGGAGGACGCCGTCACCTCGTTCGCGGACGCGGCTTCCCTCCTGATCCGCAACGCGCGCCTCTACTCCCGGCTGACGGGGACGGTCGAGGAACTGCGGCGCGCGAGCCGCCTGAAGGACTATTTTCTCCAGAACGTCAACCACGAGTTGCGCACGCCGCTGACGTCGATCGTCGCTTGGACGGACCTGCTCGAGGAGCAGACGGTTGACGAGGCGACGCTGCGGCGCGGGCTAAAGCAGGCGCGTCAGTCGGCCAGGCTACTGCTCGCCTTAATCGACGATCTGCTGGACCTCTCGCGCCTGGACCGCGGGACGCTTTCCCTCGACCTCTCGCCGGTTTCTCTTGCGGACGTCGTCGCCCGATCCATCGAGACCGTGCGCCTGATGGCGGAAGGCAGAGGCGTGGTGCTGATCCTGGCGCCCTTGCCCGAATCGATGCCCGCGGTCCGCGCCGATCCTCTCCGGCTGCAGCAGGTCCTCTGGAACCTGCTCGCGAATGCGATCAAATTCACTCCGCGTCACGGGCGAGTGATCGTTCGAGTCGAGCGGGAGCCGCAACGCTATCTGGTGAGCGTCGAGGACGATGGGATCGGGATCCCCGGGAAAGAGTTGCCGCATGTTTTCGAACGATTCCGCCAGGCGGACGGATCGGCGACACGGCGGCATTCCGGGATGGGCATCGGCCTCACGCTCTCCCGATCCCTGGTCGAGCTGCACGGCGGTGCCATCTGGGCCGACAGCGTGTCGGGTCAGGGCAGCCGCTTCACGTTTACGCTGCCGATTCCGCTGGGAGAGAGGTGGGTGTCGGAGGAAAGAGTTCTCAGTCGTCAGTCTTCAGTCCTCAGTTCTGAGCCCCCGGAAACTGAAAACTGACAACTGATGACTGCGAGTCTAAGCGTTGGCGGCGGGAAGCCCCGTGCCCTTCAAGAGATCCTGGACGACCTTTGCCGTCTCTTCCTTTCCCGGCACGCAGAGGTTCGGGTCCTTTTCCGTTCCGGCCGCGAGCGCGGCGGCATAGCCCTCGCAGTCGTACCCGCAGGCCGTGCAGTCGGTCTGCGCCATCGCGGCGTAGAGCTTGGTCTTCAAGTCCCCTTCCTTGGCTATTTCCATGCGCTTTGGAAGAGGGATCGTCTCGTCGTGGAAGGCGGGCGCTTCTTTCTTGATGACGGGGGCGGCCTTGACGTCCTCCTCCGGCCGACCCGAGTCCGCCCATCGGCCGTAGGAGAGGCAAGTGGGGCAGACGAACGTGTAGTCCCAGCCGACTGGCAAGAACACTGCCGGGGTCCGGTACACGACCAGAGGCGTGAAATCCTGCGGGCAGGCTGGGAATTCGCTTTCCTGCGCGTCCAGCGCCATCGTCTTCAGGTGCGGGCGGGAGAACTCGATCTGCTTGGGTTTCTGATCGAAGCGGAACATCTCTCCCTTCGGACAGACCATCACGACCTGAGGCTTGTAGACCCGCTCCACGAAGAAGGTCCTCATGGGGATGTCGTGCCTGGGGCAGGGGGAGGGGCGGTCCCTCCAGAAGGAAGACACCAGCTTCGACTTCGCGGTCAGCGACAGAGCCATCGAAGGAATTATAGCGAGGAGCTGCCAGCTTTCATCCAGAGAAGGAAAGGCCGAGGAAAACGCTGCTGTCATCCTGAGCGAAGCGAAGGATCTGCTCCCACCCCGCATGAGCCGCCCCGGGCAGATTCTTCGTCGCTGCGCTCCTCAGAATGACAGGAAGGGAAAGCTGACAGCGGAGAACTGAACGCTGAGACCTTCAGAGGGCGACGAAGGGATTCAAACGCCGCTCCTCGTCGATTGTCGTGCCGGGGCCATGTCCGCAAACGACGGGCGTCGTGCCGGGAAGGGAGAAGAGTTTCCCGCGGATCGAGGCGAGGATGGCTTGGGTGTCGCCTCCCCGCAGATCGGTCCTGCCGATCGAGCGGCGGAAGAGAGTGTCGCCGGAGAACAGGACGGGCTGGGTCGCTTCGAGCAGGAAGCAGGTGGAACCGGGCGTGTGTCCCGGTGTGTGGATCGCGCGCAACGAGGAGTTTCCGAAGCGGATCACCTCGCCGTCGAAGATCGGAGCGTCTGGAGGAAGCGGCGGGCCCGCCGAAAGGCCGAAGAAAGCGGCCTGTTCTTCGAGCCCGTCGTAGAGATCGCGATCGGCGGCGTGCAGGCGGATCGGCGCGCCCGTCATGACTGCCAGCTCTGCCGTGCCGCTGATGTGGTCGAAATGCGCGTGCGTATGGAGCAGCGTTACCGCGGTGGCGCCCATACGGGCAATCGCCTGAGCGATCCGCTCCGCCTCGTCCCCGGGGTCCACGACGACCGCCTGGCCCGTTGACTCATCCGTGATGATCGAGCAGTTGGTCTGGAGCGGTCCCACGATGATTGTCTCAATTCTCACCATCAGGGATTCACCGCGACGACCGTTTCGACGTCGTGCTTCTCCTTCCGCTCCGGGCATGCCCAAACCTTGACTGGGGAGGCGAGATTCAACTGGACGGCCCACTCATCGTTGTCCGGGCGGCGGTACTCCGAGGCGAAGAGCTTGCGGCGGCTCTTCGGCGTGAAGACCTCCCACCGGACATACCCGAAATCCGCGACGTCACCGTGAAGATGGAACGCGGGGATCTTCTCCCCCGGCTTGATCGGCGCCTCGCGAACCGTCGTCGGACGGAAACCATTCGCCAGGAGCCTCTCCTCAAATTCGGGGCGCACGAGCCTCCCGCGATACAGAAGGGAGTGCCTGCCCCGGCCCACTCCGCGTCCCAGAATCAGTTCGTCGAGGGCCCCCGCCAGCTCGGCATCCATACGGTCATCTTAGCGCCGACCCGCTTTCTTTCGATGAGATTAGAGTATCAGGACACTTTAGACTCTCGCGATGCTCGCGGTGTCGGCCCAGGTCATTCGCTTCAGTCTAGCGCTGTGGGTGGGCGGAACTCTCCTGGTCGTCCTCGCGGCTCCGGTCGTCTTTCGCCAGATCGCTTCCCGTGACACCGCGGGCATCGTCTTCGGCGAGATCCTTCGGCGTTTCGAAGCGGTCAAGCACGCCCTGTCGCTGGCCCTCGTGATCTCGGTCTTCGTGCGGCTCGAGCAGCAGAGGGAGCTCGCGGGATCGGATGTCGTCGAGGCCATCGCAATCTTTGTCGCTGTTGCCACGAATGTCTATCTGGCGATGGTATTGCGCCCGCGCCTGAGCTACTTCCGAATGAAAGTGGGATCCTTCGACGCAGCCCTTCCCGACGATCCTTGGCGGCTGCGCTTCGACCGTCTGCATCGCCGCTCGACGCGAGTCCTGGTTTTGGGCTGGATTGCGGCAGCGGTGGCCCTCCTCTTCGGACCTTAAGCCGGGACACGGGACACGGAACTCGAAAGGCTCGCCCCGAAATCCAAGTTCCGATCAGAATCGGACGCGCGCGATCAGGTCCATCTCCACGATCGCGGCCTTGGGGAGCGCGGCGACGATGACCGTCGAGCGCGCCGGGCGGTGGTCGCCGAAGCGGCGAGCGTAGATCGCGTTCATCGCGGTGAAGTCCTCCGCGCGGACGAGGAAGACGGTAGTCTTGACAACGTCGGGCAACCCGAGCCCGGCGGACTTCAAGACCGCCTCCATGTTGTCCAGAACCCTTTCGGTCGAGGCCTCGATGCCTCCGGAAACGAGCTCTCCGCTGTCCGGGTCGAGCGGGATCTGCCCCGAACAAAAAAGAAATCCTCCCTCGACAACCCCCTGCGAATAGGGCCCTATGGCTTTCGGCGCACCCTCGGAAGCAAGAAACTTCATCTTCTTGACCTCCCTTTCGGGCTTCGAGTGGCAATTTTGGATTTTGGATTTTGGATTTCCGATTTGGCCGGGCCCGGTGCCTATTCCAAAATCCAAAATCTAAAATCACTTCTCTCCGTCGGGCTCGAGGATCCCGATGAAGGGGAGGTTGCGGTAGGACTCGGCAAAATCCAGACCGTAGCCCACGACGAAATGGTTGTCGATGGTGAAGCCCAGGTAGTCCACGGGAATGTCCTCGTTTCCCGGGATCCGCTTCTTCAAGAGGGCGCAGATCTTGACGGACTTGGGATGGCGCGTGCCCAGGATCTCGATGATCTTGTGCAGCGTCCGCCCGGTGTCCACGATGTCTTCCACGATGACGACTTCGCGGCCCGCGACGTCGGTGGAGAGGTCGCGCACCAGCCGGACGTTGCCCGAGGACTTGGTCGCCGATCCGTAGGAGGAGACCTGGAGAAAGTCCAGCGATACGGGCGTTTTGAGCCTCTTGGCGAGATCGCAGAGGAAGAAGACCGAGCCCTTGAGGATGCCCACGAGGAGCACGGGCCGGCCGTCCTGATCCCGGTCCACTTCCAAGGCGATCCGGGACACCCCCTTCTCCAGAGTATCGGCGTCGATCAAGGTGCGGCCGAGCTTCATGGATCCCGCGAGGAGAGGGAACTGGCGTCCGGAGTTACAATGAAAGTTCTAGCGATCATTTCAATGTCGGCGGAATCTCAATCTCTCGAGCGAGACTATATCCGGCTGACGGAGCGGTTCAAGGCGCTTTCGACCTTCGACGAGTTCCTCCAGGGGATTCACCGGGCTTTCCTTCCAATCCAGATTGGACGCGTTGTCGATCTCGGTCCCCTCTACGAAGAGTTGAAGCGTCTCTCCGAAGCGGCGCACGCCGGCATGGGCGAGCCGCCGGCGGAGCTGCTTCCCGACCTGGAGGCGAAATTCGACGCCGCCGGCTCGCAGCTCCGCGCGGTGGACATCCAACTGTCGCCGTCTCTCGCTCGCCGCTACTTCGAGAAGGTCCGGCCCTTCGACCCGAGGATTCCGTCCTACCTTCTCCGCTTCTACGCTTCCTACCCGCAAACCGACGAGGATCTGCTGGATAAGGTGGACTACCTCGCAACGGTGCTGGCGGCCGGCAGCCCCGACCCGGCCGCTCTTCTTCAAAGATCCCGCGGTGAAGTCCGCGAGCTCTTCGACACGGTTCTCACGGACTCGGCCTGGCCGCGCGTTGACGACGACACGGCGACCGAGATTGCGCGCGCGTTCGACGAGGTCGCCGCGCAGATCGCCTCGGTATCG
>Ga0137375_10009819_pt1 | contig 11355 bp, 9 predicted proteins | sample SagtaG_24_FD_104936 | JGI IMG/M metagenome (GOLD analysis project Ga0137375, IMG submission 104936) | Vadose zone soil microbial communities from Sagehorn Ranch, Mendocino, California, USA - Sage1_R_113_16 metaG | ecosystem: Environmental > Terrestrial > Soil > Vadose zone | place: USA... | reverse complement strand
TGATATGTTCGTGATCGCTGCCGCTTCCGGCACGCCGGTGGATGATGCGCTCCGCTTGCCGCTGGTCTATCAGGGCGAAACGATCGGCCAGTTCATCCTGGGCGCGCGCGCCCCCGGCGAGGCCTTCTCGCCCGCCGACCGCCGGCTCCTGGAGGATCTCGTACGTCAGGCGGGCGTGGCGGCGCACGCGGTCCGCTTGACCGCCGATTTGCAGCGCTCCCGCGAGCGCCTGGTGACGACGCGGGAAGAGGAGCGCCGCAGATTGCGCCGCGATCTGCACGATGGCCTCGGCCCGACCCTCGCCAGCCTGGCCCAGCGGATCGATACCGCACGAGGATTGGTCCCGCGCGACCCGGACGCCGCCACTGCGCTGCTGGGCGACCTCAAGACGCAGATCAAGGCGACGATCGCCGAGATTCGCCGCGTGGCCTATGCGTTGCGCCCGCCCGCGCTGGAGGAACTGCCGCCGCTGCCCGCCGCGGCCGAGGTCGCGGCCTATCGCATCGTGCTGGAGGCGCTGACGAATGTCGCCCGGCACGCGCACGCCCAGAGTTGTCGCATCAGCCTGTCACTCGCCGATGGGCTGTGCTTGGAAATCATCGACGATGGCTCTGGTCTGCCCGTTGATTGCCGTGCGGGGGTCGGCCTCACCGCCATGCGCGAACGTGCCGCGGAGCTAGGCGGAGTGTGCCGCATTGAGCCAGGCGCGACAGGTGGGACGCATGTGTGGGCCCGGCTGCCGCTTCCGAGCGCAGAGCGCAGAGCGTAGAGCGGAGGAGGCTATGAGCGAGGGGATAGATCGACACGCCGTCTTGCGCGAGCGCACCAAAGCGTACGCCAGTCGCGTGATCAGGCTGTACAGCCATCTACAGAAGGTGCATCGCCTTGATGATGCGGCAATGGCAGCGATGCCTAGCCTGTTCTGCGCTCTACACTCTACGCTCTATGCTTATGGAGCTTTGCGCTCATGGAAAAGATCCGCGTGCTGATCGCCGACGACCATCCCTTCTACCGCGAAGGGGTGCGCACGATGCTACGTGCCACGCCGGACATCGAGATTATCGGTGAAGCGGCGAACGGGGAGGACACAGTTGCGCAGGCGGAGCGGCTCCAGCCCGACGTGATCCTGATGGATCTCAAGATGCCAGGCATGGGCGGCATCGAGGCCACCCGGCGCATCCTGCACACCAGCCCGCACATCGGCGTGCTGGTGCTGACCATGTTTGAGGCCGACGAGACGGTCTTTGCGGCCATGCGTGCGGGCGCGCGGGGCTATCTGCTCAAGGACGCGGATCAAGACGAGTTGATCCGGGCGATCCAAGCGGTCAGCCGGGGCGAAGCGATCTTCAGCCCGGCGATCGCCCAGCGGCTGGTCCATTACTTCGCCGCGCTCCGGCGACCCGCCGCGGATCTAACCTTCCCCGAGCTCACCGACCGCGAGCGGGAGATCCTCCATTTGATCGCCCAGGGCCACAGCAACACGGAGATCGCCGACCAGCTCTTAGTCAGCCTCAAAACGGTGCGCAACCACGTCTCGAACATCTACAGTAAGCTGCAGGTGGCCGACCGCGCACAGGCGATCGTGCGCGCTCGGGCGGCGGGGCTGGGGCTCGAACGCGGTGACTAGCACAACGGCATATAAGGCTTCCGTCCCATCCGTGAGCGCCACGCGATCCCACATCTGAGAACCCTCGCGCCGTGCGGCTCACTGTGCCAATATGGAGTATGAGGCAATCTCTTAGCCGTCAATAGCTACGCCCATGTTGGTCTGCGGCGTGGCCAGCACTCGTCAACTTTGCACCGACACCCCCATATGTCACTGCACTTGACCTCAGGAATATAATGGTGGCAGAGGGGCTGGTTTCCCATAAGCCCCTTATTTCATGCCATCACAGTGCCTCCCACTTACGCATCTGTTTGTCTCTTCCAGTCGGAGCGGGCAGCTGCTTACAGGTGTTTCGATCGTCGGCATAACGACACAAGGAGGGGGTCATGGGAACACATCAAGGGTACGCGCGCCCTGAACTGCTCGCCGCGCCGGACTGGCTATGGGAGCATCGTGACGATCCGAAGGTACGCGTGATCGACTGTGCCTCTTTAGAACGATACCAACGCGCGCATATCCCCGGCGCAATCGGCCTCCCCGTCCACGTCTGGATCAAGGAGACCGAAGGCGGGGTGCATATCATGGATCCCGAAGCGTTCGCGGATCTCATGAGTCAGCTCGGCATCTCCAGCGACACGACGGTGGTTACGTACGACGACTGGATTAGTGCGTATGCGACCCGCCTCTGGTGGGTGCTGAAGTACTACGGCCATAGCAACGCGAAGGTGCTCAACGGTGGTTGGCAGCGCTGGGTCAGTGAAGGACGACCAGTGACCTTCCATGAGTCCGTTTCGGAACCGGCGCACTTCACGCCGCATCCCGACGAGTCAATCATGTATCGCCTTGATGAGTTGATGAGCAAGGTTGGTGAACCGGGCGTCCAAATCTTGAATGTCCTTCCTGAGACGTTCTATCGCGGGATCGAGAACCCTTTTGGGAACAAACGCGTCGGACACATTCCTGGTTCACGCAACATCCCCAGCGAAAGGTTCCTGACTGCTGACGATCGCCATGTATTCAAATCGGCAGCCGAACTCCAGGCCATCTTGAGCGAGGCAGGCCTCTCGCCCACGAACGAGAGCATTATTCACTGCCAGGCCGGGGTTCGAACCACCGTTGGCTTCTTTGTGCTCGCTCTGCTTGGTTGGGATCGGGTGCGTGCCTATGATGCGTCAATGGCGGAGTGGGCGAACCGGGATGATACAGCGTTAGTCGTCGAATAGGCGCGGCCAAGCCGGCGGCGCGCTTGTTCAGCACCCGACGGCTGCGGCCCAACAAGAATCTGGTAGTGTTGTCAAGCCCCTTTTTGCGATTGGTTTTGTACCAGCCTTTGCCCTAACCCTGCACGACCTGCCCACACCAGGTCGTCCCATGCCAGTTATCTGGAGCAACCGATCATAGCTGTACCACTGGGGTGTGGACAGCTCGCGCAGGGTGTTGCTTGAGGACGCCTTAGCTCGCTACTGCGCTCTGTGCTGCATATATGGGGTCGAACGGCCGCCCCTTGGTAACTACCGTGTAGGCCAGATGCAATAGTTTGCGTGCCGCCGCACAGCGTGCGACTTTCCGCGGCTTGCCGGCCGCTCGTAATCGTTCGTAGAACTCTTTAATGATCGGGTTAAACCGTGCCGCATTAATCGTGGCGCGATAGAACGCCGTTCGCAAGCGCGCATTCCCTTCCCGCCCAAGCTTGGCTCGACCGCGCACGCTGGTTCCCGAATCACGGGGTAAAGGTGTCAAGCCAGCATAGTTGGTCGCCGCCTCGGGCGTTGGGCACAACTGGAAATTGACCGTGAGAACGAACGCCCACGCAGTGGTCAGTGGTCCAATACCGGTAATCGTTTGCATCAACTCAGCCGAGGCTGCCCAAGCCCCATCACGCAACACTTGGGCGATTGCAGCATCTAAGCCGGCGATCTGCTTCTCCAGTTCGGCAACCACCTGCTCGAGCGGTTGCAGCGCCGCTACGATTTGGACTGGCCACTGATGCAGGGCATGCAGTTGATTGCGGGCGTGGTGGCGCATCGCCATCAAGCCTTCGCGGGCAGTCAGACGCTGGCGCAGCTCGTGATACACTTCGGGTGGTGGGCTCCATGGGCGCGGTTGACGCTCGACGGCATACTGGGTTAGCATGCGGGCATCCAGCGGATCGGTTTTGCCTCGCCGAGGGAGCGACTTTGCCCAGTGATGAACCTGCATCGGATTGACTACACTCAGGACATAGCCAGCCGCGTGCAAGGCGACCGCGAGGCGAACCCAATAGCTCCCGGTTGCTTCAAGTACGATCAGGGTTTCACTGGGCAGTATCTCGAGCTCACGTAGGTGCTGCTGTAGGCTGATAATGCCATCGGGTGTTTGGAGCAACGTGATAGGCTGAGAGAAAGCGCTACGGTTAAGCGTCCAGCTGACAGTAAAGGTTTTGGCCGCCACGTCGATACCACACCACAGCCGATAGACCGCTTGAGCGCCAGACATAGCCGCCTCCTTGCGCAAGACAAGAGTGCCAGACAGTTCAGGGTGGTCGTCGTCAACGCTCGTGATCCGCGGTCGTGCCGCACTATCTGGTTCTGACTCTGACCAGCCCGGGCGCGTGGGGAACTGCTCTTGTTGGCGCGGTCGTGGCCGCTATCGCTTGCACGCTCTCACCACGCGCCTGAACCGTTGTGTCTATTATACGAGCGCATCCAGCCGACGCCCCTGCTGGGGCGATCGGTATTGGGACTAGGACAGCAGGCCAGACGTCTCCCATCGATTTTAGCGACCATCGATCGTCGACGGTTGATCGTCGCACAGCTCCACCCGTGGTCGGCCATCAGCAGCCTGCGGTCGGAAACCGGGGCAGCGTTCCAATGTAGGCAGTATCAGGAACAGCCTTGCGCTAGCAAACGTCCAAACTGAGCCGCCTGGCGGCCTGGGACGAATCTCTCCCCGACTCGCATTGCTACGAGCATACCAATGCGTATGAAGTGTGGCCCGATCAAGCCGGTCGGCAGTAGTGTGGTGGACGGCGGTTCATCGGCCTGACGATGCTCGTCCTGGCGCACCCACCTTCCGAATATGTGCTCCCGCGTGCTCCCACTGGCCTGGACCATCCAGGCGATACTGAGCCGCAACCAACGGACCCGCCAGGAGCGGAACGATCAGTCGCGGGTGGCGCAGCAGCTTGGGCGCCACCCCAATATGTTTCGCCAGCGCATCCATATAGTCGAGTAGTTGCACGCGCAGCGGGTGCGCCACCCGCCGCGTCGCAGCGCGCTTCTGTTCGTGGATTTGGCGGTGCATAGAGGCTGGTGCGGGCAAGCTGACCTTCCCAGCGAAGACCCGCGCCGCCCAACGCGCCTGCAACTCTGCGACCGGGAAGAGCGGCCCGGTGACAATGCATAGGCCGATGAACGCCAGATTGGGGGCCGCAGGGTGAAAGACATGCTGGTACAAATCGATCGTGTCTCCGATCGGTTTGATGACAGTTTCGTCCAGGAAGGGAAAGCTCAGGGTGAAGCCGGTGCAGCAGATGATCGTGTCTACCTGCGTACGCGTACCGTCTTCGAAGATCACATGCGAGCCTGCTATTTGGGCAACATCTGAATGGACGGTCACCCGACCGGCTGCGATCTGAGGCAACAATTCCGAACCGACGGTGAGCCGTGACCGCCAGACATCAAAATCGGGCACGACCGAACGCCAGATCTGATCTGCGATGCCCATGCGTCGGTAGGCTTGCACGACTAAATGGCGAAACAGCCGCATCCGTAGCCAGTATGGAACCCAGGCGCTGAGCCGGGTGAGCTGATGGTCGTACGGTCGATCGGCAATGTAGCGGGGGAGCAACCAGACGCGGCTTCTGGTGCTCAGATGGACGTGGTCGGCGACGTGGCCAAGCTCAGCGGCAATGTCCACGCCACTACTGCCGGTACCGATGACCAAGACGGTGTGCCCCACGAACGGTTCAGGCCCCTTGTACGTCGCACTATGCGTCAACATCCCCGGATAGGTTTCGATACCGGGATAGGCAGCTATGCTGGGCTGCCGATAGAGGCCACTGCAGACCACCAGCGCATCGAACAGCTCCTGCACAGGCTGATCGTCCGCGGCCCGCACCGTCAATTCCCATTGCCCGGTTTCCGTGCGTATAGCTGCCTCGACTGCGGAATTCAGCCGGATGTGCTTGCGAAGTTGGAAGTGATCAGCGTAATCATCCAGATACATGAGCACGTCTGCGCGGTCTGGAAAGTCAGCGGTCGTATCAGGAAACGGGTAATCCGAGAAGGCCAGCAGGTGTTTCGACGTGTTGGTGCGTAAAGAGCGATAGGCCAGACTGCCGCCATCTTCGCGGGCTTCATCATACGTCCACACCCCACCGATCGCTGAAGTCTGCTCAAAGACCACCGGCTCAAGGTCTTCGTCGAGCAGGCACTTTGCGGTGGTCAAACCACACGCACCGGCACCGATGACGGCAACGCGCGACTTGGCCGCCCGGCGGGAAGAAGGTGTGCGTTTCATAACCTAATGACCGACATCGCGCAAGAATGTTAGTACCGCGGCGACCCGCCGATGGAACTGCGGCTCATTTGAGATGCCGAGCTTGGAGAAGATCGCATTCACATGCTTTTCCACCGCGGACTCGGAAAGCACCAGCCCCTCGGCGATCGCCCGATTGGTCTGCCCCTGGGCCATCGCCCGCAGCACGTCCAATTCCCGCGGACTTAAGGTGCTCACCGGCGATTCCGCCAGGCGCGCGCGGTGCGCCACCAGGAGCTCCACCACCCGCGCGTCGATCACCGCCCGCCCGGCCACCACCTCCCGTAGCGCGCGCAGGAGCTCGTCGAGGTCGCCGACCCGCTCCTTCAGCAGATAGGCCAGGCCAGCAGTCCCGTGTTTGAGCAACTCGAACGCGTAGGCTTCGTCGGCGTGCTGCGAGAGCACGACCACCCCGACGTGCGGGGACGTGGCCCGGATGGCGTGGGCGGCTTCGGTGCCCTCCATGTGATGGCCCGGCGGCATGCGGATGTCGGTCAGCACCGCGTCGGGATGCACGCGCATGACCGCGTCGAGCAGCTCGCCGGCCGTGCTGACGGCCGCGATCACGTCGACCTCGCCGGAGTCTTCGAGCAGTCGGCGCGTGCCCTCGCGCACCAGATAGTTGTCCTCGGCGATCACAATTCGGAGGCGATCAGGCATCGCAGCGACCCCGTAGCGGTAGATTGGCGATAAGCGTGGTTCCCGCGGTCGGCCGACTGACCACGTTCAGGCTGCCGCCCAGCGCTTCGATCCGGTCGGCCAGGCCGCGCAGCCCAGAGGGCATCACGGCTTCAGGATCGAATCCACGGCCGTCGTCGATCACCTCGACATGGAGGGTATTCGCTGTGGAGGACAAGTGGACGGTCGTGTGCTGGGACGCGGCGTGCTTGAGCACATTCGCCAGTCCCTCGCAGACGACGAAGTAGGCCGCACCTTTGATCTCCTCGGCGTAGCGCGCGCCGCGTCCGACCCCATCTGGCTCGATCGTCACACCGATCGGCAGGCGGGCGATGCGCGCCTCGATCGCCTCCAGAAGCCCGCGGTCGCTGAGTATGGCCGGGTGGATGCCGTGGGCCAGCTCCCGGAGGTCGTTGAGCGCCTGGCGGGCATCTTCCTGCAATTCGGCCAGAGTGCGCTCCGCGAGCTTCGGATCGCGCGCCAACTGGTTGCGCGCCAGCCGAATCTTGGCCAGCAGGGCGACCAATTCCTGCTGGACGCCGTCGTGGATGTTGCGCTCGATTCGGCGGCGCTCCTCCTCGCCCGCCTGCACGATCCGGGTCCGCGAGGCCGCCAGCTCGCGCGCCTGAATCTGAATCTCGTCGAGCCGCTCCGCAAGCTCAGCTGCCAGCCGCGCATTGTGGATGGCGAGCGCCGCCTGCCGTCCCAGCGTCGCCAGTAGTTCGTGGTCTTTGGCATCGAACTGCCCCTCCAGCTTCGGGCTGCAGTCGATGGTCCCGATCGGCTTGCCACTGTGGGCAAGCGGCGCCGTCGCAGTGGGCGTCGCCGGAGCGTGCAGGTCGATCCCAGCTGCTGCGACTGGTTCCAGGGCAGCCTCACTCTCCGAGCCGCTTTGGAGCGACACGCGGGCCCAGGCGACGCCCAATCCGGCGCGCACCGTCGCGGCAACCTGCGGCGCCAGCTCGGTCAGCTCAAAGGCGCTTTGAAGTGTCGCGCCGAAGCGCATCAGCAGCTGGTAGCCACTCAGCCGATCGCCGAAAATCCAGCGATCGGCCAGGCCCTCCAGTCGGCGCCGCGGCGCCTGGAAGAGCTGCGTCGCAATGATAGTCAGCAGGATCGCCAGGCTCACGGGCAGATACGCGCCGGCGGCGATCCCCAGAGCCGCTGTAACCCCGCCGTAGCCGAGGGTGATCGCCAGCCAGAGCGCGCCGTAGATCAGCGACTTACGGAGCACGACCTCGGTATCGAAGAGCCGGTGGCGCAGTAGGCCGATCGCGAGCGTGATTGGCATTAGCGTGATCGTGGCGTTGAACAGAACCACAGCGACGACCTGGGGAACCAGGCCATAGTCGCTGAGTATGAACACCGGTATCGCAAGCGCGAAACTCAACGCCGCGAGGAGCGGCCAGGTGATCTGCAGTCGCTGCTCGTGATCGAAGCGCTGGTAGCGCAGCACCAGCAGCCCCACCGCCAGCAACAGCAGCAGTGCAAACCCGTTATAGAGCGCGATCGCCAGCGGCCCAAACGAGGCGAGCGATGGGACATACAGTGGGCTGGTCATGGTCTGGCGGGCATGTACTTCGTAGATGTTGAAAAACAGCGATGGAAGCGAGAACAACAGCAACAGCGGCACTGCCGGCACCAGCACCCAACTCGCATGCACGACCCAGCGCTCGTGCGGGCGCTGATAGGCGCCGTCGGGGAAAACCGCGAACAGCGCGACCCATGCACATCCAAATGCGACCTCCAGCGCCTGATCGAGCGCATTACCTAGCCAGAACCAGGGCACCACACCGTAGTGAATGGCAATGAGCGAGAGCGCGCGTGCCAGTGCGATACCGCAGACACCAAGCACACCGAGGATCAGGAGCCGGCGCGCCGCGAGCTGGTTCGGCCGCTTCCAAACCGTGAAGGCGCCAGTGAGATAGGTGAGCGCGACCATCAGGCTATCGGTCTGGAAACCCTGATCGATACGCGGCTCCACAACCACCAGCACGGCAAGCACAAGGAGCGCCATTGTCACAACAGCGCCCACAACTATTAGTGCCCGGTAGAGCAGCGGTTCGTTCATGTCTCGATGGTACGACCGCGAGGGTCAGGAGTCAAGGGGGATGTCCACATGTCGAGGGTGTGGTTTTCCTCACCCCACGCTAGGCAAAACCGCATGTATAGTTGGAGGGCTGCCGGGTATTCGCCAGCGTGCATGTCTTCTATACTCGTTGCATACCAAGAGCGTAGGAGAGGAGCCAACATCATGACAACACATGAAATCGCCCGGCCTGCCCCGGTCGAGGCGCAACCGAGAACAGACCGCAACACGAACGCAGAGGCTGGCGGTGTCGTCGGATTCTCGCCGGTCGACCACGCGAGCTGGTTGCGCTTTCTGGCGCGTTATGCCCTGCTCGCCGTAATGATCGATCTGATAACTTGGCCGCTTGTCGTCCTATGGTTTCTGCCCGCCAGCCAGGGCAGCCCGCTTGCGCCAGCGTACGACGAGCTCGTGGCCGCGACCCATAGTCCGGGGGTGTATCGCGTGCTGATCACGCTCGATGTGGCAGGTTGGCTGATGTTGGGCATCTTCCTGATCACGCTTGCTGCTCTCTTTGCTCGTCACGCACCCATCCGCAGCACCCTCGTTGCAGCGTGCGGCATCGGCCAGGTAGCTGGCATGAGCGGAGCCTTTCTCCGACTCACGGGGATCAGCGATCTCGCCGCCCACTACGTGACGGCGGCGCCCGACCAGAAGGCTGCTTTACTGCGATCGTTCCTCGATCTCCAGCTCGTGATCAACTCCCTCTTCACAGCCGGCGGGACGCTATGGGCCATCGCGTTCGTGCTCGCGGCCTCCGCGGCCTGGTCGTCGGCAGCGTTCCCGCGCTGGCTGGCCGGCCTGATCGCTCTCCCCGGCATCCTTAATCTCACGTCAAATCTCTTCGAGATGGTGACCGGTTCGGAGATTCTGTTCGTGGTTAATATCGTGAGCGTCTTCCTGCTGACGGTCGTCAATTTCGCGGTGGCCGGGGTATTCTGGCGGCACGCATGGGCGTTCTCCAGACGGTCGGGCGACGCTGCCCAGCCGCACACTCTAGAAGGCGTGTAACGAGGGGCGGGTGTATGTCGCGGCTACCGCTTGGGATTTCCTACCAGCCCATCTTCGCCAAGGTTGCTGGATTGAGCTACAGCAAAGGAGGGTAACGTATGGCTACAATAAGAATGTCTCGCGTCAAACGCCTGCCCTGGCGCACGGTCGTGTTCTTTGTCCTGGCCGGTCTTTTTGTCCTGCTGCTCATGGCGGACGCGCTGCCTGGCCTGCTGGAGCCGTGGGTGCTCCTGAGCGGCCCTACGCCCAGCTACACCCCAGAGCTGCACCGCTGGCATGGGGCGATGTGGGGCACGCTGACCGGCCTGCTGTTCGGCGGAAGTCTGCTGATCGTCTTGTGGCGCCCGAGGACAAAGCCGCTGGTGATGCAGTTCGTGGCGCTGACCGGCATCATCCTGTTGGGTGTCGGGATGATCAATCGCGATCTGGCGGCATTCATCCTGATGGTGGTGTTTTTGCTGGTCATCGTCGCCTATCCCGCGCCGCGCGCTCTGCTGGATGTGTCGCGACCGGAGCCGTTCAGCCGTCCCCTGCTGGCGCTGAGTTTGCTGGCCGCCGTCCTGCTAGCGGCGAATGCCTGGCGCAACCTCCACTGGCAGCTCGCAGGGGTGGGTGGCGAACATGCTACGCTGCACCACTGGATCTTTAGCGCGGTCATGGACGTGGTACTTGTCCTCGCGGGACAGCTCGCGGCGACGAAGCGACCAGGCTGGCGCACGCTGGGGATCATTACCGGGCTGGCTTTGCTCTACCTGGGTGTGGCATCGATTGCGCTGCCGTACCACGACGGGAGCTGGGGCATGACGTGCGGAGTCGTCTCAGCGATCGGCGGGCTGGCCTTTCTCGCCGCAACAGCCTGGGAGATGCGCCCAAGCGCCCTGACCAGTGGCCCGCTCGCTCCGCAGACGCGCCGCGTTCCCTATGCCACAGTTCTACTGGCAGCGTTGGCCCTGGCCGCGATTCTGGTTACGGCGATCCCGCGCTGGGCCAGTTCCGGAAACCCTACGACGGCGCCGATCGCTGGGCAGCCGGTTCTCAGCGCGCAGGAGTTCACGTTCGCGCCAGACAAAATCCACGTGAAAGCCGGCGAGACCGTCGCGTTGTCACTCGACAACCGCGATGGCTACCCGCATCAATTCGACCTGGACGCGCTCAACATCCACGTCCCGATGCCAGCGGGCCAGACCATATTGGCGCGCTTCACGTCCACACAGCCCGGCACCTACACGTTCTATTGCGTCTTACATACGAACAAACCGACTGGACAAGGCATGGTGGGCACGCTGATTGTCGCGCCGTAGGAGGCGTGTGGCCCAATTAGCCACTCCCAGGAACAACTTCCCGGCCGATCGGGACGCGGCTCCCTTGTGCCTGGGATCTGGCATCCGCTATAGTAACCACAGAATGATCACAGGCTGTCGAACATATACCAAGTCGCGAACCAAAAACCAAG
>Ga0137375_10009816_pt1 | contig 11357 bp, 13 predicted proteins | sample SagtaG_24_FD_104936 | JGI IMG/M metagenome (GOLD analysis project Ga0137375, IMG submission 104936) | Vadose zone soil microbial communities from Sagehorn Ranch, Mendocino, California, USA - Sage1_R_113_16 metaG | ecosystem: Environmental > Terrestrial > Soil > Vadose zone | place: USA... | reverse complement strand
TTATGCGAACCGTCCCTCACATTGTCGATCAGGGGTGTGAAGAATAAAGTCGGCGCGATGATTCCCGTGGAAGTCGAACACGCACGCGAATTGTTGTCGCGATATTTTCGACCCACGCGCCTGCTGTCAGCGGAATCACTCGCGCAGCGTTCAGGCGCACGCGTCTATCTAAAAATTGAAAGCGATCTACCGACCGGCTCGTTCAAGCCACGCGGAGCGTTGAACGCTTTGCTCACAACTGCGGCGCAGCGCCCGGTGCCAGGAGTTGTCGCCGCGAGCACCGGTAATCACGGCGCCGCTGTTGCTTACGCGCGCGCATCGCAAAAGTTGGCGCCACGATTTTTCTTCCGAAAAATCCGAACCCGGTGAAACGGGCGCGCATTGTCGCGCTTGGTGCAAAAGTAGTCGAGCGAGGCACCATGGGTGGATCGGCAGCGAGTGAAGGCGCCGCAGAGTTTGCGCGCGAGCACGGCCACTATTTTCTCGACGATGCGAGCGATCCGCTCGTTCCGGCGGGTACGGCCACGATCGCCAGTGAAATCCTGGACGAGATACCAGCGCCTGACGTCATTTTTGTACCGATGGGTGATACCGCGCTGATCCGCGGTGTGGCCGCTGAAGCGAAGCGTCGCCTCCCGGGGGTTCGCATCATCGGTGTTCAGGCGGAACAGGCGCCCGCCTACGTGCGATCATGGCAGCAAGGACGAGTTGTCGTTCCCGATGAATGCGACACGATTGCTGATGGGTTAGCATCGCTCCATACGCTCGAAACAAATGTGATCGCCATCCGCGAATTGGTGGACGAAGTGCGTTTGGTTTCGGAGCAGGAACTTCTCGACGCGATCCGCATTCTTTTGCTCGACGAGCACGTAGTTGCGGAAGCTGCCGGTGCAGCGGCGGCGGCGGCGTTCCTTCAGGCCCCATCCGATTACGCCGATGCCGAGATTGTGCTTTTGGTCACGGGCGCGAATGTGTCCCCGGAAGTTCTTCGTCGCGCGGTCACCTAGCATTTCGACGCGCACGATGAAAACGACGTCGGAAAATGCGTCTGCACCTTTAGACAGATGATTAGTTGGCTCTGACCCCATCTGCACACTCCGGTCCTTTGTTTTGTGTCAATACTTAGCTCTGCCCCCTCTCAATCGCAGCCTTTTCGCAACGCTCGAGCAGCCGCGGCACCTTCATCCGCTCCGCCCAGGCCGCGAACGGCTGGAGTGGCACCGCGCCAGTGCAGCGTCTCGACTTTCCTAAAGAGTGGCGCATCAGTTCGCAGCGTCGCGAGATTCTTGAAGAGCAATGCAAGATCGCGCTGTTCGCCGAGAATGTCCGGCGGGAACTTTTCGATCGGACCGTGACTGTTCAAAAGCTGGGCGGCGGTCCTGGCGCCAATCCCAGGGATACCGGGGTAGCCGTCGGCTGCATCGCCCACGAGCGCGAGCAGGTCCGGAATGAGCGGCGGGTCGACGCCGAACTTTTCACGTATCCCGGCGGCATCGCGAATCGTTTTGCGCCGGCCGTCGATCTGCACCACGCGCGTCCCCCGCACGCATTGCGCCAGATCCTTATCGGGCGTCCAAATGGCGACTTTCTCGACCTTCTTGTCCTGGCACGCGAGATGCGCGGCCGAAGCGAGCGCATCATCGGCTTCGAGCTCGATCATCGGCCACACGACAACACCCATAGCCGCGAGCGCCTCCTCTAGCGGATGGAATTGCGCGAGCAGCGCGCGCTCGATGCCGGCGCCGGTCTTGTAGTCCGCCCAAAGCCGATTGCGAAACGACTCGATCACGTGGTCGGTGGCGACGCCGAGATACGCGTCACCCTGACCGTGTGAGTCCAAGCCCTCTATGCTCTGGCCACGTGAGGCGGAGCCTTTTACGTGGTCGATCATTTGGAGAACGGTCTGCAGCACACCAACGACGGCGCCGTAAGGGCGGTCCACGCCTTTGTTGAACCGGCGCAAGCCGTAGAAATGACGGAACAGCTCGTAGGTACCGTCGACGAGATGGACCACGTAAAAGCGTTCGCTCACGTGGCTGGAAGCGAGAGGTGTAAAAGGCTTCGCCTCACGCAGTTGATTAATCGAACGTCGGGGTATCATGATTGGAGCCGCGTGAGGCGAAGCCTTTTACGCGGAGATAGTGACGCAACTGAGCACGCAAGAAACGCCGTCCGGCTCCACTCTTCAGGAATCTCTCTCGGCCTTCGGCGTCTTCGCGCTCAGTGTAGGCCTCATAATAAATCAACTTCCACGGACCGCGCGATTTCGTGGCGAAGCTCTCGCCGACTTGATGCTGCGCGAGCCGCGCACGCAGGTTGGTGGAGAAGCCAATGTAGAAACCGGAGTCGCTTTCCGAGCGTAACACGTACACATAGAACACGTCCTGAGGGTAAAATGATCAGACCGCGTGAAGCGAAGCTTTTTACCACGTAAAAGCGTTCGCTCACGTGGTTGGAAGCGAGCGGCCACAGCCGCGTGGAGCGAAGCGATCTACGCGGTCAATGAAGCAACTTCTCAGGGAAATTCGCGCTGCGTTCCCGTTGCAGAATACGGCGCTGACGCCAGCGTAACGTCCTGCCCGGCTTCGTCGGATCCCAGCCTTTCGGATTCGGGAGGACCGCCGCCAGCATTGCCGATTGGTCCCGCGTAAGACCGCGCGCGCTGACGCCGAAATAATGCTGCGAGGCTGCTTCGACCCCGTAGATCCCGCGTCCCATCTCGATCACGTTTGCATACAGCTCCAGGATGCGCCGCTTCGGCAACAGCGCCTCCATCCAGATCGTGTAGTACGATTCCAGTCCTTTCCTGATCCAGGAGCGGCCCTGCCAGAGGAAGATCGACCGGGCGCATTGGTTCGTGATCGTGGAAGCTCCGCGAACCGGTTTCCCTTTCCGCTCCGCTTCTTTCAACGCGAGATCCATCTCCTTCCAATCAAAGCCCTCGTGCTGAAAGAATCGCTGATCTTCCGAAATCCAAAGGTGCTCCAGGAACATCTCAGGCATCTGCGGCAAAGCGATCCAGCGGTAGCGGAGCGGAGGCTTCGGCGTGCTCGAGAACATCGCGCTGCCCTGATCGATCAACATCGGCAGCGTCAACGGAGGATTGATGAATCGCACTACCGCAACTTGCATTGCCGGGATGAGGAGCAAAACCACCAGCAACAGCAGAATCCATTTTTTCCAGCGACCGCGTGAGGCGAAGCCTTTTACGGGGTTTACGCGGCGTTTCTTGGCATTCGGCTTGGGCATCTTCGCCAAGAGACTGCGATGGCGACCCGAGCGCAACCCGCTGTGCAGATCTGTCCAAACTCAGCAATCGGAAATCGGCAATCGAAACTCGTTGCATCCTGTTCAAAAACAAGAACGACCAGTTCCGAATCGATACCGAAAAAGCCGAACGGCTGAGGACCAAAAGGTTATTGCCATGGCAAGCGCCTCGCGCCCGTCGTAGCATGGAAAAAAATGTCTCGTCGGACTTGACTTGGAACTTGGAAGCTGCTTGGCTGTAGCAGATGAAGTATCAATTGATACCTATACGGATATTCAACCCGAATGCCCCAGATACAAATCCCACAGCAGTGGCGGGCCAAAGTGTGCGCCATTCTTGAGACTGAGGCGACGGGGAAACTCATCGAGTGGACCGATGACGCAGCCAAGCGCTTTGAGGCGAGCTATCTCGAAGCATGGAACTACGAATTATATGGAGCTCTTCGTTCTTACCTCATGGGCGGAAATCCAACGGGATGTCAAAGAACGATGGATAGGCCGGTCGGCGAGACATTCGAATTTTTCTTCACTTTCAAAGACAGAAAGGCATACGGGAAAATTCTTCTTCGGCCGGACGGAAAGCGGATCGTCATTTTTTCGGCTCATACGCCGGAGAAAGAGAAGCTCAGTTGTGAATAGCGTCCTCGCAAAACTATGAAGACAAAGATCGGAGATATTGAAGTTCGAGTACCAAATGCTGACGGCACAGGAGTAGCGGAACGCATTCGGGTTCAAGTTCCGCTGAAATGGGATGAGGAATTAGGTGCGTGGTTGCTCACGGAAGAAGCCCATCAAATAATCGACGAAACAAAGGCGCGACATATTGGGCTGATCTCCCCGACGGAGCTGAGGGAAATGCGATTACGCCTGCGACTCACGCAACGCGAGATTGGAGGCCTTTTGCAGGTAGGCGAGAAGAGTTACACGAGGTGGGAGACGGGCAAGGCTCGACCCTCTCGCAGTCTAAATGTGCTTTTGTGTGCTGTTCGCGATGGACGACTGTCTGTTCCATACCTTCAAAGTCTACAGCAACCCTTTGTTAACTGGTGGCAAATTCGGCTGGAGTCTCCAGTCACTGTAAAAACTGAGCCCAACATGGAGTACGGGCTGGCAAGGGCGGCATAAATGAAAGCTGCGCCCGTACAATTAACGAACTATTTCGTCTCGGAACTCCAGTTTGTAGCGAACCGAAGCTACAATCGCGATTCCCCAACGACTGTCACAGCAGAGGATTTGCAGGTTGCTCTTCAACCTTCGCAAAAGGAAGACAACAAGCGGGAATGGCAAATCACACTGCGGATCGCGCTCAACGCCTCGCCTGAATCGAATTCGCCGTACAGTTTTCTGATTGAGATCATTGGATTTGTCGCGGTCGCCGAATCGGTTGCTGAACATAAGATTGAGCGTTTCGCACGAATCAATGGAACATCGCTAATATTTGGCGCTGCCCGAGAAATTATTAAGGCTGCAACATCGCGCGGACCCTTCCAAGCTTTGCTGTTGCCGACCGTCACCTTTTGGGAACCGCCACCAGAACCTTCAGCTGCAAAGACGGAAGCGCCGGATGCAATCGAGAGCGCCGCTGCGGAGAAGAAAGAGTGAACATGCTAGATCGGTACGAAAAAACGACGCGTTACCGCGGCAAAGTCAAAGTCGATTCGAATGGCTGATACAATCTCCCAAGAACTCGAAAACCAGCTGGTCGCCAGCATGCCGCCTGCGACGGGAGCGATCGCCTCGATGGCCGCCAAATACACGCTCGAATCTGATCGTTTGCTAGGTCTGCTGCTGAAGTTTGATTTTGGGGAGTCACACATCGTCACATGCGATCCATGGAAACGTAAATGCGGTGGTGTTCCGCGTGGCTCGTTAGTTCTGTTTCGCGTAGATCAACGAGCGGTTGACCCCGAAGATCGCACCTTCTCGAACAGGCTGATTATTGCTCGCATTACTGATGCAGTACCGACGCCAGTCGAGGGACACGTTCAACAGACTCTGTTTCAAGTTCATAAATTACAAGCGCAATTGGATCCTCTGACCAACAAGGATCTTCAATGGGGGGCGCTAAAAGCGTCGATTGTCGGCACGTATTACGATGAAGGGGACAAGATTGCCTTCGGGAATGACGTCGACACATTTTTCTCCCCATTTTGTTACGTCGCGTACGCGCCTACCGATGCGGATCTCGCGGTTCTTATTAATTCATTCGTTGACACATCCCGAGCAGTAGAAATTGGGCAACTCCGGTACACAGAGACGCTTCCTCCTCGTGCTATCGTTAGAGTTCCAATCAACATTGATCCGCGAGACATTGTGGGCGATCAAAACGCCGCGCAGAGACTCGCGAATTTCGGAAAGACCCGCTTCGGCAAATCTAATAGCACCAAAATAATCGCTCGCGCTGTTTTCGAGTCAGGTTTGAATGTCGCACAGGTGTTTTTCGATCCGTCTGGCGAATATACGTACATCAACGATCAGGATCGTACGAGCTTATTCGCACTGTTTCCGAGCCGGTCAGTTCGCTACGCGCTGGCGCTAAAACCCCTGAAACACGAGGAGCAGCAGCTTGGACTGACACAACCTAACCAGCTTGCGATTGATTTTTACAATCATCCCAGCGTCGGCCACGGCCTGATTGCTTCGCTGTGGTCGACCGAAAACCAAAATCTCCCGCTTTATATGCGCCCAGTGGTAGACTGGGCCTCTCCTGAGGCTGCACCGCCACGAGCCCAAATATCCAACTTTAATCATTATTGGCGAACAATGGGAATGTGGTGGGCGATCCTGCGGCGGGCGCAGTTCGACCCTCCTGATAATCTTACCGCGCCTATCAATTTTCCCGACGCTGTTAAGCAGGACTTAGTGAATAACGTTGCTGGAGTCAGGGTGGACGCGAACAACGAATTCGATACTCATGGTCAACCCATCGCAGTGCTCCCAGCGATCTACCAACGCATTTGGCAGCTTTACCAACAAGACCAGGCGACAGCCGCCGCCGGTGGTGTTGCGCCGCCGCGTCGCGGTGCGCGTGCTGCAGCGGGCGCCGGTCAGCAACAGTTGAATTTCCCGCCATCACAAAATACGGGCGAGCCTTACTTCAATGAAACAGAAGTCGCAATGCTGCGCGTCATTGCGGATACAGGTATTGGCGGACCACGGTACATCAGACCATTTAATAAATATCACAGTGTCCGCGGCAGCTCGATTTTTGATGAGATTACCGGCCACATAGCTTCTGGAACTTCTGTATTCATCGATATGTCACAGGCTAACGAGGTCGTTCGCAACAATCTTGTTGACCGCATCTGCCGAGCGATTTTCAAACTGCAGAACGATCGATTCAATTCCGACACAGGCGTCGGAGATCGTTTCGTCATGCTCCATTTTGAAGAAGCTCATCGGTTATTTCGGGCTGATGACAAAGATATGAACAGTATTTACAACTTGTTGGCGAAGGAAGGTGCCAAACTCAACATCGCCATGGCGTACTCAACTCAATCCATGACGACCATTTCGCCGGACTTAATTAAGAACACAGACAATTTTTTGATCGCACACTTAGACGACGACCGTGAAGCTAGGGAGGTAGCTCGTAAATATGCGTTTCGCGAACTTGCCGATGATGTACAGCGAATTCAATCAAAAGGATATGTCCGGATGATTACACGGAGTCATCGATTCGCTTTGCCCGTGCAGATTCGGCTTTTCGGCCCGGATACAGCAGCAGCGCAAGATTCGGCTGTGGACAACGCGCCGGCAGGATAACCTTTTAGATGTCATACGCCAAAGATGGGTATCCGACCGAGCTGGCCAACAAAGTTGGACACATCAAGCTCATTCAGGATCCCATGGTGCAACGGCTAATCGAAAGTTTCGAGGATCACCGGCCTCTGCCGGACGCCGCGTTGCCGCCGATATCGGGAAACACCGATCTCAAGTGTGACAGAACCATTGCACAGGTAATTACAGTCGACGGCGGTCATCAAACAGTTCCCAATATTGTCCGACCTGAACGCCAAGTCGGATTCGTTCAAGTGGCGTTGCAGATGATCAAGCTCGAAACCATCGAGTATCTGTCGACCCATCCGATGGCCGATCCTCGCGACGTTCAAAAACTGATAGGTAATTACACGCATCATATTTTAGCAGCTTTGCCCGTGGTCGGCATGAGTTTGCCAGGGCAAACTTTGAAGGATTCGATCCGTGAATCTGTTCACAGATTCATTGCTCATTACGGGTTGTATCCTGCGCTCGCATATTTGGTTTACAGACAATGGGAACCACAGATGACAAAGCAGCCATCGATGCAATGTCATCTATGCGACGCGAAGATCGATCTGCCGCGGAATCAATTGGACTTCAAGTGCGCAAAATGCGGGGAGTCATACAAGCTTTCCGATTATCTCGGATTGTCTGACCGGGACAACGATGAGCGCTCTACGGAAGAAACGGTATCAAACTTTCGTGCTGCCCTTGAGGTGCTAGCAATGTTTTCGCTGATTGTGCGTTTTTTGGAACGTGAAGCGATCATGCAAAAAACCCTGTTTCTTCTCGATGGCCCTCTTCTGCTGCGCGCTCAATTAAGTCGCTTGGTGGAACCAATACGCGATCTTCTTGAACATCAGCATCGACAGCAACGGAGCGCTTACATTGTCGGAATCGAAAAGAATGGCGAATTTCGCAACTTCGCCGATGCATATGCAACCCGCTTCGGATCGAACGGCGATTACTTCATACCGACGACTAAATTCTTGGTAGAGTCAGTAAATGGTCGCATTTTTGATCCAGCGACATATCGCAATCGAGTTAACTACGGAGCAAAGCTAGTCGCGCGCGTCGGTACTGACCACGTGCTCGCGCTAAACATTCCAACGGGCCAATTCATTTTGGAGCCCCAATCGTCCGATCTTATCGGGTTGGAGCCAATTCTGTGTTGTCTTAGTCAGCTACCTAGCTACGCATACGACAACGCTCTGATTCCCGTGGTTCTTGCGAACAATGCGTCTTCGATATCAAACCAGCCGTCGGCGACTCTTCTCGCGCAGTTCGTCGACTCGTTAATGAAAAGCGGCTAATGGCGAAATCGTTTTTGCGATGGGCAGGTGGAAAAGGATGGTTAACCAAAACAGTCGCACCGATAATTGTCGACCGTTTGGGAGACGGTACTTACTACGAGCCATTTCTAGGCTCAGCCGCGATGTTTTTTGCTGTGCAACCGCGGCGGGCGACGCTGTCGGATAACAACAAGGAGCTAATCAACGCGTTTCGCCAAGTTGCGAGTAGATCCGAAGATCTCCAACGCATTCTCCGTGCGCTCCCGTCCACCAAAAAAGAATACTACGGTCTTCGGAGTGCTGTCCCAGGAACGGTGTTAGAACGAGCCGCGAGATTCATCTATCTAAATCGAAACTGTTGGGGTGGACTCTACCGTGAGAACCGTCGCGGCGAGTTTAATGTGCCATACGGGGGGGGGACACGAAATCACGCGTCTCTTTTGCGAGGGCGATTGCTTCAAACGGTAGGAAGCCTGCTGCGACGCCGAAATGTTCGACTCTTGTGTTGTCCGTTTGAGGAGGCTCTACAGAACGTTGGACGTGGAGACGTTATTTACTGCGATCCAACTTACCGGAGACAAACTCGACATCACTTTGATCGTTATGGCGCCAACGTATTTGATTGGAATGACCAGAAGCGTTTAGCGTCGCTTGCGGCGAAAGCATTTGGCAAGGGCGCTTTGGTCATAGTGAGCAATGCGTCTTGTTTTGGCATCGCGGATTTGTACCCCGATGCGCTTATCATCCGCACATCAAGAAAGAAAGGATTCGGCAATACAAACAATAGGGCCGCTTTAGCAGAGTACGTATTCGTGCTGGACCCTGAACAACGTGTGGAACAGTGGTTATCGGTGGGCAAAATGATCCGTCAACCAGAAGAACGGACTGCAACACAGATGCGGCGAGTGATGCAACGGGTACTTTACTCAGACCTGCTCGTCCAAATCCTTAAGTTGGCGCCCGTCTTGCGTGCGCCACTCCGTTAGACCATTGGCTCCGCCGCCATGTATAACTGCCGCGGCGGCGCTAGGGCTCGAAAATTCGGCGTCTTTTGTGAACGTGTAAAATCCGTTCCGTTCCATAAGCGTACCGTCTGCGAGAAGCTTTTTGCGTAACGCGACCACATACGGGTGACGTTCCTGAGCCGAAGGGCGGTCCTGAAGCACCGCTGTTGAGCCACGCAGCACAACGAACCCATCAGCTGTACGGTGGCCGCGTCCCTCAGCGCCTTTTATTCGGCAAAAAAGCATTCCACCCGAGTCTTTGCTAGGTGCCGATTGAGCAATCGGAATCAATATGTCCGAACCAAGCACTGGCAATAGCTGACGAACGCGAGATAAAAACACCTCCATGTCTTCGCGATCAGGTTCTGGCAGCTTAGCACCGCCTGCCTCATTCTGTTCCAACGTGAATCGGCCAACTTTTCTGGCCTCCGCGAGAAGCCGATTCTCAAGATACCTAACATGGGCCTTCGTTAAGTTCTCATCTTTGCTGACGAAAACGATGGCAGATACCCAGAACTCCCTGCTCTTATGTTGTTTCAGGCGCTCACGAATTATCTCCGCTTCGCCAACGTAAGCTCGCGGAGCGCCGGATACCGGGTCGGTTCCAGTTAAAATGTAAACACCCGGCTTATCCAATTCTTCGCGCCGAAGGAGTTCGTCCAGTTCGGTGCGTGGTGCTGCGACTGCCTTGCCAGTCCAGTTTGAGATTTCGGCCGTGCGGAGGCTCTTCGCTTCTCCTTGAGGCAAAAACAATTTGATTGTAGCGGAAGTCATTTGATTCAACCAAACACGGTCGTGGCTAAAACTTTGATGAAAATATCGCCAATTGGCAATCATCCAAGTCAGGATGCATCGTAACCAGCTTGTGATCAGCGTCGATTCGTTCGCTGATCTTGCGGCTCGCGCAAACTCGCAATTTTTGAGCTCGTTCACTCCAACGCCTTCAACTGAAACTCGCTCGCGTCCCCGCTTGCTCGCCGCTACCCGTCACGGCTTTACCTTCTATGTCGCTGATCCCGTCAGCTCCATTCACCGAGCATGGTTCACAGAAGTTGAGAGTTGATCCGCCTTCGCAGAACGCTTCGGCGCGACAGATGGTTGAGAGCGTAAAAGCTCCGTTGGAGCCACGCACCTTTACGGAGTTGAGGGAAGCAGATTTGCTGGGCCGGATGAATGTGTATGACGCGCTGAATCACCGTGTATGGCGCGTTGGCGTACATCACGTCGAGAGTCAATTTGGCGAAAGGTGTACAGCGTAATAACGCTTCAATCGCGGAGCGCTCTTTGATTGAATGGCGAGGATGACAAGAGCTGCACGCATCTATCGATTCGGATTCCGCAACATTGCCACCGCCGTGGTCTGCGTTTTTTTCATAGCATTCGAGACGGCAACGTTTGGAGTCGAAACAGATCGAGCAGCGGTTGCGGTCGAGCGCCGTGAAGGTGTGAAGCTTGACGGCGGCGACGGTTCCTCAACTGACAAGGCCATCATCGTTCATGCGGCTAGCCTGCCCCAGGCAATGTTTGCCGGTTTTGAGTACATCGCGCTTCGGTACGGATGGTTTCAAATCACCAGCGGATCGATTGTTCATTCCAAGGGGAAAGTTTATAAGGTTCTCACCTTCGAAGACCATAGGGCGAGGGGTGACCCGAAACCGAAGCGCGTTTTCTATTTCGATGTATCCGAATATTTACCTACGTATTCTTTCTCGCCAGCGTACCCACCTGAAGCGCGTGCTAAGGGTCTAACCGGTAAAGGCGTAGCGGTCGTCAAAGTTGATCCGGCTACTGGTCGCGTTACGTCGGCCTCGATGATCAAAAGCACAGGACATGACATTCTCGATAACGCGGCGCTACGCGCGTTGCGGCAATGGCGTTACCGGCCAAGAGGGATAACGACATTTGAAATTCCCATCCAATTCACGACCAAGGGCGTGATCTATTGAGCGGGGCGGTCGAGCGGGGTCAGATCTGAGATCTCGCCTCAATTCCTTCTCCCACATTGGCCGATCTCAAATTTTAGTAGCTCGTA
>Ga0137375_10009812_pt1 | contig 11359 bp, 10 predicted proteins | sample SagtaG_24_FD_104936 | JGI IMG/M metagenome (GOLD analysis project Ga0137375, IMG submission 104936) | Vadose zone soil microbial communities from Sagehorn Ranch, Mendocino, California, USA - Sage1_R_113_16 metaG | ecosystem: Environmental > Terrestrial > Soil > Vadose zone | place: USA... | reverse complement strand
CGCGCTGGAACGAGCTCTCCTGGCCACGCGAGTACCCGCTCTCCTACTTCGAGATGAGCTTCCTCCTGCCGCACTTCTTGAAAGAAGGGCGCGGGAAACTCGACGTCTACTTCACCCGCGTCTACAACCCGATGTGGACCAATCCCGACGGCTTCACCTGGCTCGAGGTGCTTCGCGACGAGTCGAAGGTCGGACTGCACGTGGCGCTGACGCCGACCTGGAGCGAGACCGCCTGGTGGGCCGACTACGTGCTGCCGATGGGTCACGGCTCGGAACGGCACGACCTCATGAGCCAGGAGACGCACGCGGGGCAGTGGATCGCGTTCCGGCAGCCGGTCCGCCGCGTCGCGCTCGAGCGCGCGGGAAAGCCTGTCGCGCGCACCTACGAGGCCAATCCCGGCCAGGTCTGGGAGGAGACGGAGTTCTGGATCGACCTCTCCTGGGAGATCGATCCGGACGGTTCACTCGGTATCCGCCGCTACTTCGAGTCGCCGTATCGGCCGGGCGAGCGCATCACGGTGGACGACTATTTCGGATGGATGTTCGAAAACTCCGTCCCGGGTCTGCCGGAAGCCGCGGCGCGCGAAGGGTTGAAACCCCTGGCTTATATGCGGCGTTACGGCGCCTTCGAGATCCGCTCCGGCGCCGAGCCCGAGTTCGAGCGCGCGCTTTCGCGCGAGGAAACTCTCGATGCCACAAAGGACGACGCGACCGGAATCCTGTACACGCGGGTAGCCGCGGTCGCGCCGAAGAACATCGTGCCGAGCCCGGTTGCCGCGGCCGGCGAGCGCGGCCGGCCGATCGGTGTCCTCGTGGACGGTCAGGCGCGCTTCGGGTTCCGCACCCCTTCGCGCCGCCTCGAGTACTTTTCCTCCACGCTCGTGGATTTCGGGTGGCCGGAGCTGGCGATCCCGACCTACATCAAGAGCCATGTCCATCCCGAGAACGTGGACCGCGCGGCCAACGAATTCGTGCTGCTCTCGACGTATCGGCTTCCGACGCTCATCCACACGCGCAGCGGCAACTCGAAATGGCTGCTCGAGATCTCGCACACGAACCCGACCTGGATGCACACCTCCGATGCGGCGCGTCTGGAGGTCGCGACGGGGGACCTCGTCCGGATCGAGACAGAGATCGGCTACTTCGTGGATCGGGTCTGGGTCACGGAGGGAATCCGTCCGGGCGTCGTCGCCTGCTCGCATCACCTGGGCCGGTGGCGGCTGTCTGAAGGAGAAGGGACGAGCCGGCTCGCTTCCGCTCTTGTGGACGTCCAGGAAGATCTCGGCCGGTGGAAGCTCACGCAGCTCGCCGGGATCAGGCCGTATGCCTCCGCAGATCCCGACACGCAGCGGATCTGGTGGACGGAAGCCGGCGTGCATCAGAACCTGACGTTTCCGGTGCAGCCCGATCCGGTCAGCGGCTGCCACTGCTGGCACCAGAAGGTCAGAATCACGCGGGCGCGGCCGGAAGATCGTTATGGAGACGTGAACGTGGACACGAACAAGTCCCACGAGGTCTACCGCCGGTGGCTAGCGCTCGCGCGGCCGCCGCACGGGAACTGGCGGCGACCCTACTGGATGCTGCGCCCGTTCCGCCCCGCGGAGAGCGCTTTCCGCCTTCCTTCTCCCTCTCCCCCCTCTTTTGATCTTCGAGCTTCGGAAGACAAGCCCGGGAGAGACGTGCCCTCCGAAGCCTCGGCGAAGGAGGGGAAGGAGTGATGGGCGTGAAGAAGCCGACGCTTTCCCTCCTCTCCCGTCTCTGGCTCGCCGAGCCGGACGAGAAGACCCTGCTTTTGGCCCGCGAAGCGGGCCTACTAGGCCGCGGCGAGCCGACCGGGCTCGCCGCGGCCTGGACCGACCTCTTTCTGTTGAATGTCTATCCCTACGGCACCGTGTTCACAGACATCTCCGGGGAACTGAACGGCCCCGCCGCCGCCGCGGTGGCGCACCGTTATGAAGCCGCGGGATACCGGCCGCCGGAGCTCGCCGGAGCCGGAGCGCCCGACCACGCCGGCCTGTGCCTGGGATCTCTGGCGCAGCTGGCGCAGGAAGGACGGGAAGACCCGTCGTTTCTGGCCTGGACTCTCGATTGGCTGCCGGTCTGCGCGCTGGCGGTCGAGCGCCAGCCCTCGGCACATCCGTTCTACCGGAACATGGCGGCCGCGACGCGGGAGGCTCTCCTTTCGGGCGCATTTGTCTCCGCGTCCGCAGTGCCCGAAGATCTCGCGCCGGTTCTGGAGTGGGGTGACGAGACCGAGGAAGAGGTCGATCTCTCGCGGGTCGTCCGGTTCCTCCTTGCGCCGGCGGCGTCCGGATTCTTCCTCTCCCGCTCGCGGCTGGGAGCGCTCGCGCTCGAGGCGGGTCTGCGCCTGCCGTTTGGATCGCGGTTCGACGTGGCGCGCTCTCTCTTCGAAGCCGCCGGGGAATGCGGCCGCGTCGAGCCCGTGCTGGCGGCGCTCTCTCGCGAGGCGGAGGCCTGGGACGCCGCCTACTCCGCGCTCGGCCGCGAACATGTTGCGTGGCGGGCGCGGGCCGGTGCCTGGCGGGCCCGCATTGCCTCGACGCGCGAGAGACTGTCGGAAATGGGCCGAATGGCGGCAGTCCGTGAGACAAGAGTCTGAGATAGCCTGGAGCCGAAGGAAAGCTCGGAACACATGGCTCGGTTTAGACTCTCTCGGCCGCCACTCTTCTCCCTCTCCCGGCGGGAGAGGGTTGGGGTGAGGGGGCTCGCGTAGCGAACGCCTGCGGCCGAAAGTACGGGGGAGGCTCCGATGTATTTTAAGCAGTTCTACCTCGGGTGTCTGGCGCAGGCCTCCTACATGATCGGCTCGAAGGGAGAAGCGGCCGTCGTGGACCCCCGGCGCGACGTCGAGACGTACCTCGAGGAGGCCGAGCGCGAGGGGCTCAGAATCCGGTACGTCATCGAGACCCACCTTCACGCGGACTTTGTGTCGGGACACCGGGAGCTCGCGGCGCGCACCGGCGCGAGGATCTATTTCGGCGCGAAGGCGCAGGCAAGATTCGATTTCGTGCCGGTCCGCGAGGGAGACGAGGTCATTCTCGGCGATGTGACTCTGCGCTTCCTCGAAACTCCGGGCCACACGCCGGAGTCCCTCTCGGTCCTCGTGATCGACCGGGCGAAGTCGCAAACGCCCGAGGCGGTGTTGACCGGCGACACGCTCTTCATCGGAGACGTGGGGCGCCCGGATCTGCTGGGCTCGAAGATGAGCGCGCAGGAGCTGGCCGGAATGCTCTACGACTCTCTGCACGGGAAGCTCCTGAAGCTGCCCGACTCCGTCGCCGTCTACCCGGCGCACGGAGCGGGCTCGCTCTGCGGCCGCAACATCTCGAGCGAGACCTCCTCGACGATCGGCCAGCAGCGGCGCTTCAACTACGCCCTCCAGCCGATGGCGCGGGAGGAGTTCATCCGGATGATGACGACCGACCTTCCGGAGGCGCCCACCTACTTTTCCCGCGACGTCCGATTGAACCGGGAGGGTCCGTCGAATCTCTCGGAGCTGCCGAAGCCTCCGGCTCTCCTCCCCGCGGCGGTCGAGGAGATGCAGCGATCGGGCGCCATTGTGCTGGACACGCGGCCGGCCGCGCAGTACGGAACGGGCCACGTCCCGGGTTCTCTGAACATCGGTCTGGGCGGACAGTTCGCTTCGTGGGCCGGGGCGCTGATCCCGGCCGAGAAGCCGATCGTCCTCGTCACGGAAGACGAGGAGCACGTCGAAGAGGCGCGCACGCGCCTGGCGCGCGTGGGACTGGAGAACGTGGCCGGTTACCTCGCGGGCGGTCTGCTCGCCTGGCACGAGGCGGGACGTCCGCTCGCCGTGACCGAGCAGATCAGCGTGGACGAGCTGCGCCACCGGATCGCGCAAGGCGAGGCTGGACAGCTCATGGATGTCCGGCGTCCGGGAGAATGGCAGGCCGGCCACATCCCGCAGGCCCGCCATCTCCCCTTGAACCAGCTCGCCGAGCGCGCAGCGGAAATCGACCACGACAGGCCCGTCACTGCCATCTGCGCCGGCGGCTACCGCTCCTCGATCGCCACGTCCCTCCTCGAGCAGCGGGGCTTCGCGCGGATCACCAACGTCGTCGGCGGCATGACCGCTTGGAATAACGTCGCTCCGCGCGCTCCGCGGGATCTACGCCCTTCGGGCTGATCCCGCTCCGGCGCTACGCTCCCGCGGCGCGAGGCTCCTCCCCTCTGGGAGACTCCTCGCGCCGCGACCAGAGCCGGCGAGGCATTTATCCCGAGGTCAGGCCTATTCTTGTCATCCTGAGCGAAGCGAAGGATCTGCCCATCCGACTCGGGCCTTCGCTGGCTCGCTATTGGGGGAGAGGGGCGGAGAGGTGCTCGTGGACGATGAGCCACTTTCCGCCGCGGTTCTCCCAGATCACGGTGTGCCGGCCGTCGAATTCGAGAGGCTTGCCCTCCTTCATGACGGCCTTCAAGTGCATCGTGCGCGTCGTCCAGGCGGTCTTTTCCCGGCGCGTGACCTTCAGATCGTTGTTGACGTTGAACTTGAGCGAGGTCGCTCCGTCGAGGAAGAGCTTCTGAGCGCCGTCGCGGTATGCGGTCCAGCCCACGTACTTCAAGGGCGCGGCGTCGTAGAAGACGAGGTCTGCGTCGTGCGCGTAGAAGGGAGCGGCGTTCTCAGCCTTCAGCGATTCCCACGCGGCGTCCACCTTCGCGAACATGGCCTTGAAGTCCGGCTCCGCGTCTTGTGCCTTCGGAGCCGCGGCGGAGATGGTCGCGAGGATCCCTGCGAGGAAGATGACGGAAAGACCCGGACGGCGGGTAAGCTGTTTCATGACTTGACCTCCTAAGGGAAGAGGATTGTAAGCGTCTCGGCGGAGTTGGCAAGGCCACCGGAGGGGCTCGATGCGGGTGACGCCTTTCGACTGGGTGATCGTCGTCGCGTCGATCGTCGTGTCGTTCCTGCCGGCGGTGTTCCTGGCGCGACGGGCGGGGCGGAGCACCGCGGAGTTCTTCACCTCGGGCCGGTCGGCGCCCTGGTGGCTGATCGGCGTCTCGATGGTCGCGACGACCTTCTCGACCGACACGCCGAACCTCGTGACCAACATGGTCCGCGAGAAGGGGGTCGCCGACAACTGGCTCTGGTGGTCGTTTCTCCTGACCGGCATGGCGACGGTCTTCTTCTACGCCCGGATGTGGCGGCGCTCGAGGGTCCTCACCGACCTCGAGTTCTACGAGATCCGCTACTCGGGCAGGGCGGCCGGCTTCGTGCGCGGGTTTCGCTCGATCTACCTCGGCCTCTTCTTCAACTGCGTGATCATGGCTTCGGTCAATCTCGCGGCGGCAAAGATCGCCAACGTTGTGCTCGGGTGGCCGATGGGGAAGACGCTCCTCATCTGCGCGCTCTTGAACGTCGCCTTCGCCGCGACCTCCGGGCTCTGGGGAGTCCTCGTGACGGACTTCATCCAGTTCGGCATCGCGATGACGGGCTCCTTCGCCGCCGCGTACTACGCGCTGAAGCAGCCGGAAGTCGGCGGCCTTTCGGGACTCTTCCACCGCATCGACCCGAAGACGCTCGCCTTCCTGCCGGATTTCTCCGATTGGGGGCTGGCGCTCTCGGTGCTCATCATTCCGATCACGATCCAGTGGTGGTCCGTCTGGTACCCGGGCGCGGAGCCCGGCGGGGGCAGCTACATCGCGCAGCGGATGCTGGCTTCCAGGAGCGAGAGGGACGCGCTCGCGGGGACTCTTTTCTTCAACTGCGCGCATTACGCCCTGCGCCCCTGGCCCTGGATCATCGTGGCGCTCTCCTCGATGCTCGTCTTCCCGCAGCTCTCCGACATCGCGCGCGCGTTCCCGTACGTAGACCGGTCCTTGATCGGCCATGACATGGCCTACCCCGCGATGCTGAAGTTCCTGCCCGTGGGCTTTCTCGGCGTGATGATCGCGGGGATGCTCGCGGCTTACGTCTCGACGCTCTCGACACATTTGAACTGGGGGACGTCCTACCTTGTCCACGACTTCTACCGGCGTTTCGTTCGACCGGGACGCGAGGAGAGGCACTACGTCGCGGTCGGCCGCCTCGTGACGGCGCTCCTCATGGTCGCGGCCGCGTTCCTGACGCCCGTGCTCGACACCGCGCGGCAGACCTTCGACCTGCTTCTCTCCGTCGGCGCGGGGACGGGCCTCATCTACCTGCTGCGCTGGTTCTGGTGGCGGATCAACGCGTGGAGCGAGGCCGCGGCGATGGCGAGCTCTTTTGTCGTCGCGGTCGGGTTCTTCGTGGCCGGCAAGACGGGGCATGCCGTGGCGACCCACGTCTCACTGGTCCTCACCATCGCCGTCACGACATTGGTCTGGCTCGCGGCGACCTATCTCTCGAAGCCGACGGATCGCGCGACTCTCGTCGCCTTCTACAAGCTCGTGCGGCCCGCCGGCCCCGGCTGGCGCGCCATCCGCATGGAGTCCGGCGTCGGCTCTTCTCCCGACAGCCTCCCGCAGAATCTCCTCGGCTGGATCCTCGGATGCGTCTTCGTCTACGCGGCGCTCTTCGGCACCGGCAGCGTCCTCTACGGCCGGACCGCACTGGCAACCTTCTGGATCGTCCTCTTCCTCGCCAGCGGCGCCGGCCTCGTCCGCCTCCTCCCACGCCTCTGGTCCGGTGCCGGCTCGTGACGGGCAAAGCGGTCATCCTGGCCCGCGGCCTCGGGACCCGCATGCGCCGGCCCGATGAGACGGCCTCTCTCGATCCGGTTCAAGACGCCGCCGCTTCGAGCGGCCTGAAGGCGATGATCTCCTTCGGACGACCGTTCCTCGACTACGTCCTGTCCGCGCTTGCCGACGCCGGGTTGAAGGAAGTCTGTCTCGTGATCGGACCCGAGCATGGCGAGATTCGCGAGTACTACACGGAGACGGCCCCGCCGCGGAGGGTGCGCGTGGTCTTTGCGATCCAGGAGAAGCCCCGCGGAACGGCGGACGCGGTGCTCGCGACCGAGGAGTTCGCGGCCGGCGAGGATTTCCTTGTGATCAACTCCGACAATCTCTATCCCGTGTCGGCGCTGGCGGCACTCGCGAGCCTTTCCGAGCCGGGCGTGACACTCTTCGAGCGGGACGCCTTGATCGCCACAAGCAACATCCCGGCCGACCGGATCGCTTCCTTCGCCGTCTGCGTGGTCGGCGAGGACGGCTATCTCGAAACGATCCTGGAGAAGCCGGATGAGAAGACGCTCGCCGACCTCGGACCGGACCCACCGGTGAGCATGAATTGCTGGCGTTTTTCACGCGGCATCTTCGCCGCCTGCCGCCGCGTGCCACTCTCGCCACGCGGGGAGCTGGAGCTGCCGATGGCCGCGCGCGAGGCGATCGCGGCGGGGATGCGTTTCAAGGTGGTCCGGTGCGCCGAAGGAGTCCTCGATCTTTCGCGCCGCTCGGACGTCGCCGCCGTCGCCGAGCGCCTGCGCGGCGTCAGCGCCGAACCCTAAGGCAAGCGGTGCGAATTGTGAATTGCGAATTGTGAATGGAGATCGCGGAGAGGCTGTCAGCGGCGGGATTGAGCGCCGTGGAGTCAGAACACAAAGCGCGCCTCTTCGACGCGGCACAGCGTCGTCTTGAGGACCTTGCTAGGCGCGCTTGTAAAAGCGCGCCTCGGTGGTTCGTCCCGGGACGAATCGAAGTGTTCGGCAAGCACACGGATTACGCGGGCGGGCGGAGCTTCCTCTGCGCCGTGGAGCGCGGCTTCTGTGTGGCCGCGCGGGGACGGCCGGATGGAGTCATTCGCGTCGCCGACGCGGTCCTCGGCGTCGAGACGCAAATCGCTCTTTCGAAAGACTTGGATGTCGCGGTGGACGGTGGCTGGACGGCCTATCCGGCGGCGGTCGTCCGCCGTGTCGCGCGCGATTTCGCGGGGTCTCTGGGCGGCGCGGACATCACCATCGCCTCAGACCTGCCGCGCTCGGCCGGCCTCTCGAGCGGGAGCGCGCTCGTCGTCGCGATCTTCACGGCGCTCGCTCAGGTCAACGCCCTCGAAAACCACCCCGCGTACCGCGCCAACATCGCGGGCCCGGAGGACCTCGCCGGCTACCTCGGCGCCGTCGAGAACGGACTGCCCTTCGGCGCTCTGGCCGGCGAGCGCGGTGTGGGCACGCTCGGAGGCAGCGAAGACCATACCGCGATGCTCTGCTGCCGCGCCGGGATGCTCTCTCAGTACGCCTTCCGCCCGGTGCGGCTCGAGCGGGAGGTCGCCCTGCCGGCCGATTGGACGTTCGTCATCGCCTCGAGCGGCGTGACGGCGGAGAAGTCCGAGGCCGTGCGCGACCGCTACAACCGGCTGTCTCTTGCCGCCTCCGCGATCTTAAAATTCTGGCGCGGGGCCGGCGGGCCGGGAGAGACGCTCGGCCAGGCCGTGCGTCAGCCCGGATCGCCGGATCGAATTCGTGAGGTTCTGAGCCGTTCCGCGCATCCGCTCTTTACGCCGAAGGAGCTGCTCGACCGCTTCGAGCAATTCCTCCTGGAGAGCGAAACGATCGTTCCGGCCGCCGCCGAAGCCGTAGCGACGGCTGACGGCTCGGCGCTCGGCGCCATCGCCGCCCGCTCCCAGGCGGGCGCAGAGCGTTTCCTCGGCAACCAGATCCCGGAGACAATTGGCCTCGTCGCCTCCGCCCACGCGCTCGGCGCCCTCGCCGCCTCCGCCTTCGGAGCGGGCTTCGGCGGCAGCGTCTGGGCGCTCGCCGAGAGAGGGCAGTCCGAGCGTTTCCGAGTCGCCTGGCAGAACGATTACCGCCGCGGCTTTCCAGACGCCGCGGCGGCGAGCGAGTTCTTCCTGACCAGCGCGGGGCCGGGCCGGCTTCGCCTGTAGACTCGGGCTTACTTAGAAGGGGAGGAAGATATGGAGCAGCCACGCCGGAAAACCGCCGTCTCCATGATCGTGATTTCCCTCGTCGTCGGGATCATCAGTCTGACGACGGTAACCGGCCGTCCCCGTTTCTCCGGTTACGCCACGGTGGACGTGCTCGAGCTCCTGGCCTCCGGAATGTGCTTCGGCATCGCGCTCGTGGCGATCGTGCGGACTCTTCGGGAAATTGGCGGCGCCTAACCGTATTTGCGCAACGGGTGCCTGCCGCGGGAGCGTAGCCTGTTGCCTCTCTGGGGGGAACAGGATGGCCGAATCGGATCTTGGGAGAAGACCCGGAATCGGATGGAGCGGGACGCAAAGGCATCAGAGGACTAACGAGTTGGGACGATTTCTAGAGCCGAATCGAAGGCACCGGCAGCGAGCGTGCGAAGACCGCGATCGAATGTGGCCAAGACGCCCTTGCGGCGGGCGGCCAGCGCCAACAAGTATGCGTCCGCGAGTTGCCGGTAGCCATGCAACCCGGGTTCCATTCCCTTGATCGCGGCCGGAACCTGGAGGCTCTCTGTCCAGAACTCGTGAGCCGCGTGCGTCAGGTTCGCGGCCAGCAAGGCGACCGCTGCAAGCGGCAACAGGGCGTCGCGTGAGAAGGCAGGGTTGGAAACGATCCGCACGAACCCGAGCTGCGTCAGCGAGCACGTCGCCCAGCCCGCATTCGCGCGACGACTGAACCATCGATGGGCGGCCTCGTGGTGCTCGTGAGCCGGCCAGAGCAAGGCTGTCAAGATATTCAGATCCAGAAGCGCGGTCTTCACGGCAGGTCTTCACGAAGCCGGTCGACCAGTGTGGCGGTGACCCTGGGCGATCGTCTGCCAAGGCGCAGGACCCGAAGTCCACTCCGCTCCTCGGTGACCAGTGGACGTTCCGCTCCTTGCCGGACCAGCTCGCTGACCGCCTCGCCGAGCGTCAGCCGATGGCGAGCCGCGTGCTCCTTCGCGGCCTTCATCGCATCCTCCTCGAGCTTCAATGTTGTTCTAGGCATAGAGACATCATAGCACCACAAACGATGCTTTCTGTAAGAATCAGCATCAATCCTGTGTGATTCGCATCGCTCCTTCCAGTTGGCCTTGCCGGGGTCTCCCCTCACCAGGAATCGGGCGGAACACCCGATTCCTAGCGGAGGCCGACGAGGGCGCGGACGGAATCGAGAAGCTTTGCTGAGTCGTAGCCGATTCCGTCCTTGAAGACGGTCTCGACTTTTTCGATGTCGGCGATGGTCTTCGTGGAGTCGCCGTGGATCACGACGAGATCGGCCTGCTTGCCGGGGGCGATCGTGCCGATGCGGTCGGACTCGCCCAGGAACTTCGCGCCGTTCTCCGTCTGGATCTGGATGGCCTCGGCAGGAGTAAAGCCGGCCTCGACTAAGAGCTCGACTTCGCGATGGTCGCCGTAACCGACGAGTGTGCCGCCGATGCCCGTGGGGTCGCAGCCGGCCAGCAGCGTCCCGCCCGCCTTGACGAAGGCGTATTCAAATTCCATCTCCTTCTTCAAGAGAGCCGCGCAGTTCGGGGCCGGACCGGACGCGGTGGGGCCGCCGCCCGCGCGCCGCGACAGGTAGTTGATCCGGGCCTCCGGCGTCATGGCCGCGAGCACACGCTGGTCGAGCGGCGGTCGGCCCGGGACGAGGAGCTCGAAGACGGGCAGCGTCGAGGTGACGGCAACCTTGCGTTTGACGAGAAGAGGTGGTCGTGCATCCCGACCAATCCCGGAATGACCGTGTAACCGGAGAGGTCCATCATCTTCGCGCCGGCAGGGATCGCTGGCGCGGCTCCCAGAGCCTGGATCCTGCCCCCGGAGATGACGAGGGTCTGGTCCTCCCGGACCGGTCCTCCCGTTCCGTCAATCACACGAGCGTGAGTCAGCGCGACGACCGGCGCGTCCACCGAGACGAACGCCTTGACCTCTGTCGAAAGCGTCTGGGCGCTGGAGACGGTCACACAAAGCAGGGCACAGAGGAGCACGGCGTGCCTTAGCCAAAATCCTCCGCGGTGACCCATCCTAGCCCGCATCATTCATGATCGACTCCGGCCGCCGCTCCGATCTTTTCCGATACTGCATCAGCGCTCCTCTGCGATGCGCGCCGGCATCGCCGTCGTCGCGCTTCCTTGTCTCGACGAAAAATCTCTGTCGCGGACAAGGTGTTCCTGACCGCAGTCATCGGTTTTCTGTCGCAATGTTCCTTGGCGCAAGGGTTGCCCGTGTTGCGGCCGGGTGACCATGAATAATCCGGGCTCGCCCTCGCGGTTGTACTGTTCCCACCCATCGGTCATCCAGAAGGAGATGATATTCGGTCTGAATAATCGGTCTCGGTCTTCACCGGTTGGTTCGCCGGAGGCATCCGTGAGAGAGTCCGCTCGAGGCCGGACGAGGTGGCCGTTCTGGGGGACGGCGGGCCTGCTGCTGCTCGGCGCCGGGATCTGGGCGCTCGTCGAAGACGTGCCGGTCGCCAACGTTGTCTGGTACCTG
>Ga0137375_10009799_pt1 | contig 11366 bp, 8 predicted proteins | sample SagtaG_24_FD_104936 | JGI IMG/M metagenome (GOLD analysis project Ga0137375, IMG submission 104936) | Vadose zone soil microbial communities from Sagehorn Ranch, Mendocino, California, USA - Sage1_R_113_16 metaG | ecosystem: Environmental > Terrestrial > Soil > Vadose zone | place: USA... | reverse complement strand
GATCGCCTGAATCAATCGGCGCATGCCTACACCTCCAGCACCGCCGTCACCGGCACGTGGTCCGACGGCCGCGTCCAGCCGCGCGAGTTTTTCAGGATTTTCAAGCCCGCGACCCGATCGGCCAGCGCCGGCGCGACCCAGACATGATCGAGGCGGCGGCCTTTGTCGGCGCTCGCCCAATCGGGCGAGCGGTAGCTCCACCAGGTGTAGAGCTTGGCCGGCTCCGGCACCATCATGCGCATGGCGTCGACCCAGCCGCCGGTCCTCTGCACGTCGGTGAGCTTCTCGCATTCGATCGGCGTGTGCGAGACCACGCGCAGCATCTGCTTGTGGCTCCAGACGTCGTGCTCGAGCGGCGCCACGTTGAGGTCGCCGACCAGGATCATGCGATTCGAGCCATTGCAACGCAGCGCCACGCACTCGCGCATCTCGTCGAGGAAGCCGAGCTTGTGGGCGAATTTCGGATTGACCGCCGGATCGGGAACGTCGCCGCCCGCCGGCACGTAGAAATTATGCAGCGTGATCGGATCGCGCAATCCCGCGCGCTCGCCGAACACCGCCGAGACGTGGCGGCAATCGGTCTTGCCGCAAAACGACTGGACGTTGAAGCTCTCGAACGGCAGCCGCGAGAGCACCACCACGCCGTGGTAGCCCTTCTGGCCGTTGAGCGCGACATGCTCGTAGCCGAGGCGCTTGAAGCGCTTGAGCGGGAACTTGTCGTCCGGACACTTGGTTTCCTGCAGGCAGAGGACGTCCGGCCGCGCCGCCTTGACGAATTTGGCGACGGTGTCGATGCGCAGCCGCACCGAATTGATGTTCCAGGTGGTGACGGTGAAGCGCATGCGTCAGGGGGTCGGTAATCAGCTGTTAGAAGTCGAAGCCGGAAACGGACTTCTACCACCTGCCATAGAGGTCAGATGGTGATCAAGCGTTGGCGATCAATGATCGGGTGATAACAAACCGGCGTCTAATCGCTGACGAATGATTACTGATTGTACCGAGTATAATCGATGCGAAACAGATTCGGGTCTGCCCGCTTGCTGCTGTCGAGATTGGAGACCGCGACGGTGGTGTCGTAGCCCTGCGGGTCGGTCACCGTCCATTGCTTGAGCTGATAATCCTTGGCGCCGACCATCATCATCAGCCGGCTGGTGCCGATGAGGGCCTGCTTCTCCTCGATCACGATGGTGACGAAGACGTCGTCCGAACGGATTCCGACCACATTGGTGTCGCGAATGAGGTCGATGCGGTCGGACAGCAGAAATCGCAGCGGCGTCTGCGAGAGCGGATAAAGATCTTGCGTCGCGAGCCTGCTGTTGCGCACCACGACCGACTGCCCGTCGGCGACGATCTCGATCGGGGTCGGCGGATCATATTCGAACCGGACCTTGCCGGGCTTCTGGATGTAGAACTCGCCCCGCACCCGGGTGCCGTCGGGACCGACCTGAACGAATTTGCCGGAAAGCTGCTGAACGCTGGACAGATACTGGCTGACCTTGTCGGCCTGCGCCCGCTGCGAGGGATTGAACGCGGCGGTGGTGGTGGTCGTGGCGGGGGCGGCGGGCTCGGCTGGCCGGTTCCAGTTGAACAGCGACTTCAGGCCCGAGAGCGGCCCTTCGGCCGCCGCGGGGGGCGGCGGCATCGCGCCTTCCTTCGGCAGCGGCGCCGGGGTCGGCAGCGGCACGGTTTCGGCACCCGCCACCGATGCCCCCGCGACCATGCCGAACAGCAACGCCCCGACCAATACCCTCTGGCCCGCCATAGCCCTCTCCGCGCTCGCCTTTTCGGATGTCCGTAGTCGCCCGATGTGGCGACATGACGGCTGTTCAACCCCAATCTCAGTTAACGGCCGCGCGCTCGATTCTCAATAGCGCTCGGCGTCCTCCTCGCCCACCAGGATCTCGCGCTTGCCGGCGTGGTTGGCCTGGCCGACCACGCCTTCCTTCTCCATGCGCTCCATCAGCGAGGCCGCCCGGTTGTAGCCGATCTGCAGCCGGCGCTGGATATAGCTGGTCGAGGCCTTGCGGTCGCGCATGACGACCTGGACGGCCTGCTGGTACAGATCGCCGCCCTCGGGCTGGCCCATGCCGGTCGCGTCGAAGATCGGATTGCCGTCCTCGTCCTCGTCGTCGGCCGCGGTGACGGCTTCGAGATATTGCGGCGTGCCTTGCGACTTGAGGTGGCGGACGACTTTCTCGACCTCCTCGTCCGAGCAGAACGGCCCGTGCACGCGGCTGATGCGGCCGCCGCCCGCCATGTAGAGCATGTCGCCCTGGCCGAGCAGCTGCTCGGCGCCCTGCTCGCCCAGAATGGTGCGGCTGTCGATCTTGGAGGTGACCTGGAACGAGATGCGGGTCGGAAAATTCGCCTTGATGGTGCCGGTGATGACGTCGACCGACGGCCGCTGCGTCGCCAGGATCACGTGCAGGCCGGCAGCGCGCGCCATCTGCGCGAGCCGCTGCACCGCGCCCTCGATGTCCTTGCCGGCGACCATCATCAGGTCGGCCATCTCGTCGACGATGACGACGATGAAGGGCAGCGGCTCGAGATCGAGCTCCTCGTTCTCGTAGATGGCTTCGCCGCTCTCCTTGTCGTAGCCGGTGTGCACGGTGCGGGAGAGCTTCTCGCCCTTCGATTTCGCTTCGGCCAGCCGCGCGTTGTAGCCCTCGATATTGCGCACGCCGAGCTTCGACATTTTCTTGTAGCGCTCTTCCATTTCACGCACCGCCCACTTCAGCGCGACCACGGCCTTCTTCGGATCGGTCACGACCGCCGTGAGCAGGTGCGGGATGCCGTCGTAGACGGAGAGCTCGAGCATTTTCGGATCGACCATGATCAGCCGGCACTGGTCGGGCCGCAGCCGGTAGAGCAGGCTCAGGATCATGGTGTTGATGGCGACCGATTTGCCGGAGCCGGTGGTGCCCGCGATCAGGAGGTGCGGCATGCGCGCCAGATCGACGATCACCGGCTCGCCGCCGATGGTCTTGCCCAGGCAGAGCGGCAGCTTCGCGCTCGAGTCGACGTAGTCGGCGCTGGCGAGCTGCTCGCGCAGATAGACCTTCTCGCGCGTCGGGTTCGGCAGCTCGATGCCGATGGCGTTGCGCCCCGCCACCACGGCGACGCGGGCGGAGAGCGCGCTCATCGAGCGGGCGATGTCGTCGGCGAGCCCGATGACGCGCGACGATTTGATGCCCGGCGCCGGCTCCAACTCGTAGAGCGTGACCACCGGTCCCGGCCGCGCATTGATGATCTCGCCGCGCACGCCGAAGTCGCCGAGCACGCCTTCGAGCGCGGTGGCGTTGTCGTGCAGCGCCTCGGCGCTCAGCGTCGCCCGTCCGATCGACTTCGGCGTGGCCAGCAGCTCCAGCGCCGGCAAGATATATCCGCCAGATCTGCGGGTCGGGCGCGGTGCCGCCCGCGGCTTGCGCGGCGCGCGCGGTGCCGCGTCTTCTTCGTCTTCTTCGTCGTCGATGTCCAGCTCGATCCCGGGTTGCAGCGTGGCGCGACCGGTTCCCTCGAAGCGCGGCTCGGCCCGGCCGTGTGCGGCTGCCGCAGCATCACGACGCGCCGCCATGCGCGCGGCGGTGCGGCGCGTGAACAGGCGGGCCAGACGCGCCTTGAAACTGAGAAAGCCGTGCGTGATCCAGCCGAGCGAGATCGAGGCGCGTTCCTCGTCCGGCTCGACCGCGTCGTCCGTGTCGCGTTCCTCGGCGCGGCCCTGCCATCCGAATCCGGCCGCCACCGCAAACGAGACCAGCATCCCGATCCCGGTCGCGGCGGTCACCACGATCTGAACCAGCCCGGTCAAGATGCCGCCGGTCAGCAGGGCCGCCAGACGCAACAACCCATCGCCGATCACGCCGCCCAACCCCGCCGGCAATGGCCAGGTTGCGCTGCGCGGCAGGCAGGCGGCAAAGCCGGCGGCGAGCAGCACGCCCGTCACCCAGAAGATGAGACGGGTCCGCTCGCGGCTGAGCGGCCGATGGGTGGCGAGCCGCCATCCCCAGATCGCCGCCGGCAGCACGAATGCGAGCGCCGCGACGCCGAACAGCTGCATCAACAGATCGGCGATGATGGCGCCCGGCAGGCCGAGCACGTTGCGGATCGGCGTGTTGGTGGCGTGGCTCAGGCTCGGGTCCTGCACCGACCAGGTCGCGAGCGCGAGCGCCAGCAGGATCGCCAGCAGGATCAGTGCGGCCCCGCCGAGCTCGCGCAGCCGGCGACGCAGCGCCTCGCGCAATCCGTCGGGCAGGAAGCCTTCGAGGCCGCGGTCGATTGCCGGCATCACCCGCCCTCAGCCGAGCACCGCGACGAGGCGGTGCAGCGCCTCCGCGGTGGTCTCCTGGTCCTGCACCATGGCGACGCGGATGTAGCCGAGGCCGGGGTTCGAGCCGTCGGCCTGATCGCGCGCCAGATAACGGCCGGGCACGACCCGCAGTCCCGCCTCTTTCCACAGCCGCAGCGCCACCGCCTCGTCGCCGCCCTGCGCCGAGACGTCGAGCCAGAGGAAGAACCCGCCCGCCGGCCGCCGGTAGCCGTAGCGGTCGCCGATGATCTGGTCGGCGAGATCGAATTTCTGCGAATAGAGCCGCCGGTTCTCCGCCACATGCGCCTCGTCGCCGTAGGCGGCGATCGCCACCCGCTGCGCCGGCGTCGGCACCTGCGGCGCCGCCACGTTGCGCAACTCCAGAAAGCGCGCCAGGAAGGCCTTGTCGCCGGCCGCGAAGCCGATGCGCAGGCCCGGCAGGTTCGAGCGCTTCGACAGCGACTGGAACTCGACCACGTTGGCGAAGTCGGGGCCGGCGGCCTCGAGCATGCCGGCCGGCGGGTGGCGCGTGTAGATCTCGGAATAGCACTCGTCGCTGAACACCAAGAATCCGAATTTTCGGGCAAGCCCGACGATGCGCTTGAGGTAGGCGAGGTCGGCGACCGCGCCCTGCGGGTTCGCAGGCGAGGCGATTACGAACGCCACGGTCCGCGCCAGCAGCTCGTCGGACAGCGCGTCGAGATCGGGCAGAAAACCGGTCGCGGCGGTCGCCGGCAGATAGACCGGCTCGCAATCGGCCGCCACCGCGCCCGCCGCATAGGCGGCGTAGAACGGATTCGGGATCAGCATCGCTGGCCGCCCGCGTCGGCCGCTGACCCAGCGCGCGGCCGCAATCGAGGCCAGGAACAGCCCTTCGCGCGAGCCGCTGAGCACCAGGATTTCGGTCGCCGGATCAATGGCTCGCGGCAGCTTGAAGCGCCGTCCGAGCCAGCCGGCGGCGGCTTGGCAGAACGCGTCGAGACCCTTGTTCATCGGATAGCGGCCGAACTCGTCGATATGGGCGGCCAGCACTGGGCCGACGAACGACGGCACCGGATGCTGCGGCTCGCCGACCGCCAGGCTGATCGCGGGCTGGCCGGGCGGGGCGTCGCCGATGAGCTCGCGCAGCCGCACGAACGGCGAGCGGCCGACATCGGCCCGGACGGGCGAGGGAGCGGGGACGCGTTCGGCGGCGGTCATGTACATCGACTGGAAGCGGCGCGCGCACCCGCCGCACAAGGGTTTTCCTACCATAGGTGCGGCGAGGTTAAGGCGCGATTAACCATCGGGGCGCGAAAAGAAGGTGAGCTATTGGCTGCCACGGGCCCTAGCCACGACTTCCTCCGCGGTGAGCGGGTTAGGTGGGTGCCACGTCAGGCACAGCGGGGTGCGAATCTTGATCGGCCGTCCGGTTGCCTCGGTCGAAAAATAGAACTCGCCTCGGTTCAGCCGTCCGATGTCCTCGCCGCCGCCTCCCTTAGCGGCCATCAACTCGCGGGTCGCATCGATTGTCGCCGGCGCACTCATTCGACCGTAAAAATGGGTCGTGCAGTTGGACACGATCTTGTTGTCGATCCCCTTCGGGGTCTGGGTCGCGAAGACCATGCCCAGCCCGTACTTGCGCGCCTGCGCGGCGAGCGACACGGTGCTCTCCTTGCACGGCGTCATTTTTTGCGAGGGAGCGAAATTCTGCGCCTCGTCGAGGACAAATAGCCGCCCGGTCGGGCTCGGATGGCGCTTGATCCAGGTAAAAAGCGCCATTTGGAGCTGATTGACGAACGACTGACGTGCCTCGTCGCTGGTCAAGCCCGAAAAGTTGATAACCGAAACTCGCGTCTTACCAGCGGAACCGTGCAACAGCGATTGCGGATCGAGATTTTCTCCGCGCGACTGCATCAGCGGGTTGGTCGCAATCGCCGCAAGCAGTTGATCTGCGATCCCCGAGGCGAGCTTCGGCGCATTGCCGATCTGGCTGACATCGTCCGGCAGATCGGAGAGGAGATCGATGAGCTGGCCGAGCGCGCTGCTGCCCTCGCGCAAAAAACGGCGCAGGGCATCCGCGAGCACACCTTCCTTGAGCTTTGCGCCCGCACCGGCTGCGCCGATGAACGGGATAAGCGTGGCGCGCGCCATTTCGATCGCTTGGTCGCGTTCGTCCGGATCGTCTCCGAGCGCCGCGAAGTCGGGCAGCAGGGCGAGCGACATCGGCCTTCCGGCGTTGCGCCCGGGTGTCCAGATCACGACCTCCACGGTTTTGCGGTAGTCGGCTGCCCTGGTCGCGTCGGCGTCGGTCCAGCCCTCGGGACGCTGCGGCCATGGGTCGCCGAGCCGCGCCAGATCGTTGTTGGTGTCGAGCACGATCGCCGGCAGGCCAAGGAGCGCGGCCTCTTCCACGATGCGTCGGAGCAGCACGGTCTTTCCCGATCCGCTGCCGGCCAGGATGGCGATGTGCCGTGGCAGCAGATCGGCGGATAGCGCCACCGGCGCGCCGAGAGCCCCGCGGTCGTAGCGATGGCCGAGCGGAATGTCGCGCGAGGCGGGTTGGCGCTCTATCTTCGTCGCCTGCGACGGACTCTCGGAATCAGGTGGCACGGTTGCCGAAGCGCCGCCCTGTCGGGCAGCGGCTGCGTCCGGCCGCGGGGTCGCTGGCGGCCCTCGATCGCGCCCCGGGGCCGGTGGAGTCGGACCACTGCCGGGCGGAGCGCTCGGCGGCAAGAACGACGGCGGACACAGACCTGCTGCCTTGAAGAGCGGCGTGTCGAACAGCGGCTTGCGGGCGCGCAGCCATGCATCGAAGCCGTCCTGGTTGCTACTCAGCATTGCGCGGAGCGCCACGAAGGCGCGCAGGTCTTCCTCCGAAGGCGAGATGAAGGTTCCGCCGGCCTCCCTAAACTTCTCCACGAGTTGTGCGGTCTTCGTCTTCGGGCCTCCCGGTGGTGGCTCGCGCCGGAGAATAAACAGGTGTCGAAACTTGAGAGCGCGGTCGATTCCGGAAGCAGTCATCGCTGCTCGAAGACGCGCCTGGAACGCATTGGCGTTCGCGTGGCCGATGGCTCTGAAACAATAGTGCTGTTCGTGATCGCCTTCGCTCCGAAAGATGAACGATATTCTCGTGTGAAGCGAGGGCTTCTTCTTATCAGGGTCGCCTTGAACAGTTACGTCGATATCATCCGGCGTTTCGAGATGACGGGCGTAAACGGTCGCAATATCGCCGAAGAGATCGCAAAAAAGCGTGTCTTCGGTCTCATGGTCAAGAAGATGGCTGATACTTGCAGCAGCCGATTGCTCGCGGAATTCTGCTTCAAAGCCGTTTTGTTGAGGCTCTCGGGGCAGAGACGATGGCTCAGTTAGAGAGAAGCACTCATCAGCACACCCCGCGGCTCTACACCGTCGTTGGTGCTCCTCGCACCGGATCAGGATTCGTCGTGGCAACGAGCCCGCGGCGCTGTCGATTGCCTCAGGACGGAACGGCCACGTCGGGTAGGGCGCTACAAAATCGCAATTGGAGTAGGCCAAGTCCAGCCGTCCTCGGATAAGCTTCTCAACAAGGCCGCGGTCCTTGACGGGTTCTAATGCCATGACCTCTTGAAACCTTTGATTGGCACTCTTGACAGCTCTCGATTTGATGATCGGCCAAGTGACCTCGAGGCAGCTCACCACTGTCAGCGCGCGCTTCTTTAGGTCGTGCAAGTCCATCAGGCCGCCTGCCAAGAGGTCGATTATGGAGCGCGCTTTCCGCTCACCATCGTCCTTCGGCTCGTCGTCCATTCCGGCGAGTAGATTGCTTGCGCTGACGATGGCATCGATCTGATCCACGGCAATCAAGATCGGTCCAGCCAGACTCATAATCCAAAGCATTCCCCGTACCAGCTCTGGATATGCGGGTGGAGGGCCCACAAATCCGAGCCTGCGTCTTTCATTCTCGTCGGCATCGAGGCCCTGCAGCCAGCAATAGGCGAGATTTGCCACTTCCGAGTCATCAGCGCCGAGGAGCGCCAGCGCTCTGACGACATCCTGATGTCGGCGTGTGTTGCCCAGGTCCACATTTCTCAAGAGCGCAAGAAAAAGGTCGGCGGTCCCCCGCCTGCTCTTCTCCGGCTCCTGTTCCCAACCAGCGATGGTCTCGCGGGCCGCAGCATCGAGCGGAAGCCGCGCTACAATTCTGCTGAGAATGGCTTCGTACTGCGTTCTGCCGCTCAGCATCGGCTGATGGAGGGAATTCAAAAAGCCGAGCGCTGCAGTTGCCCAAAAATCCGTGATGCCGATGATGTCAATGAGGACAAACCAACCGCCCGCATCCCATACGCGACGCCTCAAAGTGCCAATGAGGTGCGTCTTGCCGGCTCCAGCCGGCCCCAGGATCACTCGACCGATCGGATTATCAGTGGCATTTCGCGTTCGCGAAATAAAATCCTCCATAAGGTCATCAATGACATGCCTATGAAGGTCGTCGACCTGGAATGGCGGATCGATCCAAACACTTTGAAGGTCGCGCGTCCAGTTGAAGTCGACCGCTCGAAATGCGCTAAGCGCTTCGCTCATTTGACCATCCACAACATGTGCATGGGCTCGCCGCGAAATACTAGGGCAGCATCGCGAACGGCTGGCGTGATCTCGCGGGGATTGTCCAATCCCATCAGCATGGCGCCTTCTTCAAAGTGTATTCTTTCGAACGCGCCGTTGAGCACGTCCCGATCCACATCGGCGAGCCTTGCCCGGATATCGCTCAACAACGCCCGTTTGTTGAAGCTGCCGCCGGTGACTTCGAGATAGGCCTTGCGTATGCGTTCGCGCAGCGCCGCGTAGTCGGTGGGCTCGGGAGCCTCCGGCATCGCAGCAGGCGGCGCCGCATCGCGCGCCTGCGGACCCAGCACCTCCGCCAGGCCGATGTCTCGCGCCTGCATGAACGCCTGGAGCCGCGTGAGCCACGCCCGCAGCACGAACGCACCCCCTTGGGTCTTATCCGGGAGCGGGTCGCCGAGATGTTCTTCGGCCCAGCGCCAGCCCCGGTCGGTCACTTCGAGCCATTTCGCGCGCGCTCGCGTCTCCTCCGCGATGTGCCCGGCCCCCAGAAGCGCCTCGCGTTCGGCCTTCTTGATCTCCGGCTTCATGGCGCCGCCGAAGCCGGCGCCGCCGTTTCCGAGCAGCGCCCACAGCGCGAGCGCCTGCTTCTCGGCCTGCCTTTGCTCGCGCGTCTTGGCCGGGGCTTTCGCTTCTCCGCTCTTCCGGGATTTGCCGCTCTTCGCCATCGCACCCTCACGCCGTTCGCATCCGGCACAGTTGGACCACATCCCTGATTTTCTCAACCGCCTTTTCGATGTCCTGGGCGATCTCGTCGTTCGCCAAGCGCAGCACCGTATAGCCGGAAAGTGTCAACTCGTAGTCGCGGTGGCGGTCGTGCATGAATGCTACGCGGGTTCCATGGTCGGCATAGCCGTCGAGCTCCACGACCAGCCGCCCCGCCGTCCATACGAGATCGACCTTCGGCCGGCTGCCGCGCACGGTTTCGACGAATTGATTGAAGCCGAATAGCGGCGCGAGCTCAGCGTCCCGCGTCAGCGCCTTTGCCAGCCGCTGCTCGGTCTCGCTCAGTGGATGCGGGATTCCACGGATCGGGATGAGCCATGGGCGCTTTTCGCCGATCGCTTCCTCGGGTGGCATTTGCCCGACCGCGATCCGCTCGTCAGCGATGCAAACTGCGCCGTGGAGGATGCGATCGAACGGCGGTGCATTGTCGGGAAGCGCCGCAAACAGCGCGACCACGGCGATGCGGGCGTGATGGCTGATCCACTCCAGCGCATGGACCAGAGCCGCGGGATACGCCCGCGCCGCTTCGGCATCGACGATCAGGACCAGTCCCGTGCGATTGATCGCGAGGCAGAGCTGCTCGAGCTCGGTCGCCGCTGCGGTGCCCGGCACGCGCGGCTTGCGGCCGTCGAGGGCCAGCGTCACCGCGGTCTCCGCCCATGGGCGGAGCACGGCGGGCGTTTCGTTGGCGACTTGCCGCACTGCGATCCGGGCGGCTTCGCGCCCGAGCGTGTCGCCTCGGCAGCCGGCGAAGCTCACATCGGTGAACCACACCGGCCACATGCGCAGCGCTATCCCGGCGAGGAGGTCTGCAACCTGCTCGACGATTTCTTGCGCCGAAATCGCGGGCTGCAGCGGGACGAACAGGGCGAGGCGCTGGTCCTGGCCTCGATCCGCATTTTCAAGCGTCGGAAGAATCTGGTCGCTTGTAGCTCTTCCGACGGCAAGTACGGAGCCGCTTGCCGCACCGAAGATGATGTCGGCGGCCTCGTCGATCGAGCGGCTGGGTGGCTCGGCCGCCGGCGTAGGCTGGAACACGTGCATAGCAGTGTGCAATCGCATCAACAGGCAACGACGCTTCGCGAGGGCGCCCTGCTTGAATTTATTGTAGTTTGTCTACGCCGAGAACGCGAAAGTGAGAGCGTTTGGCCGGCACCGGAAGAGCCGTCCACGGCAAGGGCGGCAGGGGCTCCATCCTGAAAAATGACGCGAATGCTCATGTTTTGGCGCGAATTGTGGTAGGATGGCTCCATGGGAAAGGCACTTAAGCTCGCAATGACCAAGGCCGCCGGCTTGCCGGAAGCCGCACAAGAGCAGCTCGGTCGTGAGCTGCTTGAGCGCATCGAGATGCTGACGCAGCTTCGTGCGGAAATCGACGTCGGCATTCGAGAGCTCGATGCCGGGCTGGGCGAAGAACTCGATATCGAAGAGTTCGTCGAGCAGCTTCACGACGAACATGCCCGAGAAAAATAGCCGTGCGTGTGGTGCACCAGCGGCAGAACTTCGCAGCCATCTTTCCGAAACCCAAGCGTTAAGAGATCAGCACATCTTACCTCAAAAGTGAGGGGCCCCAGCTTGCGCTGGGGCCCCTCGACGGCAAGGGCGGTGCCGGGTCTCCACCCTAACCGTGTCTCGTCAGTGAACGGTCTCGCCATGCAGCGCGAGATCGAGACCCTCGCGCTCCACCTCATCGGGCACGCGCAGGCCGATGACGATGTCGACGATCTTGAGGATGATCAGGGACACGACGGCG
>Ga0137375_10009798_pt1 | contig 11366 bp, 9 predicted proteins | sample SagtaG_24_FD_104936 | JGI IMG/M metagenome (GOLD analysis project Ga0137375, IMG submission 104936) | Vadose zone soil microbial communities from Sagehorn Ranch, Mendocino, California, USA - Sage1_R_113_16 metaG | ecosystem: Environmental > Terrestrial > Soil > Vadose zone | place: USA... | reverse complement strand
AGGCTGAGGGTACGCAGACGTAGTTCTGGGTGCCGACGCCGTGACCCTCGAGGAACGCCTTGTGCCCGGGTTCCACCTGAATGTTGGCGGGCACGGGTGGCGGTGTGACTTGGCTGGCGTGGGCCGGCTGCGACAGCGAGACCGTGAAAGCCAGGGCAACAGCAGTGGCGCACGCGATGAGCAGGATGCGACGCATGGTCTGATTCACCGGTGCATTGTAGTTCTTCATACCATTCTCCTTTCGCGCCTTGGGCGCGGGTTGTGGGGCTGACGCGTGCAGAGCCTTCAGCGATCACCCGCAGCGGCTAATCCGCTGTGAACTGATTGCCGATCGCCTGACGACGCGGCGCCCGTTTCAGCGATCGAGGCCTACCGAGAAGTAGGCGAATCGCCGTCGTCTAGCTCTCCTCGGGAAGATTATTCACGAATTTGAAAGGGATTATGTGAGATCAGGGACAGCCGAGTTTTCTCAGACTGCCCCTGAAGGGTGACGCTCTATCGCCTACGATCCCTCTTTGACCTCAATGATTTCATCGGCAACCAGACCATGGGCTTCCCGATGCACGGCAATTGCAGCCTCTTTATTTGGCGCCTCAACCAGACAAAAGACCTTGCCGGCAGTCTCGTCGAACCAGTAGCGCAGGTACTTGACGCCGTACTGCTCCTGCGTCTTCAGGTCGGCTTCATGGGCGTGGGCAGCCGCATCCGCGGTTAGCCCTTCGATATGTCCGTGCGTATCCATAAACAGTGGCATGAGGTTTCTCCTTAGGCGGGTGTGCGTTCTGCGAACGCACTATCCCCGAAATAACAGTAGTGTGAGCACATTGAACGAGGCAAAAACGCACCGCAGCGAACGCTAATTCTTGATTGAACACTCCTTTCTTGTTCTTACGAACGTGTTCAGGATAGCAGTTCGCCGCTGATCGAGGTATCTACCAAATGGTAGATTCGCTGGTAGATTTTTTGTGGGTCAGGCGGGCAGTAATCCCCATTCCTGAGCGCGGACAATCGCCTGGGTGCGGTTGGCGACCTCCAGCTTGCGGTAGATATTGAGGGTGTGGGTTTTCACGGTACCGGCACCGATCACCAGCTGCGCTGCGATTTGTGGATTGGTCATTCCTGCTGCCATCAGGCGGAGAATCTCACGTTCACGGGCAGTGAGGAGGTGGTGGTGAGCCGCTTCAGCTCCTGCATCTGATGAAGCGCGAAACGCATGTTGGAGATAGGTCGTGATGGTGTCAAAGGTGAGTGCTTTCCCCGTTTCCCAGTGCCTGTGATACGAATCACGATCCATCACTGCTTGCAGCTGGGCCTGAAGACGGTCGAACAGCGGCCAGTGGCGAACCCAATGCAAGGCTGTATCAGAATAAGCGAAGACCCAGGCGAGCAGCTCGACGGCTTTTTCATGATCGGTTTCTGCGAGCGTATACGCCACACAGGGAACAATCCAAATGGTTGTCGCAGAGTGTACGTCAGGATCCGATAGCTGAAGCACTTTTTGGATGTACACGCGGACGTCCGTTGGGCGACCTAAGCCACACGATAATGCAGCAAGCGCCCAATAGTGGAGTTGGAAACCCATTGTGTTGGTGTTGTGACGTTTCGCCAATTCGTTTAGCCGGACACCTTCGGCATAATCCTCGCGAAGACATGCCAAAATAATCAGCGAAGAGAGGTCAAAGTGTTGGGAGGCAAGCAAGTTGATATCTACAGTGATGGTCTGTGCGCGATCTGCATAGTCCTGACAGGTGGTGTACTCTCCTTGACAGAAGGCACACAGGGCTAACAAACTTAACGCATGGGCGATTTGATCCTGATGTCCTGTCTCGGTGGCGACTTGTAGCGCTTCCGCACAGTACTGCCTCCCCTTGACGTAGTCGCTGGTCAAAATGCAGACTGAGCCGAGGTTATGCAGGCAGGTGACGAGCGCGACCTGATTATGTGTGACTCGTGCGAGTGCTAAGCTTTGTTCCGTGTATTCGTTTGCCCTAGCACTATTGTTGAGATTGTAGTACACATAGCCCAGGCGATGCAACGCCCAGCAAACGTAGTACGGCTCGTTCATTGCGTCGAACAGCGCTTTGCTGGTTTCCAAATGCGGCAACGCTTCGGCATAGCGCTGCATACTCATCATGGCATAGGCGGCCATGAGATGGCAGAACGCAATCTCAAACCGGTTGTTTTCCGCAACAGCAATCGTCAGCGCCTGCTCAATACTCGTGAGTGCTTCCTGATAATCTGCCTGATACGACCAATGCAGATATCCCCACCGACGCGCGAGCAGCCGACCGCGCAGCGGCGCGTCAGCAACGGACTGGTCAAGAGCCTGTTGGAATATCGTGATGGTTTCACGGTAACGGCTGCGTAAAAACCCAAACAGATACAGGCCGTTGAGCATCGCGTGGAGGTGCGCCGCTTGCTGATTCTTCGCTGACCACTCCCATGCCAGACGGATATTTTCGAAATCGCGTTCAATCGCCTGCAGTGTTTCTAACTGCTGCGGCTGTTTCAGTGCTGTTTCGTGCCGAAGCATCAATTGGGCGAAGTATTGGCTGTGTCGGGCGTAGGTTGCCTCGGTTTCCCCGTATGCTTCCAATTTTTCCATACCGTACTGACGCAGCAGCTCATGGATGCCGAAACGGTGAGAGGACTCCATCTGAACGAGCGATTTCTCGACCAAAGCTGCCAGGCTGGAAAACGACGCCTCCGCCACCTCGCCGGCTGCGTCAGCAGCAAAGCCGCCCGGAAAAACGGACAATCTGGCGAAGATCAGGCGCTCATTTTCCGCCAGTAAGTTCCAGGATTGGTCAAATACCGCCCGCATACTGCGGTGTCGTTTCTCGACATTGCGCGTGGTTGTCGACAGAAAATCGAGATTATGCTGCATTTCATGAGCAATTTGAGTAGTACCTAATCCTTTGAGCCACGAGGCTGCCAGTTCAATTGCCAGGGGAAGTCCTGCCGTCATTTGACAAATACGAATAACCGACTCGTGTTCGTTCGCCGGATCAAAATGCGGCTGTACTCGACGCGCATGGGAAAGAAAAAGCTGGACGGCTTCGTAGTCTTCCAAAGACGTTGCGTAGACACTTGGCGGCGTCGCCATGCCTTTCAGCGGATACAGCCATTCTTCCCGTAAACTCAATGCCTCTCGCGATGTGACCAATACCGTAACGCCCGGAGCATACGCGAGGATGGTGTTGACAAGTGCCGCCCCATCAAGCACGTGTTCAAAATTATCGAGAATCAACAGCAGTGTTTTGTCGTGGAGAAAGTCGAGCAGCTGATCTTGCGGCTCACCTTCGCCATAGAACGTCACGCCAACCGCCTGGGCGATGGTCGGAACGAGCAAATCACTCCTCGTGAGTGGTTGTAACCCCACGAAAACCGTGCCATGCGGAAACTGGGCTGCGACCGTGGTAGCAGCCTGAAGTGCCAGGCGTGTCTTGCCGCTGCCGCCCAGACCAGTCACCGTGAGCAGCCGACAGTCAGGGTTCACGAGACGCGCGGTGATGTCCGCGACCTCCTTTGTCCGACCGACAAAGGGAATGGGATACCCTACGGAATAATGTTTGATCATGACAGTTGTACTCAGGTCTAGTCACTCAGCTTTGCGCGTATTATAACCGCTCGGCGTCGTGGGCGCGGGATGAGTGGTAGCACCGTCAAGGCCGACTGAGGTTCTCCGGCCGCGGCGCATGGTTTCGAGAGTATGCCGTACCACCGCGAGCTGCGAGCGGTGGAGACGAAGGCGCACGATCGGGGGCGGCTGAGCGTTGCACTGCGCGCTCCGTACGCCGCAGTGCGAAGACCAGAGGAAGGTTTCAGACTGCACAGCTGAAGGAAGCGTTGCTCTCACATCGTCGACGTGCCAGTACACGACCGCACCGGCCGGGCCTCTCGCCGAAGGGTCGGGCGCGTAGCGGCTATCGATCAGGCCCAGCCCGTGCTGGTAGTCGCCGAGGCGAAACTCGGCATAGCCTGGGCGTTGGAAGTATGGGTCGATGCCCAACAGCTCGGCGTACCACTGCTTTGCCGCCACGAGATCAGCCGCCCAAAAACTGACGGTGGTGAGTCCGCGCAACATTTGTGCTCCTTTCGTCGCGCGAATACTTGTCGGCGAGTTCTATAGTTGGTTGCTCCTCAGCGGAACAGCTTCCACTCGAGCTAGACCAACCAAAAGACGTGGTCGAGTGGTGCTTCCGTTTGAGTATACACGCAATAGTGGACAGATATGATCCTAATTTAGCTGATCACCTGCGTCCGGGCGAAGGTGAAACGTTACCGGCTCCTCGCAGCGTGACAGGCGCCCTCGGCGTATCCGTGCGGTGCAGCGGACCCCATCGCTGGACTCCAGCATCGTCAGGGCTGCCTGCTTTCGTCAGGACGCCGCCGGATGGTCTCTATCCGCCGCGAGCGATTGCGTAAACAGTTAAGTGGCAACTTGATAATCGGACGCGGCGAGAGTATACTAAAGTGCATGCTTAACCAAACCAGAATCGACCAGGTCTTCCACGCGTTCGGCGACCCCACGCGGCGGAAGCTCATCGAGCAGCTGAGCCACGGACCGGCGTCGGTCAGCGACCTGGCCAAGCCCCTCGGCATCACCCTGGCGGCGGTCGTTCAGCACCTCCAGGTGCTCGAGCGCAGCGGTGTCGTCCGCACACAGAAAGTCGGCCGCGTACGAACCTGTCGCCTCGAACCCACCGGGCTCAATGTCGCTGCGGAGTGGATCGCCGAGCGCCGCGCGCTGTGGGAGCGCCGCCTCGATCGCCTCGGGGATATGCTCGCCGAGGAAGCGCCGCCCACGGGACGGGCAACAAAGAAGCGGGGGAATACCTGATGCACACAACGGCAAACCAGCGCTCCGTGGTCCACAACACCTTCAGCATCGAGCGAACCTACCCGTCGCCTCCCGCGCGTGTGTTCGCTGCGTTCTCGAACCAGGGGACCAAGCGCCGTTGGTTCGCGGAGGGCGAGGGCTGGGAGGTCGACGAGTTCAGCTTGGACTTTCGGGTCGGCGGCCGCGAGGTCGCGCGCTTCCGCTTTAAGGGCGGCGCTCCAATGGGCAACGACACGGTCTACCTCGACATCGTGCCCGACCGGCGCATCGTGCTCGCCTACACGATGACGGTCGGCGGCACGCGCATCTCGGTCTCCCTCGCGACCGTGGAGATCGCGCCATCAGGCGACGGCAGCCGTCTCATCTACACCGAGCAGGGGGCATTCTTCGACGGCGCCGACAAACCAGAGGGGCGCGAAGCAGGATGCCGCGAGCTCCTCGAGAAGCTTGGCGAAGAGCTTCGAAAGCAATAGCGAGAGGTACGACGTTTACGGAGGTACAGCATGGGCAACGTGTTCTTCAGCGTGGGAATGTCGCTCGACGGCTTCATGGCCCCCGAAGGGATGGATTTGGCCCACGCCGATGACCCGAACTACAAGGACTGGCTCAGCCAATGGAATGAGCTCCAGAAGTGGATGTTCCAGCAGCGGTTCTTCCGCGAGAACCTCAAGCTTGGCGAAGGTGGTGAGATCGGCCAGGACAACCGCATCCTGGAGGAGACCTTCAAACGCACCGGCGTGAGCATCATGGGGAAGCGGATGTTCGACGGGGGAGAACATTACTGGCCCGAGGAAGCCCCCTTTCATACGCCGGTCTTCGTCTTGACCAAGCAGGTTCGCAGTCCCTGGGAGCGCCCGGGCGGGACCACGTTCCACTTCGTCAACGACGGAATCGAGAGCGCGTTGCAGCAGGCGCGTGAGGTCGCCGGCGGCAAGGATATCCGGATCGCAGGAGGTGCTCACGCCATCCTCCAGTACCTCAACGCGGGCTTGGTCGATGAGTTCTCCATCGCGCTGGCGCCGGTCTTCTTCGGCGAGGGGCTCCGCCTGTTCGACGGGATCGACCGGCGAACGGTTGCGCTGGAGATCGTGGAGGCGATTCACTCGCCGCTCGTCACGCACCTGCGGTACGCCGTCACGAAGCAGTAACAGACACCAGGCGGTCGTTACGCCCTACGAGTGGGAGGGGCCTCCTTCGGGCCCCTTTCTCTCGTTTACGGCTGCCTAACGGCTTGGCGCTTAGCCGCGCCGGACTGCTAGATCGGGAAGGCAAGTGGGGCGAATCCAGATTTCAAAATCGCGCCGATCTTGCTCGACGCGCAACGGCGTCGGCTACCGCGCCAAGCACGAAGCTGGCGCCTTCGGGCGCGTGGTATATCACGCCGGCAAGAAAGACGGCGCGGCGATCATCATGCGCGTGGAGGAAACCCATCACCGCAATGAGCAGCAGCGCCGGCAGTACTTGAAGCGCTGCCAGCAGAATCAAGCTGGAACAGATGACCATCGGGGCCGTATACAGCACTCGTCCTTCGCCCAAGCGCGCCGTAACCCGGTCTGACCAGGTTGATCCCGCCATCGTCGTGAGCTGCACCGCCATGACGATCACGCCGATACCGGCAATCGGCACGCCCAATGCCACCGCCTGGGGCTGTAAGAAAACGCTCTCGAGCATGAGGGAGGCTAGCGGCACCAGTGCGAGATACAGTATCGGATAGCGCAGCGTGGGCCGAGCGCGCATCAGAGCAAGCGACTGCCGCAGCACCTCGCCAAAGGAAGGTGGGAATGGATGACATCCTCTCATTCGGGTACTGGCTGCGCCGCCGCCGCAAGGCGCTGGACCTGACCCAGGAGGAGCTGGCGCGGCGGGTCGGCTGTGCGGTGGATACGATCCGCAAGATCGAAGGCGATGCACGCCGCCCGTCCCGCCAGATGGCCGAGCGCCTGGCGGACTTGCTGGAGATCGCATCAGCCGATCGTGTGGCGTTCCTCAAAGCGGCGCGGGCCGAACTCGGTGCCAACCGGCTCCCGGTGCCTCACAGCGCGACCGGCGCAACGGCGGCGTTCACCGACCAGCGTCCCTTGCCGATTGGGACGGTCACCTTTCTCTTTACCGATATTGAAGGGAGCACCCGGCGGTGGGAGCAGCACCGCGACACGATGCCGGACGCGCTCGCCCGCCACGACGCGATCGTGCGTCAAAGCATTGAATCCCACCAGGGGGGCATCTTCCGAACGGTTGGCGATGCCTTTTGTGCCGCTTTCGCGCGGGCGACCGATGCGCTGCTGGCCGCCCTGGCCGCTCAACGCGCCCTGCATGCAGCCCCATGGGGGGCAACGGGACCACTACGGGTGCGGATGGCGCTGCATACCGGCGCGGTTGAAGTCCGTGACGGCGATTACGTTGGCCAGCCGCTCAACCGGATCGCGCGGCTTATGGCAGCGGGGTATGGCGGCCAGGTGCTCCTCTCACGCGTGAGCCAGGAACTGGTACGCGACAACCTGCCGCCCGACGCCGTGTTGCGTGACCTCGGTACGCACCAACTCAAAGACCTCAGCGCCCCCGAGCAAATCTATCAACTCACCACGCCCGACCTGCCGGCCGACTTCCCACCGCTCAAGACACTCAACGCCCATGCCACGAATCTGCCGGCGCAGCCGACCTCGCTGATCGGGCGCGAGCAGGAGGTGGCGGCAGTCTGCACCCTCTTGCGCCGCCCGGCGGTGCGCCTGCTGACTCTCACGGGTGCGGGTGGCATAGGAAAAACCCGCCTCGGGCTTCAGGTCGCTGCGGAGCTGCTCGATGAGTTCAGGGACGGTGTCTATTTTATTGCGCTGGCCTCGCTCAGTGATTCTACCCTGGTCCCTGCCACGATTGCGCAGACACTTGGTCTCCGCGAGTCGGCAAGCGTACCGCTCCATACGCTCCTGCACGACTATCTGCGGGACAAGCAGCTGTTGCTGCTGCTTGACAACGTTGAGCAGATATCTGGGGCCGGTGCCGGTGTGGCCGATCTCCTCACGGTGGCGCCACGGCTCAAGGTGCTGATGACGAGCCGAGTCGCGCTGCATCTCTATGGTGAGCATGAGTATGTGGTACCAGCGCTGGCCCTGCCCGATCTGAAGCATCTCCCGCCACTGGAGCGCCTGACGCAGTATGAGGCCGTGCGGCTGTTCATCGAGCGATCCCAGGCGTCAAAAGCGGACTTTGCTGTCACGCATGCAAACGCTCCGGCGATTGCCGAGATCTGCGCTCGCCTGGACGGGCTGCCGCTGGCGATCGAGCTCGCGGCAGCGCGGAGCAAGTATTTTGCTCCCCAAGCGCTACTTGCGCGCCTGGAGCATCGCCTCCAGGTGCTGACGGGGGGCGCAGTCAACCTGCCATCGCGGCACCAGACGCTGCGCAACACGATCGCCTGGAGCTACCATCTACTTGAGCAGGGCGAGCAGGTGCTGTTTCGGCGGCTGGGTGTATTTGTGGGTGGCTGCGCGCTCGAAGCGGTCGAGGCGGTCTGTAACGTAGGCGGTGATCTGCCGCTGGACGTGGTGAACGGACTGCCCGCACTCGTGGACAAGAGCCTGCTGCAGCAGGCGGAGGGAGTGGACGGCGCGCCACGCTTCGCCATGCTGGAGACGATTCGCGAGTATGCGTTAGATTCGGTTGGCCGAGAGCGGGGAGCGAGACGCCGTACGGCGGCAGCATCTGGGCTACTATCTCGCGCTGGCGGAGCAAGCAGGACCGGAGTTGGATGGAGAGCAGCAGCACGCCTGGCTGGACCGGCTGCGCCAGGACTACGACAACTTCCGGGCCGCTTTGGGCTGGATAATCGAGCAGGATACGGCCGAGTTGGGCCTCCGGCTGGTGTGCGCGCTGGAAGGGTTCTGGTTCCTCAGTGGCTATTTTAGTGAAGGGCGCCGGTGGGCGACCGCGCTCGTAGCGCGCGCACATGCGACATTGCCGGCCGAGCTACACGCACAGGCGCTCCGGATTGCAGGATCTATGGCCTGGCAACAAGGGGATTACACTGTCGCCCGTGGCCCGCTGGAGGAGAGCGCGGCGATCTACCGTCGCTTGGGCGACAAGCGGAACCTCGCCCGTACACTAAATCCGCTCGGGCGGGCGTTGCTGTTCCAGGGCGAGCATGCGCAGGCGCGCGTCCTCCTAGAGGAGAACACCGCGTTGTCTCAGGAAATAGGCGACCACGGTGAGCTTGCCCTCTCACTCCACGGACGAGCGTACGTGGCGATGGACCAGGCCGATTATCTGGCGGCCCGCGCGTTTCTGGAACAAAGCCTGCCCATCTATCAGACGCTTGGGAGCCAGTGGGGTATTGCGCAGACTCTGAACCACCTTGGCGACATCGCCCGCTGTAAGGGGGAGTATGAGCGGGCGTCGGCCCTCTACCAGGAAAGCCTTACCCTCTTTCAAGCCCAGGGGATCCAGGTCGAGATCGCCGCCGTCCTCCATAACCTGGGGTATGTCGCGCTGGCGATGGGGGATCAGCAGCACACGCGCGCGTACTTTGAAGAAAGCTTGGCCCTCCATCGCGAGCAGGGCAACCGGCCGGGGATCCTGGAGGGCCTTGCCGGCTTCGGCGCTCTGGTGGCCGCCCAGGGGCAGCCCAGGCGCGCAGCGGTCCTCTTTGGCGCGATTGCGGCCCTGCGGGCAACCCTTGGCGCGCCGATGTGGCCGGCGGAACGGGTCGAATATGAACGCCATCTGACAGGGGTGCGCGCGGCTCTCGACGCCGCCGCATGGCAGGCAGCGCTGGCGGAGGGCGGCGAGATGACATTGGAGGAGGCCATCGCGTATGTGCTTGGTGAAGACGATTGAGGTACGGCACGCGTCGTGGAAGTGTCAGGAGCCACTCGAACGATGGTCGTGGTTCTCTCAGGCGCCGTAAGTTGTGGTACCCCGACCCTGCGTGTCGACGCCGGCTCGTCTTGAATGGCGTGCGTGCTTCGCGCGCTCGGATGGGCCGGAGGCGGTGATCGTCGCTTCCAACCCATCCGCTTCGTTCACCCTCACAGGTACGCGAGCGCTTCGCGCACCGTCAGCCGGGATGCCCGGGATGCGGGCGCCAGGGTTGCCAGCGCTGCGCCAAGGACCACCACGACGACCCAGATGACGATTGCCATCCCCGAGACCCGAAAGGGCAAGGGCCCATACAGAAACAGGTTGCCGAGTCCCGCGCTCATCACCGCCGTGAGAAGAAGGGCAGGAAGGGCCGCGACCATATAGCTTGCCACGGCGATGAAGATTCCTTCGGCGATCACGATGCGGCGCACGGCGGCGGCGCTTGCCCCGATGGCGTGCATCACGCCGAACTCGCGCGTGCGCTCGAGCACGTTGGCGCTCATCGTTGAGGCGAGCCCGACACACCCGACCACGCCCATCGCGATGGCGATCGCCAGGAAAATCATGACGATCGGGAGCATGTGGCCGGTACCGGCGGCTTCGAAGCGGCTGACCGACGCCGCAGACCGCACCATGATCGACGCGCCCGTGAGCACACGCTCGGCCGCGTTGGCGACGGCCGTTCGGGTCTCCTCGTCGTAGCTATCGGTCACGATGCGGAGCACATTGGGCTGGTTCGCGCCGGTGGCTTGTGCGAAGCCCTCGGCCGTCACGAAGACGCTGGCGCCTCCAAACAAGAACTCGGAGATGCCGACGACCCGCCAACTGGTGGGGCGGCCGCCAATCGACAGTTGAACGGTGTCGCCACTGCGAACGTCAGGGAGGGCATCTGCGCGCACTGCCTGGCTGATCACGACGGCACCCGTTTCGCCAGAGTGCAGCCAGCGACCTTCCAGGAGGGGCGGCGGCGGCATCAGCGAGCTGCCCGGAGGGATGACGTTCACGGCCATGCTGCCGTGTCCTTGGTCGGGATAGGTGTGGGTGACGCTCATCTGCCCGGGCTGGGCGATGCCCGTTGGTACAATGGTCCATGCCTCCACGTTGGTCACGTGGGGGATGTGCGCCACTAGGTTTGTCACCGTGGTCGCCGAAGCCTGATTGGTGTTAGTGAGCTGGATCTCGACGTCCCACTGGCGCTGGTCCTTGGCTCGCTCCGGCACCGCCTGCGCGCTGCCCAATGTGGACATCCCCGCGACGAACAGCGTGCCAGCGCTGGCCAGGAGCCCGACGGACAGCAGGAACCGGGCCCGGCGCCGGAAGCTGTTCCGGAACGCCAGCAGCAACGTGCGGTCGAGACCCCGCAGCCGGCCAAGCCAGGCGTCGAAGCGGGTTGCGGTGGCCCCCTGACGCTCGACGCCGTGATGGTCGAGCGCCGCTCGGACCGTCGTGCGGCTCGTCTTCACCAGCGGTACCAGGGCGAACAGGAGCGGCACGCCGATGCCAGCGGCGATGACCAGCGCGTACATCCACCATGGAGCCGCAAGGCTGGCCGCGTCCATGCCCAGCAAGCCGGTGAGAATGGCGGGGACCCATGCGCGGCTGATCACGATGCCGGGGACAACGGCGAGGGCGGTGGCCGTCACGACGATGAGCAGCGTCATCAGCAGGT
>Ga0137375_10009792_pt1 | contig 11369 bp, 8 predicted proteins | sample SagtaG_24_FD_104936 | JGI IMG/M metagenome (GOLD analysis project Ga0137375, IMG submission 104936) | Vadose zone soil microbial communities from Sagehorn Ranch, Mendocino, California, USA - Sage1_R_113_16 metaG | ecosystem: Environmental > Terrestrial > Soil > Vadose zone | place: USA... | reverse complement strand
GTGACCCGTACCCCGTCACCGGCGAACGCCCGTACGATCACGCCCCGCTGCTCGCAGGCCGCGGCGAACCCGGCCGCCCCGTCACGCAGCGGCAACCACACGAAGTTCGACTGCGTCTCCGGTACGCCGGGGACCAGCGCCAACACGGCCTTGTGCACCCGGTCCCGCTCGGCGACGACCAGGTCCACCCGGCGCCGCATCTCGTCGGTCTCGCCCAGCGCGGCGATCGCTGCCGCCTGCGCCACCGAGTTGGTGGAGAACGGGGTGACGACCTTGCGTACCGCGTCGGCGACCTCGGGGGCGGCGGCCAGCCAGCCGATCCGCAACCCGGCCAGGCCCCACGCCTTGGAGAGAGTGCGCAGCACCACCACGTTCGGGCGGTCGCCGTAGCGCAGCAGCGCGTCGGGCACCTCGGCGTCGGTGACGAACTCCCGGTACGCCTCGTCGATCACGATCAACACGTCCGGCGGCACCAGGTCGACGAAGCGGTCCAACTCGACGCGGCGTACGGCCGTGCCGGTGGGGTTGTTCGGGTTGCATACCAGCACCAGGCGGGTGGCGTCGGTGACCGCCGCGGCCATCGCGTCCAGGTCGTGCCCGTGTACGGCGTTGCTCGGCACGCGTACGCTGACCGCCCCGGCGCCCGCCGCGATGATCGGGTACGCCTCGAACGACCGCCACGAGTAGACGACCTCGTCACCGGGCAGCGTCGCCGCCTTCACCAGGTGCTCGGTGAGCGCCACCGATCCGCAGCCGGTGGCGACCCTGCTCACGTCCACGCCGTAGCGCTCGGCGATCAGCTCCCGCAGCGCGACCACGCCCATGTCCGGGTAGCGGTGGACCTGGGTGGCGGCCGTGGTGATCGCCTCGGTGACCCCGGGCAGCGGACCGTACGGCACCTCGTTGCTGGCCAGCTTGATCGCCTCGGGCAGGCCCAGCTCCCGCGCCAGGTCCGACGGGTTGCGCCCGGGCACGTACGACGGCAGCGCGTCCAGGTCGGGGCGGGTCAAGTGCCGCTCGCTCATGTCATCCTCCGGGTAGTTCCTGATCCTGGTCAGTGTGCTCCGCGGCCGGCGGCCTGGCAGCCGGTGCCCTGAGATCCTCCGGGCCGAGCTGCACCACGGTGGTGCCGAACAGCCGGTCGTGCAGACAATGCCGCAACGGGCGGTCCCACGTACACCACAGCGCGTCCACCACCTGCAGCGGTACGAAGCACGGCCAGAAGCAGGCGGTCGGCAGCGCCATGAACGCCCACCTGGCGAACGACCACCTGAATCCGGGAAGCTGGCCGTCGTGGCGGATCACCCGGATCTGGAACAGCCGCTTGCCGAGCGTCTGGCCGGTGGTGGCCTGGGCCGGCACCTCGTACGCGAACCACAGCACCAGCCCGATCCCCAGGATCGCCAGCTGCAGGTTGCCGGCGCGATGGCTCGCCACCGGTAGCTCCGAGGCCTGACCCGCCATCCACCGCTGGGTCTGGGCGACTGTCGGCGCCACTTCCAGCCACCACTGGTAGGCGAACCAGCCGTTCACCACGATGTTGAGCACCAGCACGGCCAGGATGTCGACGAACCGCGCCATGAACCGGGCGCCCAGCGCGGCGACGGGCTTGCCGTACACCAGAAAAGGCGTCCCGCGGTACGGGTCCGCGACCTGGATCGCCTGCGGTGAGCCGGCAGGCGCCGCCTGGGGTGTCGGCGGGAGTGCCACAGCAGGCGGTCTCGGGGGCGGGGTCGGAGGCGGGGTGGCAGGGGGTGTCGCGTCGACCGGGATCGGCGCGCCGACCCACTGTTCGCCGTCCCAGTACCGCTGGACGTCGGTGTCGACCGGGTCGGGATACCACCCCGGCGCGATGGCATCGCTCATGCGTCCCATCCTGCCCGACGTCGTCCGCCGCCCGGGTCCCGGCACCGGTCGACGCTGCCACGGTGGTCACAGGTTGCCGCGGCGGTCCTGTTCCCGCTCGATCGCTTCGAAGAGCGCCTTGAAGTTGCCCTTGCCGAACCCCATCGACCCGTGCCGCTCGATCAGCTCGAAGAAGAACGTCGGGCGGTCCTGCACCGGCTTGGTGAAGATCTGCAGCAGGTAGCCGTCCTCGTCGCGGTCCACCAGGATCCTGCGCCGCTTCAGCTCCTCGATCGGGGCGCGTACGTTGCCGATCCGGGCGCGCAGCTCCGGGTCGTCGTAGTACGAGTCCGGCGTCGCCAGGAACTCCACGCCCGCGGCCCGCATCGCGTCCACAGTGGACAGGATGTCGTTGGTGGCGAGCGCGACATGCTGCGCGCCCGGTCCGCCGTAGAACTCCAGATACTCGTCGATCTGCGACTTCTTCTTGCCGACGGCCGGCTCGTTGAGCGGGAACTTCACCTTCCGGGTGCCGCTCGCGACCACCTTCGACATCAGCGCGGAGTAGTCGGTCGCGATGTCGTCACCGATGAACTCGGCCATGTTGGTGAAGCCCATGACCTGGTTGTAGAACCGTACCCACTCGTCCATCTTGCCCAGCTCGACGTTGCCGACCACGTGGTCGACCGCCTGGAAGAACCGCTTCGGCTGCAACCCTGCCTCGATGGCCGCGGAGCGGTCCACGATCGGGTCGCGGGCCACGAAACCCGGCAGGAACGGACCGTTGTACGCCGACCGGTCGATCAACGTGTGGCGGGTATCACCGTACGTGGCGATCGCTGCCTGGATCACGGTGCCGTGCTCGTCGGCGATCTCGTGCGGCTTCTCGATGCCGGCCGCGCCCTGCGCGATCGCGTGCTCGTACGCCTTGTCCGCGTCGGGCACCTCGAGCGCGATGTCGGTGATCCCGTCGCCGTGCTTCGCGTGGTGCTCGCCGCCGAGCGTGCCCGAATGCACCGCGCCGGTGAACACGAACCGGGCAGACCCGGAGGTCAGCACGTACTCGGCGTAGTCCCGGTTGCCGGTCTCCGGCCCGCGGTACCCGACCAGCGTCATCCCGAACGCGGTCGAGTAGTAGTGCGCGGCCTGCTTCGCGTTGCCGACCATGAACCGGAGGTGGTCGACGCCCTTCACGGGGAACGGGTCGTGCGAGATGTCGTGCGGCACCGCGCCGACGAGTGCGTCTTCGATGCTTGGTCCTCCGACAGCCTGGCTCATCGCCCAACCCCTTTTCTCTGCTGGCCCGATCTGGGGTGTATCCCCGGAGCATCGCGCCGGTCGCGCCATTGGGCAACTGTGCGGTTTCCGGTTGGTCACTGTGCACAAAGCCATCAGTGGGTACGGGTCTAAGCTGGTCAATATGCACAGCCTCGATGACATCGACGCGCGCTTGATCCAGTTGTTCGCGGAGGCGCCCCGGATCGGCGTACTGGAGTGCGCCCGGCGGCTCGGCGTCGCCCGCGGCACGGTCCAGGCCCGGTTGGACAAGTTGACCGGCCGGGGCGTGATCCAGGGTTTCGGCCCGCAGGTCTCGCCCGCCGCCATCGGGTACGCCGTGACCGCCTTCGTCACCCTGGAGATCACCCAGAGCCGGGGCCACGACGCGGTCGCCGAGCACCTCGCGACCATCCCCGAGGTGCTCGAGGTGCACACGATCACCGGCACCGGCGACCTGCTGTGCCGCATCGTCGCCCGCTCCAACACCGACCTGCAGCGGGTGATCGACGGCATCGTCTCGTACGCCGGAATCGTACGGGCCTCGACGTTGATCGCCTTGGCCGAGCAGATCCCGTACCGGGTGCTTCCCCTGGTCGCCGCCGCCGCCCGGGACTGACCGCGCCCGGTTCCGCCGCCCGATCGTGCGGTCGGCCCGGTCGTGCGGCGGTCGGGTCAGCCCAGGCATTGGACGGGTATCCCGAGTCGGGGGCGTTGGCTTCTCCGGTAGGTGTCCAATGCCTGGGTTCTCGCGGCGAGGATGGCGAGCACTTCGCGGCGTACCGACGCGGGTTCGGTGACGAGCCGGTCGTGGCTGTACCGGACGACCATGATGCCCTGCGTGGCGAGTGCGGCGTCTCGCCGGAGGTCGCGTTCCCGTTGGGCGGGCGAGTGGTGCCATCTGGCGCCGTCGAGTTCGAAGTCGACCCGCTGTTGTTCGGCGTACACGTCGAGGTGGATCGTGCGCGGCCCGAGGCCGATTGGCACCTGGCGCCGGAACCGGGGCATCCCGCGGCCGGAGAAGACGCGGTCGTAGCCCCAGATCTCGAGTTCGCTGCGGCATCCGTCCTCCAGCCGGTCGATCAGGACACTCAGGACCTGGCGTCGTGGCAGGTTCGGCGTACCGGTCAGCGCTTCGCGCAGCCGGGACGGGGTCGTGACCCGCTCGGCGACGGCCGCCAGGATCGGGGCTCGCCGCGCATCGGCCAACCCGAGCGGCCAGGCGTCGATCAGCGACTGCTCGACGGCGACCACCGGAAGACCGCGTCTGGTCACCACATCCGGCGGTACTGCCCGGAATCCCTCGCGGCGATGCGCCGTGATCCCCGCTGCCCGGATCCGCCTGCCCGGACCGGTCATCACGTGCACGCTGGCGCCGTCGTCCGCCGGGAGCCCCCACACGGCCAGGGCGCTGGTATGGCTCAGTGCGGCGCCGGGGCCGGCGCACAACAGGGCGGCGCGACGGCGTACCGACGGGTCGGCCGCGACGGCGGGGTGCACCAGCGTACGAGGGAACAGCCGGGTCACGTGGCCCGCGCGTACGGCGTACTCGAGGATGTGCTCGGGGACCGTGCGAGCCGCATCGGCCCAGGTCACAGCGCCGCGGCGGCGGCGCAACAGCTCCTGCAACGTGTCGTTCACGCCGCCGACGATGGCGGAATGTGCGCCGGTCTGCGAGCCGGATCGAGCTCCGCTGTGGACAACTGACCCGGTTGTGGACGAACTTGCAGAATCGCCGCCAATGTGGTGCGGTCCGCACGCGTCGCGGCAGCGGATCAGCACTTCGTGCACAGCCGGACGGAGCATCGGACACCTGCCCCGAAGAATGCGCCCCGATATCGCAGGTTGCCGTCCAATGCCGCGGGAGCGAGTCGCACCGCCGCGGCGACTTGAAGCCAGCGGCGCGGCGATCGGGGTGGACTGGTGAAGGTGGACGGTGCGGCGGTGCTCGCGTGGAGCAGGGTGCGCCCCTACGGTGGTCGGGTGGCGTCCGGATTGATGGGCAAGGTCCAGACATTCGTGGGTCTCGCCGGCGTGATCGCGCTGGGTGTCAGCGCATCGTTGATCACGGGCGTGAACCCGTTGACGTACGCCGACGACGCCTTCGACAAGATCTGGAGCAAGGTACGCGGCAAGCTGGCCACCCCGGCGCCACAGTGGAGCGAACGCGTGGACGGGCCGCCGGTCGCCGCCGCGGTCACGTCCGACCGGGTGGTGGTCGTGCTGAACGGCACTGTGGAGTCGCGGCGACTGTCCGACGGCGGCCAGGCGTGGACCCGTACGGTCGACTGGGCGGTCCCGGACGGCGACGTGGTGGTCTCCGGGCGTTCCAACGGCACCGGTTTCGAGGTGCTCGACGCCGGTACGGGCACGGTGCGGTGGCGCGACACGAAGGCCGAGGACGCGTGGCCGTACCAGGACATGATCTTGTCGGTGGAGTGTGCCCGCGACAGCTGCAGCATGCGTGCCCGGTCGACAGCCGATGGTTCCACCCGGTGGCGGAGCGGCCTGGACGCCGCGGTGCAGCGGCTGGCCGGCCGGCCGGATCTGGACGAGGCGGTGGACCGGGACGGCCTGCTGAGCCCGGACTATCCGGGGCCCGCGCCGCGGCTGGTCGGCGCGGTCACCGACCGGCAGGTCACGGTGATCGACACCCGCTCCGGGGCGCACCTCGGGCAGCTTCCCGAGGACGCCGACACCCGGGTGACGGCGACCGGTGACCGGGTGCTCGGCGTCGTCGCCCGGCCGGCGAAGGACGGCGGCTGCCGCTACACGATGCGTGCCTGGAACTCGTCCGGCGGCGAGGTGTGGCGGCGTACCGGCTACGACTTCGGCACCGTGTCGGGCTCCGGCTGCGAACAGCGCACCGACCCGGTCAGTGGTGGCGGTGTCGTGGCGGCGACCGGGCCCGACGACCGTCCCGCCCTTTTCGGGGTACGCAGCGGCGACGTCCGCTGGACCGGGTCCGCCGGGTCGACCGTACTGGCCGTCGGAGGGCAGGTCGCGATGGTCCGTGCGGCCAGGACCGGTCGTCTGGTCGCGGTGGCCACCGACAACGGGGCCGAGCTGTGGAGCCGGACCGCGAGTCGCAACGCGACTGTGGTCGTGACCGGGGACGCCGTGGCGATCGCGGATCCGGACGAGGCGACCATCACCGCGCTGTCGCCGGGCGACGGCGGAGTGCTGCGACGCTGGAAGTCCTTCGCATCGGTGATCGGTGCCGACGACTCCGGGTTGGTGCTGGGCAGCGGCCGTACCGTCGGCTACGCCACCTGGTAACCCCCGGTACGGCCTGACCGGCCCGGGCGCTCGATGACCTGGCACGGTGCACCGGTGACTGGTGCCGCAGTCGGTACGCCCGCCGCTGGTGCCGCGCCCGGCGGTTCTAGGCTGCGGGTATGCCGGAGTTTGCGTACACGGATCTGTTGCCGTTGGGTGAGGACACCACCGGATACCGCCTGGTCGCCGAGCAGGGCGTGAGCGTGGTGGAGGGCGCGGGCCGGAGTTTCCTCAGTGTCGAGCCCGAGGCGTTGCGGCTGCTCACCGAGACCGCCATGCACGACATCGCCCACTATCTGCGGCCGGCGCACCTGGCGCAGCTGCGGCGCATCGTGGACGACCCCGAGGCGTCGGCGAACGACAAGTTCGTGGCGCTGGACCTGCTGCGCAACGCCAACATCGCCGCGGCCGGCGTACTGCCGATGTGCCAGGACACCGGTACGGCGATCGTGACGGGCAAGCGGGGCGGCTCCGTCCTCACCGACGGCGACGACGCTTCGCACATCGCCAAGGGTGTCTATGACGCGTACACGCGGCTGAACCTGAGGTATTCGCAGCTGGCGCCGTTGACGATGTGGGACGAGAAGAACACCGGCACCAACCTGCCCGCCCAGATCGAGCTGTACGCCGACGGCGCCGGGGACGCGTACAAGTTCCTGTTCATGGCGAAGGGCGGCGGGTCGGCGAACAAGAGCTTCCTCTACCAGGAGACCAAGGCGGTCCTGAATCCGAAGCGGATGATGTCCTTCCTGGACGAGAAGCTGCGCTCGCTCGGCACTGCGGCGTGTCCGCCCTACCACCTGGCGATCGTGGTGGGCGGCACCAGCGCCGAGTACGCCCTGAAGACCGCCAAGTACGCCTCCGCCCACTACCTCGACGGCCTCCCGACCTCCGGCTCGGCCACCGGGCACGGCTTCCGCGACATCGAGCTCGAGGCGCAGGTACATCAGCTGACCAGGGAATTCGGCATCGGGGCGCAGTTCGGCGGCAAGTACTTCTGCCACGACGTACGGGTGATCCGGCTGCCCCGGCACGGCGCGTCCTGCCCGGTCGCGATCGCGGTGTCGTGTTCGGCCGACCGGCAGGCGCTCGGCAAGATCACGCCGTCCGGGGTGTGGCTGGAGCAGTTGGAGCGGGACCCGGCCCGGTTCCTGCCCGAAGTGGAGCCGGCCGACCTGTCCGACGACGGCGTGGTGCACATCGATCTCAACCGGCCGATGGACGAGATCCGGGCAGAGCTGTCGAAATACCCGGTCAAGACCAGGCTGTCGCTGTCCGGGCCGCTCGTCGTCGCCCGCGACATCGCGCACGCGAAGATCGCCGAGCGGCTCGAATCCGGAGAGCCGATGCCGTCCTACCTCCGCGACCACGCGGTCTACTACGCCGGTCCCGCCAAGACGCCGGCCGGCTACGCCAGCGGCTCCTTCGGCCCCACGACAGCCGGCCGGATGGACTCGTACGTCGCCCAGTTCCAGGCCGCGGGCGGCTCGTACGTGATGCTCGCCAAGGGCAACCGGTCCGCCCAGGTGACCCAGGCCTGCCAGCAGTACGGCGGCTTCTACCTCGGCTCGATCGGCGGGCCGGCGGCGCGACTCGCGCAGGACTGCATCAAGCAGGTCGACGTCCTGGAGTATCCCGAGTTGGGCATGGAGGCGGTCTGGAAGATCGAGGTCGAGGACTTCCCAGCGTTCATCGTGGTCGACGACAAGGGCAACGACTTCTTCGCCGACACCAGCCGGCCCTCGAGCAAGCCGGTCCTCACCATCACCACCCGCTGAGCCGTCGCGCTCCCGGGTCGGGGACATGACGATGGCCCGGTCGCGGATCGCGACCGGGCCATCGGGTGTGGCTCAGAGTTACTTGGTGCTGATCACCAGGGTCTTGGCTGCCTTGTCGTGGAAGCCCTGGTTGCGTCCGCTGCTGCTGTCGAACAGCGGCGACAGGCCACAGACGACCCACCAGATGAAGCCGAGACACGGGATGATGATCGGTCCCCACAGCACGAGGGTCTGGATCGCGGCGGGACCCATGCCAGCGGGCTGGCCCTGCTCGTTCACCAGCTTGGTGCCCACGGCCTTCATGCCGACCGTCTGCCCGGAGGCACCGCCGGACAGCACGATCATGTAGATGATGAAGCCGATGAACAGCACGATGCTGATCAGGTTGCCGATCAGGCCGAAGCCCTGGGCCGCGCTGGCGTCGCCGCTGCTGCCCCCGACCGCGCCGAGAATGCAGCCGAGCAGGATGGCCGGAACCGCGAACATCGCCCAGTCGATCAGGCCACCGAGGAACCGCGTGCCCCAACTCGCCGGCTGGCCGCCACCGCCGGCTGCACCGTAGGTGCCGCCGGGAGGCTGACCGTACCCGCCGTACTGCTGCGGGGGCGGGTAGCCACCTGGCTGCTGCGGGGCACCGTATCCGGGCTGCTGCTGTGGTGCGCCGTAGCCCGGCTGCTGCGGAGCGCCGTATCCGGGCTGCTGCTCGCCGTATCCGGGTTGCTGCTGTCCGCCCGGGTAGCCACCAGACGGGTCGTACGGATTTGTCATCGGAGAAACCCCCGGGTTGCTGGTCTAGGTCACGCCCGTGTAGAACGGGCGCCGGTCGCAACCTACCAGGTCTCAAGGTCGCAATTGTGGGATGCCGCGCTACTGCACTGGGGGAGCCACGGACTGCAAAGTACTGGTCGCAGACAGCCAGCAATCGGGCAGATCGATGCCAACTCCGGTTGCCTCGCGGCCCGGGCACGGCACGATAGTGACCATGACCAACCAGGACTTCCGTATCGAACACGACACCATGGGCGAGGTACGCGTACCGGCCTTGGCGAAGTGGCGGGCGCAGACGCAACGCGCGGTCGAGAACTTCCCGATCTCCGGCGCCCGGCTCGAATCGGCCCACATCAGGGCGTTGGCGCAGATCAAGTCGGCGGCGGCGACCGTCAACGCGAGACTCGGGGTGGTCGACAAGGACGTCGCCGAGGCGGTCGTCGCGGCCGCCGCCGACGTCGCCACCGGCGGGTACGACGACCACTTCCCGATCGACGTGTTCCAGACCGGCTCCGGCACCTCGTCCAACATGAACGCGAATGAGGTGATCGCCACACTCGCCACCGAGCGACTGGGCAGGCCGGTGCACCCGAACGACCACGTGAACGCGTCGCAGTCCTCCAACGACGTGTTCCCGTCGTCGATCCACCTCGCCGCCACCCAGGCGGTGACCCAGGACCTGATCCCGGCGCTGCAGCAGCTGGCCGGTGCGCTGCGGGCCAAGGCGGGCGAGTTCGCCGAGGTGGTGAAGTCGGGGCGTACCCACCTGATGGACGCCACGCCGGTCACCCTCGGCCAGGAGTTCGAAGGGTACGCCGCCCAGGTCCGCTACGGCGTCGAGCGCCTGGAGGCGAGCGTCCCCCGGCTGGCTGAGCTGCCGCTCGGCGGCACCGCCGTGGGCACCGGCATCAACACCCCGCCCGGGTTCGCGGCGCAGGTGATCGCGGAGTTGGCGAACGCCACCGGGCTGCCGCTCACCGAGGCACGGGACCACTTCGAGGCGCAGGGCTCGCGCGACGGCCTGGTGGAGGTCTCCGGGCAGCTGCGGACCATCGCGGTCGGGCTCTACAAGATCGCGAACGACATCCGCTGGATGGGCTCCGGCCCCCGCGCCGGGCTCGGTGAGATCCACCTGCCCGACCTGCAGCCCGGCTCGTCGATCATGCCCGGCAAGGTGAACCCGGTGCTCTGCGAGGCGGTACGCCAGGTCGCCGCCCAGGTGATCGGCAACGACGCCGCGGTCGCGTTCTCCGGAGCGGCCGGCGACTTCGAGCTGAACGTGATGCTGCCGGTGATGGCGCGCAACGTACTGGAGTCGGTCCGGCTGCTGGCCAACGTCAGCCGGTTGTTCGCCGACCGCTGCGTCACCGGCATCACCGCCAACGCCGAGAAATGCCGGGAGTACGCCGAGAGCTCCCCCTCGATCGTCACGCCCCTCAACCGGTTCCTCGGGTACGAGGAGGGCGCCGCCATCGCGAAACAGGCCCTCGCCGAGCGCAAGACGATCCGCCAGGTCGTCATCGAACGCGGCCACGTGGCCACCGGGCGGATCACCGAGGAACAGCTGGACGAGACGCTCGACGTACTCCGGATGACCCACCCGTAGTCCGATCGGGTTTTCCCCTCTGGTGCGCTGAATCCGCCTCGCGTTAGATGCGCGGGGACGAGATTCATCGACAGGGGAGGATATTCCGTGAGGATTCGTTACATACTGGCCGGCGCGGCCGCGGTAACCGCCGCGGCAGCGTCTGCCGTCGTACTTCCCATGGTGGCGTCAGCGGGTGAACGTACCGAGTACACCGTGCTCGCCGAAGCCGGCGTCTCGAACAGCGACGCCGTCGCGGCGATCGAGCAGGCCGGCGGCCAGGTGGCCAGCCGTAACGAAGCGATCGGGCTCTACACGGTCGCCTCGACGGACACGGACTTCGCCGCCGACGCCCGGAGCTCGGACGCGCTGGTCGGCGCCGCGCCGCGTACCCCGATCGGGTACGCGCCGAAGGCCCGCCCGAGCGTGCTGGACCCGGTCGAGGCGGAGCACCTGACGAAGGCCGGCAAGGCCAATCGGGGCACCGCCGCGAGCACCACCTCGACGGCCGGGCTGGACCCGCTCGACGACAAGCTCTGGGGCCTGAAGATGGTCCACTCCGACCAGGCCCGTACGGTCAACGCCGGCGACAAGCGGGTCAAGGTCGGCATCCTCGACACCGGCGTGGACGCCAGCAACCCGGACATCGCGGCCAACTTCGACACCGCCGCGTCCCGCAACTTCGCCAAGGACATGACCGACATCGACGGCCCGTGTGAGGTCGAAAGCTGCCTCGACCCGGTCGGCACCGACGACGGCGGCCACGGTACCCACGTCGCAGGTACGATCGGCGCCGCCGCCAACGGGGTGGGCGTCTCCGGCGTCGCCCCCAACGTGTC
>Ga0137375_10009785_pt1 | contig 11376 bp, 11 predicted proteins | sample SagtaG_24_FD_104936 | JGI IMG/M metagenome (GOLD analysis project Ga0137375, IMG submission 104936) | Vadose zone soil microbial communities from Sagehorn Ranch, Mendocino, California, USA - Sage1_R_113_16 metaG | ecosystem: Environmental > Terrestrial > Soil > Vadose zone | place: USA... | reverse complement strand
TGAACGTCGAGGCCGGTGAGCGCGCGGACCGCGTTGTCGTACTGGACGTGGGTGAGCCGGAAGAACCGCGTCGTCGCTGGCGCGTTGCCGGGCGTGCAGAGCGACCCCTGCGTCGGCGTGTCGATGATGTTGGGGTCGTTGGGGTTCGGTCCCCCGCCGGTGCCACCGTGGGGACCGACTGTCCCGTTACAGCCCGCCCCGGACGCGAAGGCGCCAACGGCGAGCGCGAAAACGAGGGGGGGTGTGATTCTCATCGGGATCTAGAGGCGCTGACGCTTCCGAAAACTTCTAACCCAGCACCCGAGGGGGGGAGGAACCGATGGCGAGCTGTCTATTTTACGTGCATCGGCTGCTGCCGACGGCGTTTGAGGTTCCCTCCTGCCGATCCCGGCCGCACCGCGGCAACGGAGCGTCATGCTCGTACGAGCCCCGGCGGGTCGCATCCGGTCCATCTCCGAAGGGAACCCTGGGAGGTTCCCATCCCCTCCCGCGATGATCGCCGCGCGGCCAAGCCCCGCTGCGCTCGACGCGTGTGGATCTGAACCTTTCGGGGCGGGTCGAGGTACGTACTGAGCAGGCCCGGACGACTGTCCGGCGAAAATCATGCAATGTGGATGGACTGATGCCCGTGCAGAGCGGATCGCTGACCAAATCGGGAGCGGGCCCGAGCGACGCCGCCCTGGTGGTGGCCGCGCGCGGGGGCGAGTCCTGGGCGCAGGAGGCGCTGTTTCGCCGCCACGCGCGCATGGCGATCGGGCTCGCGCACCGGCTCTTGCCCCGCGATGGCGAGGTCGACGACCTGGTGCAGGATTGCTTCGTGCAGGCGCTCCGACGTCTCGATACGCTGCAGAACCCGCAGGCGTTCGCGGCCTGGCTGGGCTCGATCGTGGTGCACGCGGTCGGCAAGCGGCTGCGCCGGCAGCGGCTGCTCACCCGGCTCGGGCTGCGCACGCCGGAGTCGATCGACACCCAGTCGATCGCGGCGCCGACCGCGCCGGGCGAGGTGGTGGTGGAGCTCCGGCGCGTCTACGGGCTGCTGGCGCACCTGCCCTCGGAGCAGCGGATCGCGCTCGTGTTGCGGCGGGTGGACCGGATGGAAATTCCGCAGATCGCGGAGCACATGGGGTTATCGATGTCGACCGTGAAGCGGCGGTTGAAGGCGGCGGAGGAAGAGCTTGAACGATCACGTTGAAGAGAAACCGGCGCGTCACGTCGCCGTGGACGTTTCGGAGTCGCGCGTGGACCGGCTGTGGAGCAGCGTCTCGGCGCGGCTCATGCGGGCGCGCCCGCGGCGGGGGTGGGTGCTCGCGGGCGGCCTGCTGTGCGCGGCGGGCGCCGCGGCGGCGGCGATCGCCGTGCGGACGGGACAGCTCGGGCACAGCGGCGAGCTCGCGTCGTCGGCGTGGGAGGGCGCCAGCCTCGAGACCGGCGCCGACGCGCTGTCGGTCAAGCTGGTCGACGGGTCCGAGCTGAAGGTCGATCCCGCGTCGCGGGTCGAGGTCGGCGACCGGACACCGTCGGTGGTCAAGCTCGTGCTCAAGCGCGGTCGGCTGGGCTGCGACGTGACCCATCGCCCCGGGCGATCGTTCGTCGTGATGGCCGACGGCGTCGAGGTGCGCGTCGTTGGCACGCGATTTTCGGTGGCGACCGAGCACGACGGCGGTTCGGCGCGCGTCGAGGTGCGGGTCGAGCGCGGCACGGTCGAGGTGCGCGGCGCCGGTGCGAGCGCCGAGGTCGTGCGCATCGAAGCGGGGCGGAGCTGGTCGCAGGTCACGAGCACGCAGCCCCTCGGCGAGGCCAGCGACGAGGCCGCGGCAGCTGAAGAGCCGCCCGAGATGATTCCAGCGCCCGAACCCGAGCCGCGGCACGTCGCCGCGCCGTCGCGGGCAGCCGCGCGAGCCGTTGCACCGTCGAAGCCCACCCACGTCACCGGCCCGCGCGAGCTGTTCGAGCTGGCGCGCGGCCAGTGGCGCCGTGGTCTCATCCAGGACGCCGCCGACACGTACCAGGCGTTGCTGACGGAGTACCCGCGCGACGGGCGCGCGGGCCTGGCCGCGTTCGAGCTCGGCCGCTTGCGCATGGATCGCCTGGGCGACCTGCGCGGCGCGGTGCAAGCGCTCGAACGCGCGGTCGCGCTCGCGCCCGGCTCCGAGTTCCGCGAGGACGCGATGGCCCGCCTGGTTGCCGCCAACGCAGGCGCCCACGACATGAGCGCCTGCGCCCGCGCCCGCGACCAGTACCTCGCCGACTTCCCGAGCGGCGTCCACAAGCGCACGGTCGCCGCCGCTTGCCGCTAGATTCGGGACTCTGAAAGGGTCGCGCCGTCCTGCGATGAGCCCGTAGGCTATCCTCGCCGGCGAGGAGGCCGCCGTGCCGAGAGTAGAAATCGAGGTCCGCAAACCGTATCCATGTGAGCAGGAGATCGCGCTCATGGACGCGGTCCACGCCGCGCTGATCGAGGCGTTCAAGATCCGCCCCAGCGACAAGAACGTGCGCCTCGTCGTGCACGAAGCCACACCGGTTCGCGTGCCCGCCCGACCGTGCCAAGCCCGAGGCCTACACGCAGGTCGCCATCGACGCGATCGTGGGCCGCTCGCTCGACGCCAAGCGCGCGCTCTACCGCGCGATCGTGCGCAACCTCGAGCCGTTCGGAATCCCGAAGGACCACGTCCACATCGTGCTGCGCGAATCGCCGCTCGAGAACTGGGGCATTCGCGGCGGCCAGGCCGCGTGTGACGTGGAGCTGGGCTTCGAGGTCAACGTCTAATCCAGAACCGCTCGCTCGCGCATGGGCTGGCATCGAACGCGCGACGATCCCGAATGCCCGGCGCTACCAGCGAGTCAGCCGGCTACCACCGCCAGGGTGACGGTCACCTCGCGCGTATGGACGTGGCCAGTGCCGCTGGTGACGACGACGTTCGTCGCCGACGCCATCCGACCCGCGCTCGAGGCTTCGATGGCGTAGGTCCTCTGGCCCTCTCAGGTCTTATCGTGCGTCGGCGCGCCGTTTGTTCGGCGGCAGCCGTAGCGCGCGAACTTCGCGTAGCCCTCGATGAACCCGCGCAGGTGCGAGCTGCTCTCTCGATCGTGTCCAGTGCCTGCGCCAGCCTCGGCAGCATCTCGGGCTTCTGCAGCATCATTCGCCCGGCGTAAATCAGCGACGAGATCGTCGCGCGTCAGCCGCTTCCAAACGAACGGTGCGCGTGGTCACAGCGCCAACGGAAATGTCGCGCACTTGTCAACAACCGAGTGATTGACTTTGCCGGCGCGGAAGGCCTAGCCTCCTCTCGAGCTATCGGGAGGGGGGCGCCGTGATGGAGTATCAGAAACGTCGCGCACTGAGAGTCGTCGCGTTCGCGGTTGCATGCAGCAGCTGCCAGAAGTTGGTCGTGGACGAACCCACCGTCGAGGTTTCCTCGGCGTTGTCCGCGGTTAGTTTTCCCGTTTCGATATCGACGCCCAAGTCCGTTTCGCCTGTTTCGGTTGTGCTTGCGGCCGCGGGAACGATGACGATATTCGGCGGCACGACGGTGACCCGACCAGGGACGGCACTCTCAGTAATCACGAACACGGGTAGCGGAGGTATTGACGCGGAGCCGGACGACGTCTTGGGGGACATTTGGAGTACATCGACGGTGACCTTAAAGGATCGCGTTCACGTTCGGGGTCGAATCCGCGCCCCTACGGTCGTTAAGGGCAATTTGGTCATCATCGACGGCGGTGTGGACTCGACGACCCCACTGACGCCTTCGGAGATCCTCTCTTGGACGGTAACTTACCCTGCGATCTCGGGGACCTCAGCCCCGAACGTGATTGTGCAAAACAACGCCACGACCAGCGCGGCGCCAGGCCGCTTCGGATCAATGCAGGTGTTCGGTGGATCGACTTTGAACTTGCGCGCCGGCACGTACTACGTTGACAGCCTCGATCTCGAATCGAACGCGAAGGTCATTCTCGATCAGGATGCTGGACCGGTTCTCGTTTACGTCCGGACCACGATCATCCTGCGCGGCGCATTCTCGTCCAAGTCCGGCGATCCTCCGGATCTACTACTCGCTTGGCTTGGAACGACCGAAGCGATCGTGGAGTCCTCGTTCAAGGGGACGCTCGTATCACCGTCGGCGAAACTGACGTTGCGGGCTGCGACTGGCGGGCACACCGGTGCTTTCTTTGGAAAGAACATCGAAGTTGGTCCCAACACCACCGTAACCTACCGAGCGCCCAACGTTATTCTGACGACGCAACCGCGTGGCACTTTCAGGACGTGCACGCAGTCCATCGTTCCCAGTGACACTCTTACCGGCGTCGCGCGGGAGCAGCAATACCAGTTGGAGATCCTCCGCTACTGCACTGGTCTCCAGCTCACCTCTTGCGAACGCACGTTGCGAGCGCGGATGAATGTCGATTTCGTCGCGGCGGCGGCACAGATGCTGGGGAACCACATGCCGACTGGCGTCTACGCTCAGTTGATCCGTGACCGGGACGCAGCGGCTTCGGCGTTTCGGAAGAACCCTACGCTCGCTTGCAATGTCGTTGGGCACGACGGAGATGGTGACTTCATTCCTGATCCCACCGATGCGTGTCCTAACACACCGTCGTTGACTCCGGTTCTTCCGAACGGGTGTACAAACACACAGATACCGCCTGGACCACCGATCAGCGAGATTCAGAGCCTTATCAAGGACATCGGTGTGAACATCGATCCTCGTTGCGTTGGGGCGACAACGCCAAGCGTTCCCGCGCCGTTGGGCGCTTGGCGCTTCCCCTCCGACCCGTCGGTCGGCAAGGCGGTCTGGGTCTCACGCGAATCTGCATCCGTCGCCTGTCCCCTTTTCTACCAGATCGAGGTGGTTCTGACCGACGGGCTGGGCGTTCGGTCGGTGACGTTCCCCGCGACGGAGGACGTGTCATTGCCCTGGATTACCCGTCCTGCGGGGGCCGTCCAGTTCAACATGCACACGAGTGACACGGGAAATCGGGGAGCCTGGGCGTCGTATAGCGTTTTCACCCGCTCCTATCGCGCTCGCGCGTTCAACCTCGCCGGCCAGAAGTCAGCGTGGTCGGACTACTTTGCCGGCGGAAACGAGGACTGCGTGGTGGGTGAGCCGTGTCAGGACCGATGACGGGAGGGATGGACGTCATGCGCAAGCATCGTTCGAGAGCGGGTATGTGGAGAATCGGAGCGCTCGCTGTCTCGGCTTTCATATTCGCCGCCGGCCTCGGGTATTCGCCGCGCGCATTTGCGTACAACGGCACCGAGCACATCAGGTTCCCGGATCAGGCGCACCAGATCTTGAACATCATGAGGCGTGGTGGCTTTTACGCCGATCAAGCGAAGCGCATCACCCCATCTGGGACATTTGCGCCGCTGACCGTACGTCCGCCTGGGGTCCCGGCGAGCTCCGATGCGGCCTGGCAGAGCTTCGTCGCGCAGGCGCTGGCTGCCCCGGCGAGGTTGGACAACGTCATGGTCGGCCTTTCGAACCCACCGCGATCGTCGCAGGACTGCGGCGGGGTCTTCGCCAATCTACCTAGTGGTGCTCAGTTTGCGCAGTGCCGCGCGAGAGATCTGGGGTTCGCCCCTCGAAGAGGTTGGGCTGACAATCCGAATGAGTGTTATCGCCGAAGAGGCTATCAGTTCGGTGCCGCCGGAAACGACTCACAAATAGTCATTCCGTTTTTTCAGGAGCTTCCTACCAATTACACCGGCGCACTACTCGGACTCTGGGCGACGCGCCCCGACGATGAATCGAACGACACGGCGGTGTTCATAAGACCTACCAACATTGTGTTACTTGGCGATCTCAAACGTTTGGCCGAGGACGCCGTCGAGTTGGGGCTAGTTGTCGTCCTGGCTCCGCTCTTTTGCATCACTGATTTTCTCTTCACCGGCGACCCCACCGGCTGTATCGACGATGCGGCCGCCGCCTCGCACTCGTTCGATCCGGTGGCCCGAGCCGACGACTACCTGCTCCTGCTCGAAGAGGCGTTGGGACCAGTTCTCGATCCGGTCGGGAACTTCATGCTGTTTGGGAAGTCAAATCCCGCGAGCATGTTTCATTTCATCGTGCCTAGCCGAAGCGGCGACTTCAATTTCATCCCGGGCATGAACCTCGGTGAATCACGCCTAGGAATAGAAAATGATTCGGTTGACGAAGTGTTGACCGCATACTTCGACCTCATAGGGTTGACGGTCAACCCAGCGGACTCGACTGGCCCTTCACGGTATGGGCAGTTTGCCGCCGGACCGCTGGGCCGAAATGACTCTGACTGGGCGGGCTTCTCGATGGCGCACGTCGAGTTCGAACCCGTTGACAACGTCGCCCGCTACGGGTGGCAGCAGTTCCAGCAGACAGGGACCGCGCGCGGGCTGGGATGGGTTCTTCACGCCCTCGGCGACGCGTTCTGCCCTCACCACACGCTCGGGAGCCTCGGTTGGGGGCACCAACCGTGGGAAAGGTTTGCTGGCGTTCGCTGGGTCGCGGGCGACGTGTTTCCTGAGGACCTCGTTCAGGTCCAGTACCCCAATATGGTCACAGAGCTGACCTACGCCTTTCAGTACTGGACGATGGCCAATCAGTTTCCGCAGAACGACTGGCCTGGTCGCCTCGTCGAGCAGGTCGGTATCGAGACCGCCTCGTCACCATTCGCCGTTAAGGGCCGCGCTTTCAAAGGGACTATCTCGGTTCTGTGGAGTGTCGGGTCTGACAGCGACAGCGACGCCACAGACGCCTACGACAGCGAACGGGGCTCCTACAAGGACCTGATGATGCGCGCCGTGGGTGCCTCGATTGCCTTCCTGGCAAAGGCCTCAACCGCAGCTCCGGTGGGCGGGTCCAGTCCCTGTGCCTGCCCAGCTGGGCAAGCGCGATCGGGCGAGGATATCAACGGACGTCCGGTCCAGACCCCTGGTGGCATCTGCGTCACCTGTGGGACGGGAGGATTCGCCCAAGAACCCAATCTTCTAGACGGTCAGTGCGTGGCCGTATGTCCACCCGATAAGCCGACACCTTCGGGTGGGGTTTGCACGACCACTGGTGCCTGTCCAACGGCCACGCCGTTCTTGAAGAATGGTTCGTGCGTCGCTGCTTGCTGCCCGTTCGATTCGACCTGTCCCGTGAGCGCCCCTATCCGTGAGAACGGCGTCTGCGTGCCTCTGGCTCAGTGCTCGACTCCAGTGGTCGTGAACAACCGGCAATGCGCAACGACCTGCCCGCCCGGGCAGACACCCGATCCGGCAACCCTCTACTGCGGAATTCCCGCAACCGGAACACCCCCTGGATGTTCGGGCGCATCCTCCGATTCGTCTGGCGCCTGCTGCAGCCCCGACTCGGCCATCTGTAACAAAGATAGCGACTGCTGTTCAAACAGCTGTGGCTCGCCTGACGGAATTTGCCGAGGCGTAAAAGGGCACAGTTGTCTCGTGGGCAACGACTGTGCCTCCGGCGCCTGTAAGAACGGAGTGTGCACTGGAGGGCCTGGCTCCAGCTGTCAGACCAACAACGAGTGCGTGATTGCCTGCTTCGCGAACAAATGCTGCTCCAACACCGGCGATTCGTGCCAGTCGGACGGCGACTGTTGCGGCAGCGACGTCTGTGGCGAGATTGACACGTGCGACCCGGTTCCGCCCCCACCTCCTCCGGGGTAATCGATCAGACGTGCTACAGTCTGTCTTGAGGTGTCATGCGTCGGATAGGTGCTCTCGTCAGCTTGCCCATTCTGATCGCAATAGCGGGTTGCGGCTCTAATTACCAATGCACTGGAACGGCTATCGAGTGCAAGAACTTCACTCCTGACTTCTGTTCCAACGTCGCTGGATGCGTTGCGCAGGACGGTTGTATCCTGTACAGCTCCGAGAGTGCTGACAAAGCTTGTGCGCTAATTAACGCTGAGTCGAGCTGCGTGGCTCCGAAATGTTCGTGGACCGCGAGCGAGTGTGAAGATATTTGCGTTGCAATCACTGATCTACAGACCTGCAATGACACACACTCAGCCGAAATGATATCGCCTTCCGGCAGCTTCCTGTGGGGCTGCGCGTGGGTGCATTGTCTCGGGACGCCGCTGAAGAAGTTTTGCTCGGACTATTCCGTTAATCAATGTCCCTCCGAGCTCGGTTGCAGCGTCGAAAAGGTGAACGCGTTCTGAGACCGGTAGGGGCGACCATGAGGTCGATTGCTTGCTTCATTCCGTTGCTCGCTCTGTCCTTGGGTGCATGCAAGTCATCGGAGCTTCGGGGTACTGGCGCCGATGGGTCTCCCGCGCAGGACGGGCGTGTTTCCGACGTCCCCGCCGAGATCGCGGGTGGGCCTGACGGCTCCGCCGACGCACGACAGGATCTAACTGGACCGGGGGACGGCGCCGATGCTCGAGCGGACCTCGCGGGGTCAGATGTCGGCGCCGACGCGCGGCAAGACCAGGTTCTGGGTAATGACGGGCGCGATGGCGGAGCGGACACCGGCGCCTGCTTTCCGGCTTGTTACACCATAGTCTCGGCCGCCTGTCCTCGTAGTGGGACCACCTGCATTTCTCAGGCACACGGGACCGATGTGGACTCCTGCTATTCAAATGGGGTGAAGGTTAAGGAGGCACATCCGGATGGTGGATCCGTAACCATCGTGACCGAGACCGACGGCGTGACAACTTGCTACTCCTTTGTTCACACTGTGTTCTCGAACCAATTCATGTATTACGACGCGACGGGAACATTATTGGCGACGGTGGAAACGATCTCGGGAGATGCGGGGACCGACTATCGAATCGTTTGCGGCGGCACGACAACGACGGTCACCGCTGCTCAGTTGCAGAATCCGAGCTGTGTTTCCCATCTGCCGACCTGCGTGGATGGGACCTGCCTGTGACTCACCGAACAGCTCGACGGATCTCCTGGCTCGCGCTGTTCAGCACCGCGCTGGCGTTCGGTTGCCGTCGGGGTGCCCCTGCGACCCAGATCGCGCGCATGGAGGCCGGTGCCCTGCCTCAGGGATGCACGACAGCGGGACGCGCGGATCTCCTCGCGCTTGGTCCCGCGGTCGATATCCTCCGCAGTGGGCTAGAATCTGCGCTCAAGGGAACCGCACTTCCAACCTTGGACGCGCACAATGGCGTTCGGCGAGCGAGTTTCTGCAAGCTGGCGAAGGGAACCTCGGCGAGGACCGATTTCATCCTGGTCCTCGGCGGCGAGGTCCGCCCGGATGCCCTTGCAGCCCTCGCAGCGTCAGACGGATCCGAGCCAACCTCCAGCATCGAGGGGACGCCGGTGGTCGCCCGCGGGGGCCTTTGGGTCGCGCGTCGGACTGCGCGAGATGGTTCCAGCGAGGTGATCTTGGCCAGCGACCTCGATCGAATGCGGGTCGCCCTCGTCGGCCCAGCAGGTTCCTACGCTCTGGACGAGAGCGCGGCGCTCGCGATCACCATCGATGCCGGCGATCTTCCGAGCCGGTCAGGTCGCAACGGACCAGCCGGCGGAAATGGTTTGGATGCAGTACGCGCAGTCAACATCAGCGTGCTCGCGGGAGCGGCCGGCTTGGTCGGTCGATTCTCAATTGGAGAGCAAGTTGCTGCCGAGCGACTCGCGCGCGACTTAAGGCCGCTCATCGCGGGCTTGGCCAATAGGCTCGGAATCGCGACGCACACCTCCCCCCGTGTGCTGACGGAGGTGGAGCGGGGAGACGTCGTCGCAAGGATCGAACTCCCTCCCGGAACGTTGGAGATGCTCGCTTCGTCCCTCGCATCATTGCGCGCCCGCTCGACTTTGCCGCGATGATGCTGACCGCAACTAACCATCCGGCTCGATCCGCGGCAAGCGCAAACTGACCCTGCCCACGTTTCACGGCACCAAGCACACCAACTGATCCGGATGCGTTCGAACTGTCTTGTCCATGAGAGCGATTCTCTCCCGCCCAACGTTCTCGCATGGCACGGTGGCGCGCTCATCGGCCGGCCGATTCTCGAGGAGATGCGACAGCGCCTGGCGCGCGCGGCGTGCCCCGAGCCGCCACCTCATCACATGTTCTTCGGTCTCGGGGCCGCGCACGACGAGGTGCTGAAGAAGTTCGCCGGGCCGCTCGAGCCCCTACCGCCCGAGAAGGCCTCGTTGCGAGAGCGGCTAAAAGGCCGCCGCCGTCTGGGGCGGTCGAAGGAGGCCGGTCGTGCCGAGCGTGGAGATTGACGTGGAGCTGGGCTTCGACGTCAACGTCTAGCCTCGAACCGCTTCGCTCGCTAGTTCACTTCGGCGCGACGTAGCCGGCGGCGAGCGCGCGGCTCTGGTAGAGCGTGTTCTTCTGGTCGTCGAGATAGGCGCGAGAGAAGCTCTTGCCGTCGGTGGAGCGCGAGATGATCCCTTGCCAGTCGGCGCGTAGCCACACGCCGTCGAACCAGGCCGAGTCGAGGCAGGCGCTGCGGTCCTTGAACGCGCCGTCGCAGTAGGTCGCTTGCTCGACGCCGGACATCACGGTCCAGGTGAGCGCATCGGTCGACTGGAAGCTGGTCTTGGTGTCGCCGTAGGCGACGAACTTGCCGTCGCGGTAGGTGAGAAAAAGGTGGCCGCTGGTGTCGCCGATGTTGGCGTGTTTGGTCCACGTCAGGCCGTCGGTCGAACGGAACACGGCCGCGGGCGAGTTCCAAGGGGTGCACGCCGCGAAGAAGGTGCCTTCCTTGTATGCCAGTCCCTCGACGATGCTGCACGACGGGATCGGACCGTCCGCCAGCTTGCCGTGGTCGGTCCAGTGGACGCCGTCGTTGGACGTCAGCAGCTTCCAGCCCATCGCGATCCAGAGGCCCTTGCCGTAGGTCACGGCGCGGAGCAGGACGTCGTCGTCGCCGCCGTTGGCCTTGTCGTAGCTGCGATCGCCCCAGGTCTTGCCCGCGTCGCGCGACACGATGCGGATGCCGCCGTAGCCGACGCCGACCAGCGCCGGCACCCAGCCGGGCGGGATCTCTGCCGATCCGGTCGCGCCCGCCGCGCCGCCGGATGTGCCCGCCGCGCCGCCGCCGCTGCCGCCACGCGCGCTGCTGCCACCCGTGCCCGCGGCACCGCCCCCGCTGCCGCCGCGCGCGCTGCCGCCCGCTCCCGCGATAACGGTGGTCCCACCGGCGGCGCTTCCGCCCCGACCCGCGATGCTTCCTGCGCCGCCAGCGTTCGCGCTCGTGCCCGCGGCGCCGGCTGTTCCACCCGCGCTCGTGCCCGCGGCGCCGGTTCCCGCCGTGTCTCCGCCCGCTCCCGCGGCGCCGGTGACGCCGCCCCCCGTCGCGCCCGCGATCGCGCCGTCGCCGCCCGTGCCGGTAGTCTGGCTCTCGGTGCCACCGTTCCCGGACGACGTCATTGACCCAGCGGCCCCGGTCGATCCGTTGCCACCGCTGCCGGGCTCGCCGGCGCCG
>Ga0137375_10009784_pt1 | contig 11378 bp, 6 predicted proteins | sample SagtaG_24_FD_104936 | JGI IMG/M metagenome (GOLD analysis project Ga0137375, IMG submission 104936) | Vadose zone soil microbial communities from Sagehorn Ranch, Mendocino, California, USA - Sage1_R_113_16 metaG | ecosystem: Environmental > Terrestrial > Soil > Vadose zone | place: USA... | reverse complement strand
TCGGTCACCAGCCCGCTGGCGCTTTTGCCGACCACTACCACCTCCGCGTCATCCGGCCGGCGCAGATCGTCGACCAACCGCTTGATCGCATCCAGTCGCGGCCCCTCGGCGACGGCCCAAAGTATCAGCGCACTCGGCGGCGGAGTTGGCGCAGGAATATTCGTGATCGCCGGCGCAACGGTTGCTTGGGGAGCAGCCGGCACCGAGCTTGCCACCACGCTTGGCGCGCTGTTTGGGATCGCGGTGGCGAGCTTAGGTGCTGGTGGCGCAGGAGTCACGCTGCATGCCGCCAGCAGGAGCAGCAGCAAGCAGAGCGACAGGCGCAAAGTGGTTATCATGCAAAAACTGTTCACATTGGCCTTTACTGCTGCGCCCCTCCATCAATGCCTATCAACCAACGCACATTGTTCAAATCTGCCGGTCGCGGCGCTTCAGCTGCCAGGCCGTGATCCCCAGGCAGACCGCCATATACGCCAGCAGGATCAGCCAGCGCGAGAGCAGGTGCGTGGCGGTAAATGTGTACTCATCCTTGGGTACGCGCAACATGCCGGGCTGGAACGGCAGATCATTCAAGTTCACGGTGGTGCCGTAGGCATCCATCGCCCAGCGGCTGATAGTGAACCACGAGAGCAAGCGCTGAATGGTCAGGCCATCGCCGAGCGAGAAGATTACCCCGGCGAACAAGATCTGCGGGATCAGCGCCAGCGGCACCACCGAGATCGCGCGATCGGGGCTGGACGAAGATGATGAGATCGCCAGGCCCATGGCCAGGCCGGCCAGCGATGTCAGAAACGTCGTCACGAACAGCTCGAGCCAGGCCGGCAGCAATGCGCCCATCGCCGGCAGCTGAACCTTCAGGCCGATCACCACCAGCAGAATCAAGCTCTGGATCAATACCAGCAATGTCAGCACCAGGATCTTCGAAAGCACATATGGTCCGATCCGCAGATTCGCCAGCCGTTCGCGCCGGTAGATCGCCGACTCTTTGGTGATCTCACGCGCGGCGTTGATGATCCCAAACCAGACCGCGACCGTCGCCAGCATAAATAAGACCTTCTTGCCCTCGCTGGCAAAAGCCTTGTCGCCGACAATCGCATCACTCTTGGACACCAGCATCAGCAGCAAGCCAATGATCGGCGCCTGAAGCAGCAGGATCAGTAGGTTGCGGCGATCTTGCACGATCAGGTCGAGGTAGCGCCGCGCCAGGATGCCGAACTGCCGCAGCGGCGAGACCCGCGGCGCGCCGCCGCGCCCGGTCGCCTCGGCGCTGCCGGCAACCGGGCCATTGGGCGCCTGGGACAGTCGGCCGGCCACATACTGCTGGTACTGCGGCGCGGCGCGGAAGCGCATCTCCCACAGCTCGGCCAGGGTTGGCGCACCCGACGAAAGACCAAAGACGAAAGACGAAGGCTGGCTCCCTGTCACCTTTCGTCCTTCGTCCTTCGTCCTTTGTCCAGCCTGCCAGGCGTCGTACTCGGCTTGAAGGTCGCGCTGTACCACCAGCCAGCGGTCGGGATCCTGCGGCGAGGCGACGCCATCCAGCTTGGTATAGATGTCGGCGAAATCGCCGCTGCTGACGTTGAAGAACGCGAGCGCCTCGGCTGGAGGCCCGAAGTAGACCAGCCGCCCATCGGACATGAACGCGACGTGATCGCACTGGCTGATGTTCGCAGTCGCGTGGGTTACCAGCACGATCGTACGCCCGCTGTCGGCCAGGCGCCGCAGCGTGTACATCATCTTTTTTTCCAGGCCGGGATCCAGCCCAGATGTCGGCTCGTCGAGGAAGAATAGCGACGGGTCGGCCAGCAGCTCCGCGCCGATGCTGACGCGCTTGCGCTGCCCGCCCGACAGATTGTCCACCAGCGTGTCGCGGTGCGGCGCCATCTCGACATCTTCGAGCACCTGGGCGATCCGCTTAGTGATCTCGGCGCGCGCGGTATCGGCCGGCAGCCGCAGCTGGGCCGCGTAGCCAAGCGCGCGATCGACCGGCAGCGTGCGGTGAATGATGTCGTCCTGCGGCACGTAGCCCAGCACGGTGCGATAGGCGTCGAAGTTGCGGTAGTAATCATCGCCGTTGACGAACACATGCCCGCCGCTGGCCGGGTCGTAGCCGGAGAGCGCGTTCATCAGCGTCGATTTGCCGGTGCCGCTGCCGCCCACCAGCGCCACGAACTCGCGCGGCGCGATCGAGAGTGAGACATCATTGAGGATCAACCGGCGCCTGCCGCCGCGCCGCACCTCGCGCATCAGGTTGCGCGCATCGATCCGCAGTGCGCCGCGCTGATCGTACTGATCCAGGCTATCGCCATCGTAGACCAGCTTGAACGCGCCGATCTGAATCACATCGCCCGGCACCAGCGTGTGCTGGCTGATCCGCTGGCCGTTCACAAAGGTGCCATTGGTCGAACCCGCATCGCGCAGCACATGCTTGCCGCCGGCGCGATCGATCGCGGCGTGGTTGCGGGAGACCTGCGGATTTTCGAGCACAATGTCGCTGCCCTCGCGGCCGATCGTGATCTGCGGGTCGCTTGGGTCGAGCGGGTAGCTGCGCGCCACGGTGGCGGCCTGGGCCACCCGCGCGGCCGCCGGGTTATGGTAGGTCAGTGTGACGAAATTGCCGGTGGCCGGGTCGCCGATCCGCAGCACATCGCCGTCGGCTAGCGTCAGCCGTATATTGGCGTCAAGGCGCTTGCCCTCGGCCAGAATGCCATTCGTCGAACCGATATCGACGATCGCGTAGGTTGTACCGGATGGCTCGATCCGCGCGTGGCGGGCCGAGACGAAGCGCGAGGTCAGCACAATGTCGTTAGATGGCGCGCGGCCAAGGGTCAGCAGGGCCTTGCCGAGCGGAACTTCGCGCACCTGGCCCTCGTCCTGAATCACAAGCGTCGGCTGAACCGGCGGAAATGATGACTGAATGCCGGCCGGCGCAGTCGGCGGCACGGGGATCGGCGCAATCGGCACGGCCATGGCAGGCTGCGCCGAAGCCGCGACCGCTACCGGTTCAAGGGCTGGCTGAGGCTTGCCGCAGCTGGTACAGAACTTCGCGCCTGGCCGGTTGAGTGGAGCGCCGCAATGGATGCACGTAGTAGACAATTTCACAAGCTCCTATGCTATAATGAAGCGCCGAGCCACGTTGATTCTAGCATAAGAATATCTTTTTTGTAAGCCATTTGCCCTAAGGCTCACCCGCACGGAGGTATACCATGACGAACGCGCTACGCTGGACATCGGCTGACCTTGAGCTGTTGCCCGACGACGGAAAGCGGTATGAAATCGTCGAAGGAGAGCTGTTCGTGTCAAAGCAACCGCATTGGCATCACCAGGCCGCCTGTCTGCAAGTCGCCGCACTCCTCAATGCCTGGAGCAAAGCAAGCGGCAGCGGGAGAGCCAATATCGCCCCAGGCGTGATCTTCGACGAGGATGAAGATGTAGCGCCGGATGTCGTGTGGGTGAGCAAAGAACGGTTCGCGGCCGGGCTTTCGGAAGACGGCAAGCTGCATACCGCGCCCGACCTGGCGATTGAGGTGCTCTCACCCGGCTTGACCAACGAGCGCCGCGATCGCGATGCCAAACTCAAGCTCTATGCCCGCCGGGGAGTGCTGGAATACTGGATCGTCGACTGGCGTCGCAAACAGGTCGAAATCTACCGCCGCGAACAGATGACGCTTCAGCTGATCGGTACCGTACGCGAACACGAGACACTCGAATCACCGCTCCTACCGGGCTTCACATGCTCACTCGCCGAACTCTTCGAGGATGTGACGACCTGAAGTCTGCTCCGGGCTGGCCTCACCCCCCAGCCCCCTCTCCCGTCGCGACGCGAGAGGGGGTGCCGCATCAGCGGCGGGGGGAGGGCCAGAAAGACGGCTCGAATATGCAATACGCTATACTGAGCCAAGCGTGACTAGAAACATTCTGAATGACGGCACAGTACACAATCGAGCTTGAGCTGCCGCCCGCGCATGTCGCCACGCTCCAGCACATCCACCGCGACCTGGCGACAACCCAGGATAGCCAGGCGTTCACGCAGCGAGCGCTCGACGCGCTGTGCGCGCTGATCCAGCCGGCTGCGGCATATGTATTGCTGCTGAATCATGATCGCGCGACACTGAGCGTGGCGGCGGCCTGGCCAGCCGCACCCGAAGATCAGCTTGTGACATTCCCGGCTGATCTCCTGCGCGCGCTCGACACCCCGCGCGCGGCATTGTTGGAGCCGCACGAGCAATCTGCGCTGACCAAACAGCTAGCCGGATTAGCTTTGGCTGAGATCGACGCGCTGCTGAGCATCCCGCTGGTGCGCGAGGCCCAGCCACTGGGTGCGCTGCTGCTGGCGCCGCCGGCCAGCCGGCTGATCGCACCGGAGGGCATCCTACTGGCCGAGCTGATCAGCAGCGCGCTGGCGGGCGCCGCCTATGGCGGGCGGCTGGCCGAGACATTGACCCGCCGCAACGAGCAGCTGACGATGGTGGCCGACATCGCCGCGCATGTCTCGTCCTCGCTCGAAACCCGCGAGGTGTACCGGCTGGTGGTCCAAAAGCTCAACGAATATTTCAAAGTCGAGGCCGGCTCGCTGCTGCTGCACGACGAGGCGACCGACGAGCTGATCTTTGTGATGACGCTGGAGGGCGGCGAGGAGAAGCTGTTCGGCATGCGCCTGCCGCCCGGTGTGGGCGTGGCCGGCCATGTTGCGCAGACCCAGCAGGTGTATATCACCAACCATGCTGAAAACGACCCGCGGCACTACAAGCTGCATGGCGAGGGCACTGAGTTTGTCACCCGCAACATTCTGTGCGCGCCAATGGTGATCAAAGATGGCACAATCGGCGTGATCGAGCTGCTCAACAAGCAGGATGGCCCGTTCACCGAGCAGGAGGCTCAGCGACTGGCGGCGATCGCGAACATCATCGGCGTGGCGATCGAGAACGCACGGCTGTTCGAGTTTGTGCGTCAGCGCCGCGAGCGGCTCGAACGCTTGCTGGATCGCATGATCCAGGGCGCACCGCAGGATAAGGTCGTCGAGGAGCTGGTGCGCGAGTTGGAGACCCAGGATTCGCTGCTGCTGGTCAAGTTCGCCAATCCTTATATCGTCGGCCAGCCGATCCGCAAGCCCGAGATGGTCTTCGGCCGCGACCCGCTGTTCAAGCGCATCCTCAGCGTGCTGCACCAGAACAGCCTGCTGCTGCATGGCGAGCGGCGGATTGGCAAGACCACCGTGCTGCTCCAGCTCGAGCTGCGGCTCCATGCCGCCGACGACGCCGAATACCGCTTCCGTCCGGTCTATATCGATCTGCAAGGCATTGAGGAGGCCAGCTTCTTCCACCATATGATGGAGGAGATATTGCAGCGCTTCGGCAAGCGCGCCAAAGGGCTCACGCTGAGCTTCACACCCACGCGCGCATCCTACTCGGGCCGCGAGTTCCAGCGTGACTTGCGCACCGTGATCAAGGCGCTGTGCGGGCCGCAGCCGGATGGCCGCACCGAGCGCATGGTGCTGCTGATCGACGAGGCCGATGTGATGTACGGCTACAACGAGCGCGCCTTGCAGGAGTTCCGGCGGATCTTTATGAACGATTACGCGGCCTACCTCAGCTGCGTATTCGCTGCGGTACACATCCAGCGCCAGTGGAAGCGCTACGAGAGCCCACTGTACAACCTGTTCCAGCAGATCGAGCTGCCGCCGCTGGCGCGCGCCGATACCGAGCTGCTGGCGCGCACGCCGGTGCGCGGTCGCTACGACTACGACGAGGACGCGATCGACCTGATCTACCAGCTCAGCAAGGGCCGGCCGATGAAAATTCAGCTGCTGTGCCTTGAGGCGGTCAACTACATCCGCGAGCAGGGCCGCAAGAATGTCACTCTCAAAGATATTGAGCGTGTCGCCGACACGGTCAAAGGACACGACGAATGGCTGTAGGCACGCTGCCTCGCAATCCCTATATCGTCGGCGGCCCGGTGCGCGGCCCGCATTTCTATGGGCGCAAGGCGTTGATCCAGTCCATTCTGGATGGCAACGACCGCGCGATCTGGGTGGTCGGCAACCGGCGGATCGGCAAGACCTCGCTGCTGCGGCGCATGGAACAGCTTGGCACCTTCGATGGGCGAGTGGCGTTCATGATCAGCCTGGAGGCGGCCGACACGGTGGCCGACCTGGCCCAGTGCTTCCTGGACGACATCGACACTGGCGATGATCGGCTGGCGCGGCTGGGGCTGAAGATCGGCGACCTACAAGGCAAGACGCCGCAGGCGATCCTGCGCCTGCTCGATCGGCGCGGGCGCGCGCACGGCATCGAGGTGCTGCTGCTGCTCGACGAGGCCGAGGCGTTGATCGGGATCGCCGAGCACGAGGGCGACGACATTCTGAAGGATCTGCGCCGCGAAATGCAGCGTAGCGAGGCGCTGCGGGTGGTAATGACCGCCACCAAGCGCCTGGCCGCGCTGAACGATCTGTGCCGCGGCTGGGACACCTCGCCGTTCTTGTATGGCGTTATACCGCGCTATCTGGGCCGGCTGGAGCGCGACGAGGCGCTGGCGCTCGTTCGCCAGTCCCAATCGCCCGCGCCGCCCAGCGTACACCCTGGCGTGGCCGAGGCTGTGCTGGCGGCCACCGACGGGCACCCGTTTCTCACCCAATGGCTGTGCGATCGGCTGTGGATCGATGGGACACTGCGCGCGCCAATGGCCGACGACCTCATCCCCGATTCGAATCTGGTCAATTTGTTCCAGCTCGATTACAATTACCTCGCGCCGGTCGAGCGCCGCATCCTGCGCTGCCTTTCGTTCGTCGAATCGCTCGACGAAACTGGGCTGATGGGCCAGCTAGGCGTGGCGATGGCCGACATGCAGCTGCGCTACCTGATGCTGTCGCTGGTGCAGCTGTGCTATGTTCGCCGCGCCGGCGAGCGCTATAGCACCGGCAATGCGCTGCTGCACAGCTGGGTGCAGTTCTGGGCCACCGACGCACCCGCATCGCCAATGAGCGACGCGGCGGCGGTCGACCAAGCCGACGAGGAGCAGCAGCGGATCATGGCGCTGGCGACGACACACAAGCGCCGCCTGCGGCTGCTGGAGGAGCAGCAGGCGCTGCGCGGCGCCGCCACGCCGCCCGATATCGTGATCGAGATCGAGGATATCACCAAGCAGATCGCCACTCTAGATGCGCAGCTCGCGCTGCTGCGGGCGCATGGCTGATGAGATGATGAACCCAACCTGCCAATTCTGCGGCGCATCCGTGCAGCCGCGCTCACGCTTCTGCCCCGTCTGCGGGCGCCAGCTGCCGGTGCGCGCAACGCCGCCGGGGACGCCCGTACAGCAGCCCACCGAAGAGCTTCAGGCGGCGGTCGAAGGCATGCTACCAAGCAAGAAGCGGCTGGTCATTCGCGATGACTCGCTCAATCTCCACGAAATCGTAAACGTGGTAGAATCAGGCGTGCGCTGGTGGCAAGATCAGCTCACCAGCGCGGATATTGCCACGCGTGAGCAGGCCGCGCACTCGATCGAGGAGCTGTCGCGCATTCTGCACAGCCTTTCTCAGCAGCTATCACAAGGGCGCGAGACTATCCGGATCACCACACGGCTGCCGGTGCTGCGATCTTACACGGTCGGCTGCCCGATCTGCGGCCGCGGCAACCGGGCCGGTGCGAAGTTTTGCCAGGCATGCGGCGCGTCGCTCGCCGGGCCGGCGCCAGAGGAAATAGCAACGGGGAAGCCGATGCCGCTGCGCTTTAGAATAGGCGCTCGCACGGATCAAGGGCGGGTGCGCAAGAACAACCAGGATTCGGTCTACACCGGAACGTTCAAGCTGCAAGGCGCCACCGTGCGGGTGGCGCTGGTAGCCGATGGCATGGGCGGCGCGAAAGCGGGCGAGCAGGCTAGCCAGATCGCCTCGGAAGTCGCCCAGGCGCAGATTCAGCACAATGGGGCCGGGCAACCGCTGCCCGACGACAGTGCCTGGCAAGAGCTGCTGCGCAAGGCGGCGATCGAGGCCAACCGGCGCGTCTATGAGGAGTCGCGCAGCGATGAAGCGCGCAAAGGCATGGGCACGACGCTGACAATCGCGCTGATTGTGGGCGAGCGGCTGCATGTGGCATCGGTAGGCGATTCGCGCGCCTACCTGCTCAACGCCGGCGGTGTAACCAAAGATGGCGCGACGACCGCGCAGCTGACATCCGACCACAGCCTCGTCGCGCGACTGGTCGATATCGGCCAGATCACGGCCGAGCAGGCGCGCACCCACCCGCAGCGCAACCTGCTCTACCGCTCGATCGGCACCGATCCCTCGGTCGAGGTCGATACGCTGTCGGAACAGCTTAATGCCGGCGATGTTGTGCTGCTCTGCTCCGATGGGCTGATCAACCATGTGCGCGATGAGGAGATCGCGCAAATTGCCCTGGAACAACTCGACCCCGCCCGCGCCTGCGAGCAGCTGGTGACACTGGCAAACGAGCGCGGCGGGCGCGACAACATTAGCGTGGTGATTGTGCGGGTTGAGGGAAAGAAGTAAGTTGTCCGTCGTCCGTCGTCAGTTGTCCGCTATCACTTTCCACAACGTAATAATCGACAACTGACAAGTGACGACTCAAGCTCTGGATCTGATAGCTATCAGCGAGTCACCCGATGCCGATCTGTTCATCCTGTGGCGCGACCAACCGCGAAGACGCGCGCTTCTGCTACCAATGCGCAACGCCAATCGCGCGCGAGCATCCATCGCCGGCCGATCAGGCTTGGCTGGCCGCAACACTTACGGCCAGATTAGCGTCTCCTTCGGAGGTACCGACACAGCCGCAACGCTCGATCAGCACGCCGCGGGCAGAAGCGCCTTCGACAGAGGAGCAAGGAGCACCAATGGACCAGACGCAACCGCCGACTATGGAGCAGCCCACACCACTGTTCGCCGAGCGCTACGAGATCGTCGCGCGGCAGGGCGAGCAGGTTGAGGCGATCGATCGCCAGCCGTGGCAGCGCTGCTGGGCCTGTGGGGCGACCTCGAATGAGGCCGGCGAGCTGTTCTGCACCGAATGTGGCGCGAACCTGGATGGCCGGCGCTATCACGGACAGCTGCACGACGGCGAGCCAATCGGCCTGGCGCTGGTGCCGGTGATCGCTGACCCGGCCATGCGCGACGCGCTGCCGCCGATCTGGGATCAGGCTAAGCACGAAGATCAGACCCTGACGCTGATCGCCGACAGCGGTCGTGCGCCGGTCGCGCCACCACTGGAAGAGATTCAGGCGCTGTATATCGGCCGCGGTCTGGCGCATTTGCTCAACCAGCTACACGCCGCCGATCTGGCGCTTGGCCCGATCAATGTGAACGATGTCGAGCTGACCGCCGCCGAGCAGCCGCGACTGCGCGACGCGCCTGGTCTACATCGCATCCCGCCCGATGACCCTTCGTCAAGCTCAGGGAGGGCGGCTGCGGCAAAGGGCGAGGATCTGCGCGCGCTGGCCAGCCTGCTCGAAGCGCTGACCGCCACACCGCGCACCACTCGCAAGCTGACCGAGGAGCAGGCGACCGAGATCATCGAGCTGCCTGGCCTGGGCGATGTGCTGCGCGAGCTGCGTACCGGCGCGATCGCCGACGCCGGAGTGCTGGCCAGCCGGCTAGATGATCTGATCGCCGAGCGAACCGAGCCGGCGCCCTTATGGGTGCGGATCGGCGCGGCCTCGCACGCCGGGATGATTCGCGAGCTGGATGAAGATAGCCTGCTGACACTAGACCTGCGCACCGTGCAAAACTCAAACGGCCGCTCGTGGGGGCTGTTCATCGTCGCCGACGGCATGGGCGGCCACGCTGCCGGCGAAGTCGCCAGCGGCCTGGCCATCCGTGGCGCCGCTGAGGTGGTGCTGAGCGCCTACCTTACGCCGACGCTGGACGCCAACACGCCCTACGACGAGGCGGAGCTGAAGGAGATCGTCCGCAAGGCGATTTTGCAAGGTAATCAGTACGTGCTCAACGAGGCGCGTGCGCGCGGCAACGACATGGGCACCACCATCACCATGGCGCTGGTCGCCGGCGATCGTGCGGTGATTGGAAACGTTGGCGATAGCCGCACGTATATCTATCGGGATGGCAAGCTGCGGCGCGTCAGCAAGGATCACTCGCTGGTGATGCGGCTGGTCGAGCTTGGGCAGATCAGTGAAGAGGACATCTATACCCACCCGCAGCGCAACGCGGTGCTGCGCTCGCTGGGCGACAAGCCCGAGGTTGAGATCGACCTGTTCACCGAGCGCCTGCGGCCCGGCGATGCGCTGTTCCTGTGCTGCGATGGCCAATGGGAGATGACGCACGACCCGCAGATGGCCGAGATCATCGCAGCCAACGACGACCCGCAGGCCGCCTGCGTCGCGCTGATCGCCGCCGGAAATGCGGCCGGTGGGGATGACAATATTACATCGGTATTGGTGAAGTTCGAGAAGTACGGGGAGTAGCGTTAAGGGTTAAGGGTTAAGGGTTAGGGCAACATTCCTAACTCTAACCCTTAACCCTTAACCCTTAATCTATGGTCTGCCCAACCTGCCAACACGATAACGCCGACGGCGCGCCATTCTGCGCTGAGTGCGGCACGCGGCTCAACCAGCCACTGGCGATGACCAGCCCGGCCACCGGCACGCTGCCCCAGCAGACAGTGCTACAGGATCGCTATGTCGTGATGCAGAAGCTCGGCCAGGGCGGCATGGGCGCGGTCTATCGCGCCGGCGATCGGCGGCTGAGCACAGTGACTTGGGCGGTCAAGGAGATGAGCCAGTCGGCGATCAGCGGGCCACTAGAGCGCCAGCAGGCGCGCGACGCCTTTCGCCGCGAGGCCGAGATGCTGGCCGCGCTCAATCACCCGAACTTGCCACGCGTGACCGACCATTTCGAGCAGAATGGCAAGGCTTACCTGGTGATGGAGTACGTGCCGGGCGAGACGCTGCTGAGCTTCCTGATGCGCGAAGGACTGCCGCAGCCGCAGCCGCGCGTGTTTGAATGGGCGCGCCAACTGTGCGATGCGCTCGACTACCTGCATACCCAGAGTCCGCCGATCATCTTTCGCGACCTGAAGCCAGCGAACATTATGCTCACGCCGAACGGCCAGGTCAAGCTGATCGACTTTGGGATTGCGCGGCTGTTCAAGCCCGGCCAGGCCAAAGATACGCAGGCGTTCGGCACAATCGGCTACAGCGCGCCTGAGCAGTATGGCAAAGGGCAGACCGACGCGCGCTCGGATGTGTATTCGCTGGGCACGCTGCTGCACCAGCTGCTGACCGGCTACGATCCGACCAACACGCCGTTCCGCCTGCCGCCGGCCGGCCAGGTCAACCCGAACCTGCCACAGCAGCTTTCGGATGCGATCAGCGCCGCCACCAATAGCGAGCCCGACCGACGCTTCGCGAGCATC
>Ga0137375_10009779_pt1 | contig 11382 bp, 9 predicted proteins | sample SagtaG_24_FD_104936 | JGI IMG/M metagenome (GOLD analysis project Ga0137375, IMG submission 104936) | Vadose zone soil microbial communities from Sagehorn Ranch, Mendocino, California, USA - Sage1_R_113_16 metaG | ecosystem: Environmental > Terrestrial > Soil > Vadose zone | place: USA... | reverse complement strand
CTGACGCTGTACAACGGCTCGGTGCTGGCCGAGGCGTTCCGGGCCGGCGTGCTCGCGCTGCCGAAGGGTCAGACCGAGGCGGGGTACGCGATCGGGCTGCGCAAGGGCCAGCTCATGCGGCTGGTCCTGGTGCCGCAGGCGGCCCGCTCGATGCTGCCGGTGATCGTCAGCCAGCTCGTCGTGCTGCTCAAGGACACCGCGCTGGGCTACATCATCGCCTACCCCGAGTTGCTCGCGCAGACCAACGTGATCAACGCGAACTACAGCAACCTGCTGCAGTCGGCCATCGTGGTGGGCGCCATCTTCATCGCGATCAACCTGCTGCTGGGCCAGCTTGCGTCCCTCCTGGAACGCCGGTTCGCCCCCGGCAGGTCCAGCCGGCTGCAGGCCGAGATGGGCGCCGCAACCCCCCTCGGCGTCCAGGGCACCGCTGTGGCGCCTGAGGGCTGATCCGCCGCCGCTCCGCGCCCCTCGACCAACCTGGACCGGCCAACGTCGGAGTGGCGCGGGTCGGGCCGGTCGGGTGGCGCGGGGTCGGGTGGGACGGGCGGGTCGGTTGGGACGGGCGGGTCGAGTAGGCGGGCAGGTCGGGTCTGGCTGGTGGGATGGTGCGGATCAGGCGGCGCGGTGGGCGCGGAGCAGGTCCAGCGCGGCCGTGAGCGAGTCGGCAACGGGCACCCCGGTCCGCGCCAGGCTGGCCTCGGTGCTGATACCAGTGGTGAGCAGGATGCACCGGGCGCCCACGCTGGCCGCGGCTGTGGCATCGTCCACCACGTCGCCGATCAGCACCACGTCGTCCGGGTCGAGCCGGAGCGCGGTCAGGTGCTCGGCAAGGTGCGCCGCCTTTGAGCCGCCGCCGATCTCGGTGCGCAGGCCGTCGATTCGGGTGAACTCCGCGGTCAGCCCGAGGTCGCCGACCAGCCGAACCAGGTCTTCGTGGAACCACATCGACAGCAGCGACTGGCTGCCACCGCCGGCCCGCCAGGCGTTCAGGGCGTGCCGTGCGTCGCTGGCCAGCCGCAGGTCAGGCAAGAGCGCCTGGTACGCGTCGTGGTACGCCCGGTCGATCCGGGCCCAGTCCGCGGCCGACAGGGACAGGCCGAGCAACCGCTCGTAGCAGCGGTCCAGCGGGCGGCAGTACACCGCACGCCAGTCCGCCAGGGTGATGGCCGGCCGCTGGTACTCCGCGCAAACGGAGTTCACCGCGGCGACCACCGCGGCGTTGTCGTCGAGCAGCGTTCCGTTCCAGTCGAACACGATGTGCCTTCTCACGTCGCCCACCCTACGAAACCGCGGCGCGGCCGGGCGCGCTCTTTGTTCCGAGCCGGCCGTCGTGCGCCCGGTTAGGTCTGTTGCCGAGCCGGCTCGAGTACGGCAGCGACGAGTCACGCTCCGCCGCCGGGCCGGGTCGCTGCCGGGGTACAACCTGCTGGCGAGACCCGGTTCGGCGCGGCGACCCTCAGGCTCCGCTGGGGGCCGCTCTGGGTACACCTGCCGGCGAGACGCAGTCGTCCGCGCGGCGACCGGTCAGGCTCCGCTGGGGGCCGCTCTGGGTACACCTGCCAGCGAGAACGGTCGTCCGCGCGGCGACCGGTCAGCCGTTAGCGACCAGGCCGGCGGGCGGGATCGCGCGGCCGGCGAAGCGATGGGATCGGCAGCGGTCAGCGGGCGATCTCGGTGGCGCGGGACTCGCGGACCACTGTGACCCGGATCTGGCCCGGGTAGGTCAGCTCGTCCTCGATCTGCTTGGCGACCTCGCGGGCCAGCAGGTGCGCGGTCACGTCGTCGACCTGCTCCGGCTGCACGATCACCCGGATCTCCCGACCGGCCTGCATGGCGAACACCCGGTCCACGCCGGGCTTCCCGGAGGCGATCTCCTCGATCCGCTCCAGCCGCTTGACGTACGCCTCCAGGCTCTCCCGCCGCGCCCCCGGCCGGCCGCCGGAGCAGGAGTCGGCGGCCTGGGTGAGCACGGCCTCGATGGTCTGCGGTGGCACCTCGTTGTGGTGCGCCTCGATGGCGTGCACCACGTCGTCGCTCTCGCCGTACTTGCGGGCCAGGTCGGCGCCGATCAGCGCGTGGCTGCCCTCCACCTCATGGGTAAGTGCCTTGCCGATGTCGTGCAGGAACGCCGACCGCTTGAGCACCGTCGGGTCCATCTTCAGCTCCGCGGCCATGATGCCGGCGATGTGCGCGGTCTCGATCAGGTGCTTGAGCACGTTCTGTCCGTAGGAGGTGCGGTACCGCAGCCGGCCCAGCAGCTTGATCATCTCCGGGTGGATCTCGGTGATGCCGACCTCCACCAGCGAATCCTCGCCAGCCTTGAGGCAGAGCTGCTCGACCTCCTCGCGGCTACGCTCGTAGATCTCCTCGATACGCTGCGGGTGAATCCGGCCGTCGAGCACCAGCTTCTCCAGGGTGAGCCGGCCGATCTCCCGGCGCACCGGGTCGAAGCAGGACAGCAGCACGGCTTCGGGCGTGTCGTCGATGATCAGGTTGACCCCGGTGACCGACTCGAAGGCCCGGATGTTGCGGCCCTCACGGCCGATGATCCGACCCTTCATCTCGTCGCCCGGCAGGTGCAGCACGCTGACCACGCTCTCCGCGGTCTGCTCGCTGGCCACCCGCTGGATGGCGTCCACCACGATGTGCCGGGCGCGGTGCTCCGCGTTCTGCTTGGCCTCCGCCTCGACGTCCCGCACGATGATCGCGGCGTCCCGGCGGCACTGGGCCTCGACCGCCTTCAGCAGTTCGGCCTTGGCGTCGCCCGCGGTGAGGCCGGCGACCCGTTCGAGCTCGGCCTGGATGCCGGCCTCGGCGGCCACGGCCTCTGCCTCGCGGGTCTCCAGGGCGCGCTGCGCCGAGGCAAGTTCGACGTCGCGCTGCTCCAGCCGGCGGTGCTGCTCGTCCAGCCGGCGCTCGCGGTCGACCAGCCGCTCCTCCCGCCGCTCCACCTCGGCCTGGGTCGCCCGGGCCCGCTCGGTGATCGCCGCCGCCTCCTGCTCGGCCTGCCGCCGGGCCTCCAGCACGACGGTGGAAGCCTCGAGCGCCGCCTGCCGCCGTGCGTTCTCCACCTCGGCCTGGACCGCGCGGCGGGTGTTCTCGATCTCGTTCTCGACGGTGCGGCGCAGGGTGGCCGCCTCCGCCTCGGCCATGCTCCGGGTGAACGCGGCCAGGGTCTCCGCCTCCGAGCGGACCGACGCCGCCGACTGGATCGCCTGCATCCGCATCTCGGACAGCTCGCGCTCGACCTCGCGCCGCGCCTGCGCCCACAGTTCCTCCCGCTCGGGAACGCCCAGGGCACCCAGACCGCGCACCGCCGCGGTCCCAGCAGCAACGGTCCCAGCAGCCGCGGTCCCGCCGGTCGCTCCGTCCGGCCGGGCGCGGTCGCCGTCGGTGTGGGCAGCCGCATCCGCGGCCGCCCTGTCTCCGGCCGCCCTGTCTGTGGCCATTACGTCCCTGGCCGCCCCGTCCCTGGCCAGTACGTCCCCGGCCGACCCCTCCCCGGCTGGCCCGTCTCCGGCCGCCAGGTCCCCGGGTGCCGCGACCCGGTCGCTGCGCACCGGCGCCGTGCCGTCCGCGTGGGCACCGTCGGCGGTCACGTCGTGCGCAGGCCGCCGAGCCGGCGTCAGCTCATCGGCCGAGCCGCCTCCCGCTACGTCCGGCTGCCCCGGCGCCGGCGGAGTCCGGTCAGACCGACCGGTGTCGGGCTGACCCACGTCGGTCCGGGCCGATTCGGGCTGAGGTGTCCGGGGCCGGGCGGGGTGGGTCCTGCCTTCGTGGGTTCCGATGGGATCGGGCGGGGCTGCGTGGGACGGCGCGGGGTCGGGCTGGCCTGCACGGGTCCGGTCCTGGTCGGGCTTGTCGGTGGCCGGCTGCCCGGAGGCAGGTTCGACGGTCGCCCGCACGGTCGGCGCCTGGCCCACCGCGGCCGCCTGGGTCGTGCCCGCCGGCTGGGACTGATCGGTGATACGCAGCCGTCGCAGACCCGACGACAGCCGCCACACGGCGACGCCCAATGCGACGACGACCAGGCCGAGCAGCGCCAGCAGAAGGTCATGCACCTGAGCACCTCCTTCCCGGTCGGACCGCCGATTGGGGCGGCGGGCGAGGAGGACCCACGAGATGCAGGCGCCGCGTCCGATGCAGCCTCGAACCGGACGCGCCGACCACGGCGGCCACAGGCTGCGCCGATCCGCTCGACCGCGGCGAGGTGATCCTCTGCCGGGGCGAGCGGACTGCCGTGTGCCACTGCTATCAGCGCCCGGTGCGCGCAGGCGCCGGACGGTGTGTCGTTTGTTCGGTTTGTCTATCTGCCGATTGCTCGTGACGTGACCCGTGCGGGGTTGACTCCTCGTTAACTCGAGGCTACGGGCGGGCAGACACGCCGGTCAAGCGGCACTCCTACCCACGGATCGTCATTCAGTCTCGACGTCAGGTGGAGCCTCCAAAGGGTCCCAGGCGCATCCGTCGGCCGCCAACTCCTCGCGCACGACCCGGTATGCGAGCGTGGCCGGGTACCCCTTGCGGGCCAGTAATCCGACCAGCCTGCGCGCCCGCGCAGTCGGGTCGAGGCCCGCCGTCGCGGCCAGCCGGCGACCCACCAGCGTGCGCGCGGTGACCTCCTCGGTGTGCTCGTCCAACCCCTGCACCGCGGCAGAGGCCGTCGCCTGGTCGATCCCGCGCTGCCGCAGCTCAGCCGAGAGCGCGCGTCGGGCGAGCCCTCGGGCGCTGTGCCGGGACATCACGAACGCCTCGGCGAACGCCCGGTCGTCGATCAGCCCCACCTCGCCGAACCGGGACAGCACCCGCTCGACAACGTCGGCCGGGACGCCGCGGCGGGTCAGCGCCGTGGCCAGTTCGGCCCGGCTGCAGGACCGGGTCGTGAGCAGCCGCAGGCAGGTCTCGCGGGCCACCGACTCGGGATCGCCGAGCGGATCCTCCGGGTGCCCGGGTGGCTCGGCTGCACCGCGTCGGCGTGCCGCGCCCGGATCCGTTCCGCTCCGACCAGCGCCACCCGGAGTCACTCCACCCGGAGCGGTACTGCGCAACTCCATGCCGCGCAAGTCCGTACCACGCGGCTCAGCCCCGCCCAGCTTGGTTCCAGGCAGCGCCGTAGCACGCGGCCCAGTCCCCCGCGGCTCAGTCCCCCGCGGCTCAGTCCCCCGCGGCTCAGTCCCCCGCGGCTCAGTCCCGCCCAGCTTGGTTCCAGGCAGCGCCGTCCCCCGCGGCTCAGCCCCCCGCGGCTCAGCCCCCCGCGGCTCGGTTCCCCGCGGCTCAGCTCCCCGCGGCTCGGTTCCCCGCGGCTCAGCTCCCCGCGGCTCGGTTCCCCGCGGCTCGGTTCTGCGCGGCTCAGCTCCGTGCCGAGCTGTTTCGTGCAGATCCGTGGTGCGGGGCGTCGGGCCCGAGCCGCGGTCAACCGGCCCGCCGCACCGGCGGGCCGGCTCGTCCGTGTCGCCGTACACGCTAGAAGTCGACCGGCACGCCGACCTCGATCTCGGTGTCGAGCCGCGGGCCGACGCCGAGCTTCTCCTTGATCTTCTTCTCGATCTCGTCGGCGAGGTCCGGGTTGTCGCGCAGGAAGTTACGTGCGTTCTCCTTGCCCTGCCCGAGCTGGTCGCCCTCGTAGGTGTACCAGGCGCCGGACTTGCGGATGAAGCCGTGCTCGACGCCCATGTCGATCAACGAGCCCTCGCGACTGATGCCCTGCCCGTAGATGATGTCGAACTCGGCCTGCTTGAACGGCGGGGCCATCTTGTTCTTCACCACCTTGGCCCGGGTGCGGTTGCCCACCGCGTCGCTGCCGTCCTTGAGTGTCTCGATGCGGCGCACATCGATGCGCACCGAGGCGTAGAACTTCAGCGCCTTGCCGCCGGTGGTGGTCTCCGGCGAGCCGAACATGACGCCGATCCTCTCCCGGAGCTGGTTGATGAAGATCGCGGTGGTGCCCGCGTTGTTGAGCGCCGAGGTGATCTTGCGGAGGGCCTGACTCATCAGCCGGGCCTGCAGGCCGACGTGGTTGTCCCCCATCTCGCCCTCGATCTCGGCGCGCGGCACCAGGGCAGCCACCGAGTCGATCACGATTACGTCCAGCGCACCGGACCGGATCAGCATGTCGGCGATCTCCAGCGCCTGCTCGCCGGTATCCGGCTGGGAGACCAGCAGAGCGTCCGTGTCCACGCCGAGGGCCTTGGCATAGTCCGGGTCGAGCGCATGCTCGGCGTCGATGAACGCCGCGATGCCGCCGGTCGCCTGCGCCTGCGCCACCGCATGCAGCGCGACCGTGGTCTTGCCGGAGGACTCCGGGCCGTAGATCTCCACGATCCGGCCACGCGGCAGGCCGCCGATGCCGAGCGCGACGTCGAGAGAGATCGACCCGGTCGGGATCACCTGGACGGGCGGGCGCGAGTCGTCACCCAGCCGCATCACCGAGCCCTTGCCGAACTGCTTGTCGATCTGGGCGAGCGCCACGTCGAGTGCCTTGTCGCGGTCCAGTGCTGCCATATCTCCACCTCACGGGCGATCCGTCGTATCAGTCATCCCCGACGTTAAGCCCGACCACCGACGAAAATCTCGGTGGCTGAGGCCGCTGTGGACAACCGCGCCGGGTGTGGACACCGTACCGAACACCTGTTCGATCATACTGCGACACGCCGCGACACACTGATCAGCGGTTCTTCGCCGGTACGTCGAACGCCTCGCAGACCGCCCGCCACACCTGCCGCGCCGGCTCGCCGGCCTCCAGCGCCTCCGTCACGGTCCGCCCGCCGAGCTGGGCCAGCACCTGGTCCTTGGCCAGCGACTCGGCGTACGTCGCACCGAACTGTCCCTGCATCCGTTCCCAGAAATCGGTCAACCGCACCCCGCCAGGCTAGTGCGCGGAAAACTGTCGGGGCCTGCGGCTACCTTCCCCGGCATGGATGAGATCGCACTGCACGACCGGGCGCTGGACGAGGTCGCCCGGCTTGTCGCCGGTGTCCGGCCGGACCAGTTGGACCGGCCCACCCCGTGTACGGACTGGACCGTGCGCACCCTCATTGCGCACCTGATCGACGCCAACCGGCGGTTCACCCACGTCGCCGAGGGACAGCCGGTGACCCGCCCGGACCGGCCGCCCGATCTCGGCGCCGAAGACTACACGGACAGCTACCGGGAGTCCGCGAAGGCACTGGCCGAGGCATGGAAGGTGCCCGGCCGGCTGGACCAGCTCTTCCGGCTGCCGTTCGGCGAGCTGCCCGGGCGGGCGGCGCTCGGCATGCGCCTGGTCGAGCTCACCGGGCACGGCTGGGATCTTGCGCGGGCGACCGGTCAGCAGCCGGAGTTCGACCAGGAGTTGGTGGCCGCCGCGACGCGGTTCGCACAGCGGAGCTTGCCGCCCGGGCAGCGGTCCGGCACGCCGTTCGCGCCAGCCAGCGAGGCCCCGGCGGACGCCTCGGCGCTTGACCATCTGGCCGCGTTCCTGGGGCGCGCGGTGTAGCCGGTCAGGCCCGAGCGGCGCGACGGGCGAGCACGAGGAGTACCGGCAGCACGACCGATGCGGCGAGGGCGTTGAGCACCGGGTAGCCGAGTTGGGCCACCACCACGCCGGCCGCCAAGCCGCCGACGCTGGCTGCCACGCCCATGACGAAGTCGGCCGCGCCCTGCACGCCGGCGCGGCTGGACACCGGCACCGACTCGGTCAGCAGCGTGGACCCGGCGACCAGCCCGAACGACCAGCCCAGGCCCAGCAGGAACAGGCCCATGCCGAGCAGCACCGAGCCGTGGCCGGCGGTGCCGGTGACCGCCGTCGAGGCGATCTCCAGCAACGCGCCGAGCGCGATCATCCACTGCCGGCCGTACCGGTCGGCCAGCCAGCCGACCAGCGGGGAGAACGCGTACATGCCGAGAACGTGGATGCTCACCACCAGCCCGATGATCCGCAGGGTGGCTCCGTTGCGGCCCATGTGCACCGGCGTCATCACCATCACGCCGACCATCACCGCGTGCGCGGACGCCACCGCGAGCAGGCCGAGCCGGGCGCCGGGCGAGGCGGCGATGGTGCGCAGCGACTCGCCGAGCGAGGGCCGGGGCGGAGCCGCGTACTCCGTCCCGGACAGCCGTCGGGCAGTGAGCAGCGGGTCCGGCCGCAGCAGCGTGGCGATGACCGCGGCGGCCAACGCGAACGACGCGATGGAGAAGAAGAACGATCCCGCCAGCGGGCGCAGGCCGATCGCGGTGGCCAGCCGGCCGCCCGGGTCGGCGAGGTTCGGCCCGAGCACGGCGCCCACGGTGGTGGCCCACACCACGATCGCCAGCGACCGGCCGCGGGTCCGTGCCGTGGCCAGATCCGCGGCGGCGTACCGCGCCTGCAGGTTCGCGGTCTGGCCGCCGCCGAACGCCGCCATCGCGGGCAGCAGCAGCCATACCGATCCGGTGACGCCCGCCAGCACCGCGAGCACTGCGCCCGTCCCGCCAAGGCAGTACGCGGCGACCAGCCCGGGGCGCCGGCCGCGCCGGGACATCAGCCGCGACACAGGCACCGCGAGCAGGGCGCCACCGAGTGTGGAGCACGTCTGCGCGATGCCGGCGTACGCCTCGGATCCGGCCAGCTCGGCCGCCAGCAGGCCGCCCACCGCGATGCCGCTGGAGACGCCGACCCCGCCGAGCACCTGACTACCGGTCAGCACCCGGAGGGTGTGCCGCTGGGTGTCGGACGGGTCGCCGGCCGGGACGGGGGCCCGGACGAGGGCGCGTGCCACGCCGCTCAGCCGGCGGACGACTGCGGCGGAGGTGGCTGTAACCGAGGCGGCTGCGGCAATGGTGGCCGCAAAGGCGGCGGCTGCAACGGCGGCGGCTGCAACGGCGGCGGCTGCAACGGCGGCGGCTGCGACGGCGGCGGCTGCGACGGCGGTTGCTGCGACGGCGGTTGCTGCGACGGCGGTTGCTGCGACGGCGGTTGCTGCGACGGCGGCGGCTGCAACGGCGGCGCCAGCGGCTGCCCGGCCGGGGGCCACCCGGAGCGTTCCGGCGACGGAGCGACGGACTGCTGGGCGATCCAGCCCTGGTGGTCGGAGAACTGCTGGAACTCCCCTGCGCTGAACTGCGGCACCTCGAGCTGCCGGCGTTCCTCGGTGCGCCGCCGGGCCGCCAGCAGCATGCCCACCAGCAGCACCAGCCCGACCGCCAGGATGCCGCCGACGATCGCCAGCGCCCGCCAACCGGGTGTCAGCGTGACGCCGGACCCGTCGGCTCGCAACTGCATCCGTTCACCATCCTGGCTGGTCATGCCGGTACGACGGCCCCGGATCGTCCGGCAGCGGGACCGTCGGCAGTCGCAACGTGTTCTCCGGCGATAATCCCGGCCCGGACGGCACCGTCGGGTACGGGTCAGCGTAAGGCCCGGGCGGAACGGCGGGCCACGCGGGCGGAATGGCGGGCCACGCGGGCGGAATGGCGGGCCAGGCGGGCGGGACGCCGGGCGGCGTGGGCAGGGCGCCGGGCGGCGCGGGCAACGCCGCAGTGCGAGCCGCGGGCCGTGCGGGCCGAACGGCCGGTGACGCGGGCGGGTACGCCGCAACCGCCGGGCGGCGCCGCAGCAACTGCGCGAGCAGCAGCACCACCACGCCGGCCAGCACCGCGCAGACCCCGATGAACAGCGCCGGAGACACACCGGAGGACGCCGGGCCGGTCACCGTGGCGGTCTCGGTCGCCGCGGGGTACACCGCGTGCGCGCTGAGCGGCAGCAACGTCCCGGGCTGCGGGGACCAGGTCACGTCCTGCCCGGCCACCGTCCCGTTCGCGTTGACCGTGCTCGCGCCGGTGAAGGAAAGCGCGATCCGGGCGTCGAACCCATCGTTGCTGCCGCCGAGCATCGACAGGTCCGGGAAGAACGCCGACCCGGTCACCGAGACCTCATCGCCGGTCCGGGTCATCGACAGCCGGACGGTGGCGCCGGTGCGCTGCCCGCCGCCGAACAGCGCGCCCACCTCGTCCATCGACAGCCGATCGAAGCTGACCGTGCTGCCGACGTACCCGTCCGCCTCGTACGGCGCCACCGCGACCTTGTCCCGTATCAACGGCGGCACCTCGAACCGCTGCGCCAGGTTGGTCGACAGCTCCGCCCGGAACGCCACCACGAGCTGGCCGGACACCGTGCCGGCGGCGTCCACCTGTAACTGCGCGTCGTAACGCAGGCACCCAGCGGAGGCGAGCGTGAGCGCACAGACCGCCACCACGCGGGCCCACCGGGACATACCGCCATCGTGACAGGCGCCGGCTGGAAATGTCAGAGGCACGGAGCAGACTGAATTTCGTGACCGATCCGCTACCCGGCTTCTCCCCCGCGACCAGTGCGTGGTTCACCGGCGCGTTCGTGGCGCCCACGCCAGCCCAGGAGCAGGCGTGGACGGCGATCCGGCGCGGCGAGCACACCCTGGTGGTGGCGCCGACCGGCTCCGGCAAGACGCTGGCCGCGTTCCTGTGGTCGCTGGACCGGCTCGCGGCGGCAGGCGGCGCGCCGACCATCGGCCCCGGCGTTGCGGCGGACGCTGCCATCGAGCCGACCCCGGACCCGGGCAGGCGCTGCCGGGTGCTGTACGTCAGCCCGATGAAGGCGTTGGCCGTCGACGTGGAGAAGAACCTGCGCGCCCCGATGGCCGGCATCCGGCAGGCGGCGCTCCGGCTGGGCCTGCCCGAGCCGGACATCAGGGTCTCGATCCGCTCCGGCGACACCCCGGCCGAGGAGCGGCGCGCCTTCACCCGCACCCCACCGGATGTGCTGATCACCACACCCGAGTCGCTGTTCCTGCTGCTCACCAGCAACGCCCGGGAGGCGCTGCGCGGCATCGACACGGTGATCGTGGACGAGGTGCACGCGGTGTGCGGCACCAAGCGCGGCGCGCATCTGGCGCTGTCGCTGGAGCGGCTGGACGTGCTGACCGGTCGGCCGGCCCAGCGGGTGGGGCTGTCCGCGACGGTGCGGCCGGTGGAGGAGGTGGCGCGGTTCCTGGCCGGCGGGCGGACGGTCGCCATCGTGCAGCCGCCGGCGGCCAAGTCGGTCGAGCTGCAGATCGTGGTCCCGGTGGAGAACATGTCGGCGCTGGGGGAGCCCACCGGCGACCTGTCCGGGAACGCCGCGGGCCACGAGCGGCGCACCTCGATCTGGCCGCACGTGGAGGAGCGGGTGCTCGACCTGATCGAGGAGCACCGGTCCACCATCGTGTTCGCCAACTCCCGCCGGCTGGCCGAGCGGCTGACCTCACGGCTGAACGAGTTGGCGTACAAGCGGCTGTACGGTGAGCCGCTGGAGCTGACCAGGATCCCGGCGCAGGTCATGGCCGAATCGGGCGCCGGCAGGGGGGCGCCGCCGCTGGTCGCCCGCACCCACCACGGCTCGATGTCGCG
>Ga0137375_10009758_pt1 | contig 11391 bp, 9 predicted proteins | sample SagtaG_24_FD_104936 | JGI IMG/M metagenome (GOLD analysis project Ga0137375, IMG submission 104936) | Vadose zone soil microbial communities from Sagehorn Ranch, Mendocino, California, USA - Sage1_R_113_16 metaG | ecosystem: Environmental > Terrestrial > Soil > Vadose zone | place: USA... | reverse complement strand
GCCTCGACCACCCGCGTGCTTTCCAGTTCAATTGGTTCAGTGCCGAGATGCTCGAACAATCGGATACCCTCTCCAAGCAGGACGGGCACCAGATCGATGGTTATTTCGTCAAGAAGCCCGGCTTTGAGGCACTGCTGCATGAAGCGCGCCCTCCGATCGGAGGATGCGTTTTTCTATGAAACGCTGCAACTAACCGGACGCGGGGACGACTACACCCGCCTGGTCGGGCGTGTGAGTGCAACCTTTCCGGGCGCGCTCGCGCTCGGCAACGTAGCCGGCGGTGTGCTCGCCGCGATTGATATCGTAGCGAGAATCAGCTAGCCGGCGCCCAGGGCTCCGGGGCCCGATATCGCAATCCGCTCGTGACCTCGACGACGGTGGGCATTTCTGCCACCAATGCCTGCCGAATCGCGCCGCTGATTTCATCTGGGTGTTCCACGCGAATGCCTAGACACCCCATTTCCTGGGCAATCCGGGCAAAGCCGACCGGTTTGAAGCGATATAGCTCCGCGGGGTTCCCGGGCCGATCGCCATAAACGGCGTGAATGTCATCTATCCCCTGCGCTAACCCATTGTTATTATTGATGATGGTTACGGTGTTAATGTTGTAACGGCACGCCGTTTCCAGTTCGCTCAAGTGATACCAGAAACCGCCATCACCGGTGAAGCAGATCACTGGCCGGTCAGGCACAGCGCATTTTGCTCCCAGCGCCGCCGGGAACGCCCAACCCAGGGAACCAGCCGCTCTCAGATAGGTCTGCCCCGGATGGTTCAAGCGGACCATCGTCGCCGTCCAGATAGAGGCATAGCCGGTGTCGGCAACCAACACAGCGTTCTCAGGCAGGGCGTCGCTCAGCTCTTTACATAGCCGCTCTGGACGGATGGGGACGGCATCCGATTGGCGCAGTGATTCGATCTCATCATGCCACGCGCTGACAAGCATCTGCGTACGCTGTAGCCACGGCTCGTCGGCGCGCCCTGCGTCAAGCGTGGTGATGAGTTTGGCCAGGGCCATCTTCGCATCCCCCACCACGCCAATGGCGCCGGCATAACTACGCCCGATCTCTGCCGGGTCGATATCAATCTGCACGACCAGGGTCCAGGGCGAGGGGACGGTCCAGTTGTGGGTTACTTGATCGCCGGTGTGGCTGCCGATGTAGATCACCAGATCCGCCTCCGACACCACCTGGTTGGCGCAGCGGGCCGAATACGAACCCACCACACCCACGCTGAGGGGATGGCTATCCAGAATCGTTCCTTTCCCGTTGACAGAGGTCGCCACGGGGATGGAGCATTTTTCTGCCAGAGCAACCACCTCAGCCGCGGCTGAAGAAATTCGCACGCCGCCCCCAGCCACAATCACGGGCCGTTTCGCGACGGCGATTGCGCGGGCAGCCCGTTCTACAGCTGCATCTTCCGGCTCAGGCCGAAACGCCGGGAAGCGGGTAAACGGTTCTTCAACGACAATCGGCAGCGCCACTTCCGCCGCTTCCAAAGGCCGCCCGCTGTGTCCCAGCAGATCCAGGTGAACCGGCCCCGGCGCCCCCGACGTAGCTTCACGAAAGGCCTGGCGCAACAGATATGGCAGCTGCGCCGGCGTAACAACATCGACGTTGTATTTCGTGACTGGCGCAAACAGGGGGCCATGCTGCACTTCCTGGTACGCATGACGATGTTGAAACAAGGGCGGCTTTTTTCCTGTGAGGGCAATCACCGGCGAGAGACCCAGATACGCATCTTGAAGCCCGGAAGCGAGGTTGGCCGCACCCACCGATTGCGCCATACAAACCCCGGCCCTGTGGGAAACGCGGGCATAGCCGTCGGCCATGTAGGCGGCGGCTTTTTCCGAGTGCGTGATGACCCGGCGGATACCGAGCTCTTCCAGGTCCACCATCGTTTTCCGCAAAATGGCGTCCACATAAAAGATGTGAGTCACGCCATACCCCTTGAGCGTTTCGGCGATGAATCTGGCGCCGGTTATCTTAGTGTTGGGTTCCATCAGGCTCATCCTCCGCTTTGCCCGGAGATTAGAGATTGGAGATTGGAGATTAGAGATTGGGCCGCCGCGATCAATCTCTAATCTCCAAAAACGGGAAGTCATTCCTGAACAGGCCTTTACAGCATTGGTCAGAAAGATTGAGCCAGATCAACAGCGCACGATCGCGTTCCAGTGCGTCACCGCTACTGACTACTGGCTACTGACGACTGACGACTGCTCTAGGGGCCGGCGACTTCCTGGGCGTAGGCGTGCCGGGCTTCACGATCTTCAGACAGCGAGGGCTGAGTCCGTCTGATCAACAGCTCGATGGCGTTGGCCAGGTGAGAATCCTGGATATTGTATGCCCCTTCCGCGACCCGCAAGCGATGGGCTTCGAGCAAGACTTGCGCATGGCTGACGCCGACCGGCGGTCGGAATTTGTAGCAGGCCAGCTCGATCCGCTGGCCCAGCGGATCGCGGAAATAGATCGAGTGGAAAATTCCGCGATCGATCTCCCCGGTGTGCGTGATGCCGCGCTCGTCGAGCCGTTGGGCTGCCTGAGTAAACGTCGCCCGCGAGACATTGAAGGCCATATGGTGGAGATTGCCGATCCCTTCGGGGTTGGGCGTGGTGTCGATTTCTCGGGTCTCATTGGTAAAGACGGTGATCAGGCGGCCATCGCCGGGATCGAAATAGAGGTGACTCTCGTCGGGATTATCGAGGTTGGGCTGCTCGAAGATGAAGGGCATGCCCAGAACCCCTTCCCAAAAGTCGATCGAGACCTGCCGGCTCGCCCCGACGAGCGTGATATGGTGTACCCCTTGCGTTTGAATCTTTTGCATGGCTTTTCCTTAGTCATCGTCAGGACTTACACGGTCGCACCAGAATAACGGATTTTCCGCTCCCCTATCGGGAATTTTTTCGCTCGAAGAGCGAAAAAATTCCCGATAGGGAGCATTTCCAATCCGTTCTACGCCGTCTCGAAATCACCGCGTAAGTCCTGATCGAATCAGTGTGGTGAACCACTAGATGTGGAAGAATAGATGGTTGACTTTGTCGATGACCTGCGGATCACCTGTCGCTTCGCCGCCCTGGATGCGCTGGTAGGTGGTCAGGACCATATCCGAGGGATGCTTATAGTGGAACACGGCCTGCGCGTCGCTCAGATCATCGGCGGCTTCGTAGCTGAACTGGCCGTCCTTGACTTTTATTTTCCATTGGCCGCCCCACTCGCCATCGACCTTGATTCCATAGGTGATATCGACGCCTTTGGCCGCTTCTTGATCGACCGAATACTGCCAGATGATGAACATATAAGGGATCAAGACGCCGGCGGTTCGCTCGTCGAGCTTGGCTTCTTTGCTGCCCAGGCCCCAGTGCATATCCCAGGTATGCACGCCATAATCCATGATCTGGAAGGCAGGGTAGCAGAATGCGGGCGTGGGGCCGGAGAACACATGCGACACCATGAAGCCGTTCCACTGCTCCTCGTTCAGATCTTCGAAGATCGCCATGAGTTTGTCCGAGGACGACTTGAGGCGCGCGATCGCTTCGTCGCGGGAGAGGCTGCGGAACGCCAGCGCCCCTTTGTTGAGCTCGCTGGCCATCACCAGCCAGCCAAGCCCCTGCGGCCGCTCGTCTTTGCGAGCCATGTCCCAGCGCGCCAGGTAGCCCTCGGTCACATCAATCATATGGCCGACCATATCCCGAACCTGCCACCCCTCGCAGCGCGTGTCGACGAGCCAGCTATTCGGGTTGTCAACCACGTCGTAAAATCGGCCTCGTTCGGTGCGCACCACGTCGAGCACGACATCTTTGCTGCTGTAAGCCATCGGGTTGACTGCCATGGTTTTTTCTCCTTTGAATAATGGCGAGCGAGTGGCCGTTGGCCTTCACGTCCGGCTCACCTACAGCGGTGGTCCGAAAGATTGAACCCATCGAAACCGCGCCACGGAGGGCGATTCGCGCGACATGCCGGCTCAACTTTTCTGCTCCTTGCAATAAGAGCCGAATCATTAGCGGAGCCGCTGTCGTCGTCGTCAGCTTTGCTCGTGCAAACAGGTCAGAAGCCTCGCCATGGAGGCTCCGATGTTCAATATGGAGGCGCAATCGTGCGTGGTTCTTATCTTAGCACAGAGATCGGCGGTTGTCATATTGCCAGGGCGAACCGCCGCACTTGATCTGCGCGCCATTCGATGAGAGAATGATGGGGCCGCAGAATGGTGTTTTCTTTGTCGTGCAGAGGAGGCAATGATGCGCTACAGCACCGACAGGATCCTAACCACCCATGCGGGCAGCCTGCCCCGGCCGCGATCGTTGATCGCGCTCCACACCGCCAAGTTTGCCGGCACGCCGATTGGGGACGCGGTTCTGGATCAGGCCGCCGAGGAGGCGAGCCGCGCGGTCATCGCCAAGCAGATCGAAGCCGGTATTGATATTGTGAACAACGGCGAGATGGGGCGCGAAAGCTTCTTCACATATGTACAGCATCGCATGACTGGTTTTGGCGGAACCGGCACGCGCCCGATTATGGCCGACCTGACGCGCTACCCCGGCAGCTTGGAGCGCCGGCGCCAGGCGATGGGCTCGGACGAGCGTGTCGATCTCCTACACGCGCCCAAGGCGATCGCGGAAGTCCGCTATGCCAGCGCAGCGCCGATCGAGCAAGAATGCCGCCAGCTTGTGCGTCTGCTCGATCAGACCAATGGTCGTTTCAGCGAGGCGTTCATCTCGGCGCCCTCGCCCGGCATTATCGCGGCCGGTATGCAGAACGACTACTACGATGATCTCGAGGCGTATGTGCATGCGATCGCCGCCGCCTTGCGGACCGAATATACAACCATTGCCGCGGCTGGCTTCATCCTCCAGATCGACGCGCCGGATCTGGCGCTGGAGCGCCACACTCTCTTTCAGGATAAGTCGTTGGAAGACTTTCTGGCTTTTGTCCGGATTGTGGTCGCGGCGATAAATAGCGCGCTGGAGGGCATCCCACGCGAGCAGATCCGGCTGCATGTCTGTTGGGGAAATTACGAGGGCCCGCATGATTGTGATGTGCCACTTGAGGATATCTGGCCGGATGTCGCAAAGATCAACGCCGGCGCGATTATGCTCTCCATGGCGAATCCACGCCACGCGCACGAATATCGCTTCTTCGAAGATCCCGCCGCGCTTGGCGATCGGCTGCTGATCCCCGGCGTCATCGACACGACGACCAACTACATCGAGCACCCGTCCGTGGTGGCGGACCGTATTGAGCGGATCGCCAGAGCGGTGGGCGATCCCCAGCGGATCATTGCGGGTACCGATTGCGGATTCGAGACCGCCGCGGGGTCCAAGATGGTTGTCGAAGACGTCGTGTGGGCCAAGCTGCGCTCGCTGTCTGAGGGCGCGGCGCTCGCTTCGAAACGACTTCTCGGCTAAGACAAGGTTTCGCACAAAGCGTTTCAGCTTTACAGTCTGTCGCAAGTCGCAAGTCGCAAGTCGCAAGATACTGTCGCCTGCGACCTGCGACCTGTGACGCAAACATTGTAAGGCATGGTTCATCATTTGCGATGGTGTTTTTTCAGTGGTTGCGGCGGTGTGCTGTAGTGGGCAATGTGGGATCACCAGGGCAGGCCGCCGATCGGGGCATCTACCGGGCTGCGCGTGCGTCCGCGCCGGACATCAGCAGCCCAAGCCGCTCGGCAGTGGCTTCGGCGCGCGGCAGAACCGCCGCGATCGCACCGTCGTGGATCACCGCGATGCGGTCGGCAAGCGCCAGGATCTCGTCCAGGTCTTCGGAGATCAGCAGAATACCCGCGCCGCGATGGCGCAGCTCCAGCAGCAGATGGTGGATGTACTCCGTCGCCCCGATGTCGACTCCGCGCGTCGGCTGGGCGGCGACCAGCACGCGCGGGCTGCGGGCCAACTCGCGGCCCATGATCACCTTCTGAATGTTGCCGCCCGAAAGATTTCTGATCGGCGCCTGCGGGCCGGATGCCTTGACACGAAAGCGCGCGATCAGCTCCCGCGCGTTGGCGTGAATGTGCTGCCAATCGAGGAACGGCCCGCGTGCGTAGGGTGGGTGCGCGTGGTCGCGCAGGATCAGGTTCTCCTCGACCGTGAACGGCAGGATGACCCCATCGCGCATGCGCTCCTCGGGGATATAGCCCAACCCCGCGGACATGCGCTGTTCCGGCCCGCCAGTGAGCTCGCGCCCATCCAGCACGATCTGCCCGCCGGTCGGCACGCGGATACCGGCCAGGACCTCGGCAAGCTCGCGCTGCCCATTGCCCGACACGCCGGCCAGCCCGAGGATTTCGCCGGCGCGCAGGCTGAACGACACATTGCGCAGCGCGGGCGTGCCGCGATCGCCCAGCGCCGAGACATCGGTCGCCGTCAGCAGCGCCGGGCGGTCCGGCGGGACCGCGGCCCGCTCGCGCGACTGCGGCAGCCCCACCTCTCGCCCGACCATCAGCCTGGCGAGCGAAGCCCGGCTCATCGTGGAGATGGCGTAGGTGCCGATGTGCTGGCCGTTGCGCAAAATGCTGACGTTGTCGCACAGCGCGAGCACCTCGTGCAGCTTGTGCGAGATAAAGATCAGCAGGCGGCCCTCGTCGCGCATCTGGCGCAGCATGCGAAACAGATCCTCGGCCTCCTGCGGCGTCAGCACGGCGGTCGGCTCGTCGAGCACCAGCAGATCGGCCCCGCGGTAGAGCGCCTTGATGATCTCGACGCGCTGCTGCTCGCCAACCGAGAGCTGCCAGACCGGCGCGCCCGGGTCGACGCGCAGGCCGTAGGCGCCTGCAAGATCATCGATGCGCGCCGTTACGCGGTCCAGGTCGAGCCGCAGCCCGCGCGAGGAGCGCAGCCCCAGCGCGACATTCTCCGCCACTGTGAGGGATGGAACCAGCATGAAGTGCTGGTGGATCATGCCGATGCCGCGCCGGATCGCGTCGAGCGGTGAGTGAATCGTCACGGGCTGCCCGTCGATCAGGATGCTGCCGGCATCCGGCTGGTACAGCCCGTAGAGGATCTTCATCAGCGTGCTCTTGCCGGCGCCGTTCTCCCCCAGCAGCGCGTGGATCTCGCCGGATCGCACCGTCAGGCTGACTCGGTCGTTGGCGACCACGCCGGGGAAGCGCTTGGTGATGTCGCGCAGCTCCAGCGAGGTGATCGCCGCAGCTGCTTTGGCCTGGGCTGCCGTCATGAGCTATCATCTCATAGACGTTGGAGGGGTGTGGGGCGGGACACCCAGCGGGTACCCGGCCCCGCCCCCACCCCCACCAACCTGTCCAGTTCACGGATCCGGTCTCGGGTGGGAAAGGGGCGCGTGGAACGACCGCCGCCCTTCCACACCGCCAGCCTGGGTTTACAACTATAGCCCGTAAAGCCCAGCAGCTTCAGCGCTGGGATACAAGGGCTTCACTCGCTTCAGCCGCTTTAGCCCGATCAGGACTTGCAAAACTGCCCCGCCCATGCTAGAATGAGTACAGGTGTTCGCACCTGAACAACTGAACGTTGGGCGTTCTGGCGAAGAATCCGTCGCCAGGTAAAACGTTCTCGGTCATGTGGCGCGTTAGCTCGGCGGAAGGGGCCAGCTTGAGAGCCAGCACAGGCAAGCGCTTTGAGGCCACACACCACCTCTGTCTCCTTTGTGAGACGAGACTGGGGCGGCAGTCTCTGAAGCCCAGGTGCCTCTGGCCCTGGGCGCCGTCACGGCAGCACCTTCACGCTACCGTCCTTGATGCCCTTGAGCGCAGCGTCGACGGCGGTCTGGACCTCGGGGGGCAGCTTGTACTGCGGGTTGAAGACGATCTTTAGCCCGCCGTTGGCCAGCGTGAGATCGTAGGCCGTGCCACCCACCGTGCCGCTCTTGATCTTGGCGATCATGTCGTTCAGCGTGCCGACCCAGTCGTAGACCTGCGAGGCGACGACCAGGTTTGGCGCGAGCGAGCTCTGGTCGGACTGGGTGCCGAGCCAGGGGATGCTGCGCTCCTTGGCTACGCCGATCGCGCCGACCACCTGCTGCGCCGAGCCGGTCAGCACGTCGGCGCCGGCGGAGATCTGCGTGTTGGCCGCCTCGGCGGCCTTGGCGGTGTCGCCAAACGACCCGGTGTAGATCTTCGAGACCGTCGCCTTGGGATTAACCGAGAGCACGCCGTTCCCGAAGCCGTCGATATACGCCTTGGCGTCGCCGGCCTCGACCGGGCCGATCACGCCGACCTTGCCCGATTTGGAGAGCACAGCGGCGATGACGCCGTTGATGAAGCCGCCTTCTTCGGCCTTGGCGTTGTAGGCGAAGACGTTCTTCAGCCCCTTCGCCGCGCCGGTGTCGGTGGCCGTGCCCCAGGCGAACGCGACCTCCGGGAAGTCGGGCGCGATATCGAACAGCGACGTGCCGTACTGGGTGCCATGGGCGATCACCAGGTTGTTGCCCTGGCTGGCGTAGTCACGCAGCGCGGCGGCCGCGTCGGTGACGTTGAACATGTTCTCGGAGTAGGAAATCTTCAGCGCCGCCTCGCCACCCATCTGCTTCTGCACCCGCACGAGCGCGTCGTACATCGCCTGGCTCCAGGCCAGGTCGGTGATGGTGCTGGGCATCACGATCGCCACTTTGAACGCTTCGCCGCTCGGCGCCGCCGCTGCGGTCGCCTCGGCCGTGGCCGCCGCGGTTGTCGGTGCCGCCTCGGCCGTGGCCGCCGCGGTTGTCGGCGCCGCACCGGCCGTGGCCGCCGCGGTTGTCGGTGCCGCCCCGGCCGTGGGCGCGCTTGGCGCAGTGGTGCCGCCGCAGGAGACCAGCAGCAGCGCGAAGATGACGACCAGCACGTTTTGGTTGATCCGCCTCATAGACATCTGTTCCTTTCTGCCTATACTAGGAAGAGCCGCGCGTGAATGGTTTGGTCAGCGCGCCCGGCTCGGCAGCTCGGCGCGTCGAGAGCGCCAGCACGACGATCGTCAGCAGATACGGCAGCATCACCGCCAGGTCGGACGGAATACCGACGCCGGTGACCTGCAGCCAGAGCTGCAAGCTGTTGACCAGGCTGAAGAGCAGCACGCCCAGCAGCACGCCGAGCGGCCGCCAGCCGCCGAAGTAGACCAGCGCCACCGCGATAAAGCCAATGCCGTTGGTCAGGTTCTCCTGGAAGATGTTCAGCGCCGAGATCGACAGCGACGCGCCGCCGAGCGCGGCCAGCATGGCCCCGAACGTCACGGTCGCGTAGCGGATCGCGACGACCGAGACGCCGAGCGAGTCGGCCGCCTGCGGATTATCGCCGACCGCGCGGATGTTCAGGCCCCAGGTTGTGCGGTTGAGCACCCACGCGCCGATCGGCACGAGCAAGAACGCGCCGTAGACCAACAGCGAGTGCGTGAACAGCACGGGCCCGATGTAGGGTATGGCGCCGAGCAGCGGCAGCCGCACCTCAGCAAACCCGCTCACGCTCTGAACCGTGCCGAGCGTGGTCTTGAACATCAGGCTGGAGAGGCCGAGCCCCAACAGGTACAGCCCGATTCCGCTGATCCCCTGATCGGCGCGGAATGTCACGCTGACCAGTGCCATCAGCAGGCCGAGCAGCGCGCCAACAATCAGCGCCGCGGCCACGCCGGCCCACGGACTGCCGGTGGTGAATGTGACATAGAACGCGCTGTACGCGCCCATGAGCATGACCCCGTCGACGCCCAGGTTCATCACGCCCGACCGCTGCGCAAACGTCTCGCCGATTGCCGCGTACAGGTATGGCATCGCCAGCCGCACGGTCGAGTGCAGAATGCCCAGCAGGGTTGCGACGGTGAAGAATTGCTGCATAGCCTCTCTTGAGATTGGGGAGCCGGCTTCACGGAAACATCGCTACGGCTGTCAGCTCGGCCACCTGCGTCTACACATCCGGCGTCAGCTGCGGATCCGGCGGGCGCTCCTCGGCCGGGCCGGCGGGCACAGCGCTGCTACGGCGCCGCAGGGCGCGCTGCTGGCTCCACCACACGCTGCTGACCACCATCAGCACAACCAGGCCGTTCAGCACCGTGATCAGCGCGGACGGCACCTGCACCGTGCGCTGCATCTGATCGGCGCCGACAAGCAGGCCGCCGAACAGGATCGCCGCCGGGATCGCGCCGAGCGGATGCAGCCGGCCGAACAGCGCAACCACGATCCCGCTGAAGCCATAGCCGCCGGTGATCCCCTCGACCACCCGGTGGTGGACGCCCATCACCTCGACGGCGCCGGCCAGGCCGCAGAACGCGCCGCTCAGCAGCAGCGCCAGCACGCTGATGCGGGCGACCGGTATGCCGGCGTAGCGTGCCGCCGACGGGTTCTGCCCGACCGCGCGGATGCGATAGCCGAGCACCGTGCGCCACAGCAGCAGCGTCACCACCACCGCCAGCACCAGCGCGAGGATGAAGCCGGCGTGAAACAGGGTGCGCGGCACCAGCCGCGCGATCCACACCTGCTGCGGCAGCGCCTCCGACTGGGGAATGTTCGTCCCAGCGGCGATCTGCTTCGGGTCGAGCATTGGCCCGCGCAGCAGGAAGTTCATCAGCTGCACGGCGATCGCGTTCATCATCACCGTGGAGAGGATCTCATTGACCCCCAGGCGCGCCTTGAGCATGCCGGGCACGAAGCCCCAGGCGCCGCCCGCCACCGCGCCGGCAAGCGCTGTCAGCGGCAGCAGCAGCCAGCCCGGCCACGCGCGCAGCGCCAGCGAAAAGGCCGTCGCGGCCAGCGCGCCGACGATCAGCTGGCCCTCGCCGCCGATGTTGATGGTGTTAGCGCGAAACGCGATCGTCACGCCAAGGGCGATCAGCAGCAGTGGCGTGGCCTTTGCCAGCGTCTGCGTGATGCCGGAGATGCTGCCGAACGCGCCCTGCAGTAGCGCGCTATAGGCGGCGCGCGGATCCTTCTGGAGGGCCACCAGCATCATGGCGCCGATCGCCAGCGCGAGCACGACGGCGAAGAGCGGCAGCAACGCCTCAATCGCATGAGAGACGCAACCGCGCCGCTTGCGAAAGGAAGCAATCATGGTTTATTGTTTCTAAGCAGGCGCCACCAAATGCCACACGCACTCGTCGGCGTCAGGAACAATGAATCGCGTAAAGACTCGCCGCCTGGGCGGCGAGGCGAGGGCGGCCGGCACAAACGTCGTGCATCATCACTACGCTGGGAGGGGTCGCATACGCGGATCGTGGTATGTGTCGTGGAGTTTTCCCCTGGGCTGGCGCACGCATTATAGATCGAGGCCAAAACATCTGTCAACATGGTACCACAGTACGTCGCGGAGGCAAGGATGAGCGAGTACCAATATTACGAGTTCCTGGCGCTGGACCAGCCGCTCAGCGCCGAGGATCTGGCCTACGTCCGCACGCTGTCGCGGCGCGTCCAGTCGACGCCGACGCAGGCAATGTTTACCTACTCCTACGGCGATTTCCCCGGCGACCCG
>Ga0137375_10009754_pt1 | contig 11393 bp, 11 predicted proteins | sample SagtaG_24_FD_104936 | JGI IMG/M metagenome (GOLD analysis project Ga0137375, IMG submission 104936) | Vadose zone soil microbial communities from Sagehorn Ranch, Mendocino, California, USA - Sage1_R_113_16 metaG | ecosystem: Environmental > Terrestrial > Soil > Vadose zone | place: USA... | reverse complement strand
TGGCCGCCGATCCCCGGATTACGCGCGTGATCGGGCTCGACGACCGCGAGCCGGCGGGTGAAGCGGCGACGGTGCTCGCCGACGCCGTCGAGTTCGTGCGCGCCGACATCCGTACCGCCGAGCCGGCGAAGGTGATCGCCGGCAACCGGGTGCGGACCGTGGTCCACCTCGCCATCGCCTCCGCGGCCGACCCCAACGCGGGCGGCCGGGCGGCGATGAAGGAGCAGAACGTCATCGGTACGATGCAGCTCCTCGCCTCCTGCCAGCATGCGCCGGAGCTGCGCAAGGTGGTGGTCCGGTCGTCGACCGCCGCCTACGGCGCGTCGTTTCGGGACCCGGCCGTCTTCACCGAGGACACCGAGCCGCGGGACACCCCGCGCGGCGGCTTCGCGCGCGACGTGCTTGACATCGAGGGGTACCTGCGCGGGTTCTGCCGTCGCCGGCCGGACGTCGCGGCCACCGTCCTGCGGTTCGCGCCGTTGATCGGGCAGCGTGCCAACACCAGCCTGACCCGGTACTTCTCCCGGCCCGTGGTGCCGACCGTGCTGGGCCGAGATCCGCGGCTGCAGTTCGTCCACGTCGACGACGCGCTGGACATCCTGCACCGCGCGGTCGTCGAGGACCATCCGGGCACCTTCAACGTGGCCGGGGCCGGCGTGATCGTGCTGTCCCAGGCGGTGCGGCGGGCCGGGCGGATCGGGGTACCGATCCCGGAGCCGGCCCTGTCGGCGGTGGGCCGGGGCGGCGCCAACTTCAGCCTCGACCAGCTCGACCTGTTCGTCCACGGCCGGGTGGTGGACACCACCGCGCTGGTCGAGGAGTTCGGCTTCGTCCCCCGGCCGACCTCCGTCGCCTTCGAGGACTTCCTGCACGGCATCGGCGGCGTGCTGCCCCGGGATGCGATCGGGGCACTGGAGGAGAGCATCCTGGCCGGGCTGCGGCGCAGCCGGGCCGCCCTGAGGTGAGCGGGCATGAGCGACTTTGAATCTCGTCAGCAGTCCATCGTCGTTGCGTCGTACCCGGGCGGGCCGGGCGGTACCCGTACCCCCAAACGGGTTTCCGCACCGCAACCGCCCGCGGAGCCGGCGCCGGAGCACGTGCCGGACATCTGGGAGCAGCGGGTGGCCGGCGCGCTGGCGTTCCTGCGCCGCCGGCTGTCCGGGGAGTACGAGGTCGACGAGTTCGGCTTCGACCCCGAGCTGACCGACAAGGTGATCAACCCGCTGCTGCGCCCGCTGTACCGGGACTGGTTCCGGGTGCAGGTGCGCGGCATCGAGAACCTGCCGGACAAGGGCGCGGCGCTGATCGTGGCCAACCACTCCGGCACGATCGCGCTCGACGCGCTGATGCTCGCGGTGGCCGTGCACGACGAGCACCCCGAACGGCGGCACCTGCGGCTGCTCGGCGCCGACCTGGTGTTCCGGATCCCGTTCGTCTCCGAGCTGGCCCGCAAGCACGGCAGCACGCTGGCCTGCAACCCCGACGCGGAGCGGCTGCTGCGCGCCGGTGAGCTGGTCGGCGTGTTCCCCGAGGGGTTCAAGGGGGTCGGCAAGCTCTACCGGGATCGGTACAAGTTGCAGCGGTTCGGGCGGGGCGGGTTCGTGTCGGCGGCGCTGCGCACCGGGGCACCGATCGTGCCGGTGTCGATCGTGGGCGCCGAGGAGACCTACCCGATGCTGGGCAACCTCAAGCCCCTGGCGCGGCTGCTCGGCACGCCGTACTTCCCGATCACGCCCACGTTCCCGTGGCTCGGGCCGCTCGGGCTGATCCCGCTGCCGTCGAAGTGGTACATCGAGTTCGGCAAGCCGGTACCGACCGAGCCGCTGACCAAGCTGGCCGACGACCCGGTGGTCGTGTTCAACCTCGCCGACCAGGTACGGGAGACCATCCAGCACTCCCTGTACCAGCTCCTCGAGGTGCGCGAGGCGGAGGCGTCGGCCGACGAATGACCGCGGACGGCGCCGGGCTCAGGCGTGCCAGAGACCGGTCGCGGTGTCGATGAACCACTTCGGGTGCCAGGCCAGGCTCACGCTCGTGCCCTTGACGGTCAGCGGGAGCCAGATGTAGGGCGAGGTGCCCAGGCTGGACGGGATCCACCGGTCACCCATGAACATGAACGTGGTGCCCTTGCTGCCGACCACGGGCAGCACGAACGTGGTCTGCGAGTTGAAGGTCTTGCTGCCCTTCGGGGCGAACAGCTTCATCGGCGCCCAGCCGGAGGACAGCGACGTGGAGGTCGTGTAGACGTTGTCGTTGGTGTTCCAGCCGGTGCGGTGCGAGGTCAGCAGGTAGTAGCGGCCGGCCAGCTTGACCAGCGCGGGGGACTCCACCTCCGGGAACACCGCGACGGTGGCCACGACGCGCAGGTAGTCGGCGGACAGGCGGTAGATGCGCAGGCCCTTGGTACGGGTGTCGCTGATCAGGTAGCCGGTGTCGTCGTCGTCGACGAACAGGCCGATGTCCAGGCTGATGTTGCCCTGCGGCTTGACGCTGCCCTGGTAGGCGTACTTGCCGCACACCGTCGGGCTGGTCGCCACGCCCACCTTGGTGATGGTGTGCGGTCCGTCGTCGACGTGCATGTACATGACGTACCGTTGGGTGGCCTTGTTGAAGATCACCTTCGGGCGCTCGACCACTCGGCCGGGGCCGAGGTCGCCGCTGGCCTGGCGGCTCAGCACGTTGCCCTCGAACTTCCAGTGCGCCAGGTCGGTGGAGGAGTAGCAGGTGTTGTTGAGGAAGGGCGAGTTGCCCTTGCTCTCCCCGGTCTTGTCCTCGCCGAACCAGTAGTAGGTCGAGCCGACCTTGATCATGCCGCCACCGTGGGCCTGGATCGGGTGGCCGGCGGTGTCCTTCCACGCGGTACCGGGGCTGATCGCCACCTCCGCGGCCGAGGCCGGTACGGCGGTCAAGGCCACCGCGGCGACCAGCGCCGACCCGACCAGACCGGTCAGGACCACGCGCCGCACGCCCATCGTGACCACCCCACCGCAGATCGATTGACCTCGATCAAAAGGCCGGGGTGCCGCCCTGTCAATCCCGGCTGTCCGCGCGGCGGAAGCTCCGCCGGTCAGCCCCGCGACCTGATCCGGCGCCGGATCGCCATGGTGGCCATCACCGCGCCGAACGCGACGCCCACGCCGAACGTGGCCGGTACCGCCACCTTGGCCGCCTTGCGTCCGGTGCGGAAGTCGCGGACCTCCCAGTTGCGCCGGCGGGCCTCGCGGCGCAGCGCGGTGTCGGGGTTGACCGCGACCGCGTGCCCGACCAGGCAGAGCATGGGCAGGTCGTTGGCCGAGTCGCTGTAGGCGGTGCAGCGGGCCAGGTCCAGGCCCTCCTCGGCGGCCAGGGCGGTGATCGCGTCGGCCTTGGCCGGACCGTGCAGGAGGTCGCCGACGAGCTGGCCGGTGTACGCGCCGTCGCGGACCTCGGCGACCGTGCCCAGCGCCCCGGTCAGCCCGAGCCGGGTGGCGATCACCCGGCCCAGCTCGACCGGCGCCGCCGTCACCAGCCAGACCCGCTGCCCGGCGTCGAGGTGCAGCTGGGCCAGCGCGCGGGTGCCCGACCAGATCCGCTCGGCCATCAGCTCGTCGAAGATCTCCTCGGCCAGCCGGTGGACGTCGTTCACCCGCCAGCCGGTGATGAACGCGAGCGCGGCCTGCTTGGCGTTGGACATGTCCCCGCGCAGCTCGGTGGCGAGCAGCCGGAACTTGAGCTGGCCCCAGGCGAAGCGGACCAGGTCGATCGTGGTGAAGTACTTGCGGGCGGCCAGCCCGCGGGCGAACCAGTAGATCGACGCGCCCTGCATCATCGTGTTGTCGACGTCGAAGAACGCGGCCGCGGTGGGGTCGGGCGGCACGGTCAGCGCGGTCTCCAGCTCGGCGGCCGCCCAGCCGGCGAGTACCTCGTGCTCGGACGATCCGGCCACGGCGGCCCTCCTTTCGCTGCCCCTGCGAGGGTATCGGCACCGTAAGACAGAGTGGGGACTCCTAGTGTCCCCCGCCGATCAGCCGACCGAGGTCGGCCGACAGGCCGGTCGGGGACATGCCCACCGTTCGGGTACACGTCTTTGGCCTACCGGCGTACGGGTACCTGTGCGAGACTCAGCCACCGTGCGGGAGCCACGGAACGTAGCCGATCTGGTCCAGCGGGCCACGGCGGAGGCGGGCGCCGACAAGCCCGCGCTGATCTGGCAGGACCAGACCGTGACCTGGGGTGAGCTGGACGCCCGGGTGGACGCCACCGCCCGCGCGCTGGGTGCCCTGAACCTGCCCGACAGCGCCGGGTACCCGGCCCGCGTGGCCATCGCCCTACCCAACGTGCCGGACTTCGCGGTCACCTACTTCGGCATCCTGCGGGCCGGGTTGATCGCCGTACCGGTCAACCCCGGGTACACCCAGCGCGAGCTGCACCTCGTGCTGACCGACTCCGGCGCCGAGGTGCTGATCGCCACGCAGGTGGTCCTCGACCAGGTGGAGCTGGCGGTGCCGCACCGCTTCACCGCCCCGCCGGACGGGCCGGCCGGCGCGGCGAGCCCGGGCGGGCCGGTCGAGGCGGGCACCGGCGGTGAGGATCTCGCGGTGCTGATCTACACCAGCGGCACCGAGGGCGACCCGAAGGGCGCGATGCTGTCCCACCGGGCCCTGCTGGCGAACCACGACCAGGTCGCGCAGGTCACGCCGCCGCCGGTCGGGGCGGATGACCGGATGCTGCTGGCGGTGCCGCTCTTCCATGCCTACGGGCTCAACTCCGGCCTGGGCGCCGTGGCCTACCACGGGGCCACCGGGGTGATGCTGGAGCGCTTCGACCCGGCCGAGTCGCTCGGGCTGATCGCCCGGCACCAGGTGAGCGTCGTGGTCGGGGTACCGCCGATGTTCGTCGCCTGGTCGCTGCTGCCCGAGTGTGGCGAGGTGTTCGCCCCGGTGCGGGTGGCGGTCTCCGGCGCGGCCCCGCTCAACGTGGCCGCCGCCGGCCGCTTCCTGGCCGCGACCGGGCACCCGGTCTTCGAGGGGTACGGGCTGACCGAGACCGGTCCGGTGCTCACCACGACGCTGGCTTCGCCGGTACCCAAGGCGGGCTCGATCGGCCGGCCGCTGCCCGGCGTGATGATCAAGCTGGTGTCCGCCGGCGGTGAGGAGATCGAGCTCGCCGAGGACGACTTCGACGACGACGCGCCCGGCTCCCCGGGCACCGACCCGGGCGAGATCGTCGCGCGCGGGGCCAACCTCTTCTCGGGGTACTGGCCGGACGGGCGGGACGGGCCCGACCCGGAGGGCTGGTGGCCCACCGGCGACGTGGCCTACGCCGACGGTGACGGCGACCTGTTCCTGGTCGACCGGCTGCGGGAGCTGATCCTGGTCAACGGCTTCAACGTCTACCCCTACGAGGTCGAGCAGGTGCTCCAGTCCCATCCGGCGGTCGAGGAGGCGGCGGTGGTCGGCGTGCCCCACCCGTACACCGGCCAGACGGTCAAGGCGTTCGTCGTCACCCGGGAACCGGTCGCCACCGAGGAGCTGCTCACCCACTGCGAGCACAACCTGGCCCGGTTCAAGTGCCCGACCGCCATCCAGTTCGTCCCTTCCATGCCGCACACGGCGACCGGCAAGGTCCGCAAGGCGGCGCTCGGTGCCTAGGCTCACGCTGCTCACCCGGCCCGGGTGCCACCTGTGCGAGGTGGCCGCGCAGACGCTGGACCGGATCGGCGAGCCGTGGACCGAGGTCGACGTGGCATCCGACCTCGAGCTGGAACGCGAGTACGGCGACCGGGTACCGGTCCTGCTGCTCGACGGCAAGGAGCACGGCTACTGGCGGGTCGAGGAGGACCGGCTGCGCCGGGATCTCGGCAGATAACCAGCGGCTGACCCGGCGCCCGCCGCGCTAGGCTCGCTTGCCGTGGCGCACCTCGTCTGGGACTGGAACGGCACCCTGCTCGACGACCTGACCCTCGTGGTGGCCGCCACCAACGCCTGCCTCGCCGCCTTCGGCGGGGCGCCGACCACGGCCGAGGAGCACCGTCGCGAGTTCCGCCGGCCGGTCGCGGCCTACTACTCGCTGGCTCTCGGCCGCGCCATCGACGAGGACGACTTCATCCGGCTGGACCGGCTGTTCCACGACGCCTACACGGCCGGGCTGCCCACCTGCGCCCTGGCCGCCGACGCCCAGGCCGCCCTGGCGGCCTGGCCGGGTACCCAGTCGCTGCTGTCGATGTGGTTCCACGACAAGCTGGTACCGACGATCGACCGGTACGGCCTCGCGGCCTCCTTCGCGCGGGTGGACGGGTTGCGTGCGACGGTCGGCGGCGGCTCGAAGACGCCGCATCTGGTCGCGCACCTGGCCGCGCTCGGGCTGGCCGGCGCGGAATGCGTGCTCATCGGCGACTCGGTCGACGACGCCGAGGCCGCCGCGGCGGTGGGCGCCGGTTGCGTGCTCTACGCGGGCGGGTTCACCGACCCCGACCGGCTGCGCGCCACCGGGCGGCCGGTGGCGCGCCGGCTGACCGAGGCGGTCGCGCTGGCCAAGACGGTCACGCCGGCCGGGGTGGCGCCGGGGCCGGGCTGACCGCGCGCCCGCCAGCCCGCCACCTCACAACTGGCGTTATAGAGTACGTTATTGGATCATGGCAAGGGACGTAAGCGCTTCGTTGGAAGATCCGTTCGTCGCGGCCGGGCTGCGGGTCCTGGCCGAACGCGGCGCCGCCGAGCTGACCGTGCGCCGGGTGGCCGAGGTCGCCGGCGCCTCGACGATGGGCATCTACACGCGCTTCGGTGGCCGAGCCGGGATGCTGGAGGCGATCTACCGGCGTGGGTTCGTGCTGCTGCGGGCGGCGCTCGTCGAGGCGCGAGACGTCGCGCCACCCGGGCGGCGGGTGCTCCCGCTGGTCCGCGCGTACCGCCGGTTCGCCCTGGGTAACCCCGCGCTGTACGGGCTGATGTTCGAGCGCCCGCTACCCGGCTTCGACCCCTCGCCGCAGGTCCGTGCCGAGGCGCTGGGCGAGACCTTCGGCCTGCTCACCGACGAGCTGGCCGGCGACGTCCGGCGGGCCTACGTGGTCTGGACGGCGGTACACGGCGCGGTCAGCATCGAGCTGACCCACGCGCGGCGCAGCCCGTTGCCGGGCTTCTTCCTCGATTTCGCGGAGGCCGGCGAGCAGCTCCTCGTCGACAGCGTCGAGGCACTGCTCGCCGGGACCGCCCGGTAATCATCGGGGCGCCACCGGACAAGTACGGCTGGAAACCCGCAGCGCTCAGGAGGCCCGGGGGCGGGCGGGGCCGCCAGCCGGCCCCCGCCCGGTCAGCCGCCGAGGTAGGCCAGCACCGCCAGCACCCGGCGGTGCTGCTCCTCGTCGGGCGGCAGGCCGAGCTTGGTGAAGATGTTCTTGACGTGCTTCTCCACCGCCCCGTCGGTGACCACGAGCCGGCGGGCGATCGCGGCGTTCGAGCGCCCTTCGGCCATCAGCGCCAGCACCTCGCGCTCGCGCGGGGTCAGCGCGTCCAGCGGCCCCTGCCGCGGCGGGTGACGAGCTGGGCGACCACCTCGGGGTCCAGGACGGTACCACCGCCGGCGACCCGGGCCAGCGCGTCGAGGAAGTCACCGATCTCGGCGACCCGGTCCTTGAGGAGGTACCCGACCCCGCCCCGCCGGTCGGCGAGCAGGTCGTCGGCGTAGGACACCTCGACGTACTGGGACAGCACGAGCACCGGCGAACCGGGTACCCGCTGGCGGGCCTCCACCGCCGCGCGCAGCCCTTCGTCGGTGTGCGACGGAGGCATCCGTACGTCCACGATGGACACGTCCGGCCGGTGCGCCACGATGGCCTGGACCAGCGCCGGCCCGTCGCCGACCACCGCGGCCACCTCGTGCCCGTTCTCGGTGAGCAGCCGGACAAGTCCCTCGCGCAGCAGGACCGCGTCGTCGGCCACGACTACCCGCATGGCAGCTCCACCCGGATCTCCGTCGGCCCGCCCGCCGGGCTCGACACGCCCAGCGTGCCACCCGCCGCGCGGACCCGGTCGGCCAGCCCGGCCAGCCCGTGGCCCTTGGCGACGTGCGCGCCGCCCTGGCCGTCGTCGGCCACCGCGACCCGCAGCCGCCCGTCGACCCGGCACACCTGCACCGCGCAGGCGGTCGCCCGGCTGTGCTTGGCGACGTTGGCCAGGGCCTCGGCGACCACGAAGTACGCGGTGTTCTCCGCGACCGCGGGTAGCCGGCCGAGATCCGGCTCGACCGCCAGCTCGACCGGGATCACCCCGCGCGCGGCCAGCGCGTGCAGTGCCGCGGCCAGCCCCCGGTCGGTGAGGATCGGCGGGGCGATCCCGCGGGACAGCGCCCGCAGCTCGTCGAGCGTCTCGCGGGTCTGGCCGAGCGCCTCGTCGAGCGTGACCCGCACAGCGGCCGGGTCGTGGTCGAGTTGCCGCCGGGCCCGGCCGAGGTCCATGGCCAGCCGGACCAGGCGCTGCTGCGGGCCGTCGTGGATGTCACGTTCCAGGCGGCGCAGCGCGGTCGCCTCGGCCGAGACCGCCGAGTCGCGCTGCTCGGACAGTTCGGTGACCTGCCGGCGCATATCCCCCACCTCGCTGAGCAGGGCCTGGCTGAACCGAGCGTTGAGCAGCGCGAAGAGCCGTACCACGAACGGCAGCGTGACCAGGAAGACCAGGCCGATCGCGGTGTACATGCCGATCCGCACGGTAGCGGTGTCCGGCAGCCCGATCAGGACGTTGAGGTCCTTGTGGTCCTGGCCCCGGGGCAGAGCCCAGTCCCAGGCGCCATAGGTGATGCCGAGCGCGCCGGCCCACCAGGTGACCGCGAAGCTGAAGCCGATCGTCGCGAGGATCCAGTGCAGCATCGCGTGCAGCAGGTCCAGCCAGGACTGGCCGTCGGTGAGCGGGGTGAACATCCGGCGCCAGAGTCCGGTACCGGCCGGGGCGCGCCGGTACGGCGGCCGCGGCGCCGGGCGGCCCAGCACGCCCGGGATCCGCAGCCGCTCCAGGTCGGCGAACGCGCGCGCCGCGTACATCGCGCCGACCACGATCGGGATGCCGACCACCGTGATCAGCATGCCGACGCCGGTCGCGAAGAGCGTCAGCACCACCACGAAGCCGGCCACCGCGACGGGGAACGCCACCAGCAGGTAGGCGGTGTCCACGCCGAGCTGGCGCACGAGCTTGTTCATGCCATAGACGGTAGGGACCGGCCGGGCCGCGACCCATCCCGCCCACCGGCCGGTTCGGGGTGGGGGTATCCCCACCCTGACGCAGTACCCCTGGGCGCCTGGCCGGTACGGCCGGATTGCGGCATAATCGCCGCACGTCAGCTCCTCCTCGACCACCCCGCGACGGCGGCCGGCGGTCGCCGGCAGAGCGCAAGATCGCGATTTGTGCACGCCTTCACAAGCGCCTACCCTGTGACGAGAAACCCGTCAGCAAGTCGGCCCGGAGTCTCATGAGCCAGCAGCGCAGCGAACGGCCACTGGGGTCCGCTTCGGACTTCCCGGATCTCCCGGACGCCACGGTGGCCCGCCTCCCCGAGTACCTGCGCGCGTTGCACGACCTGGCCCGGGCCGGCAACGACGTGGTCTCGAGCGAGGAGCTGGCCTCCGCCGCCGGGGTCAACTCGGCCAAACTGCGTAAGGACCTGTCCTACCTGCGCTCCAACGGCACCCGTGGGGTCGGCTACGACGTCGGCCAGTTGATCGATAAGATCGAATATGTGCTCGGGCTGAACCTGCACCGGGCGGTCGCGCTCGTCGGAGTCGGTAACCTCGGGCACGCGCTGGCCGGCTACGCCGGCTTCGGTACCCGCGGGTTCCACATCGCCGCGCTCTTCGACGCCGACCCGGCCCGGGTGGGGGAGCAGATCAACGGGCTGGTCGTGCGCCACATCGACGAGCTGCCCGAGGTGGTCGCGCAGGAGGGCATCTCGATCGCGCTGATCGCCACGCCGGTACACGCCGCGCAATCGGTCGCCGACCTGCTGGTCGGCTGCGGCGTGACCAGCATCCTCAACTTCGCACCGTGCGTGCTCGCGGTACCCGACAACGTCGACGTCCGCAAGGTCGACCTCGCCATCGAGCTGCAGATCCTGTCGTTCCACGAGCACCGCAAGGCGTCCGTCACCGCCCTGCCCCGCACGGCGGTGGGCTCGTGAACCTGATCGTCGTCGGGGTCTCGCACCGGACCGCGCCGGTACCCGTGCTCGAACGGCTGGCCGCCGCGCCGGCCGAGATCCCGCAGGTGCTCGCCGACCTGCTGACCGGTGAGTTCGTCCGCGAGGCGCTGCTGCTCTCGACGTGCAACCGGGTCGAGGTCTACGCCGGGGTGAGCGCGTTCCACGGTGGGCTCACCGAGATCGTGGCGGTCCTCGCCGGCCGCGCCGGGGCGACGCCGGGCGAGCTGGCCCCGTACGCGTACGTGCACCACGGCGAGGCGGCCGTCCGGCACGCCTACACCGTGGCGACCGGCCTGGACTCGATGGTCGTCGGCGAGGCGCAGATCCTCGGGCAGCTCCGTGACGCTTACTCCATCGCCGCCGAACAGGACTCCACCGGCCGTATGCTGCACGAGCTGATGCAGCAGGCGTTGCGGGTCGGCAAGCGGGCGCACACCGAGACCGGGATCGACCGGGCCGGGCAGAGCGTGGTGTCGGCGGCGCTGGGCCTGGCCGCGCCGGAGGGGCTCACCGGCCGCGCCGCGCTCGTGGTCGGCGCCGGCGCGATGGGTGCCCTCGCCCTGGCCACGTTGCGCCGGGCCGGCGCCGGCCCGCTCTACGTCGCCAGCCGTACCCCGGACCGCGCGGCCCGCGTAGCCGAGCTGCACGGCGCCCGGCCACTGCCGGGGATCGACCTGTCCACTGTGGACCTCGTGGTGTCCGCGACCGCCTCGCACGGGTACGTGATCGGGCCGGCCGAGGTAACCCGTCCGATGACCATCGTCGATCTCGCGGTACCCCGCGACGTCGACCCCGCGGTAGCCGGGCTGCCCGGGGTCCACCTGATCGACCTGGAGGTGCTCGGCGCCACCCTGCACGACACCGGACTGCTCGACGGCGACCGGGCCGCCGTCGAGGCCATCGTGTCGGCCGAGGTCGACGCGTTCCAGACCTGGCTGCGCGGGCTCGACGTGGCTCCCGCCCTGGCCGCGCTGCGCGGCCGGGCCGACGAGCTGGTCGCCGCCGAGCTGCGCCGGCTGGCCCAGCGTCGGCCCGAGCTGACCGAGGAGCAGCGCGCCGACGTCGCGCACACCCTGCACCGGCTGGTCCAACGGCTGCTGCACCAGCCGACGGTACGGGTCCGGGAGCTGGCCGCCGGGCCGGGCGGCGACCGGTACACGGAGCTGCTGCGCGAGCTGTTCGACCTCGACGTGCCCACCACCGGCGCGCTGACCGGCATCCCGGAGGTGGAC
>Ga0137375_10009751_pt1 | contig 11394 bp, 5 predicted proteins | sample SagtaG_24_FD_104936 | JGI IMG/M metagenome (GOLD analysis project Ga0137375, IMG submission 104936) | Vadose zone soil microbial communities from Sagehorn Ranch, Mendocino, California, USA - Sage1_R_113_16 metaG | ecosystem: Environmental > Terrestrial > Soil > Vadose zone | place: USA... | reverse complement strand
ACATCGACCTCGACTGTCTCGACGTGATCGTCCGCAACGGGCCGCTGAGCCCCACGGCGCTGGCCCGGCGGACCGGCGTACACGCGGCGACGCTGACCGGCGTGCTGACCCGGCTCGAGGCGGGCGGCTGGATCGTGCGTGAGCGGGTCGAGAACGACCGGCGGGCGGTGCTGGTGCGCGGCGTACCCGATCGGATGCGCGAGATCCTGCGCGTCTACGACGGCATGAACACCGCGATGGACGAGGTGTGCGCGGAGTACTCCGACGACGAGCTCGCCGTCATCGCCGACTTCCTGACCCGGACCAGTGCCGCGGGCCGGGCCGCCACCGAGGCGCTGGCCGAAGCGCCTGCCGAGTCGCCGGCAGGGTCCAAGGAGGGGCCGCCGGAGGACGGCGCCGAGTGAGGCTCTGGGAGGATGGCGGCACCATGACCGTCGTACCTGCCCTGCACATGGGCGCACTGCACCCGGTGGAGCAGCTGCTCGTCATCCTGATCGCGTTCGGCCCGTTCGTGGTGCTGGCCGTCGTCGTGTACGTCGTCCGCCGCCGCGACGTCGCCGAGGAAGAAGCAGAGGCGGCAGAGACGGCGGAGGCGGCTCAGGGAGCCGACGACAACCGCACCGACTGACCCGTCACGGCCTCGGTGCTGCCCGGGAAGCGGATCTCCCTGGTGAACTCCACTCAGTGCTCGTCAAGGAGCCAGGTCCGGCCGGTGGTGTTCTCGCGCTGCAGGGCCTTGAGCAGCAGGTCGCGGATGAGTCCTTCGATCTTGCCGCCGACCAACGGCAGCCCGACCTTGATGTCGAGGTCGACGATGACGGTGCTGCCGGCGCCGGTCGACATGATGACCGTCGTACCGCGGGCTTCGCCGGGCTTGCCCGGGATGGCGACCACGACGTCCGCTGCCGTCGGCGACCTCCAGGTCTCGGTGTGCACGATGGTGATCTCGTCACCGACGAACTTCCTTGCGAACGACGGCACGCCCTTGCTGGCCTGGGTCTGCTCGATAGTCACGACGTCGTCCTTGGCCGTGACGGTCGCGCGCACGACCTTCAGCGCCGCGCAGACGTGCTCGCGGAAGGTGGCGTCGCGCATCATCGCCGACACGGTGGCCGGGTCGGCGTCGTACGGCAGCTCGTGGTGGAGGCGGGTGGACATCTCAGCGTTCTCCGTTCAGCCAGTCGCGCCCTACGACGCTCTCGTTGTTCCAGCCCTCGACGAGCCTGTCTCTCATCAGCCCCTCGATCTTGCCGCCGACCAGCGGGATCCGCACGGTCGCCTCGCCGTCGAAGGTGTCCAGGGTGGCGGCGCCGTCGGGGCCCTCGGCGACCAGCCGGCGGGTGCCGCTGATCGAGCCGGGCTTTCCGGGCATGGTCACCGAGAAGCCGGCGACCGACCCGTCGGACCACTCCTCGGCCTGGATCACCCTGATCGAGCTGCCGGCGAACTTGCGGGCGAAGGCGGGTACGTCGGTGTTCGGCTGGACCATCTCGATCCGCACCGTCGCGCCGTCGACGCTGGCCTGCACGGAGTCGGCGCCCTGCGACCACGACGCCTTCTCGCGGAAGGCCGGGTCGGTGAGCATGGCGTAGACGTCGGCGAGCGGCGCGTCGTACCGCACGCTGTGGGTGAACTTCATGGGCACATCATTGCGGAGGCGCTCCCACCCGACCACCGGTCGGTCGCGAAAGTGACACCGGCTACCGTCGCGAGCATGACCGAGTCCTTCGTGTCGTTCGGTGAGCAGGGCGCCCAGCTCACCTACGGCTCCTATCTGCGCCTTCCCCAGCTGCTCGACGCCCAGCACCTGGAGTCCGACCCGCCCGCCCACGACGAGCTGCTGTTCATCACCATCCACCAGGCCTACGAGCTGTGGTTCAAGCAGCTCCTGCACGAGGGCCGGTCCGCCCGCGACGCGATGCTCGCGGCGACCGGCGGGCCCGGCGACCGGCTCTGGTGGGCGCAGCACCTGCTCAACCGGATGCACGTGATCGAGCGGGTGCTGGTGCACCAGGTCGACATCCTGGAGACGATGACGCCCCAGGACTTCCTGGAGTTCCGGCAGCGGCTCGCGCCGGCGAGCGGCTTCCAGTCGGTGCAGTTCCGCGAGCTGGAGTTCCTCTCCGGCGCGAAGGACCCGACGTACGTCAAACGCTTCCGCGGCCTCACCTCCGCCGAGGAGGAACGGCTCGCCGCCCGCCTCCAGGAGCCGAGCCTCTGGGACGCCTTCGTGCACGTGCTCGCCGCTCGCGGACTCGCCGCCGGCAGCGACGACGAGATCCGTACGTCGATGCGCACGGTCGCCCACGACCGCTCGTCGTACGCCGACGTCTGGGCGCTCTCCGACGCCCTCCTGCAGCACGACGAGCTGGCCGCCTCCTGGCGGGCCCGGCACGTGGTCATGGTCGAGCGGATGATCGGCGCCAAGTCCGGCACCGGCGGGTCCAGCGGTGCGAAGTACCTCCGCGGGCGGCTGCCGATGCAGTACTACCCCCTGCTCTGGGAGCTCCGCTCCGAGCTCTGAGATCCGCCCCACGGAAGTCTCTGAGGCGAAGCTGCCACGGCTTGGCAAAATCTTCCGGCCTTCCCTGGGGTGGGCTGGACACTCTCTGGGGAAGCAGGATAGAAAGTCCGGGCATGTCTTCCGCGGGCCTGTCGGAGGCCCGCTGTTTCGGGGGAGGGACTCCATCATGCCTGCCGCTTTCGCGCGCTCTTTTCGCCTGCTCATCCTCGCGCTCGTGGCCGCCACGCTCTCGGTAGTCCAGGTGTCAGCGCGCGCCGAGGTCGCCTTTGACCCGGCCACGGAACTGCCGCTCCCGTCCATGAACGACACCGAACTGGTCGTCGACCGTGGCGAACTGCTGGTGGGAAGCTGGGACGGCGAGATCGTCCGTATTGACCTGTCCTCCGGCGACGTGACTCAGATCCCGGGCACGTCCGGCGTGGGCAGTCTTTCGCTCAGCGCTGACGGCTCGAAGGTGTACGGCGCCACTCGCAAGCAGGGAACGGTCGTCGAGGTCGACCTCGACAGCCTCGCGGTCCGGAGCTGGAACGTCGGCGGTTGCCCGATCGACGCGATTGGCCGCGAGGGCTCGATCTTCTTCATCGCCGCTGACGAGTCGCAGTGCAATCAGACGAGCACGCTCAAGCGACTGGACATGGCAACCGAGGAGATCCAGCCAGTTCATGAGCGCCTGTATGCACCGACACTCTTTGCGGTTCCGCAGCGAGACGTGTTCGTGGTGGCTGAGCCAGCCGGGATCACTTCGCGCGATGTCAGGACCTGGCAGGTCGGGGCGGATGGGACGGCCACGGTCGTTTCCTCGTTCTCCACCGAGTCACGGGAGGGGGCTTTGCTCTCGTCGGAGGGAGATGAGCTGCTGGTTGGTCGCCAGCGGTACGCCCTCCCCGAGTTGGCTCCATTGGAAGATCTGCCTACATCAGCGCCTACGTGGGCATCGAGCGACTACGTCATCACGAGATACCCCGACATCAGCCTGTTCATGAGATCGGGTCAGTTGGTCAACACGTTCCAGAGACTTCCGAACGACACCCCCACCACCGCGTTTTCGGAGCGTGTTTACTTAGTCGGGACAACGATGTACGTCATCGCCAGCCGCTCCGATGGCGTACCGCTGCTCTACAACGTGCCTGATGCCACGACGCCTGCGCCGCGGATTCAAGCTGTCAACGATGCGCCTTATCCGATGTACGTCGGCGATCACGTGACGTTGCACGGAGATCTCACTCTCGACGGAGCGCCGCTCGCCGACGCGTCCGTTACCTTGACTGAATTGCGCGATGAGCCGATCGAGCTCGGCACAGTCACGACCGACTCCGAAGGGCAGTGGAGCCTCGACCATGTCGTCAACCACGATGGGACTACGCGTATCGAAGCGAGTTATCGCGACGCGGGCCGCACGTCCTTCACGGTCTTCGCGGTTTCCTCCTTGCAGCGGGTGTCGTTGCTGTCCATCGACCCGACAGAATCCGTCGACGCAGAGGCGACAATCACCGTTCCCGGATCGTTGACCGACGATGCGGGCCAGCCGCGGGCAAACGAGCCTGTCCACGTGATCTACCGCTGCTCCTACCCCCTGTCCGAGTGGACTCCAGTCGAGTTGGTGACAGACGAGGCAGGAGCTTTCCAGACCGACGTCGTTGCGGGAGCGTGTGACCACTACCGGTTCGATGCGACGTACGCAGAGAACGACGAGTGGCTGGGGTCGTATGACAGCGAGGGCACCAAGGTCAATCGACAGCCAACCATGCTCTGGATGGACGTCACGCCTTCGCCGGCTCTTCCCGGCGACGACGTGACGGTCACCATGCACCTGGTCGACGACAGCCGCCAGCCGCTCCCTGGCCGCACCCTCGAGCTGACGCGATCGACACCGGACAGTGTCGAGGCGGTCACAGAGGTCACGACCGATGCCGATGGGCTTGTGAGCCTGAAGGAGGACGCTGTCCAGAACGGCACCTACCGCTACGAGGCCTTCTATCCCGGCGACACCACCCGACAGCCTGCCTGGGGGACGTATGGGTTCACGGTGAGCAAGGCACCGACGAGCTTCCGGATCAACGCGCCGACCTCGGTGTACGGCGACGCGCCGTTCACGATCGACGGCGCGGTCACGGGTCCTGATCTGCCCGCTGCATTGAGCATCAAGGGGCCCGATGGCCAGACTGACACCATCCACACTGACGAGGCGGGCAACTTCTCGACATCAGTGACCGGAGTCGTCGCCGGGCAGAACACCTGGACCCTCACGTTCGCCGGTGATGACCGCCATGCCGCGCAGACGGCCTGGGTACATGTCTACGTCGTCAAGGCTCCGACGGAGCTGACCGTGACCGGACCGTCCAGCGCGATGGTGGGCGAGTTGATCAGGCTGTCTGGACGACTGAAGGGCGTCGCCGGCGTCACCCCTCTGACGATCACCGGAACCGATGCCCAAGGCGGCGTGGTGACCGGCTTGGTGACCAACGACGACGGGACTTTCGAGGCCACGGTGCAGCCACGGCTTTCGGGGACAACGACTTGGCAGGTTGCGTACCTCGGAGATGACCTGCATCAGGAAGCCGCAGCGACGGCGACCGTCGAGGTAGCGCCCGTGGTGCCGAACCTGACGTTGCGCACGGACCGTGCGACGTACACGGCGAACAAGATGGCGACGATCTTCGTGAACATCGGAAAGTCCCAAAGTCGACACGTGACTCTGACGGCGACCCGATCGGAGCGAGCCCCCATCGTGATCTTCGACGGCAAGGTGCCGGTCGGCGGGCTCACGCTGACCCGAAAGATGGCCTTCACCGAGGTCTTCGCGGCGAGCACTCCGGCCGACGCTACCCATGCCGCGGTGTCGACGAGCTTGCGGCGCGGAGTCCGCTTGGCCATGTACACATACAAGACGCGACCGGCTGACTATTGGCTATCAGGTAGATGGGCGATCTATGACCGGGCCACGACTCCGGTGTTCCAGACCACGGCTTGGCCTAAGTGGCCGGGAAGGTGCCTGCGGAACGTCGTACAGCGCTATCTCGATGGCGAATGGACGACGATCAGGCGCACTGACTGCATTCCGGTCAATGAATGGGGTTGGATCCATTGGAGGTATCGGGGATTCCATCCAGTCGGCGTGGGACTCAGGGTCAATGGGGTCTTCGCGGGCGACGACCGCAACCTTCGCACCGTCGGTCCCTGGACCTATTTCAAGTTCCGCTGAACGACTGAAGCCACCCGAACCTACGATGCGCCGGTTTGGCCAGTGAATCGCAAGCCAACTGAATATCTGGAACACACGTCTTTGTGGGGCTCACAGCGGGCCCATGTCTCGGGGAGGGACACCTTGATAACCACCGCCTTCGCGCGCTCCTTTCGGATGCTCGCCCGCTACTGGATTTCTGCAATCGTCGTTCTCGCGTTGGTCGCGACGGGAGCCCTAGCGCAGGCGTCGTTCGCCGGCACGAGTGCCTCGGCGAGTGTCACGACCAGGACCGCGGCATCAACATCGTCAGCACCAGAGGACCCGATCTCTCGGGCCAAGGCTTCGGGCGAACGGGTCGAGGACCGCTCCAAGTGGGACGAGTCGTCGCGCACGTATGCGGAGCCGGATGGCACCTGGACCACGGAGGTCTCGGGTGCTCCGGTGAACTTCAAGGACTCCCGTGGGACATGGCGGCCGATCGACTCGTCGTTGAACACCACCGGTCGGCCGGGATACGCCGCGTCCAGCACCGCTGGCCCGGTGCGGTTGCTGGTCCCCTCGGAATCGGCGAGTACGCCGGTTCGGGTCGAGGACAACGATGGCGGCTGGGTCTCGTTCCGCCTCCACGACACCCATGGCGCTCCGGTGGTGAAGGACGACGCGGCCACGGTCACCGACGGTCCCGGTGCGGCCAAGGTTCGCTACGACTCGATGTCGTGGGGTGTCAAGGAGTCGATCACACTGCCGGCTGCTCCCGCGGCTGCCCCGTCTTACGTCTTCGACCTGCGGCTGGCTGACGGGCTGACGCCCTCGATGTCGAAGCTTGGCGACATCGTCATCGCGGACGCCGACCGGCACGTGCGGTTCGAAATGCTTGCCCCGTTCATGCAGGACGCCGCGGATGTCGAGGACGGGTCGACGCCGCCAGTGGCTTGGAAGCTGGAACGCAGCGGCTCGGCGTGGCGGGTCACGATGACGCCTGATTTCGCATGGTTGACGGATCCCGCGCGTGAGTACCCGGTGGTGATCGACCCGACCACGTCCATTGCGCAGCCCGCCAAGGACACGTTCATGGCGGAGGAAACCCCGAACACGGGGAACGCCTCTGTGACCTGGCTCCGTGCCGGTTCGTCTGGCTCGGGCACGCGTAAGCGGTCTCTCGTGCAGTTCACCATCCCGGCGACGGTGCCGACTGGAGCGACGGTCGCGAGTGCGTCCCTTGGCCTCTACCAGGCTGGGGCGGCCAACTCGCAGTCGGTCGACATCGCGGTTCGGTCGATGAACGTCTCGTGGGCAGAGAGCGCAACGTGGAACAAGAGCCAGACGGGCACGGATAACTGGGCCGGAGCGACTGGCTACTTCAAGACCGCGACCGTTCCCAACCTGAACTTGACCGACGTGCCCGGGTACAAGTACTGGGACGTCATGTCAATGGTGGCCGGCTGGGTGGCCACCCCGAGCAGCAACAACGGCTTCATTGTGAAGTCGTTGACCGACCCCGGCGTAAACGAGGTGTACTTCTACCAGGCCGAGGCGGGCGCCGCGAAGCCTCCCACCTTGACGTTCAACTGGTCGACCCAGCCGGCCACGATCACCAGCGGCTCGCTGGCGGTCAGCCCCAGCGTCACCGACACCAACGGCGGCAAGGTCGCCCGCTCGCTGACCCCGACCCTGTCCGCGTCCGCTAAGGACCCGGACAGCCTCAACGTCGGCTACCGCTTCGACGTGCTCGACTCCAACGGCAACGTCATCGCCTCGTCACCCGCCGGTGCGACCAAGACGAACTCCAGCCCCGGTACGGCGATGTCGTTCAGCTGGGCGGTGCCGAGCGGCGTGCTGGTCAACGGAGGCAGTTACTCGGCGCGGTTCACGGTGAGCGATGAGACCACCACGTCCGGTCCGACAGCGACACTGCCGTTCCGGGTCGACATGCCACCGCCGGCGATCGTGGCGGGGTCTTTGCAGGTTGCGCCGAGTGTGTCGACCTCGGATGGGACGGTCGCGCGGTCCTTGACGCCGACGATCTCGGCGAGTGCAACGGACGCCGATAGCGCGAACATCGGATACCGATTCGACGTGCTCGACGCGAGTGGCAACGTGCTGGCATCTTCTCCGTCCGGTGCCACCAAGCCCAATCCCAGCCCTGGCTCTTCGGTGGACCTGTCCTGGGCCGTTCCCTCGGGCATTCTGACGCCCGGAATGAACTATCAAATGCGGGTCAGCGTGAGCGATGAGACGACAACCTCGGGACCCTCAGCGACCGCCCCGTTCGGTGTTGACCCCCCTCCGATGGCGCCCTCGGACCTTGCCGTCGATCCGTCCTCCGGGAGCCCTTTGACCACGACAGTGACCGACCCCGAGTTGTCTGCAACTGTGGTCGACGTCGGAACGTCGGGGCCCCTCACGGCAATCTTCGAGTTGCGTGAGAAGACTGCGGACAACAGCGGGCCAGTGACGCGTGTCGGCACGGACGACGTGGAATCCGGCACCCGCTCGGTCGTCACGGTCTCTCCCGACGACGGACTCCTTCAACCTGGCAAGACGTATGAGTTCCACGTCGGTGCCCAGGACGTACTTGGCCAGGCGCAGTCGCCCGCAGAGACAACTTGGTCGTCGTGGATGACGTTCACGGTCTCGGCGAATGCTCGACGACTGACGCCACTTCAGCTCGGTGAGCCGCTGACGATCTGGGACTCCGGCCCGGATTTTTCTTGGACCCCGTACCGGGACTCTCAGAGCGACACCTCGGATGACCTGGCGGAGTACCAGATCTTCCGCAGTTGCGTGACTCTCCCGACCGGGACGTGCACGGAGGTGACGACCTACCAGCAGGCGAAGACGACTGGACTGGACCTCGTCGACACCGTCCGGCCGGGGGAGACGACCTTCCGGGATCGCACCGCCCTGGCGTCGTCGGCGACCGCGACGGCGTCGTACCGATACTGGGTGGTGGCACGCACCAACGAGGACGTGGCGCTCAACCGGAACGGTGCCAGTGCGTCCAACCCGCAGGTCGTTGAGCTGCCGCGTATCGGACGGGTACGCCGCGTCTTCATCGGCGACCTGCCGGACGCGACGATCAGCAACAAGAGCACCAAGCAGGACACGTCGTTCCCGGATCTGCTGCAGGCCGGCAACAACCACCCGGACTTCGCTGTCCAGCGGGCGCTGCTGAGGTTCGACCTGTCCGTCATGAAGCCGGGCATGCGGGTCATCAGCGCGAGCCTGCAGGCCAACCAGAAGACCGCTGGGATGCCGGGCGACTTCGGGCTGTACGAGATCACCGGCCACAACTTCGAGGAGTCGCAGGCCACCTGGAAGAACGCCTCGGCGGCCGACCCATGGGCCACGGCAGGCGGTGACCTGGGCTCCACGTATCTCAGCCACGTGACTCCTGCCTCGACCGGCCCGGTCACGTTCGCCGACTCGACGACGATGCGCTCCACCGTGCAGAAGTGGGTCAACGACGCGTCGACCAACCACGGCGTGGCCATCCGAGCCGTCAACGAGTCCGCGACCGCGCCACGCACGTGGTTGGACCTGGTCACCAGCGAGTCGACCGACCTGGTCTCTCCGACGACTGTTGCGGAGGCGCGTCCCCGGCTGGTGGTCGAGTCGATGGCCGTCTCGACGCAAGACGCGATCGTGGCGCCCGACGTACCCCAGCGGTATGTGCCCAACAGTGAAGTGACGGTGCCGGTCACCGTCACCAACACCACCCCAAATGACTGGCCGGCCCTCCGGCTGTCCTACCGGTGGCCCTACCCGGGCGAGACGACCGACCAACTCACGTCTCAAGCACGTCGCTACCAGGACCTGTTCCCAGGTGTGAACCGAGGCCTGAAGTCCGGTGAGTCAGTCACGGTCAACATCACCTTGGTGGCGCCGACCAACTCGGACACGGGCGCGGGAAAGCCCGTCAACTTCGATCTCTACCTCGACCTGTGGGATGACGCCAAGAGCGCGTGGTTCAGCGCGACATCGACCTACTACGACGAGAGCGGCCTGTCGAAGCCACAGAGGGACGCCCGCGACGAGTTGCTCGCCGACCACGCGTGTGCGCTGGTTCCGACGGGACTGAGGTGTCCGTATCGGGTCGTCCAGTCGTCGACGTCGACCGAGCTGGGCCTCGAGAAATTCGCGTCGTACACCGGCGAGGAGACCGGTGCCGGCTCGCAGGCGCTGGTCAACCTCAACACCGGAAACCTGGTATGGACCTACGACGCGATGTCCAACCCGTCGGTGGGACCGTCGTTCTTCGCCCGGGTCGCCTACAACAGCAAGGACGCGCGCAGTGGCACGGGCATGGGTTACGGGTGGTCCGTCCAGCCGGGGACGCTCTCGCGGCTGAACACGCCCTTGGTGCTCAACGGATCCGCCGACAAGCCGGTCACCTTGACCGACGGCGACGGCACGGATCACGTCTGGCGAAACCCCGTCACGACCAACCTCGTGACCACCTATGACCGACCCGCGGGCATCCATCTGGATCTGGTCCTCGATCAGCGTGCGACTGCGCTAGCGACCGAGCGATACCGATTCACTCGCCCTGACGGCACTCGGTTCTACTACGGCGAGAACCTGCTGCCGAGCAAGGTCGTCGACATCAGCGGTAACACGTTGACCTACCAATACAAGCAGTACGGCAACACCACCAAGCTCGACAAGATCATCGACACCAAGGGCCGCCTCGTGGCTCAGTTGGCCTACAACTCGGCCGGCAACGTCGCATGGATCGCCGATGGAGGGCCAGCACAGGACGTGCGTGCGCTGGTGTTCGGCTGGGCCGACCCCAACGCCGCGGAGAGCCAACTTGCGTCCCTCAAGGACGGCAAGTTCACCTACTCGGCCGACCTCTCCTCGGGCACCCTCGATGCGAGCCAGGCGAAGGTCAAGACGTTCGCCTTCACCTACTCCAACCAGCAGGCGAACTCGAACACCTGGCTGACCAGCGTCACCGACCCGATGGGCGGGCGCACCGCGTTCGGCTACTACGACAACACCACGAACACCTACCCGTCCAACACAAGCCAGACGGTGCCGACCTGGGTGCTCGGCAAGGTGCGGTCGTACGTCGACCGGGCCAACCAGACCACGCAGGTGGAGTACTACGACGCGGCCCAGCTGCCGTCCGGCGTACAAATGCCGGCTGGCGCGAGCATCTACGCCCGCACCCTCGACGTGAACGGAGCCTCGGCCGAGATCACGTCGTACGGCATCGACGCCTATGGGCGCACGATCGAGCTGAAGGACGCGAACGCGAACGCGCCCGACGCCGACGCGACGACGAAGACGAACGCGACGCATCTCGGCTGGGACGCGGACCACAACGTGGTGCGGCTCGAGGAGCCCAACGGCGCGATCAGCCGGTGGGTCTACAATCCGGACACCGGCTTCCCGCGCCGCCAGTGGGATCCCGAGGCGGTCAAGAGCGGCGGTGCGCCGACCGTGATGACCTATGCGACCGCCCCTGACACGGGTGCCGTCACGCTCGCCTCGATCACCACCCCGCTCGGCAACAAGACGGTGATGACCAGCGACACCAAGGGACGCCTGATCAAGGTCACCGATCCCGAGGGGCACAGCACCCAATACACCTACAACGCCGACGGCACCCTCGCGACCGCGGTCGACGCGCGCGGTAGCGAGCCCGATGCGGACGTGCGCAACTTCACGACGACCTATT